>WBZX01002545.1_pt2 | contig 10841 bp, 11 predicted proteins | sample 5204211 | NCBI WGS metagenome assembly WBZX01 (sample SAMN12344362, study PRJNA552823) | activated sludge metagenome | biome: Activated sludge suspended growth; feature: Nitrification reactor; material: Wastewater; isolation source: activated sludge from nitrification reactor of wastewater...
CAGGCGGAGCGCGGGCCCGACGTCGGCGCGGTAGACGCGGTAGCCGTCGAGGTGGCGGTGGTGGCCCCAACGGCCGCGGTACGCGCCCGCGTGGCCGGGCAGTGGATCGTCGCGGCCGCCGAGCAACGGGTCATCGGCCAGTTCGAGCGACAGGTGGGCGCCACAAGCCCGGGCGCGGTCGACCAGGAACGGCAGGTCGAACCCGGCGCCGTTCCAGGTGACGAGCACGCCAGGCTCGAGCGTCGCGAGGGTCGACTCGACGCGGTCGAGCAGATCACGCTCGGCGCCCGTGAAGACGGCGGTGCCCTCCGACGTTGCCAGCGCGACCGCGACCACGGGGGCGACGCGCGGATCGAGTCCGTTGACGGTCGTGTCGGTCTCGATGTCGAGCCCGTAGATCCGGTTGGGTCCCACGACCTGAATCTACGCCTGACCACCGACAGTCGAACGCCCGAGGTTCGAGCCGGGCACGTGCTCGCGCCCCGGTACGATCTGGGTTCCATGACCCGTTACCTGATCACCTCGGCGCTGCCCTACATCAACGGTGTGAAGCACCTCGGCAACCTCGTGGGATCGATGCTGCCCGCGGACGCGTACGCCCGGTACCTCCGGCTCAAGGGCGAGGATGTGCTGTTCATCTGTGCAACCGACGAGCACGGCACGCCCGCCGAGCTCGCAGCGCGTGCCGCCGGCCTCGGCGTCGCCGAGTTCTGTCGGATCAACCACGAGGTTCAGCGCGACCTCGGAGCCCGCTTCGGGCTGTCGTTCGACCACTTCGGCCGCACCTCGAACGTCGCCAACCACGAGCTGACCCAGCACCTGGCCGAGCGCCTCGACGCCGAGGGCTACATCGAGGAGCGGGTCATCCGGCAGATCTACTCCCACACCGACGAGCGCTTCCTGCCCGACCGCTACATCGAGGGCACCTGTCCCTACTGCGGGTACGAGAAGGCGCGCGGTGACCAGTGCGAGAACTGCACGCGTCAGCTCGAGCCGACGATGCTCGTCGACCCGCGGTCGGCGATCTCGGGCTCGACCGACCTCGAAGAGCGCGAGAGTCGGCACCTGTACCTCCTGCAGTCCAAGCTGGCCGAACGTCTGCGGCCCTGGCTCGAGTCCAAGGTCGGCGAGTGGCCGACGCTCGCGACGTCGATCGGGCTCAAGTGGCTCGACGAGGGCCTCGAGGATCGCGGCATCACCCGCGACCTCGACTGGGGTATCCCCGTGAACCGTCCCGGTTTCGAGAACAAGGTCTTCTACGTCTGGTTCGACGCTCCGATCGGCTACATCGCCGCAACCCGTGAGTGGGCCGAGGCCGCCCCCGACGGTGAGCGCGACTGGGAGTCGTGGTGGCGCACCGACCGTGGTGCCGACGACGTCTGGTACACGGAGTTCATGGCGAAGGACAACGTCCCGTTCCACACCCTCGGCTTCCCCGCCACGCTGATGGGGTCGGGTGAGCCGTGGCGCCTCGTCGACCAGCTCAAGAGCTTCAACTGGCTGAACTACTACGGCGGGAAGTTCTCGACGAGTGACCACCGCGGTGTGTTCATGACCGACGCGCTCGAACTGTTGCCGGCGGACTACTGGCGTTGGTATCTCCTGTCCAACGCCCCCGAGAGCGACGACACGAGCTTCACGTGGGCCCAGTTCGCCGAGGCGGTCAACAAGGACCTCGTGGGCACGCTCGGCAACTTCGTCAACCGGTGCGCGACCCAGGTCGACCGGCACTTCGACGGCCTGGTGCCGGCGGGTGGCGAGGTGGGGGAGGTCGAGGCCGCCCTCGTGACCCGGATCGCTGCGTTGATCGAGGAGTACCGCACCCACTTCGACGGTCTCGAGTTCCGCAAGGCGACCCGCTCGCTCCGGGAGATCTGGGCCGAGGGCAACGTGTACCTCGAGGCGCGTGAACCGTGGCGGGCGATCAAGGTCGATCGCGATGCCGCGGCGGTGACGCTGCGCACGGCGCTGGGTCTGGCCCGTCTGTTCGGACACCTGTCGGCGCCGTTCGTCCCCGAGACGTCGGAGCGCATCGCCGCGCTGCTGCCCGAGGCTTCGGGCCTCGACGGCGTCGATCCGTCGCTCGCGCCGTCGATCCTCGAGCTCGCACCGGGTTCGCCGTTCGTGTCGTCGGGCCTGCTCTTCCAGAAGATCGACGACGACACCCTCGCTGCCTGGGCGGGTCGCTTCGGTGGAGCCGAAGATCAGGACAGCGGCGGAGCCGAAGATCCGGACAGCGGCGGAGCCGACGACGGGGCCGACCCCGCGCATTGACGCGGCTGGCCGAGGCCGCGCCACTACGGTGACGGCCATGGCAACGAGGTCAGCGCGTGCGAAACGACTGCGCTCCAAGGAGTCGCCACCGGCACAGGGTCGGTCGCGCTCGAGTCGCCGCGCCCGTGCATTGGCCGGCAACGCCACGCGCCTGCTGGTGCTCGTGGCGATCGTGCTCGGCAGCGGTGCGCTGGCCGGTATGGCGCTCGGCTATCCCATCGGGTCGCTCGACCTCGGGTCGTCCGACGCGATCACGCTCGATCAGGAGGCGCTCGCCGGCACGATCGACGCCGAGCAGGCCCTCGTGGCGCAAGGCGACATCCCCAAGAGCTACACCCCGGCGGACGAGAACGTGACGGCAGGGGTGGCACTCATCGGTGCCAAGTACTGCGGTGTCACCGTTGCCCCGGAGGCGGTCGTCGGCGAGCCGATCACCCGGGCGTACCTCGACTCGACGAACCACGCGCTGATGCTGTCGGAGGTGGTCAAGGTCCGGCAGCAGAACGAGGCCGGCAAGTACATCAAGGAGCTGACCGGCGTGTTCGACGGCTGCTCCGACCAGAAGTACTTCACCGGCGACGGGGCCGACAAGGTCCGCCTGCAGATCTCGAACCCCCGCAAGAAGGACGAGCCGCTCGAGCTCGACTACCTGACCCGCACCCTCACTCCCGTCAACGGTGGGACGACGCAGATCGTCACTTACTTCCAGGTCGGCAATGTCATCGTCGCCATCCAGTACGCCGGCCCCGACAAGCCCGACAAGAACCTGATGTCGAAGGCGGAGGACGAGATCCTCTACCGGGTGGCGCCCGACCAGTTCTCGAAGACGGCGAAGGTCAAGGGCGAGAAGCCGATGCCCGACGAGACCACGACGACGACGGCCCCCGACGTGGTGCAGCCGTCTCCCACGTCGAGCCCGCCGACGATGGCGACGACGCCCCCGACCTTCGAGGCGCCCACCACGACGCGGGCGAAGCGAACGACGACGACGAAGAAGCCGACGACCACCGCGCCGGCAGCGACCGCGCCGCCCGGACAGTGAGCCACCGGTGAGCGACGCCTACCAGGCACTGATCGCCGATCTCGTCGACGAGGCCGAGGCCCTCGACGCGGTCGTCGCGAACCTCGACGAGGCCGGCCTCGCCACCCCGACGCCGGCGGAGGGGTGGACGATCACCGATCAGTTGAGCCACTTGGCCGGATTCGACGAGGCGGGCCGCACCGCGATCGTCGACCCCGACGGGTTCCGGTCCGACCTCGATCGCCGCCTGACCGAGGGCGACGACCCGATCGCCGGCTACACCGCGGCAGGGCGCGCCATGACGGGCGCTGCGGTCCGCGACTGGTGGCGTACGGCGCGTGTCGCGCTCGTCGACGCTGCCCGTCCGCTCGATCCCAAGACCCGGGTGCCGTGGTACGGGCCGCCCATGAGCGCGATGTCGCACGTGACGGCCCGAACGATGGAGACGTGGGCGCACGGCCAGGACGTGCGTGACACGTTGGGCGAGCCGCCGTCGGTCAGTCACCGTCTCCGACACGTCGCCCACATCGGTGTCGGTGCCCGCGCCTTCAGCTACGCCCTGAACGGCATCGAACTGCCCGAGACGCCCATCGACGTCGTGCTCGCCGCTCCCGACGGTTCGACGTGGTCGTGGGGCCCCGGCGACGCCGCCGACCGGGTCGAGGCCGACGCGCTCGACTTCTGCCTGGTCGTGACGCAGCGACGACACCGTGACGACACTGCGCTCGTGGTGACGGGTCCCGAGGCGGAGCGCTGGATCAGCATCGCCCAGGCGTTCGCCGGCGATCCCGGCGGTGGCCGGTCGCCGGGGCAGCAGTACTGACCCGTCCGCGCAGGGTTGGTCGATGAGTCAGAGATCGTCGATGAGGTGGAACACCTCGGACGGACCGGTGCCGAACTGCTCGCCGGCCGTTCGGAGGTGCTCGCGTTCGCGGGAGCGGAAGCCGTCGAGTGGATCGCCCTCGCCGAGGGCGTAGAAGTGCGTCGTCTCCATCTGGGAGGTGTGGGCTTCGAGCGCGGCGAGTTTCGCCGCGACCGACTCGGGGTCGGCCGGCTCGGCGTGGTTCGCCTCGTCGGCCTCGAACAGGAGGAGCGCGTCGGGGCGGTGATGCGAGAGGCCGTCGGCTCCGCCGAGCTGGTCGCGGAAGAAGTGCGGGTCCCGCGCCGCGACGACGGCGTCGATGGTCAGGAAGCCGGCCGCTCGGTGGTCGGGGTGGAGGCGGTACCGCTTCCACGGGTCGTGACCGAGGACCACGGCGGGACGGAGCCGGCGGATCTCGCGGCTGACCGCTCCGACGGTCGTACGGTCGGCGACGAGGTCGCCGTCGGTGGCTCCGAGGAACACGACCTCGCCGGTCGCCCCGAGGGCTGCCGCCGCGGCCCGTTGCTCGGCCTGGCGCCGGGCGACGAGCGCGGCCGTGTCGGCGTCGGGATCCCACGTGCCCTTCGAGCCGTCGGTACAGATGAGGTGGTGGACGACGCACCCGGCGCGCGCCCATCGAGCCAGGGTGGCGCCGCAGCAGAACTCGACGTCGTCGGGGTGGGCGGCGATGGCGAGGGCGACGGCCGGGACCGGCAGGGGGGTGGGGGCGGGCATCCGCCCGAAGCTAGTTGGAGAGGTCGATCGACATGGGAACGCTCGAGGGCGGTGTCAGCGTCGTGGTCGGCTGCGGAGACGTCGTCGCCGGCGGCTGCGTGGTCGTGGTGGAAGTAGTAGTGGTTCCAGTCATCGAGGCTGGGGCGGCGCTGCTTGCACTCGATCCAGAGTCCGTAGTCGGAGAAGATGTAGCTCATCGTGCCGTTGAAGCAGACGTCGTTCAGCCACGTGTCCCGAACGCCGGCGCCCGGACCGTACTGCTGGCACACGCTGCTCCAGAACCAGATGAACCGGTACAGCTCGTCGAGTGTGTAGTGGATGTCGCCGGTGGGCCAGGGGATGTCCACGTTGTCGTCGTGGCAGAACTCGACCCGCCAGGCCTGCACGTCGCCGTCCGGATAGAACTCCGAACACCGGACCCAGAGGTCGTCGTACAGCGCGAAGGTGAACGCGTTGAGTCCGGCGCAGAACTGCTGGTTCGTCGTGGTGGTGGGTGACGGCGGTGCGGTCGTGGTGGTCGTGGTCGCCGTGGTCGTGCCCGGCCCGCACGCCTGGCTGGTCCCGGCGCCGCAGTTGTTCCCGTTGGAAGCAGCGGTCGCGGCCAGGTCGATCGTGTCGAGCCCGAGCGCCGATCCGAAGATCGTGTCCATCGTGTACGAGGGGAGCCGAACGCGGATGTCGTTCTTGACCTGGGTCGTCGCGGTCGCCGCGATGCGTCGGAAGCTGATGCAGGTCGTGTCGTTCGGTGCGGACACATCGAGGTGGTTGGGGTCGTCGCAGGTGGGCCAGCTCGCCGGGTCGATACCGAGGTTCTGACGGATGATCTCCTTGCCCCTCGCCGAGGCACCGGCGTAGTCGCCGTCGTGCTCGCTCAGGTACTGCGCCGCGGTGATCACCGCGGCGTCGATGGCGTGCTGGGCGCCGGCAAGTTGCTGGTTCCGCTGGCCGATGTCGACCGCGAACGCGGTGAACGCCATGAGGACGATCATCATGATGCTGGTGAGCACGAGAATGGCCCCTCGATCGCCACGCTCGCGGCGCCGCCGCGGTCGGCGGCGTGCGGAAGAGAGGAGTGTCTGACGCATCCTGTCTCTATCGGCAGGGACGGCGTCTGCTGTTACAGGTCGATCTCTCGTTCTCGGGACCGGCCGGCTCACCCTCCCCGGGTCGGATCACCCAGGGCGAGGTAGGCCGAGAGGTCGCCCGGGGTGTCGACGTCCCAAGCGAGCTCGGCGTGGGTGACCTCGACGAACGCGAGGCCGAGCCGGGCCGCTTCGTCTCGATGGCGGCTGAACGAACCCGGTCCGTACCCGAAGCGGAACCCGGCGCCGGCCGGGACGACGAGCACGTTGGTTCCGTCGCCGTGGCGGTCGGGTACGGCGGTCACCCCGTCGGCCCGGTCGGGCGCGGTTGCCGCTGCGAGCACGTCGGGCAGGGCGTCGGGCATGGCGAGATCGGCGTGGACCACGGCGATCGTGTCCGCACTTCGGTCGACGGCGAGTTCGGTGCCGGCGGTGACGGCAGCGTTCAGGCCGGCGACGCCGGGCCGCGCCACCGTGACGTGGCGGCGGTCCGCCCACTCGATCACGTCGTCGTCGTCGGTGAGCACCGCGACGTCCCACCCATCGAGCGCATCGAGGACATCGCCGGCCAGTCGTCGCGCCAGGTCGGCCCGTTCCGGCAGGGTGAGCACGTCGGCGAGGCGGGTCTTCGGATCGAGGAAGGAGCGCAGGGGGACGAGGACGAGGCAACCGGCGGGCATGGGCCCGACTCTACGGCGTGGCCCCTAGGCCGGGACCGGCCTGGTGGGATCGCAGAACGACCAGCCGCCGGCCTTCGTGGGGAACGGTGTCTCGCTGCCACCGCCGACGAACGTGACGTTCGGGTCGATCGAGAGGATGACGGTGGTCAGCCTCGACACCTGGTAGCTCGTGGTGAACAGCGACGAGAAGAAGTGGGTCGCCGACGACGCCTTGCGCATGGCACAGACCATCAGGCCCTTGCCGTTGGCGTAGGTCGCCGGGTTGGCGGGGTTGTCCAGGTCGACGACTCGCACCATGACCCGCAGCTCGGACTGGTCCAGGCCGCTGCGGCGCTTGACCATGCACATGATGCGCTGGGTGTTGTCGTCGGGCAACGCCGCTGGGAACGTCAGCGAACACGACGAGTTGGGCGCGGCGCCGAAGATGCCACGGCTGCCGTTCCATGCCGCCTCGCGGACACCACCACGGATGCCGATCTTCTGGTTGAAGAGCACGGCGTAGTCGACGATGCCCATGATGAGGACCACGAGGATCGGCACCACCATCGCGAGCTCGACCAGCACGGCGCCGCGTTCGGTTCGACCGTCGAGTCGGGCCCAGCGGCGCCGGTGGAGGAGGTGCGAGAGCGTCATGGTGGTCACAGGTTGATGTCGGCGGAAGGGTCGTCGGACGTGCACCACGACCAGCTGTCACCGGCGAAGGTGGTCTCGGCGTACTGCGGGACGTACGAGTAGACGGTGGCGCCCGTGGCTGCGACGTTGGACCACGGGGTGGTGCCGGTCTTGATCACGGCCCGGGAGTGGTGGAATTTGCCGTTGAAGACCGGTGCGAGGAGGCCGCTCAGGGAGAACGCCCTGGTCGAGACGCACACCATGATCGAGTAGCGGTTGGCCTGCCGCTTGGCTTCGGAGAAGTCGTTCGTGTAGCGACCGTCACCGTCCATGTAGGTGAATCGCACGCGAACGTCCTCGCTGTCCATGTGGGTGCGGGCCTTGATGAGGCAGGCGAGCTGCCGGGCCTCGGTCGACGGTGGGGTCCGGGCGACGTAGCACGAGGTGTCGACACCGACGCGTCCGACCGACCCGGCTCGAGCGCCCTCGCGGGCCGCGTGGCTGGTCTCGACCTTGTTGCCGTAGTTCACCCCGAAGTCGACGACCCCCATCATCAGGAGGAAGAGGATCGGGAAGGCCAGCGCGAACTCGATCAGCGCGGCACCGCGCTCGCCGCGCCCACGTCGGGCCGGACGCCGGGTGGGGCGCCGCCGGATCGATGTGCGATCGGTGGTCACGCATCCATCGAACAGGCTCGGACGCAGGATCCGACCGGGCACTTTTCCCACAGTCGCCGGGCCGATCGGCTCAGTCCCCGGTTCGGCCGCTCCGCAGCGGTCGCAACGCAATAGGGTCACAGCATGCGCATCACGGTTGGCATCATCGGTGGCGGTTCGTGGGGAACGACGGTGGGCCACCTGGCTGCCCACAACGTCTCCACGGTCCTGTGGGCGCGGCACGCGGAGACCGCCGAGGAGATCAACAGCCACCACCGCAACAGCCGGTACCTCGACGGCTTCGACCTGCATCCGGCGCTGCGGGCCACGGCCGACCTCGGTGAGGCCGTCCGTCAGGCCGACGTGCTCGTGATGGGCGTACCGTCCCAGTCGTTCCGCTCGACGCTCGAGGAAGTGTCCGACCACCTGCGGGCGTGGGTGCCGATCGTGAGCCTCGCGAAAGGGCTCGAGCAGGGCACCCGACTGCGGATGAGCGAGGTCGCCCACCAGGTCGTCCCTGGTCATCCCGTCGCTGTTCTCACGGGCCCCAACCTGGCCAAGGAGATCCTGGCCGGCGACGCCGCGGCGTCGGTGCTCGCCACCCACGACCCGGTCGTGGCCGCCCGGCTGCAGGAGGTGTTCTCCACGAACCTGTTCCGCGTCTACACGAACCCCGATGTCGTCGGTTGCGAGGTCGCGGGGGCGCTCAAGAACGTGATCGCCATCGCGTCGGGCATGGCCGACGGGCTCGGTGCTGGCGACAACACCCGTGCCGCGGTCATCACCCGTGGGCTGGCCGAGCTGAGCCGCCTCGGCGTCGCAATGGGCGGGAACGAGCTCACGTTCGCCGGACTGGCCGGCATGGGCGATCTGCTCGCCACGTGCATCTCGCCGCAGAGCCGCAACCGCCACGTCGGCGAGCAGCTCGGTCGAGGTCGTTCCATCGACGAGGTCGTCGCCGAGATGAACATGGTCGCCGAAGGGGTCAAGACCGCGCCGGTCGTGCTCGACATCGGCGCCGAGTTCGGCATCGACGTGCCGATCTCGAGCCAGGTGTACGCCGTGTGCCACCAGGGCCGCCCGGCAGCGGAGGCCTACGAGGGTCTCCTCCGGAAGGGCTCGGGGGTCGAACACCCCAACCTCGACTTCTGACGAGCGAGACACTGCGCCGGTCCTAGAACCCGATGTCGAGGGTCGTCGGGACCGGCGGCGCGGTCGTGGTCGTCACGGTCGTGGTGGGCTTCGCCGTGGTCGTGGTCGCCTTGATCGTTGTGGTCGTCGGACCGGGCTTCACCGTCGTGGTCGTGGTGGGCTTGCGGGTCGTCGTGGTCACCGGCTTCTTGGTGGTCGTCGTCGTGCCGTAGATGGTCGTGGTCGGCTTGACGGTGGTGGTCGGCCCGGGCCTCGTCGTGGTCGTCGTCGCCTTGATCGTGGTGGACGTGGTCGTCGGTGCAGCGGTCGTGGGGGTGGCACACCCGGCGACCGCGTAGGCGTCGCATCCGGCCCCGCTGCCCTCGGCGCCGGCGACCGCTGTGACCTCCATGGTCGCGAGCCCGAGCCCGATGACCGGTTTCACCCGACGCATCGGGATCCGGACCCGGGCCTGGCTGGCGGAGCCGCTCAGCACGAAGCTGATGCAGTCGTTGCCGATCGAGGCGTCGAGCGGGCTCACGGTGGTGAGCTTCTTGGCGTCGGCGCAGTGGGCCCAGGTCGAGTCGGCCGTGCCGTCGGCGATGTCGAGGTTCTGTGCCACGAAGGTTCGGACCTGGGCGGCGACGGTCGAGACGTCGGCGCCCGGTTGACGGATCAGGAACGTGGCGTAGAGCGCGGCGGCGTCGGCAGCTGCCTGGTACTGCGCCCGCTGGGACCGCACCATGCCGACGTCGATCGCGAGGCCGGCGAAGCACATCATCCCGACCATCGACACGGCGGTCAGGATCAGGATCGCGCCCCGTTCGGCGCGGCGGGGGCGGCCTCGGCGTGGGGAGCGGGCTTCGGTGGTCACGAGGTACACCGTGACGTCATACGCCGCTTCGGGCAATGGGCCGTTGGGCGGGTTCTCGTTGGTGCGGTAGGCCCACCGGCCCTCCGGTGAGCGTGGCGCTGACGCGCCGCTCCGGCCGGTGTCGAGATCAGCGGGGGAGGTGGATGGTGGGGGAGCCCGACGACCGCCGGACGTCGTCGGGCGGGAAGCTCACGGGGAGGACCGCTCCGTCGGACTGTCGGCGGAGCCGGTAGCCCTCCTCGGTCGCGGACGCGACCTCGAAGCCGCGGGCCCAGGCCTGGTCGAACCGTCGGCGCACCTCGACGCTCGTCCCGAGGGCGATGGTGATCACCTCGACGAGCTCGCGTGCTCGGTCGGCTCGCTCGGTGTCGTTCGCGTTGTACTGCATTCGTCCCCCTCGAGTCCCGCCAACGACCACTTTGTGTGGTGCTGTGACCCCCGTGTGCGTTCAGGATACGGCCCCTGGGGGGCGAGTCAACGCGACGGACCACGCGGTACGCTCCGGGCCATGGCCCCTCGACGCCCACCGAACCTTGGCGTCGAGCGCACGTTCTGGGACGCCGGCGTCGAGTACGTCGTCGGAATCGACGAGGTCGGCCGCGGCTCGTGGGCCGGCCCGCTCACGATCGGCGCGGCGATCGTGCCGCGCGACCGGCGGGTCAACCGCATCCGAGACTCAAAACAACTCACTGAACGGAACCGCGAGGCCCTGTTCGACCGCATCGCCGGCTGGTGCGAGGCGTGGGCTGTCGGCCACGCATCCCCCCAGGAGTGCGACGACCTCGGCATGTCCGCCGCCCAGAAGCTGGCCGCCCGGCGCGCCCTCGACGGCCTCGGCCTCACCCCGGACCGGGTGCTCATCGACGGCAACTGGGACTTCGTCGGCGGTGGGCGCACGCAGCGCATCGTCAAGG
>WBZX01003077.1_pt1 | contig 10840 bp, 7 predicted proteins | sample 5204211 | NCBI WGS metagenome assembly WBZX01 (sample SAMN12344362, study PRJNA552823) | activated sludge metagenome | biome: Activated sludge suspended growth; feature: Nitrification reactor; material: Wastewater; isolation source: activated sludge from nitrification reactor of wastewater treatment...
GCGCTGGGAGTCCAGCGCCAGCGCGTCCTGCGCCTCGCGGCCAATGCCGTACTGGCGCGCCACGTTCTCGGCCGTGATGCCCATGTGGTACTGGTTGTACACGTCCCACAGGCCGTCGACGATCATCGTGTCGACCATCTTCCAGTCGCCCATGCGCTGGCCGTCGCGCGATCCCTGCAGCACGTGCGGGCTCATGCTCATGCTCTCCTGGCCGCCCGCGATCACGATGTCGCTGTCGCCGTCGCGCACCGCCTGCGCGGCCAGCATCACGGCCTTCAGGCCCGAACCGCAGACCTTGTTGATGGTCATCGCGGGCACGGCCTTGGGCAGGCCCGACTTGATGACCGCCTGGCGCGCCGGGTTCTGGCCCACGCCGGCGGTGAGCACCTGGCCCAGGATCACCTCGCCCACCTGGTCGCCCTCGAGGCGGGCCCGCTTGAGCAGGTCCTGGATGACGGCGGCGCCGAGGTCGGCGGCCGGGGTGCGGGCGAGCGTGCCGCCGAACTTGCCGACGGCCGTGCGGGCGGCGGCGACGATGACGATGTCCATGGCCATGGGAAGGGCTCCTCGTTCGATGGGGTCAGGCTTTGGCTTTGACGTAGCGGCCCGGCGCGGGTTCGATCGACTTGTGACGCCGGTCGCCGTAGCCCTTGGGCGCGGGCACCATCTTGCCTGCGTGCGGCTTGAGCCAGGACGCCCAGTCCGGCCACCAGCTGCCGGGCTTTTCCGTGGCGCTGTCGAACCAGGCCGACGCCTTGCCGCCCAGCTTGCCGTCGACCCAGTGGCTGCGCTTGCCGGCCGCGGGCGGATTGATCACGCCGGCGATGTGGCCCGACGCGCCGAGCACGAAGCGCACCTTGCCCTTGAGGATCTTCGTGCTCTCGAACGCGGCGTCCCAGGGCACGATGTGATCCTCGCGCGAGGCGTAGACGAACACCGGCGCCTTGATGCGGGAGAGGTCGAGCTTTTCGCCGCACACCGTGAGCTTGCCGGGCTGGCGCAGCTCGTTTTGCAGGTAGGTGTGGCGCAGGTACCAGCAGAACATCGGCCCGGGCAGGTTGGTCGAGTCGCCGTTCCAGTAGAGCAGGTCGAAAGGCGGCGGCTTGTCGCCCTTGAGGTAGTTGCCGACGACGTAGTTCCACACCAGGTCGTTCGGGCGCAGGAAGCTGAACGTGGTGGCCAGCTCCTTGCCCTTGAGCAGCCCGGGGCCCTGGGGCGACTGCTCGCCGATGGTCACCTCGCGCAGCTGCACGGCAGGCTCGTCGATGAACAGGTCCAGCACGCCGGTGCTGGAGAAGTCGAGCAGGGTGGTCAGCAGCGTGAGGCTGGCCGCGGGCTGCTCGCCGCGGGCCGCCAGCACCGCCAGCGCGGTGGCCAGGATGGTGCCGCCGACGCAGAATCCCAGCGTGTCGATCTGGTCCTGGCCGCTGATGGCCTGCACCTCGCGGATGGCGCGGATCGCGGCGTGCTCGATGTAGTCGTCCCAGGTCTTGTCGGCGATCGACGCGTCGGGGTTGCGCCAGCTCACCACGAACACCCGGTGCCCCTGGCCGACCGTGTAGCGGATCAACGAGTTGTCGGGCTGCAGGTCGAGGATGTAGTACTTGTTGATGCACGGCGGCACGAACAGCATGGGCCGCTCGTGGACCCGGGCCGTGAGCGGCTTGTACTCGAGCAGCTGGAACAGCTCGTTCTCGTACACCACCGCGCCTTCGGTGGTGGCCACGTTTCGGCCCACCTCGAACACGCTCTCGTCGGTCTGCGACACATGGCCCTGCTGCACGTCGCCCCACAGGTGCGCCAGGCCCTGCGCGATGCTCTCGCCCTTGGTGTCCAGCGCCTTGCGCTGCGCTTCCGGGTTGAGCGCCAGGAAGTTGCTGGGCGCGGCGGCGTCGATCCACTGCTGCACCGCGAAGCGCACGCGGGCGCGGGTCTTCTCGTCGCCCTGGATGGCGTCGGCCATCTTCATCAGGGTGCGGGCGTTGAGCAGGTAGGTCTGGGCGGTCAGGGCAGCGCCGGGGCTGGCGGCCCAGTCGGCGGCGGCGAAGCGGCGGTCGGGCAGCTTGGGCGGCTCGGCCGGGGCCTGGCCCGACATGCGCTCGACGGTGCTGTTCCACAGGGCCGTGGCTTCCTTGAGGTAGTCGGCCTGGAGCTGGGTCAGCGCCGCGGGCGGCAAAGTCAGGCCCGCGGCGGCCTGAAGCATGCTGCCCACGGCCTTGCCGAAGGCGTCGGCGGGTTCGGTGCCCGGGGGCGCGGAGGGGGTGCGGCTCATCGCGATGTCTCCTGGTCTTGTCCCGTCACGAGCGGTTCGCTGGCGGCTCGTGAACAATCGCACGTTGTAGGTCGTCTGGCTTACCCCACTATGACTCAAGGACCGGTTGCCGGGAATCCCGACCATGCTCTATCTCGTCGCCCTGGCCTGGATGTACGTCGTGCTGATGGTGGCCGTGGCCGAGGCGATGTCGCCGGCCGGCACCGCCGTCGGGGTGGCCTTCACCGTGATCGGCTGGGGCGTGATCCCCCTGTCGGTGGTGCTCTACATCCTGTCCACGCCGGCGCGTCGGCGTGCCCGCCGCGCCGCGCAGGCGGCGGCCGAAGGCCAGGCGGCGTCAGGGGCGGATCCAGATGCCGGCCGCCATCCGGCCGGTGACGCGGTCGCGCCGGAACGAAAAGAACCTTGACGCGTCGGTGACCGTGCACCAGTGGCCGCCGGCCACGTGCACCACGCCCGCGGCGCCCAGCCGGTCGCGCGCCAGCGCAGGCAGGTCGGCCAGCCAGCGCGGCGCGCCGTCCGGACCCGGGCCGCGCGGCACGAAGCGCGCCGAGTCCGCCCCCGGCTCGACGCCGAAGGCCCGCAGCACGTCGGCGCCGACCTCGAACGCGTCGGGCCCGATGCACGGCCCGAGCCAGGCCCGAAGCTCCCCGGGCGCGCAGTGCGCTGCCCGGCACAGCGTCGCCACCGTCGCCTCCAGCACGCCACCGGCCAGGCCGCGCCAGCCGGCGTGAGCCGCGCCCACGCCTCGCGCGCCGGGCGCCGCGAACAGCACCGGCATGCAGTCGGCCACCATCACCGTGCAGGCGAGGCCGGGCTCGGTGGTGACGCAGGCGTCGGCCTCCCGGGCCGGGGCGGCCACATCGGCCGCCCCGAGGCGCAGCACGCGCGTGCCGTGCACCTGGGACAGATACACCGTGGGCACGCCCATCGCCGCTTCGTAGCGGCGCCGGTTCCCCGCCACGGCCGCGGGGTCGTCGCCCGATGAGCGGCCCAGGTTCATCGACGCGAACGGCGCCGCGCTGACGCCGCCGGCGCGCGTGGTCATGAGCGCGCCCACGCGCGGGTCGACCGCCCAGGCCGGGCGGATGAAGGCGCCGCTACGCGGCATCGGGACACTTCGACGGCTGCGTGCCCTCGAACGCCGGCAGCGCCATGCAGGCGTCGAACACGCGCATTACCGTGGGCACGTGGTCGAGGCGGCATTGCATGCGCTGCGCGTTGAAGATCTGCGGCACCAGCACCACGTCGGCCAGCGTCGGCGTGTTGCCGTGGCAGAAGCGGCCGGTGCGCGGGTCGGCGAGCTGGCGCTCCACCACTTCGAGGCCGGTCTCGACCCAGTGACGGTACCAGCGGTTCTTGTCGTCTTCGGACACCTTCAGGTCGCGCACCAGGTAGCGCAGCACCCGCAGGTTGTTCAGCGGATGGATCTCGCAGGCGATGTCCAGCGCCAGCGCCCGCACCCGGGCGCGGCCGGCGGCGTCGGCCGGCAGCAGCGGCGGCTCGGGATGGGTCTCGTCCAGGTATTCCACGATCGCCAGCGACTGTGTGATCGACTCGTCGCCGTCCACCAGCGTGGGCACCAGGCGCGACGCCGACACCGCGGCATAGGACTCCTTGAACTGGGCGTCCTGCAGCAGATGCACCGCCTGGTAGTCGTAGTCGATGTCCTTGAGCGCCAGCGCGATGCGCACGCGGTACGACGCCGACGAACGGAAGTAGTTGTAGAGCTGCATGGCGGGGTTCCCCGGGGGCCTGGGCGACGATGATGCCATCGCTACACTTGGACGCCATGCTGCTGTCCGCCCGAGAGCGAATCCGGTTCTGCCGCGCCTGCGGGCACGCCGTGGACTACCGCGTGCCCGCGGACGACAACCGCGAGCGAGCGGTCTGCCCGGCCTGCGGCACCGTGCACTACGAGAACCCGCTCAACGTGGTGGGCACGGTGCCGGTGTGGGGCGACCGCGTGCTGCTTTGCAAGCGCGCCATCGAGCCGCGCCACGGCCTGTGGACCCTGCCGGCCGGCTTCCTGGAGCTGGGCGAGACCACCGAGCAGGGCGCCATGCGCGAGACCGACGAGGAGGCCGGCGCGCGCATCGAGCTGGGCCCGCTGTTCACGGTGCTCAACGTGGCGCGCGTGGGCCAGGTGCATTTCTTCTACCGCGCCACGATGACCGCGCCCGACCTCGACCCGGGCAGCGAGACCCTGGAAGCCCGCCTGTTCGCCGAGGACGAGGTGCCCTGGGACCAGATCGCATTTCGCACCGTGCGTGAAACCTTGGCACATTTCTTTGCCGATCGCCGGGCCGGTGAATTCCGGCTGCACTGCGCCGATATAGGCTAGCGAGGCTCTGCCCTTCCGCGGCAGCGCCCTCTCATCGAAGCCATGACCGCGAGCGCTCCCGCCCGACTCAGAGAAGACCTGATCCACCCCGACCCGCTGCTCGACAGCCTGGTCGAGGTGTGCCGTCTGCACGGCCAGGGCGCGTCGCGGGCATCGCTGTCGGCCGGCCTTCCCCTCGTGGACGGCCGCCTCACGCTGGACCTGGCCGAGCGCGCCGTGGCACGGGCCGGCATGGCCACGCGCCTGCAGCGCGTGGCGCTGGAATCGATCGACCCGGCAGCCCTTCCGGCGGTCCTGGTGCTGGCCGACTCGCAGACCTGCGTGCTCACAGGCTGGGCCGCCGACGGCAGCGCCAGCGTGCTGCTGCCCCAGACCGGCCAGGGCGCCGTGACCCTGGCTCGCGACGACCTCGCCGCCCGCTACACCGGCGTGACCCTGTTCGTGCGGCCCCAGTTCCGGTTCGACGGCCGCACGTCGGCCGTGCGGCCCACGCGACGCGGCCACTGGTTCTGGAGCGCCGTAGGTGCCCAGCGCTTCGTCTACCGCGACGTGCTGGCGGCGGCAGCCCTGGTCAACGTGTTCGCGCTCGCGTTCCCGATCTTCTCGATGAACGTGTACGACCGCGTGGTGCCCAACAACGCCGTCGAGACGCTGTGGGCCATGGCCGTGGGCATCGTGCTGGTGCTGTGCGCCGACCTGTGGCTGCGCAGCCTGCGCAGCCGCTTCGTCGACGAGGCCAGCGCCCGCATCGACGTGGAGCTGTCGGCCCGACTGATGGAGCGCGTGCTCGGCCTGCGCATGGCCTACCGGCCCGAGTCCGTGGGCTCGTTCGCCAGCAACCTGCGCGGCTTCGAGCAGGTGCGCGACTTCATCGCGTCATCCACCGTCACCACGCTGATCGACCTGCCCTTCGCCCTGCTGTTCGTGCTGGTGATGGTGTGGCTGTCGCCCTGGCTGGCGATTCCGGTGGTGGTGGTGTTCGGCGTGATCGTCGTGCTGGGCTGGGTGCTGCAGCACCGCCTGCACCAGCTCTCGGAAACCACCTGGCGCGCGTCGGCGCAGCGCAACGCCACGCTGATCGAGAGCCTGACCGGCCTGGAGACCATCAAGGCCCAGGGCGCCGAAGGCCTGATCCAGGCGCGCTGGGAGCGTGCCAACACCTTCCTGGCCCGCATCAACGTGCGCATGCGCGCGCTGTCCTCGTCGGCGATGTACGGCACGGCCTGGCTGACGCAGCTCACCAGCGTGAGCGTGATCCTGATCGGCGTGTACCTCATCGGCGAGCGGCAGATCACGATGGGCGCGCTCATCGCCGCCGGCATGCTGGCCGGCCGCGCGCTGGCCCCCGCCGGTCAGGTGGTGGGCCTGCTGATGCAGTACCAGGGTGCCCGCACCGCGCTCGAGTCGCTCGACAAGCTGATGGCCCAACCGGTGGAGCGCCCGTCGCTGGCCGAGGGCGGCGCGCCCTTCGTGCAACGGCGCGACCTCAAGGGCGAGATCGAGCTGCGCGGGGTGCGCTTTGCCTATCCGAACCGGGACGACCTCGCGCTCGACGGCGTCAGCCTGCGCATCGCGCCGGGCGAGAAGGTGGCCTTCATCGGCCGCGTCGGCTCGGGCAAGAGCACGATCCAGCGTCTGGTGATGGGCCTGTTCCAGCCGATGGACACCAACGGCGGCGCGGTGCTGCTGGACGGCATCGACCTGCGTCAGCTCGACCCGGCCGACGTGCGCCGCAACATGGGCTGCGTGTCGCAGGACGTGCTGCTGTTCCACGGCACGCTGCGCGAGAACATCGCGTTCGGCATGCCGCATGCCGACGACACGGCCATCGTGGCCGCCGCGGAGATCGCCGGGCTCTCGGACTTCGTCCACCGGCACCCCAAGGGATTCGACATGCCGGTGGGCGAACGCGGCGAGCAGCTGTCGGGCGGGCAGCGGCAGGCCGTGGGCATTGCCCGTGCGGTGCTGCACAACGCGCCGATCCTGCTGCTGGACGAACCGACCAGCGCGATGGACTTCACCACCGAGGCGCATGTGACCCAGCGCCTGGCCGAGTTCGCCCAGGGCAAGACCGTGCTGCTGGTCACCCACCGCACGTCGCTGCTGCAGTTCGTCAACCGGGTGATCGTGGTCGACAACGGCCGCGTCGTCGCCGACGGCCCGCGCGACCGGATCATGGAAGCGCTGCAGAGCGGGCGCATCGCGAGGGCGGCATGAGCGCGCCGGGCCGCTCCCCAGCGCTCGTGCCGCAGTGCGCGGCACGAAGGGTCGCCCCATGAGCAAGCTGCACGCCAGCGGCCACCGCCTGCACGCCCTGCTGGAGCGCGTGCGCGTGCTGCTGGAACCCGTCACGAAACGCTGGCTCGGCAGCCCGATGGACGACCAGCAGGCCCGCGAAGCCGGACTGCAGCCGTTCGAGGCCGAAGCCGACGCGCTGATCTCGCGCCAGGGCACGCACCGGGCCCAGAAGATCGTCCGCGCCGCTGTCGTCGCGGTGCTCCTGCTGCTGCTATGGGCGGCGCTGGCCCCGGTGGACGAGGTCACCCGCGGCGAGGCCCGCGTGATCCCGTCGCGCCAGCTCCAGGTGGTGCAGTCGCTCGACGGCGGCATCGTCTCGGAGATCGCAGTCCAGGAAGGCCAGGTGGTGGAAGCCGGCCAGATGCTGCTGCGCGTGGAAGAGACGCGCGCCACGGCCGGCATGCGCGAAAGCGCAGCCACCGGCATCGCGCTGCAGGCCCGGGCCGCGCGCCTGCGCGCCTTGGCCGAAGGCAAGCCCTTCGTTCCGCCCGCCGCCAAGGACGACGACGACCGCCGCACCATCGACGAGGAGCAGCGCCTGTACCAGTCGCGGCGCTCCGAGCTGGAGGCGCAGCTCGCGGTGGTGCGCCAGCAGATGGCGCAACGCGAACAGGAGCGCACCGAGGCCCAGGCGCGCCGCAACGCGGCCCAGCGTGGGCTGGAACTGGCGCAGCAGGAGCTGGCGCAGACGAGACCCCTGCTGGCCACCGGCGCGGTGTCGCAGGTGGACATCCTGCGCCTGGAACGCGACGTCACCAAGAACCGCGGCGAGTCCGAGCAGGCCGGCGCCCAGATCGCCCGGGCCACGGCCGCGATCTCGGAGTCGCAGCGCAAGGCGCAGGAGGCCGAACTGGCCTTCCGCAACGAGGCCCGTCGCGATCTGGCCGAGGCGATGGGCAAGCTCAACGCGTTGAACGAAGGCGCCGTGGCGCTGGCCGACAAGGTGAGCAAGTCGCAGATCAGGAGCCCGGTGCGCGGCCGCGTGCAGCGCCTGCTGGCCAACACCGTGGGCGGCGTGGTGCAGCCGGGCAAGGACATCGTCGAGATCGTTCCGCTGGACGACACCCTGGTGCTGGAAGCACGCGTGGCGCCGAAGGACATCGCGTTCATCCGCCCGGACCAGGCCGCGACCGTCAAGTTCACCGCGTACGACTTCTCGATCTACGGCGGCCTGGAAGCCAAGGTCGACAACATCAGCCCCGACACCGTGGTGGACGAACGCGGCAACGCGTTCTACCTGGTGCGCGTGCGCACGCTCAAGCCGGGCTTCAACGACAAGCTGCCGATCATTCCCGGCATGACCGCCGAGGTGGACGTGCTGACCGGCAAGAAGACCGTGCTGTCTTACCTGCTCAAGCCCGTGCTCAAGGTCCGCGACGGCGCGCTGCGCGAACGCTGACCCCCCCGTTGCGGGGCTCAAGCGGCCCGGCGCTGCGCCGAAAACACGACGAGCCGTGCTGCCGTTACAGGCCGGCGCGCCGTGACCTGCGGAAACAAATCGTTTCCTTCAGTGATGCCGGTCACGGAGCGCTTTCACTGAGACGCTCGCGCGGCGACTTCCATCGGTATCCTCCCCGCGCGCAAACGATTCCAGCGAGAAAGCCTTGTCCATGCCCACCTTCGATAACACCCCCAGAGGCACTGTCGTCAGCATCTGGGGCAAGGCCTACATCCGGGGGGCGGACGGCGTGTGGCGCCCGCTCAAGCTGGGCGAGGTGGTCAAGCCCGGCGACGCGATGCTGACCGACCAGGACGCGATCGTGCAGATGGTCGACGCGGGCGGCGCCACGGTGGTGCTTCCGGTGCCGGCCGCGACCGACCGCGCCATCACGGCCGTGGAACAGGGCCAGCCCGATGCGGCGCCGGCCGCCGGCCTGGCCGGTGGCGACGGCGGCGAACTGCAGCCGGGCCTGCGCATCGATCGCCTCGTGGAATCCATCACGCCCGCCGACGTGGCCACGCGCCTGGACGGCCCCGTGTTCGTGTCCGGCCTGGCCACGCAGAGCGACCCGGCCCTGACCGCCGGCGTCGGCAGCATCAGCGCCCCGTCATCCGTCGTCGGCGCCACCGAAGCCGGCGCGCCCGTCGGCCTCGGCCTGACCGCGCCCACCGGCAGCGGCACGCTGGTCGTCAGCGTGACCCAGGTGCCGGTCATCGGCCAGATCGTGCGTGCCGACGGCTCGCCCGTCGCCGCAGGCGACACGCTGGCCCCGGCCGACCTGCCGGGCCTGCGCTACGTGCCGCCGGCCGACTACGACGGCGCCGCCCCCGTGGGCGGGTTCACCTTCACCGTGTCCAACGGCAGCGCCAGTGCGTCGGGTGGCACGCAGATCAGCCTGACGGCCGTGAACGACGCGCCGCTGGCCACGGCCGGCAGCGCCTCGGGCCTGGAGGACGGCCTGATCGGCCTGTCGCTCGGCGGCACCGACGTCGACGGCACGATCGCGGTCGTGCGCGTGGGCAGCCTGCCCGCCAACGGCACGCTGCTGCTCGCCGACGGCGTGACCACGGTGGTCGCGGGACAGGACCTCACCCCGGCGCAGGCCGCGGGCCTGGTGTTCCGGCCGGCCGCCGACTTCAACGGCACGTCCAGCCTGAGCTTCATCGTCATCGACAACGCCGGCGCGACGTCGTCGCCCGCCACGTTCACGCTCAACGTGGCCGCCGTGAACGACGCGCCCGTGGCCGTGGCCGACAGCGTCAGCACCGTCGGCACCGTGCCGGTGTCGGTGGCCGTGCGCGCCAACGACAGCGATCCCGACGGCGACACGCTCGTCGTCACCGGCGCCAGCGTGCCGCCGGCCCAGGGCAGCGTCAGCGTCGCCGCCGACGGCACCGTCACCTTCACCGCCGCGCCCGGCGTCACCGGCCCCGTGGTGATCACCTACACGGTGGCCGACCCGGGCGGCGCCACGGCCACGTCCAGCCTCACGGTCAACGTGGCGGCGGCCCCCACGGTCAGCGTGGACGGCCCGGCACTCACCAACGACAGCACGCCGACGATCGGCGGCAGCACCAACCTGGCCCCGGGCTCGACCGTGACGCTCACGGTGACCGGCGCCGACGGCGCAGTGCAGACCTTCACCGCCACCGTGCAGCCCGACGGCAGCTACGCCGCCGACGTGCCCGCCGCACTGGCCGACGGTCCCTACAGCGTCACAGCGTCGGTCAGCGTGGGCGGCGCCAACGCCAGCGCCACCGACGGCGGCAGCATCGACACCGCGGCGCCCGCGATCACCGTGGACGCGCCCGCGCTGGGCAATGACAGCACCCCCACGATCAGCGGCACGACCAGCCTGCCGGCCGGATCGGTCGTCACGCTCACCGTCACCGGCGCCGATGGCGCCGTGCAGACCTTCACCGCCACGGTGCAGCCCGGTGGCACCTACAGCGCCGATGTGCCCGCGGCGCTGGCCGAAGGCGGCTACAGCGTGGTGGCCGTCGGCACCGACGCCGCCGGCAACAGCGGCAGCGCCAGCGACAACGGCGTGCTCGACCTGACGCCTCCGGCGCTCACGGTCGACGCGCCGCTGCTCGGCAACGACACCACGCCGACGATCACCGGCACGACCGACCTGCCCGCCGGGTCCGTCATCACGCTCACAGTCACCGACGCCGGTGGCGCGGTGCAGACCTTCACCGCCGTGGTGCAGCCCGGCGGCAGTTACAGCGCCGACGTGCCGGCGCCGCTGGCCGAGGGCGGCTACGCCGTCACGGCCACGGGCACCGATGCGGCCGGCAATGCGGCCACGGCCACCGACAGTGGCGCGCTGGACCTGACCCCGCCCACGCTGACCGTGGACGCACCCGCGCTGACCAACGACAGCACGCCCGCGATCACCGGCACCACGAACCTGGCCCCGGGCTCGACGGTCACGCTCACGGTGACAGGCGCCAACGGCGCCGTGCAGACCTTCACCGCCACC
>WBZX01003078.1_pt1 | contig 10837 bp, 10 predicted proteins | sample 5204211 | NCBI WGS metagenome assembly WBZX01 (sample SAMN12344362, study PRJNA552823) | activated sludge metagenome | biome: Activated sludge suspended growth; feature: Nitrification reactor; material: Wastewater; isolation source: activated sludge from nitrification reactor of wastewater...
GCGCTCGCTCGCATCAAGAGCCTCCGCGTCACCGAGGCCGATGACGGCGTCGACGCCCTGCGCCAGCTCGCCGCATCGCGCTTCGACATCATCATCACCGATATCAACATGCCCATCATGGATGGGTTGAAGCTCGTGAAGCGCGTCCGCAGTGATCCGGTGCACAAGGACACCCCGATCATCATCATCACGACCGAGGGCTCCCAAGAGGATCGCCAGCGCGCCCTCCAGCTGAGCGCCAACGCCTACATCACGAAGCCCATCCAGGCGCCCCAGGTCATCGCCAAGGTCAAAGAGCTCTTGAAGATCGACTGAGCGCGGGGGCGCCCACCGCTATCGATTCCGTAGCGTCGGCGGAGGAAGCCAAGGGGGTGCCCACCCCCGTCTCGCTCCGCTCGACGACCCCTCCCTTGCTCGGCGCTTCGCGCCTCGCGGGAGGGGTGCCTCAGTGCACCGACGTGAGCGACACCGCGAAGTACGCGATCGACCCGAGGAGGGCGAGGGGCAGGGCGATCGCGAGCCACCACGCGCTCCGAGACAGCGCGACCTCTCCCTCGGGGCCGACGCGGACGGGCATCCACGCGAGAGGGATGGCGCGGCCGGGCTCGCGCGGCTCGTAGAGGACGGGCACGTGCTCGTCCTCGGTGAGGTCCTTCACGCGCCGCGGGAACGCGAACGGGTGGGTGCGGGCCCAGTCGATCCACGCCTCGCGCAAATCGTCGGGCGCCTGCGCGGCCTCGAGCACGAACAAGCAGCGCGCGAGCCCCTCTTCGTTGGCGGTGACCTTCGCGAGGTGGGCGCGGCCGAGGCGCCCGGACTCGAGGAGCTTCGCTCGGCGGCTCGCCTCGCGCGCGAGCAGGGCGCCGAAGCCGAGCCCGAGCACGGTGAAGAACAGCGGCAAGAGCGCGGTCCACGCCTCCGTGAGCCGGCGCCGGGAGCCGAGGACGCGGCTGACCGAGGGCGCCTCCTTCACGTACTCGATATCGACCGGGCCGCCCGAGTGCACGTTCGTGTCGGCGACGTACGAGACGCCTTCGAAGCGCTGGCCGGAGACCTCGTACGTGTAGCGGATCGCCTTCCAATCGTGCTGGTCGCGCTCGACCCCGGAGGGCTCGACCCGGTCGACGGTGGCGACGACGCCGACTCGCGGACCGGAGAACTCGAACGACGTCTTGAGCTCGGAGGCCTCGGCGACGCCGAAGGCGACCCACGCGCTGAGGAGGGTCATCCCCCACGCGACGATGCCGGACGGGCCTATCGCGAGCGCGAACCGGACCCCGAAGGGGATGCGGCGCGGCGGCGCTCGGAGCTCGCGTGTCGCTGGTGCTTGCACGGCGGTCTTATGCCACTCGCGAGGCAGCCCCCCAACAAGATATCGCCTATCGTGGACGGGAATGCCGCCCGCGCTGGACACGCTCGTCGTCATGGCCTTCACCGCCTGCAAGGCCCTCTCCCCCGCCGTACGGGCGAAGCGCGTCACCGTCGAGCTCTCGCGAGGTGAAGAAGGCCTCGCCTTCGAGTCGGTCTCGGCCAACAAGAAGGGCCTCGACAACCCCCTCATGCCCGACGCCGACTACTTCATTCGGCTCGTGGAAGCGGCGGCGCAGGGCCTCGGCGCGCGGCTCCGAAAGAAGTGGCGAGGGACCAAGCTCGTCCTCGTGACCGCGGCGGACGGCGTCTCGCTCGAGCTCCTGGACGCGGACGGAGCGGTCGCGACGACGCTCCCCGTGCCGAAGGACGTCGTGAAGGACCACGCCCTCTCCGACGATCTCCTGGACGCCCTGCGGGAGGGCGCGCCCGCGCGGACGCGCCTCGAGGAAGCGGCGCCGAGCTGGGAGAAGGGCGAGCCGTTCGCGCTGGAGATCGCCGAGCGCTGCCGGCTCGTCTTCGACTCGGGGCGCGCCATCGACGTCGCGCCCCTCGCCGGGTACCTCGGCGACGACGAGCTGCTCGTATGGCCGTGGCACGTCGAGTGGCTGGAGGCCCTGGTGGATCCGCGCCTCGTCGAGCTCGCGAACCGAAAGACCGCCTTCTCGGCCGCGTTCGCGAGCCCGATCCCGTGCGGCCCCGAGACGGCCCGCACCATCGTCGGACAGATCGCGGTCGAGATCGGCGCCCGGGGCTGCGCCGCGACGGAGGCGCCGGAGATCGACGTCTTCGTCGCCGTGGGCTGAGCGAGAGCACGACCGCTAAGGCGTGCACCCTTCGACGCGGTACCGCTTCTCGTGCCGCCCGGCCATGCAGATCTCGTACTCCACGATCGTGGTGTGGCTCTTGTCGTCACACGGCTTCCGCTGCTCGGCGTTGGGGACGACGAGGCCGTCCGTCTCGCGCGTGCACGCGAAGTTGGAGACGCCGAAGCCGAGCTCACCCTCCTGGCAGAGGACCTCCGAACAGCCTCGCTCTGGCCCTTCCTGGGCGCAGAAGTCGCTGTCGTTCCAGTTGCACGCCTCGCAGTCGAACACGGCGAGGGCGACGTTCGTCATCGACTTGTCGCACGACTTCACGCAGCTCGCGGCCTTCGTGGTCGGGTCCTCCCCGCAGACGCTCTCGGGGCGGCACGGGGTCGTGAGCACGCGCGACGCCCCCGTCTCGTCACATTGATAGACGTTGCCCTCGAAGCAGTGGAGGCTCTTCGGCTTGCAGACGCGGGGCGAGCACACGTTCCGCAAGCAGCGCTTGTCCTCGGCGGTGCAGTCGATCGTGCTCGCCTTGCCGTCGGGCGAGCAGATGCGGGCGTGGGTCGCGTCGACGCAGGCAGGGGCGCAGAGCGAGGCCTGCGCCCCCACGTCGCCGCCCGGCGGGGGGGCAGCGGGCCGATTGCTGCTCGCGGGGGCAGCGGCCGGCGCGCTGCTCTTCGGTCGCGCGCGGTCGTCGTCGTCGTCGCTCTTTCGCTTCTTCTTGGGCTCGGTGCACGCGGACACGAACGTGGCCGCGAGGACGAGCGGGATCGCGATGCGCCAAGGCGGAGGCATGCGCTCTCTCTTCTCAGCTCTGCTTGAGGAGGACGCGGTTGCGGCCGCAGCGCTTCGCTTCGTAGAGCGCCTCGTCCGCGGCCGCGATCAGGTGGAACGGCGTCTCGATCGGCGACGTCGGGTACGCGGCGACGCCGACGCTGATGGTCACGGGTAAGCGTCGGCCGTCGTGCTCGAAGATGCTCGACTCGACGTTGCCGCGCAGGCGCTCGCCGAGCACCCCCGCGTGTTGGATCTTCACCCCGCGACAGAGGATGGCGAACTCCTCGCCGCCGTAGCGGGCGAAGACGTCCTCCTGGCGGAGCGCGCCGGCGGCGAGCTTTGAGAGCTTCTGCAGGACGAGATCGCCGGCGAGGTGCCCGTAGGTGTCGTTGATGCGCTTGAAGAAGTCCACGTCGAACATGAGCAGGCTCAGATCGAAATGGTGGCGCCTGGCGTACGACAGCTCGCTGTCGAGCCGGTCCAAGAAGAACTTCTTGTTGAACGCGCCGGTGAGGCCGTCGCGCAGCGCCGCGTCGTACATGCGCTGCTGGAAGCTCTCGTCGATGTCGTCGTGGTAGCCGAACTTGAGGATCGTCGCGGGGCCGAGCCGGATCTTGTCTCCGTCCTGGAGCGTGTGCTTCGTGGCGATCCGGATGCCGTTCACCATCGTGCCGTTGGCGCTGCCGAGGTCCTCGATGAAGAACGCGCCCTTGTCGGTCGTGATGCGGGCGTGGCGCCGCGAGATGCCGTCGTCGTTCAGCCGAATGGAAGCGTTCGAAGCGCGCCCGACGATGACCTCGACCCCTTCGAGCCGGTACATCTCTCCGACGTTGGCCCCCGCGAGCACGACGACGCTCGCCCGATCGCGGGACCGCCGCTTCCGAAGCTCTTGCTCGAGTTCTCCCATGCTCGCGACCATCGTCGCGTCGGGATCTTCGTCGAGCGGGGAGCCTGCCATGTTCCTCTAGAAAACATCCGCGACCCAGCTCACGTCAAGCCGCGAGCCGTGCTTCGGAGTCGACCCTATTCGGCGCCATGGTAGCAAAAGGTGCTGCCGGCGAGACCCTTCGAACGACATCCGCCACACGAACCCGGCCGCCCGAGCCGGGCCGGCCCTAACGCGGGGGGCCGGCCGCTGCCGGTGCTCGTGATGAGGGCTCGTCGAGGGCCGCGTCTTCGAGCGGAATGACGATCTGGTGCACGATCACCGTCTCCGTCGGCGCATCCACGTCGCGAGGCAGACGCACCGCGGGCGGCTTGAGCTCGATGAGGGTCGCCTCGGCGTGGCGCGGACCGCCCCCCGAGAGCGCCTCACCCACCGAGCCCACGTTGACGATGCGAACGCCTCCCACCGTCCGGTCGAACGGGACGTGGGACCCCCCGCACACGATGACGTCGGCCGGGTCGTCCCCGATGAGGGCGGCCATCTCTTCGTCCGTCATGTCGTACGTGAAGCACTCGGTGGGATCGGCCGGGGAGCCGTGCACGAGCATGAGCTCGCCTCCGTCCGGCATGGGCAGGCGAACGCTCAGGGGGAGCTTGAGGAGCCGGGCGAGGATCAAATCTCCGAGCTCGGCCCGGACCCGCGCGAGGTCCTCGAGGCGCGCCATCTCGGAGGCGTTGTGCGCCTCCATCGCGGCCGGATCGAGGGTGGCGATGGCGCGATCGCTCACCCCCTGGACGCACACCGCCTGGGCCTGGGTCAGGCGGCGGAAGACCTCCAGGGGGGCGCCCCGCCGGCCGGTCGCCGCGCTCGCGCCGAAGCACAGATCCCCGGCGACGAGGAGCTTCGAATACCCCGTTCGTTCGGCCGTCGCGAGCACGGCGCCGAGCGCGAGCGCGTCGCCATGAATGTCGGAGATACAGAGCCACCGCATGACGCGAGGAGGATAGTACCGATCGGGGTCTGCTTCGATGTATTGCGTGGGGATGCCCGAGCGCGGACCCAAAAGCCGGCAAGAGGGCGCCTCCGGCCGGACGGGCGTGTCGTTCGGACCACGCGCGCTGCTCGATCTCGCCTCGCGGGTGGACGGCGCGGGCGCGGCCTCCCTCGTCGTGGAGCTCGCCGAGCGCTGCGCGATCGTCCCCGAGCGCGACCGCACGCTCGCCGCGATGGTGCTCCTCTCCGTGAGCTATCCGGCCATCGGCGCGGCCGCGCGCGCCCACCCCGACGAGGTCGCGGACTGCGTCGCAGAGGGGGTCTCCGCGCCGCGCACGCGCGATCGCTACATCGCCCTCGCCCGGGCCGCGGTGGGCCCCGACCTCGAGGAGCGGGCGGTGCGCAAAGGTCTCCGCGCGCTCGCGCGGCGCGAGCGGATGCGCGTCGCCCTCCGCGAGGTGCTCCCGCGCCGGCTCGGGGGCGCCGACGTCGACGTCACCGCGCGCGAGCTCGCGATGCTCGCGGACGCGACGATCGAGGTCGCCCTCGAGGAGGCAGTGGAGTGGGCGGAGCGCCGCTTCGGCCTCGCCCTCACGATGACGCGGGTCCCCTCGCGCTTCGTCGTGCTCGGGATGGGCAAGCTCGGCGGAGAGGAGCTCAACGCGGGCAGCGACGTCGATCTCATCTACGTCTACGACACCGACGAGGGGCTCGTCCTCCCGCGCAGCGCTCGAGGGGCCAGCGAAGCAGAGCCCACCAGCATGACGCTGCACGAGTACTGGCAGCGGGTAGCCCGGCGCGTGACCGCGACCTTGGAGGACGTCACCGAGGACGGCTTCGTCTGGCGGGTCGATCTGCGGCTCCGCCCCGAGGGGAGCTCGGGCCCGCTCGCGATCTCGACTGGGGCGGCGGAGCGCTACTACGAGTCGTTCGGACGGCTATGGGAGCGGGCCGCCCTCCTCCGCGCGCGGCCGGTGGCGGGCGACCTCGCGCTCGGCGAGCGCCTGCTCTCCACCCTCGCGCCGTTCGTATGGCGCCGCCGCATCGATCCTTCGATCGCGACCGAGCTCTATCACCTCGTGCAGCGCTCCCGCGTCGAGCTCGCGCGCCAGCCCGAGCGCGATCTCAAGCTCGGCAAGGGCGGCATCCGCGAGGCCGAGTTCTTCGTGCAGACCCTCCAGCTCGTGTGGGGAGGCAAGGACGCGGCGTTGCGAGAGCGCCCCACCCTCGCTGCCCTCTCGCGGCTCGAGAGCAAGGGCCTCTGCACTGCCCGGGAAGCGGCGGATATCGCGGACGGCTACCTCGCCCTTCGCCGCGCCGAGCACGCGGTGCAGAACGCCTCCGGCGTCCAGACCCACGCCCTCCCGGAGGGGGCGGAGCTCGAGCGCGTCGCGCGCGTCCTCGGGTTCGCGGGCGCCGCGGAGCTGTCGCGGTTCCTCGATCGACACCGCGATCGCGTCGCGCGTCGCTTCTCGTCGCTCCTCCCCGAGGGCGCGGAGGGGGCGGCCGCCCACGCCCAGATCGTGGTCGCGATCGAGCAGGCGGATCTCGACCTGCTGCGGGCCGCCCTCGAGCGGGAGCTCTCCGCCCACGCCGTCGATCGGGAAGAGGACATCGTGGCGTTCGCGAAGAGCCTCCTCGCCCTCGGAGCCCACCCCGACTCGATCCTCGGGCTCCGGACGCGCGAGTCATTCCCCGGCCTCGCCGAGACCCTCCTCGACGCCCTCTTCGAGGCCGCCGATCCGTTCCAGGCCGCGCGCTACCTCCGCGTGTTCTTCGAGCGCGTGAAGCAGCCTGCCGTCTACGTTCGCCTCGCCTTCGCCGATCCTTCCGCGCTGCGGCGCCTCATCGGGGTGCTCGGGGCGAGCGCGTTCATCGGCGACGCGCTCTGCAACAACCCCGAGCTCGGCGACATGATCCTCTTCTTCCGGAGCGCCCCCACCGAGGAGGGGATCCGGCGGGAGGTGCTCGCGGCCGTCACCGAGCCCCCGCCCCCGAACGAAGATCCCGACGAGGCGTTCGTCGGCGCGCTCCGCCTGCTGAAGACGCGCCTCACCATCGAGATCGCCCTCGCCGACACCTCGGGAGCGCGAACGATGCGAGAGGTGAACCGCCTCCTATCCGCGCTCGCGGACGCCTCCCTCGAGGCGGCGACGCGCCGGGCCCTCGGCGAAGACGTCCCCTGCGGCCTGAGCATCGTGGCGATGGGCAAGCTCGGAGGCCGCGAGATCAGCTACGGCTCCGACCTCGACGTCCTCTTCGTCTACGACCCCCAGCGCGCGCCCGATCCGTCCGAGGCGCCCGCATTCTTCACCCGCGTTGCCCGGAAGGTCATCCGCTACATCTCCACGTTCCACGGCGCCGGTCGCGGCTACGAGATCGACGCGCGCCTGAGGCCGAGCGGTAACCAGGGCCTGCTCGTCCCGCAGCCGGGGATCGACAGCTCGGGGACGCGTTCATGATCGAGGCCCGCCGCGCCGCGTACGAGGCGCCGATGGACGCGCGCTCCGCCGCCGCCGAGATGGCCCGCATCCGAGCGCGCGTCGAGCGAGAGTCGAGCGCGGAGCGAGGCGGCGTCTTCGACATCAAGCTCGGGCGGGGGGGCCTGCTCGACATCGAGTTCATCGTCGCGTTCGCCCAGGTCGAGCGAGGCGCGGCGCTGCCGGAGGAGGCGAGGACCCCGGAGACGCCGGGGGCCATCGACGCGCTCGCCCAGGCCGGAGCGCTCGATCCCGCGACGCGCGACGTGCTCGCCTCCGCCTACGATTTCCTTCGTCGCCTCGAGCTGCGCGTACGCATCGTGCGCGCCGACGCCGCCCACGTGCTCGATCCGCGCGACAAGAGCCTCGGGGCGCTCGCCCGCCGCATGGGCATGCGCGATCACCCTGCCCGCACCGCCGAGGCCGAGCTCCTCGCGCGCTACGCCGAGATCACCGCCTCCGTCCGGCAAGCGTTCGACGGCGTGTTCTCGGCCCCCCCGAACTCGGGCTGAGGATCAGCGGCGCGAGAGCCCGAACCAACCCACGAGCGAGCCTCCGCGGAACGTCGGTCCGATCGCGATCCCGTCCGCCACCGTGCGCAGCTCGTCCCGGAGCTTCGACCAAGGGAAGCCCGCCTTGTCGTAGCTGAGGACCAACGCCGGCTCCGCGTCGATGAGCGAAGGCGCGCGCTCCGCTCGAAAGCGCGCGATCGCCCGCCCGAGCGCCACGTTCGCCCCCGCGTTGCCGCCGTGATCGAAGCGCACTCCCTTCCAAAGCGCGCTCGTCCCCCGGGACGCCGCCCGCACCGCCGGCCGCAGCGCGAGGTGCGCCCCCGCGAGCCCCTCGAACGCGAGCAAGAGCGCGCGAGGCTCCTCTCCCAGCTCCTCCGGGTCCGTCGGGGTGCCGTGCCCGAAGATCGCCGCGAGCGCGCTCGGGTGGGCCCCCACGAGCTGATCCAGCCGCTCTACGACGGTCGTGATTCGAGATCGCGCTTGGGCTTTGGAGGAGGAGGGCTGGGAGGTGGGTTCCACGGGGGGACTATAGCGCAAGCGGGCCCGCCCTCAGATGCACGTCCCGATGCCGCAGTTCTGCCCGATGCAGGCGATGGCTTGGAAGGCGGTCGGGTCGCTGATGCACTGGAAGCCGCAGGTGAGGGGGGAGCCGCCGCCCTGGACGCAGGTCACGAAGCACGTGACGTCGTCGATGCAGCCGGGGGCGCCGAGGCAGCTCTGGAGCTGGGCGCAGCAGCTCTGGGCGATGCAGTCGCCGCAGGCGGAGCCGTCGCTCGGGCACTCGGAGAGGCCGCACACTCCGAACACGCACGCTCCCGAGCAGCAGTCCTCGGGCGCGCCGCACGGGGTGCCGTCGGCGGAGCACTGGGTGGTGCACTGGCCGGCGAGGCACTGGTTGCTGCAGCACTCGTCGAAGCTCATGCAGGGGGCGCCGTCGGGCTCGCACGCCACGACGCAGGTGCCGCCTTCGCAGGTGCCGGTGCAGCAGTCGGGGCCGATCATGCAAGCGGAGCCAGTGGGGTTGCAGACGCCGCAGTTCACCCCGCAGAGCTCCTCCGCTTGGGCGACGCACGCGTTGTCCCAGCTGCTCGAGCAGCACGAAGGATGCGCCCCGCACACCGTCTCGGTGCACGAGTTGCAACCAGGGGAGAGGGCCTCCCCCGCTTGGCAGATGCCGTGCGGGCACTCGGGTGAGGTCGCGCACACTCCGTTCTCACAGACGCCGGTGCAGCACTCGTCGGGCGTGCTGCAGAGCGCGCCGATGGGCGTGCACATGCCGCAGCCGCAGCTCTGCGTCGCCTCTTGGACGCACAGGTCGTCCCAGCCGCTCTCGCAGCAGAAGGGATCGAAGTCGCAGATCGTCCCTGCGCAGTCGTTGCAAGCGGGGCTCAGCGGCGCGCCGATCTCGCACTCGCCGTGCTCGCACACCGCGATCCCGCAGAAGCCGCCGTCGCAGACCCCCGTGCAGCACTGGGGATCGATGTTGCAGGGGGAGCCGTCGGGCTGACACGCAGGGGTGCACTGTCCGAAGGAGCAATTGCCGGAGCAGCACTCGTCGGGCGCGTTGCAGTCTCCTTGATCCGGGACGCAGGCGCCGCCGCAGACGCCGAGGTCGCAGATGCCGGTGCAGCACTCGTCGGCCGAGCCGCACACCGTCCCGTTCGGGGAGCAGCCGACGCATTGACCGTTCTGACACTGGCTCGAGCAGCACTCCGAGGGCGCCGCGCAGTCGAAGCCGCTCGGTAGGCAGAGCGGGACACACGACCCGCCGCTGCAGTTGCCGGAGCAGCACTGCGTCCCGACGCGGCAGTCGCCGCCCTCGGCGACGCACTCGGTCACGCACGCGTTCCCCGCGCACTGGAGGGAGCAGCACTGCGAGGGCTGCGAGCAGACCTCGCCCTCGGCGAGGCACGTCCCGAGGCAAGTCCCATCGGGCCCGCACGCCGCCGAGCAGCACGTCGCGCCCGAGGTGCAAGGGGCGCCGGGGGCGTCGCACTCGGCGGGGCGGCATTGGCCCTCGACGCAGTTGTCGCTGCAGCACGAGGCGCTGCCCTCGCAGATCGCTCCGTCCTCGAGGCATTGGGAGGGGCCGCAAGCCCCTCCGAAACAGCTCCCGCTGCAGCACGTGTCGGGCGAGCTGCACGGCAGGCCGTCGGCTTGGCAGGAGCCGCCTCCGACCCCGCCGCCGCCCTGACCGTCCGCGCCTCCCGGGCTCGGGTCGAGGGCGTCGCGCGCTCCGCATGCCGAGAGCGCGAGGGCGAAGGCGGAGGTCGCGAGCAGGCGGAGGGCGTTCACGCGCGCGAGTATAGATCAGCGCGCGCGGCCGCCCCGAGCGATCAGCAGCCTTGGCCGCAGACGGTGGTCACCGAGCTCTTGCACATGTCGTCCCACTGCATGGTGCAGCAGAAGCTGTCGTTGGCGCAGATCGCCATCACGCACGGGCTGCATCCGCTGTTGAGCGGTCCGCCGAGCGTGCACTCGTCGTGAGCGCACGCTGCGTTCGAGCCGCACAGGCCGTGATCGCACGCGGCGATGCAGCACTGCCCGGGGTTGTTGCAAGCCTGCCCGTTGGTGAGGCACGTGTTCGTGCACGTCCCGCCGTTGCACTGCGCCGAGCAGCACTCGCTCGGTTGTTGGCATCCGGAGCCGCCCGGCTTGCAGGCGCCGGTGCCGCACGTCCCGCCCGTGCACGAGCCGGCGCAGCACTCGACGGGCGCGGTGCACGCCTGGCCGTCGGCCTTGCACGTGCCCGCACCGCACGTCCCGTTCGTGCACGCGTTCGAGCAGCACTCCGCGGGGGCGGCGCACGTCCCGCCGTCGGCGGTGCACGTCGGGGCGGGGGCGCATTGATGGTCGCTGCACGTGCCGCTGCAGCAGCTCGCGGGGTTCCAGGTGCCCGAGGCGCGTCAGCTCCTCGTGAAACCGCACGACCGCAGCACGCTCGCCTCGATCGAGAAGGCGATCCGCGACAGCGATCTCGGCGTCAACCCCTCGAACGACGGCGTCGTC
>WBZX01003080.1_pt1 | contig 10834 bp, 8 predicted proteins | sample 5204211 | NCBI WGS metagenome assembly WBZX01 (sample SAMN12344362, study PRJNA552823) | activated sludge metagenome | biome: Activated sludge suspended growth; feature: Nitrification reactor; material: Wastewater; isolation source: activated sludge from nitrification reactor of wastewater treatment...
GCAACCCTGCTCGAATCCGGCGCAGATGCCGTACTGGGACCGGTAATCCCTGTTTTTCCATCAGACTCTCCGAAATGGACAATGGATAGTGGTTTTTTTGAGCGACCGAGGTTTGCTACGGGTACGAAGTTGGGTTCCGGTGAGGGGCGAACTAGCAATGCGCTGGTCTTGGCGGATTTAACAAAGTCTCGCTCCCCAGAAGCCTTTGCCATTAAATTTGCGCGTACAGGTGGTGAAGATCATGATTTCTTCAAATGGCTCGTAGCGCAAGGCGGGTCGATAGTCTGGTGTAATTCTGCAGATGTTTATGAGACAGTGCCACTGGCTAGACAAACGATAGCTTTCATCTTGTCCCGCAGTTTTCGTACATCTGTGATCTATTGGCAAGAGGAATATGCCCTCCGACCATTTGTATGGTCTTTACTGAAAGCTGCCCAAGGTGCTGGTGGCAGCATCGTGTGGTTTTTGGGGGGCTGTTTGGCACTTCCGGCTGGCCTAGCAAGAACGGCGTCACTCTGGGCCAAGGCCAGCCGTGCCGCTGGGCGTGTCGGAGCCCTATTTCAACTTAAACCAGTTGGCTATGGCGTTCCGCAATGATTGAATTAATACTCGCCTATGTAGCCAGCCTCGGCCCCTTTGTCGTCGCAGCGATCTTGGTCGGCCTTGTAATTCCATTTGCATCTCCCTGGATTTGGAATCATTCTGACCGGTGGCTATTTTTCCTGATTTTTGGTTTGGGGCTAACGACGTTTGGTAGCGGCACCGTTGGTTCAGAGGGCAGCTTGGTCAAACAGCTACCTTGGGGCAGTCTGTTTGCTTTTTGTGCGTTAAAGCTGTTTTTTGACAAGCAGGTTACGTTCCGTTGGAGCTTGCAGGGATTGGCGCCACCCTTATTGCTGCTTATCGGCTTCGCGCTGGTCTCACTCAGTTGGTCTCCGGTGCCTGAAGTTTCTATGAAGCGCTTGGCGCAGATCATCGGCATCCTCCTGATCGGCTTACTTGTCACCAAGCAAATGCTTGAAGGTCGCGGCCTGCTTACACAAATGATCTGGCCAGCAGCCTTTTATTTGTGCATCGGCCTTGTTTTCGCGCTTGGCATACCTAGCGCCGGCTTCGACGACGATCACGCGCTACGAGCGTTCAGTTCTCATAAAAATACCTGGGGGCAGTTTTCATTGATTGCCACCTTGACGTTTTCATTGGCTTTCGTTACCCAGCGCCAATATCGTTGGGTTTACTTTGGGCTCATGTGTGTTGCTGTCACTTCCCTATTTGCGTCACGCAGTTCGACCAGCATTTTGGCGTTTGTTTTGCTTGCCGGTATTTTGTTCAGTTGGCTGGCGCTGAATAGATGGGGTGTTCTCGGCAAAATTTTTGTAATCTTGGCTATATGTATAGTTGCGATGGTTACTCATGTCTATATCGTCATAACTGCAAACTCTCCAATTGAATACTTGACCGAGCAAGTATTCAGCGCGACCGGCAAAAGTTCAACCTTCAGCGGACGTGTATATCTCTGGAAATTGCTATTTTCAGAAATAGCCCGTCATCCCTGGTTTGGAATTGGCTATGGCGGATTCTGGACCGGTATCGAGGGCGCGAGTGGCATGGTTATCCGCCAGCTAAATTGGGGGCCACCCACTCAATCGCATAGCGGTTATATCGATGTAGCGAACGAATTAGGATTTATCGGATTGGCTTTGCTCGCATTACTGTTGTTATCTCAGCTACGTAACCTTATAAGGCTTTATCGATCAGGCGAAAACGAATTCTCTTTATTTCACTCGGCCATCCTGTTTTGCACCATAGTTATCAATTACGCGGAAACATCATTTCTACGAACTACCCATCTGTGGTGGATAGTTTTTTGTATCTCAATAATTGAGGTCAACGTTCGTATAGCGAACAACTCTTTCAAACTGCCACGAGATTTTCTGGAGGATGAGAAATAATGGCTCGCTATCTGGTCGCACTAATCTCGTTGTTATTTTCACTCAATGCCTGTGCACAGGTCTTTAGCGTTGAGACCGCCATGGCTGAATTACCTGTACATCCCAAAGGGGACAACAATGTTTTCGCAACATCATTTGATTATCGAGACGGAAAAATTTTTCTGGTTTATGTTGCGCCATCAAATGAACCCGAGAACGGAATGAATTTGCGCACAATTGTGCGCAAGGGTGTACGGCAGACTGACGGTAGTTGGAGTTGGGAGAATTCTGTTCTTGAACCAAGGACCTTGCTTGACCCTTGGCATACCCAGGCATCTATCGCATTGGATAAATATGGGTACGTACATGTGGCGTACAACATGCATAACATGCCTTGGCAATATGCGGTATCCAAAAAGCCATATGATATTTCGGCATTTTATTTTCTTGGACAGGCTGTTACTGAAAGTGATTTAAAAGCCGTCAAGCTGGAAAATAAAACACCGTTCCCCCATATTGGTAGCGGGTCTATTCCCGGCAATCAGATCACTTATCCGATGTTTTTTAGTGATCGCGAAAAAAATCTATATGTTACCTATCGCTACGCGTTGAAGCCCGCACGATCTTGGGAGAATAGAGCATTTGCAGGAGGGATTGCCCGATACGATGCTGATCTGCGTCAATGGTCACAAATTGGCGGCAATTTCACCATTAGTTATAAAGATGCAAAATTAATGGATGGCAAATCAACCTCAATCCAAAAACCATTTGCATTTTCTCCTGGGTATTCCGTCTACTTGCCTACACTCGCTTTTGACGTCGATAACGGAATGCACGTATTCTGGAGTTGGCGTAAAGAGGGGGCCGGCATGGAGACAACTCATCCATCCTATGCGTACTCACCGGACCGCGAAAATTTTTTCTCTTCGGATGGCGCGCAATTGCTATTGCCCATTTCAGTTTCAGAAATCAAATCATTTGCTGATAATGATGACCGGCAATTTTATGCACCAAAAACTGTAGCTGTCACGCCTAATAAAATTCCAGTTGCAGTTTTTCAGCCCCTTTCTGGTGGGCGTGAATTAGTGACTGTTGACAGAACAAATGATTCCGTGCGTATCGAAAAAACACCCGAGTCGGCGCAAAATATTTTGATCGACAGCGCTGGCCGGCAATGGCTGTTTGCTACAGGTATCAAAGTTTTTATGCGTGAAACAGAAAAAGCACAATGGCGCGTTGTCGGCACAATTGGCACGGATTTGTGTTTTCCGAAAGCCAAATATTATTCAGAAGAGTCACGATTTATTTTGCAAGCAAAATCATGTCACTCAATGGCCATGAGCGTTTTTACATTTCGTCGCTGAAGAAACTGGAATGGTGCCATTTTGAAAATATTGTTGTCTGTATTTGCTTGTTCGCCCACTTCAGGGAGTGAAGGAGGCGTCGGCTGGAGATATGCCTGTGCTCTCGCCGCCAATCACGATGTTTGGATATTGACCGATGAGTGTCGTCGGCGCGAACTAGAGCTCAGCAAGCACCTGATCCCTGCTCGAATGCATGTGGTCTATTACCGTCCAGCCTGGCTTGCAAAATTGCCGATGAATTCTGCAACGGCGTACCTGATTTTCCATTTTTGGATGGCATCGGTCTGGCGATTGGCAGCCGAGCTGGATGCAAAACATGATTTTGACATCTGCTGGCAGCTAACCTATGGGACTTTCAGGGCGCCCAGTTCGTTGTGGCGCGTTGGCAAACCGTTGGTTATTGGTCCGGTTGGCGGTGGCGAAACAGCACCCGTAGCTTTGTTGGAAGGCATGGAACTACGAAGCCGTTTCAAGGAGCTCGTTCGCCTCGGTGTGATTCGTACTGCCTCATGGGTGCCAGGCTTCAAGGCTTGTTATGAGCATACGGATTTGGTTATCGCACGGACGCCGGATACTCGTCGTGCGCTACCAAAGTGGGTATGGGACAAGTGCCATGTCGAGCAGGAAATTGGCGGATGGCCGCAACCGCAAATTGAGCGAGAGAAAGATGACGGTTTGAACGTGCTGTTTGCGGGACGCCTTCTGGCTTGGAAAGGCATGCAGCTGGGTTTGACAGCTTTTGCCGGCTTTTTGGCCAGCGGTGGTAAAGGTACGCTGACAATCGTTGGTGACGGGCCGGAAGCTGCACCACTACGCGCACTGGCTTGGCAACTTGGCCTAGACAAGAGCGTGATTTTCGTCACTCGCATCCCACAAACAGAACTTTTTGAACTGTATCGTCAGCAGGATGTTCTGCTCTTCCCCAGTCTCCATGACTCTGGTGGAAATGTGGTCATCGAAGCGATGTCGTTTGGCTTGGCAGTAATCTGCCTGGATTTGGGCGGGCCCAAGTGTTTTGTATCGCCTGAGTGTGGTTACGTAATATCGACCAGTCAACGTAGTCGCCTCCAAGTCGAGTCATCGATGGCAGAGGCCTTGCTGGATTTGTATCAGCACCCAAACCGTCTTAAAGATTTTTCGAACGCAGCCTGGCTTCGAGCATCGGAAATGAGCTACGACAGCCAAATCGAGCGCGTTAGCGCGCTGGCATTTTCAGTTTTGAAACAGCCAGGTGCGTCCTATGCGTAAGATTGCCGTGATTCAACGACGCCTCACGCACTATCGCGTTCCTTTTTTTGAAGCACTCCGGTATGAACTCTCGAATCGGAATTGCGAGTTGATCCTCGCGCATGGCGATGCCACCGCTGAAGAACGGGGGAAGAATGATGGTGGCGTGTTGGACTGGGCGACCCGACTGCCGACCCGCTATTTCATGGGTGGCAAGCTTTGCTGGCAGCCTTTTCAGAAAATACTGACTGGCGTTGATCTGCTTGTCGTTACGTCAGAAAACAAAATGATTTACAACCTCGCCGCTCAGTATTGGCATCACAGCTACAAATTGGGACTTTGGGGACACGGTGCGAATTTGCAAGGAAACCCATCGAGCCTCCGAGAACGGTTCAAGCGTCGCGTTGCCACCAGGGCTGATTGGTGGTTTGCCTACACCGATATGAGTTTGCCACTCATTGAGCGCACCGGTTTTCCGAATGAACGCGTGACGGTACTGAACAACTCGGTTGATACGGCCGAATTGGCTGCAATGCGTCAACGCGTGAGCCCGGAGGCAACGGAACGGCTGAAACATGATCTTGGTCTGGCGGGCCAACATGTTGGCGTTTATGTTGGGTCACTTTATGCCGAGAAGCGCATCGAGTTCATGCTGGACGCCGCGCTCAAAATTCACGATACATTGCCCAGCTTCGAATTCCTTATCTTGGGTTCCGGGCCACAGCAAGCATTGGTTGAGCGGTTTTGTGAGAACAATACTTGGGCCAAGTATCTCGGTGTTCGCAAGGGGCAAGCAAAAGTGGATGCCATGGCACTGGCAAACGTCATGTTGAATCCAGGACTCGTTGGTTTGGGTATTCTCGACTCGTTTGTCTGCGGCGTGCCAATGGTAACGACTGACTGCGGGTTGCATAGTCCTGAGATTGTCTATCTCAATAACCATGAAAATGGCCTGATGACCGCTAACACCATCGATGCCTATGTGGCCGCAGTGGTCGGCCTGTTAGCAGATGATGGGGCCGTTGCCCGGCTCAGGGCTGGTTGCGAAGCCAGCGCGAGAAAATACACCATCGAAAATATGGCCAGCAATTTTGCCGATGGCGTCGTACGCTGCCTGGAAGCGCCCTTTTACCGTGGACGGGTTGGCTGGTGAAAGTACTCTTTGTTCACAACGCCTATCAGCACAAGGGTGGAGAAGATTCCGTGCTGGAAGCCGAAGGGAGCTTGCTTTCCAATCGCGGCCACGCCGTTGAATATTTCACGCGTCACAACGACGAGATATCCCAACTGTCTCGAGTCAGTGTGGCCATGCAAACGTTTTGGTCATCTCCAGTCGCCAGGGACTTCGAGGCTCGGCTTCGCTCCTTCAAGCCGGATGTGGTGCATGTGCACAATACTTTTCCGCGCATTTCGCCAGCAATCTATTGGGTGGCTGCCAAGCTCGGCGTTCCAATTGTCCAAACCCTGCATAACTTCCGGCTGATGTGCCCGCAGGCGATGTTTTTGCGGGAAGGCAAAGTCTGTGAAGATTGCCTGGGAAAATTGCCCTGGCGCGGCGCTTTGCGCGGCTGCTACCGGGACTCCAGGTTACAAAGCACAGTTCTGGCGAGCATGGTGTCACTCCATCGCGGTCTGGGAACCTGGCAGAACAAGGTGACCCGTTACATCGCCTTGAATGAATTTTGTAGAAACAAATTTATCGAGGGTGGTTTGCCTGCTGAGCGGATTCTCATCAAGCCAAATTTTGTTGATTTTTTGCCTCCAATTGCCGTTGACCGTAAGGGCTTCCTTTTTGTTGGCCGGCTGTCGGTTGAAAAGGGTATCGATACCCTAGTTGCAGCTGCCAGCATGGTTCATGGTGCCAAAGTCCATGTGGCGGGTTCGGGGCCGGAGGCTGGCCTGCTTGACGCTGCCACGAATATAAGTGCGTTGGGAGCAAGGTCGCACGATGAGGTGAGAGCACTGATGTGCCACGCGATTGCTCTGGTAATGCCCAGCATTTGGTATGAGACCTTTGGGATGGTGGCGATTGAAGCATTTGCAGCGGGTCTGCCTGTTATTGCCAGTCGTCTTGGTGCCTTGGCTGTACTGATTGAGGATCGAGTGACCGGGCTTCTGTTTGAGCCAGGCGACCCGCATTCTCTGGCAGAGGCAATGCGCTGGGCGCTTGAACATCCGGCGAAAATGGCCGCGATGGGCATGGCAGCAAGAGCGAGGTACGAAGCGAATTTCACCGCTGAACAAAATTACCGGCAGCTGATGACCATTTATGAGGGGGCAATTGCCGAGATCAAAGGTAGTACGTCATGACCGGGGTAACGCTGAGAAGGACCGGTCGGGTACTGGCTGCCGATATTGATGTGATCGACTGGGACGAGGCAACTGGCCGCATTCACGCGTGGGCTCAGGCTGGCGACAGCCGATATGTTTGCATTACCAATGTTCATTCAGTGGTAACGGCGACGCAGGATACTGCCTTTGGGAAAGTAGTCTGCGAGGCCGATATGGCCACGCCCGACGGTGCGCCGGTTGCCTGGATGTTGCGCAAGCTCGGGTTTGCCGATCAGCAGCGCATCAATGGGCCGGATTTGATGTGGAAGTATTGCGCGCAGGCGAGCCAGCGCGGCGAGTCTATTTTTCTGTACGGCGGTACGGATGAAACTTTGGCGATATTGCAGCCTAAATTGCTGGCTGCCTTTCCGGGGTTGACGATTGCGGGTTCGATTTCGCCGCCTTTTCGGGCGTTGACCGCGGAAGAGGATGCTGCGGACGTGGCGCGCATGAATGCCTCAGGTGCGGGCACGGTCTGGGTGAGCCTGGGTTGCCCGAAGCAGGAAAAATGGATGGCGGCGCATCGGGGCCGGGTCAATGCGGTGATGATTGGTGTGGGTGCAGCATTTGACTACCACGCCGGCACGATTCAGCGGGCGCCCCTGTGGATGCAGCGTAACGGGCTGGAGTGGCTGCACCGCCTGGCGTCGGAGCCGGGACGTTTGTGGAAGCGCTATCTGGTGACCAATACCTTGTTTGTGATTGGCGCGGTCAAGCAGTTGGTCTTGCATCGTGCCCGGTGAAGATTATGGAATGTTTAAGGACGTGAAATGAAGATTACTGTTATCGGCACCGGCTACGTTGGGCTGGTGAGTGGCACCTGTCTGGCCGAAGTGGGCAATGACGTGTTGTGCCTGGATGTTGACCCGGCGAAGATCAAGATTCTTGAAGACGGCGGGATTCCGATTTTTGAGCCGGGCTTGCAGGAGATGGTTCGGCGCAACGTGGCGGCCGGTCGCTTGCACTTCACGACGGATGTGGAGAAGGCGGCGCATTTCGGGACGATTCAGTTCATCGCCGTGGGTACACCGCCGGATGAAGATGGTTCGGCCGATATGCAGTATGTGACGGCGGCTGCGCGCAATATCGGCCGGTTCATGACGGATTACAAGGTGGTCGTGGACAAGAGCACGGTGCCGGTGGGTACTGCGGACAAAGTGAAGGCAGCGATTGCTGACGAACTGCTGCGACGCGGCGTCGACATTCCCTACAGCGTGGTTTCCAATCCGGAGTTTCTGAAGGAAGGTGCCGCGGTGGAGGATTTCATGCGGCCGGATCGTATTGTGGTGGGTGCCGAGGATGAACGCGCCATTCACCTGATGCGCGCGCTGTATGCGCCCTTCCAGCGCAATCATGAACGCTTGATCATTACGGATGTGAAAAGTGCCGAGCTGACCAAGTATGCGGCGAACGCGATGCTGGCGACGCGCATCAGTTTCATGAACGAACTGGCCAATCTGGCGGAGGTTCTGGGTGCCGACATCGAGATGGTCCGCCAGGGTATCGGCTCCGATCCGCGAATTGGCTACCATTTTTTGTATCCGGGCTGCGGCTATGGTGGCTCCTGCTTTCCGAAGGATGTCAAAGCGCTGATCCAGACGGCCAAGGACGATGCCGGCATTACCTTGAAGGTGCTGAGCGCCGTCGAGGAAGCAAACGACGGACAAAAACATATTCTGGGCCGCAAAATCAAAGCACGTTTTGGTGATTTGCGTGGCAAGCATTTTGCGCTGTGGGGCCTTGCCTTCAAGCCCAATACAGACGATATGCGCGAAGCACCGAGTCGCGAATTGATAGCCGACCTTTTCGCGGCGGGTGCCACGGTGACGGCATATGACCCAGTGGCCATGCATGAGACTCAGCGGATTTTTGGTGACGATCAGCGGCTGCAGTATGCCGAGACACCGATGAATGCGCTCAAGAGCGCCGATGCCCTGGTCATCGTCACGGAATGGAAGGAATTCCGCAGCCCGGACTTTACGGAAATCAAACAGGCGCTCAAGGCACCGGTGATTTTTGACGGGCGCAATCTGTACGATCCGAAGTTCGTTCGCGAACAAGGCATCGAATATTTTGCGATCGGGCGGTGAGGTAACCATGGCTAAAGGCATGATTCTGGCCGCCGGCCAGGGAACACGTGTTCGCCCGCTCACCAAGGATTGGCCAAAGCCGATGGTGCCGATTCTTGGCAAGCCGGTGATGGAATACCTGATCGAGCACCTTGCCCGCTACGGGATCACCGAGATCATGGTCAATGTGGCGTATCACCATCGAAAGATTGAAGAGTATTTCGGTGACGGCCGGCGTTGGGGGGTCAATATCGGATATTCGTTCGAGGGTGTTTACGATCATGGCGATATCCTGCCCAAGCCCAAGGGCTCGGCCGGTGGCATGAAGGCCATCCAGGATTTCAGCGGGTTCTTTGATGAGACGACGCTGGTCATGTGCGGCGATGCAATTATCGATCTTGATATCGGTGCAGCCTTGTTCGAGCACCGGAGCAAAGGCGCTTTGGCGAGCGTCGTTGCACTGGAGGTTCCCAATGACCAGGTTCAGAATTACGGCATTGTGGTGACCGACAGCGATGGCAAGGTGGAGTCATTCCAGGAAAAGCCGTCGCCGGAAAATGCCAAATCCAATCTGGCCAGCACCGGCATCTATATTTTTGAACCACAGGTGCTAGACCTGGTGCCGTCCGGCGTCGACTTTGACATCGGTAGTCAACTCTTTCCCTTGCTGGCTGAAAAAGGCTTGCCGTTCTACGCGCAAAGTCGATTTTTCAACTGGATCGACATTGGCCGCTTGACGGATTACTGGTCTGTTTTGCAACGCATATTGAAAGGTGAAATTGCCCAGATGGATATGCCGGGCAAGGAAATCCAGCCGGGTGTCTGGGTCGGGCCCAATACGTCCATTAATTGGGATAGCGCCAAGATCGTCGGCCCCGTCTATATTGGTTCCAGCGTCAAGATTGAGCCGGGTTGTTCGGTAATTGGCCCGGCCTGGATTGGCCACGGGAGCCATTTGCGCCGAGGCGCCAAGGTCATCCGCAGCATTTTGTTTGAGTACACGCGGATTGGCGAAGGGATGGCGTTTTCGGAGATGATCGTTTCCCCGCGATATTGCGTAGACCGCTGCGGTGACACCACGTATGTCGGTGACGACCGTTGCAAGTTGCGCTGGGGCGATGCGAGAGGATAAATTGATTGTTTGTTGGTGCAAGAAATCCAATTCAAGCCTTGCAACCATATCGTTTTATGACAAGCTACCGACATCCCGCGTCTTGTACAGGTAGCCATTAAGGAGTCCCCATGATTTTAGTGACCGGCGCCGCTGGTTTCATTGGCAGCAATTTTGTCCTCGACTGGCTGGCCCAGTCCGACGAACCCGTCATCAACCTCGATGACCTGACCTACGCCGGCAATCTGGAGAATCTCGCCTCGCTCGACGGCGATGCAAGGCATGTGTTCGTCAAAGGCAGCATTGGCGACTTTGACCTCGTCGCCCGACTGCTGGCCGAGCACCAGCCGCGTGCTGTCGTCAACTTCGCGGCTGAATCGCATGTTGACCGCAGCATTCACGGCCCGGAAGACTTCATCCAGACCAATATCGTCGGTACCTTCCGCCTGCTTGAGGCCGTACGTGCCTACTACGGTCAACTCGAAAAAACGGCCAAAAACGAATTCCGTTTCCTGCATGTCTCCACCGACGAAGTTTACGGCTCGCTCGCCACTAACGATCCGGCCTTCACCGAAACCCACCAGTACGAACCGAACAGCCCCTACTCGGCCAGCAAGGCGGCCAGCGACCATCTGGTGCGCGCCTACCACCACACCTATGGCCTGCCAGTCCTGACCACCAACTGCTCCAACAACTACGGTCCCTACCACTTCCCGGAAAAGCTGATTCCGCTGGTCATTCTCAACGCCCTGGCCGGCAAGCCCTTGCCCATCTATGGCGATGGTCAGCAAATCCGCGACT
>WBZX01003081.1_pt1 | contig 10833 bp, 10 predicted proteins | sample 5204211 | NCBI WGS metagenome assembly WBZX01 (sample SAMN12344362, study PRJNA552823) | activated sludge metagenome | biome: Activated sludge suspended growth; feature: Nitrification reactor; material: Wastewater; isolation source: activated sludge from nitrification reactor of wastewater...
CCCGAGACAGCGCCTGTCAGCGAAACCGCCTGCATCTCTTCGGTGCAGCAAGGCGGCGTCATGACGATGGCAAGAAAAAAATAGTCGCCGATCGACAAATGCCTCGGATCGGCCACCGCAGGAGTCACACCCACATGTGGAAAGGAGATGCGTATGTCGCCGACGGACCCGAGTTCTCGACTATCAATCGAGACGCAGATGTCCCGCTTCATCAAGCACGATGCGGCCCGTCTCTCGGCGTGCGCGACACTTTCACCACGAGTCGCACAACTTGCCGTGTCGTTCCCGCTGCTCTTCAGTCAGCTCGCAAATCTCTACGGCCCGGAGCACAGACGCCGGAATGCAATCCAAGCGACCGTCGAAGGGCGCGCGCTCGCCGACGTGGCCGAGGCGATGGGCCTGCCCTATTCCTTACGTCACGTGCCCCCGGAGGCCTGCCCGGTGCGGCTGCACTTCCACGTCTGGACGCCAACAGCGAGCCGGTGCCTGCGGCCGTTCATCCCCGAGGAGCGCGACATCATACATCTTTGGCTTGAAATAGTGTTCTTCGCTGCCCGCCTCGGCTCCGAAGACATCGCACTCTGGATCGCAAAGCAGCAGCCGCTCTACGAACCGGACTGCCGAACCGCAATCGACGTGTTGCCGCTCGTGCTCTACGCGCACGTTTCCAAGCACCAACCGGAAATCCTAGGCAATTTCGCGCGCTGGACACCGAAAGTCAGCGCTTTGCGCGCGGCTGTCATGTGCGAACGTTGGCTCGGCTATCTCACACGCCTCGTGCAGTTCGGACCAACCGGCGTCGCCAATCCGTGGATCGCCGCGACGACGCTCGGCGGCTATACTATCATCCCGCTTACCACCATGCAGGCCATCGCCGTCGAAGCGCACGCCATGCAGAATTGCCTGATGGACTACGCGCTCCACGTCGCCGACGATCGCTGCCGGTTGTTTTCGCTGCGGCGCGGCCGCGCGCGCATTGCCACCTTCGAAGTCATGATCGACAAGACGCAGAGCAAGCTCGAACTCAGGCAATGCGAAACCTACGATGGTTACGATCTGCCGAACGACGTTTTGCAGATTCTCAGCGCCTTCGTCGCGGCGCAACCCTTGCCCCAACGCATCGAAAAGCCGGACAGGGCTGTCACGACGCGCCGGCATTTCGAGGCGCTGTTTCAGAGCTGGCGCGACGGCCTGCCCGAAAGCGAGCGCGACTGGCTGGCGGCGATCTCGTTGGACGATCTCATGGCCGACATCGGTGATCTTCGCCACATGCTCGAGTTCATCGCCGAACTGCCGCCACGCCAGTCGAAAGAGCAGCGTCACCGGCTCATGCGCCTCGTGCGCCGACGCAACTCGGCGGCGCTGTCGGCCTTTCAGCGCCTCGCAGACACCGCGATAACACCGGCCACGGCGGGCTAACACTGACGCAGGTCCAGTCGGCGCTTCAGTCGATGTTGTGCGGACTTCGCTCCTCGTCATCGCAGGCGGCGGAGCTGAAGCCTCAGTTGGTCGAGCCGGTCAGGCCTGGCGCCCGCGGCTCTTGCTCCTAGCGCGTCCACTCGGAGAGAGCCTATTGAACCATTCAATTCCGCAGGCGCCACCTAGCCTCTACGGATCTGCAACAACAACTCGCTGACCGCGACTCTCCTATCGACGGAGATAGAGTTGATGCTGTCATAGATGGAGTGCATCTCTTCGAGCAACTCACCGATGGTAACGTTCTTATCGGCGGCGGTCAGCTTCATCATTTCCGCAAATTCCGGCTTCACGCGCGCACCGAACTGGAAGGTTCGTCCGGACTTCCGGTAGCGCCGTGCATCGGTACCAGTGCCCTTGTGGATGCCCTGCCCTACCCGCTTGGCAGTACCCTCCTTTTTCTTTGCGGCAGGTTTTGCGCGTGGCGCGTTTTGCGACAGTCGCTCACCAGGAGGCTCAGTTGGTGCGCCATCGGCGGGCTGCTTTCGCGGCGGAGCAAGTTCCGGCTCTCCCACATTGTCCAGAACATCCTCTACCGGCGGTGCGGCACCAAGACGCGCACGCTTCAGCGTTGGAAATTTCTCTCCCACATCAACCAATTTCTTTAGTGCCATCGTCTCTCCTTCTATTGTCAGCTCGCTTTGGCATGGATTTGCGGTGCGCTGTCGTCAACGCTGGCTTCCGCCTCGACCAGCGTACGCAACCGACGCACCACCTGCGCGACGACGCGCGCGGCATCGGCGTTCAGCGTGTCCCATTTGGTCTCGAGTGCGGTGAGCCCGAAATTCTGCGCATCGCCATAGCCGCGCTGCATAAACATGGCACCCTTGATCACGTCGTAACCGGCGCCCGTCAGATACTCGAGGCCATCCTCGATCTCCTTGGCCGCCAGCACGCCGTGCAGGGCAAACACCATCTTCTTCTTCGAGATGCCATGCTTGACCAGTTCATGAAACATGCGCACCGCGGGTGCCATGTCGTCGATGACGCCTTTGGTTGGCTGGATGAAGAGATCGCTGGCTTCCGCGATTTCGAGTGCCATGGCCTTGGCACGTGCTGGTCCATCCAGCACGATCAGATCGAATTCATCCGCGCGCCGCAGTGCCTGCTCGGGGTTGGCATAGACGTCGACCGAAATATCCGGCTTACGGCCGGATGCAATACGGCGCTGCGACCACTCGAAAGCACTTTGCTGCTCTTGATCAAGATCGGCGATATGCACGCTCAGATCTTGCGCGGCGCCGACCAGTGCGATGGCTCGGGAAAAAGTGGTTTTGCCGACGCCGCCTTTATGGCTGCCAAGGCCGATGATCATCGCCATGTAGAACCTCAGAAATGAAATCAAACTGCAAGCATCTGGAAAACAAATCGCTATCTTAGCGTGTGCAGATTGTTTGCAGTTGCCACGGCTTTGTCAAAAGATTCGTGCGACTCGGCCGCCAACTGAAATCTCCATGCATGCATGGTGTTTGCAGATTGTTTGCCAACCGTATCACTGCAAACCCGTGATTGCAGATTGCAATCACGGGATTGCGAATTGCACGCGGCTTGTTTGCTGTTTGATGACACTTTGATTTCTGACTGCATGCATGCAGTGTTCAACAGGATTTCTTCATGAAAACTCTTGTTTGCAGTTGAGCCGTGTCTCAGAGCAGATCAATGGCTTGGCAGCCAAGACACCCGCCGTGGAGTCCAAATTCTGAGTCTGTACGCGAATAACCAGGATGGCTGGAGCGACCCTACCTGACATCGGCGAAGGCCATTCAGAGGGCAAATTTTGACTCGATCCGGCGATGCCTTGATTTTGCTCGAACCGGACGATTTCCGTCAGCGTGGCGGCTTACCCTTGGTGAATTTCTTGGTCCACCCGATGAATGCTTTGTCGGGGTGGGCGGGAGCAGTGCCGCCCGCTTCGACCCAGGAGCGCCATCTCTGCTCGAGTTCGCCAATGTCCCAGCCGGGGGCGAGACGCGCTGCTTCAATCAGGGTTGCGTCCTGCAGCGCCAGCTTGCCAACATTATTGACTGGCTCGGCTACGCTGGCTGCCGGAGTTCGGCCACGCGTAAACGCCTTCAGCCAGGTTAGAAAGCTCTCTTCCAGATTGCGCGGCGGCTTCGCGCGGCTCTTTTGCATCTCAGAGTAACACCGCATCAGGTCGTCCAGATCCCAGCCGGGCGCGATGTTCTTGGCACGCAGTAGAGCATCTTCCGACAAGCCGAGTGAGACCATCGGCGAGGGACGTCCGTCTATTAACAAAATCGAGGACTGCGTCGGAGCTGCAATGGCAAGCGGAGCGGGTAGCGCAACCACCACTTGCCGCCGCTTGATAGGAGGCGGGGAGGGGAACAACCGAATTCCGCCACGCACCATCTCGATCCTGGCATCGGGGTAGACGGCGCGCGCCTTGCGAAGCGCGCCGGCGAACTCGCGCTTGAAATCCTTGTCGCTGCGGTATTCCTGTCCAAACTGATCCTTGAGGCTTTTCCAATAAAGAGTGAGACCCCGGCTTTGTTTCACTCGGCACAATCGATGCGCAAGCCAAGTATAGGTGTCGAGCGCGAGCGCGGAATTCTGCAAGGCGCCGATCGCGCGCGGATCAAGGGGCACCGCATGCTCGCGCAGCGTTTCAAAGAACTCGTTCGAGAGTGTGATCTCGCCTGGCCACAATCCAAGCTGACCATTGTCGCTCTGTGTCCACGCATCGAAGCGCTGGATCGGATCGCATTTGACGTTCACAATCTTACTGTCGGTCTGATAGCCGATCTGCATGCGACACGCCGCAAGAGCGAGCATCTGCCGCTTGAACGCTGCAAAGCTCTCGCCATTCTTCTTGATATGCAGGCGCTCTAGGAACGCGCTCGCGCTGCGTTCAACCTCGACGGTCGGTGATTTCGTGCGGATTGCTTCCGAGCAGACATGCAGCAAGACGAGACGAGGACGTGTGCCGTAGGGGAGGGGCATGTCGTGGTAGCGAATGCCGTCGTACCACTTGCCTGCTTCGATCAGCATCGACGCACCGCCCGTCGAGCGCGTGAACTCCCTTGATTTCACTTCGCTGCGAGGAAGGCCAACCTGGCAAAGCACCGCATGCATGAACTCAGGTTCTTGCGCCAGCGGTTCGCTGAACATCAACGCCGCTTCGTTCACGCGGCGCGTCAGTGGAACTAATTTTTGGTTGCCTGCTTCGACCGATTTAGCCATCCATCATGCCTTCCGATGGATCGAGCCTAGCTTCGGCAGAGCGGGAAGTCATCTTCTTCCGCTGTCGGACCTTTCGAGTCTCGCGTCGCGGCATCGCGTGACGGTTTACCCCCCTTTCCTATTGGCGGCACGAGCCGCGAAGTTCTCGGCGATTCGGCGTCCCGGCAAGCGTGACGGTTTACCCCCCATTTCGTGGGCCACGAGATGTGTGATGGTTTACCCCCCTCGGCGTGAGGGTTCTCCCCCCGCCGTTGTGCAGGTTTGCCCCCCGTTTCAGTGACGGTTTACTCCCCCCCTAAAACCGATAAATCCCGATAGCTTTAACCGATACTGGGAGGGGTGGTCTTTTGCTGAACGAATGAAGGAGGAGATCCAGTCCATAAACGAGCATGGCGGCAACCATTCCGGTCGCCGCCAAGTCGGCTTTGCAGTTCTCAAAGACTGAGCATTAGCCGGGAGTGGGATAGGGCCAGCCAGGGTACATCAAGGCATAGGCTTGCGCTGCGCGCTTCTGGTAATCCGACATCGAAAGCCCGTCACGTTGTTGCAGCTTGGCGATTTCTGCGGCGGTATCAGCCTCCATCACCACCAAGGCGGGGATCATCCCCTTGCGCTTTTCTTGCCGGGCTTTCGTTGCCGATGTCATGTTGTGTCTCCCGTTGAGCTAGAAGTTCTTGGCGGCGACGCTTGATCTCCTCCACGAACTGCGGCAGGCCCTGGCCGGTCTTGATCGCAACAAGTAGCTCGAGCATGTGCTTCAGCAGGTCGTCGCGTCCGCTGTAACCACACTCGCTCTTGATCCTATCCGCCAGCGCAGCGCTCGCATGCGGCAACCGAACGAACCATGTGTCCTTCTTTGTCTGATGCATTGTCATCGCGGACCTCACTTAAAATCGGTGATGTCAACCCATGGTGGAAGTGGCGCCATACCGAGAACGGCCGCGAACAGAGCGATCGCCTCGACAAGACAGTCAGGCCGGCCACGATGACCCGCCGCACGCACCAGCGCGAAGTATTCGGCCGCGCGGTCCCGCGTCGTGCGAAGTGGCCACGGTGTGTCGTGCGGCGGATCCTTGGCATTGAGGCTTTGACCGGCAATGCCATCGTTCTTTTTGAGGCACCGGCCTTTGTCGTCGCGATCCATGGGAGGCATCTGTTCCTCACTTTTCAATTGGGCTGACATGTCTGCCGTGCGTGCGGCAGTTGATCGAGCTCACGATTGGCGACTGCGCTTGAATGGCTCGAAGACAGCGACAATCAATGAGCTACCATCGCATCATCTCATAGGTGCGCTCACCGGATCGCGCGCTCGAGTGCAAGATGCAGCCTTTGTCGAATAAAAACACTTCAGGCGCGAAAAATGTAACGCGAATACATGATTCCGCATTCCTTTGCCTTGCGCGCTGTGACCTGATTTCGTCATGTCCGCCCGCCAATCGCATCGCCGCAAAGTGCCGCCAAACCACGGCTGCAGCGATGAAAGTAAATCACCGCTTGCTCAGTGCCCGCCGCAATCGCCAGTATTGCGCGATTGAGCAATATCGAGCATTTGTGGAGGGTATTTTGTTGCAGGGTGAACGACGCACGGTGGAGGCGCAAAATTTCATTGGTCAGCAATTTGACATTGCGACAAAGAGGGCATTGCCTGGCGGCCCGCTCCGATTATCCGCACAGGAGGCGATCGATTTCATCACCCGTCATGTTCCAGCACCTGGACCAGACGACAAACATCAACGCGCAGCTCTTCTGCGAACCTTTACGCACAATCGAGATCTGGTCGATTGGACTCCGGCTGTATATGAAGCGCTCGTCAATGTCGCTGTTGAGGTACGAGAACCATCCCTTCAACGGATCATGCTGTGCGCACGGTGGGTTTTTAAACTATCTTCGGAAGAAGTCGTTTCAGCAATTCGCACCGAAGCCGCGCTCGATCCCAAGCGTCGCCCGATGTTCAACGGCCTTAATTCCAGCGACGAGGAGACTTACAACCATTTGCGCCGCGCCACTCCTGCTTTGCGCCGCGCCAGCGCGCGCTATCTGTGCCGCGCAATCACCAAGCAGTTTTCCAAATCCGCCGGGCCGTCGTGACGTGACTTACTTGTTGCCGGATCGGGTGCGTTGCGATGGACCATCGAGCCCAATGACGACGACGGTCGATCAATTGACCCAAGAAATTCGTCGCAGTTCAACAGCGTGCGCGACTCAGCGCCCCGTATCCCGGATGTATCTCAGAATAGCCTGATGAGCATAACTAAGATGGTCACGCGTTGCCGTTCTGGCTTGCTCTTCCTTGCCCGCAAAGATCGCTTGCGCCATTTCTTCGTGTTGCTCGTAGGTATCGCGTCGGTATGATCCAACCGCATATAGTCTGGACACTACACTATCGATATTCTCCTCGAAGAAATGATCAATGCGTTTGAGCACGAAAGCGAGCATCGGGTTCGTGCTCAGCGCATGGATGGCGCCGTGAAAATTCCTGTCGGCCTGTTTGTCCAATTGCACGCCCACGTCATACTTGGGATCTCGCAACTCACCCCATGCATGCAAAAATGCCGCCTTTTTCGGCGTATCCGCCTCTTTTGGGTTGGACTTGAACGCCCGCGCCGCAACCTCAGCGACGACGGGTTCGATGAGCATCCGAAATTCTAGGAAGTTCTCGATCGTACTGGGGTTATGATCCGCGAATACTCCCATCCCACTCACGACAAGGCGATTCTTTGCGTCCTGAATGAAGAAGCCCTCGACGGTCAATGCGTCTACGGCGCGCTTGATGGTGCGATCATTTCCGCCGCCTAGAATCTTGCACAATTCGCCGCGGGATGGCACTGGCGTACCAGCGGGCATGCTACGGTATTTGTCTTTGAGCCCAATCTTGAGCTTGCCTTCTGTCATCCGCTTCTTGGCAACAGCCTCAGGATTGCCGTTATTCTTGCGATCTTCCTTCATGTGACGTCCTGCGCGTTGCGTGTCCCCATGTAACCCTTGTGCACCGCATCCCTTCAACACAGATTGCTGGGCGCCGGGCTCTTACACACCCAGCATGCAACAAGCCGTTGTCGCTGTCGCCGCGTCAGAGTGCAAAGTGTTGCACTTCGTGAGACGATCGAGGGGGGAATTGGATGGCGGCCGGTTCACTCGCCAGCTATTTCGGCTTTGGGTTCCGACCCTTAGCAAGCGCGATACTGGCACGTGGCCGCGGGTGCACAGAAGCCGGACCGTCAGGCGGTGCGCTTGTAGCCGCCACCTCCCGATCCGACGAAGGACTGAGTTCCCGCAACTCAAACGCTGGGTCGGCTTCACGATCAGGTGGCCCCTCGCAGTCGGAAGGGTCGCGCAAGGCTCTCGCATGGCCAGTCGCGAGATAAATGCCCAATGCCGACGACACCTCGACGATCAGAGCAAGCATGCTCATGAGCAGCCGTTGCACAGTCGCCTCGTCAAGACCAAGGCTTTGGGCCAGGAGGCGCACTTGCGGATCGGCAGCATCGCTGCCGCCAAGGCGGCGCTGCACGGATGCACGATTGCGAAGTTCGGCGACCAAGCTGTCCAAGCGTGTCCTCTCCCTTGCGGTCGCAAGCTCGATATTCAAAGCCGCAACCTGCGCGCACACCTCGCGCTGACCAGTCGTCAATGGGGCTACGCATCCGCGTGACGCGTTCCAACGGGCGTCGACTTTCAGAGCGGCAATCGCTGTCTCGATGATAGGGGCGGATCGATGGTTCGGCAGCGCTGCCCGACTCCGTTGTGCCAGCACCAGATCCTGCTCCGTCTCGACCAGCACCTGTGCTGCCGCCCGGCGCGCCTCGGTGACTGCACCGCGATTGCTGGATGCAAAGCCTGAAGCAGCGACGAACGATCCGATCGAGAACAGCAGGAACGCGCCGCTACCGATGACAACAAATCCGCGTTGCCCGCCACGCAGTGCCTTGGCAACGAAGACAGCCAACAGCGCCTTCAGCACATCGACCGCTACGCTGACCGCGCCGAGTATGGTGCCTTCAAAGGCTGTCTTGCCGAGCGAGCTTGCAAATACGTAGTTCATCGTCGCCGATGCGGCGATCAGCACTGCTGCCATCGCCAATCCAATCGCCGTGAGCAGTCGAACCATCGCATGCGCTCCGCAGGAAGGTGGAGCGTTCTGCTATTTCAAATCGATTGCAATCAACTAGCCGACTTCCAGCATGTGCCAGCTTTCTGATTGGCATCCTCATCGTCTTCCCTGCGCGAACGCCGCAACGGAGACGGTCCATGATTTCGGTGCGTTTCATCATCATGCTGGCAGCGGCGTTCGTCATTGGGACGTGGCTTGCTCGAACTGAAATGGGCGCCCATGTGCGATCCACACCGCCACATCAAACGCTCTACTCGGTGCTCAACAGTTTCGCATCCCTTGCTGAAGGGCGCATGTCACAGTCACCGCCTAAGACGGAGTTCGCCGAACCGATCGCAGAATTCCGTCCCGATGAACCCCTTCGCCGCTTGGCCGCCGCTGTCGGAATGCTGGTAATCGAAAGCCACGATGAGCGCGGCGTGTACGTCTCGGATTGCACCGCCGTCGTTATCGCGCCCGAGGCGATCATCACGAACTTTCACTGCGTGCCGGGAACGCGCCAAGGCGAGATCATCGACCGGGTCACGCTCTGGCTCGACTACGTCGATGCACGCAACGTCACCAAGGTCAGTATCGCCTTGCGGCCCCTGGAGCAGAATGAAACATTGGATTATGCCATCCTCAAACCCGAGCATCCCATCAATAGCGCCACGCATGCGTTGTCAGTTATGCAATTGCGTCAAGCGCTGCCTGGCGAACGCTTGATACTCATCCATCACTCTCGTGGAGCGCCCCAGCAAGTCACCCGGTTGAAGTGCCGGATTGCAACGGATCATGATCTGAGTGTGCAGCGGCTTGCTCATACCTGCTGGACTGCGCAGGGGGCTTCGGGTGCGCTGATCTTTTCAGAGCGCGACCATGCCATTCTCGGACTGCACCATAGCCGGGCGAAGAAGCTGGATACGCTGGTTGGCTACGGGACACCCGCTGTCGCGCTTCTAGCCCGTAGCCCGATTCTCCAGCGACTTTCGCACCAGACGCCCCGTTGATCTCCACGGGGTATCCATGCTGGCTGCGAGCGACCTCCCGTTGTGCGCTATCGAGGTGCATTCCGCAGTGGTCCGAACAGATCAGTAAAACTCTCAAATGTGGACCAGGGCGCATCAGCTTGTGCTGTCAGCTTGCGTACCTCGAGGGTCATTTTACCGTCCGCTGGGAACCCTGAGTAGGGCAGGGCGTAAAGGCCTGCTTGGCTCTTCACATCGCCAAGACGACGCGACTTGCCGCGCTCAAGGATATCGAACACGAAGCGGTCTGTTCCGAGAGAAGCGTAACCTGTCCCGCCATCCCACAGCGTGAATAGTTGGCCATCAAGCGAGATGCCGAACACGCTGCCGAAGGCAACGCGATAGCCGACGGGCGAATAGAGAACCCGCGCCGATGCGCCAGGACCGAAGATTGCGTCAATCTTCCGACCAAGATGAACCGTGTTGAACTTCGTCACGGCAAACCGTTCGACTTGATAGGGCTGCGCCGGCAGTGGGGCCGGCAGCGCAATCGATGCATCCAGAAGGGCGCTGAACAGATCAAAGCGCTTCTCGATATCGCCAGTGATGGCGATATCGACGAGGTTCTGCGTCACCGGTTTGCCTGCCGTGTCACGCAGATTTTGATGGTCGATCCCATAGAGCAGAAATTCAGCCGGGCAGGTTGGCGTGCCGCACATGCCGCGCCGCCGCTCCAGGTGTCCCGGATCATCAATGAGGAACAGCCCGTGCCCAACGCTCAGTTCTTTGCCAAGCGGCAAGTCAGTCAACCCCTTCCCATGATAGGCCTTCAACTGAAACCCTTTGGCCGTTGCCCAGTGGTTGGTGTTGACGCGGGACAGGTCGAACAGGATTTGCGGGCGACCCGCGCGCCCGACAAAGAATGCAATGGCGATCGGATCGCCTCTGTATCCTCGTAGTTGCTCCAGCATTAGCACTTCAGTCTTGGGATGCATCGCGGAAAGCAGTGCCCGAAACAGCGGCGTTGCATTGGCGAGTTGATTACACTCCTTGGGGTCGGCCGCGACGTTGCTGCCGCGCCAGTCGCACAAACTCCGC
>WBZX01003082.1_pt1 | contig 10831 bp, 11 predicted proteins | sample 5204211 | NCBI WGS metagenome assembly WBZX01 (sample SAMN12344362, study PRJNA552823) | activated sludge metagenome | biome: Activated sludge suspended growth; feature: Nitrification reactor; material: Wastewater; isolation source: activated sludge from nitrification reactor of wastewater...
GTCGCCTCGTGGCCGTCCAGCACCGCCGGGAGCACCTCGGCCCGGAGCCGGTCGACGGTCGTGCGGGTCGCCGGGTCCTGTGGAGCCGTGGTGGGGATCGCCACGATCGCGGCCACACCCGCGGCGGCATCGACCGAGGGCGGCGCCACCGAGGCGATGCCCGGGTCGGCAGCGATGGCTGCGGCGAGCGGCTCGACCACGGTCGCGTCGGCGGTGATGTCGACCGCGACGAGCAGCGGGCCGTTGGTGCCCGCGCCGAACGCGTCGGCGACGAGGTCGTAGGCGCGGCGTTCGGTGCGCGACTCGGGCAGGGTGCCGTCGTCGGGCACACCGAGGCGCAACGACAACACGGGTGCCGCCATCGCGAGCAGCACCGCCGTCGCGGCCACGCCGTAGGGCACGGGGTGGCGGGTGACGTGGCGGGCCCACCGAGCCCATCGAGCGGCCGCCGGGTCGTGCGACGGGCGATGGCGGATCAGCCGCCACCGGTCGATGCGACGACCGAGCAGCGCGAGCAACGCCGGCAACAGGGTGATCGCGGCTGCCACCATCACGAGCACGACGAGCGAGATCGCGATGCCGCTCGCCGTGAGGAACGGAAGGCCCGCCACGGCGAGGCCCAGGATCGAGACCACCACCGTGCCACCGGCGAAGACCACCGCGCGTCCTGCCGACGACGCGGCGCGTACGACGGACTCCCCGATCGGTACACCGGCTGCGAGCTGTTCGCGATGGCGTGTCAGGACGAACAGGGCGTAGTCGATGCCCGCCCCGAGGCCGACCATCGACGCCATCGTGGTCGCGAAGTTCGGCACGTCGAGCACCCGGGTGACGAGGGCCAGCGAGCCGACGCCGATCGTGAGTCCGAGCAGCGCGGTGCCGATCGGCAGGCCGGCCGCCACGACCGAACCGAACGCGAGCAACAGCACGCCGACCGCGACGAGGAGCCCGATGAGCTCGCCGATGCTGGTGTCGGGCTGCTCGAAGGTGAAGAACAGCTCGCCACGACCTTCGACCTGCAGCTCGTCGGTCGCATCCGCAGCCGCGAGGGTGTCCTTCAAGCGGTCGAGGTCGACGCGATCGAGCTGCTCCTTCGCGACGTACTGGACGCGCAGGATCGCGACCCGACCGTCGGCCGAGCGGGTGCCGGGCGGGTCGTCGACGCCGACGACGTTCGGGAGCGCGACCAGACGGTCGTGCAGCGTCTGCAGCTGCGCGATCGCCGACGGGTCGTCGAGCGCCGTGCCGCTCGCCGGATCGGCGGTGACCACGGCCTGTGCGGCGACGCCCGCATCGGCCGAGCCCGCCCGTTCGAGCAGATCGATCGCCGCCTGCGAGTCCAGGCCGGGCACGCGGGTCTCGTCGCTGAGCTCGCCGCCGAAGGCGGCCGAGCAGGCCACGACCGCGATCGCGACCACCACCCAGGAACCGACGACACGCCAGGGGTGGCGCACGGCGAAACGGCAGAGACGGGTGAGGATCGAGGACATGGTGCTCCTTGCGGCGACGACGGGCGGACGCTGCGATGGTGCGGGCCGGCGGGTCGTCGGCGCATCGGCATCGAGGTCGGATCACTCGCGCCGACCGGACGGTCCGGAGATCCACCTTTCGGCCGATCCCGCACCGGGTGGTCGGTCCGTACCATGTCGGCGTGCGCACCTGGTGGCGAGCAGTGGTCGGTGAACCGGCGGTCCCCGGTGCACCGCGGCGGGTGTGGCGCGACGTCGCGCTCGTCGGCGCCGCCGAGATCGGCGCGGTGCTCGAGGGGATCCTTCGCCACGACGTGCCGTGGAAATGGCCGACCGTGATCTTCGCGATGGTCGTGCTCCCCGCACTGCTGTGGCGGCGCAGCCGTCCGCTCCCCGTGGTGCTCGTCTCGTTCGGCCTGATGGGAGCGTTGGGCCTGGCCGATCTGCTGACGTCGGACCCGCGCGCCACCGGGCTGTATTCGATGGCGGCCCTGTTGGTGTCGCTGTACGCACTGGTCCGGTGGGGATCGGGTCGAGCCGCCCTCCTCGGTCTCTCGTTCGCCGTGTTCACGTCGGCCATCTGCATCGTCGCTGCGTGGAAGGGTGTCGGCGACGCGGTCGGCGGCGGGCTGGTGCTCGCGGTGACCATCGCCGTCGCGCTCGCGGTGCGGTTCCGCGGTCGGGCACGGCTGCGCGAGATCGAACAGGTTCGGCTCGTCGAGCGCGAGCAGTTGGCCCGCGACCTGCACGACACCGTCGCCCACCACGTGTCGGCCATCGCGATCCGTGCCCAGGCCGGCCTGGCCGTGGCGCCGAACCGCCCCGAGGCGGCGCTGGAGGCGCTCGAGCTGATCGGCGCCGAAGCCAGCCGGACGCTCGCCGAGATGCGGGCGATGGTGGGTGTGTTGCGGCGCGACCTCCGCGCCGACCTCGCACCGACCCCCACGCTCGCCGACGTCGGCCGGCTCGCACTGCACCAGCCCGGGTCGCCCGTCGTCGACGTCGATGTCGATGCCGGGCTCGACGAGACCGCGCCGGCGGTGGCGACCGCGGTGTACCGCATCGCGCAGGAGGCCGTCACCAACGCCCAACGGCACGGCCGCAACGTGACGCGGGTGGTCGTGCGGGTCAGCGGCGACGACGAGCGGGTGCGTGTTCGCGTCACCGACGACGGCGACCCGGTCGACCTGCGGCGAGCCACGGGCGACGGCTACGGACTGCGCGGCATGGTGGAACGTGCCGAACTGCTCGGCGGCACGTGCGTCGCCGGCCCCGGCGCGCCGCGGGGCTGGACCGTCGAGGCCGAACTGCCGGCCGCGGAGGTCGCATGATCCGGGTGCTGGTGGCCGACGACCAGGAGATCGTCCGGACGGGCCTGGCGATGATCCTCGACGCCCAACCGGGGATCGAGGTGATCGGCCAGGCCGCCGACGGCAGGCAGGCCGTCGACCTCGCGCGCCGGTTGCGGCCGGATGTGTGCCTGTTCGACATCCGCATGCCGGTGATGGACGGACTCGAGGCGACGCGACTGCTGGCCGGCCCCGACGTGGCCGACCCGCTCGCCGTGGTGATCATCACGACGTTCGACCTCGACGAGTACGTCCACACCGCGCTGCGGGCCGGAGCCCGCGGCTTCCTGCTGAAGGATGCGGGTCCGGCCCTGCTGGCCCAGGCGGTGCATGCGGCGGCGAACGGCGACGCGCTCATCGCGCCGAGCATCACGGCTCGGTTGCTGTCGGCCTTCGCCGGGACGGCACCCGGCCCGGCCCCGGTGCAACCGATCGACCCGTTGACCGAGCGCGAGGAGGAGGTCCTGCTCGCCGTCGCCCAGGGTCTCACCAACTCCGAGATCGGCGAGCGCCTCTACATCGGGCTCAGCACGGTGAAGACCCATCTGGCGAGCCTGATGACGAAGCTGGCTGCCCGGAACCGGGTCGAGCTGGCGATGTGGGCGTACGGGACCGGTCGCGTGCGGCACTGAGGGTCAGCGGGCGACGACGGTCGCGGCGAGCGCCATCCGGTGGTCCTTCGTCCACGGTGGCCCGAGGCGGAGCCGGGGGCCGTGCAGCACGTCGTCGGTACGGACGCCGAGTCGGGCGGCAGCCTCGCGCTCGACTCGTCTGGCGTCGAACCGGTGCACCTCCCAGCCGCGCTCATGAGCGATCGCGGCGAGAACGTCGAGGTACATCGCGCCGTCGGCTCGGCTCTCGTGCGGCGGTCGGCGCAGCGCGGCGATGTCGGACGGCAGCCCGCGCGGTGAGGCGCGCAGCGACATCGAGGTGATCGGTGACGGCAGGTCGGCCCCGAGCGCGTCGAGCGATGCGCTCGCGGTGCGGACCACCGACGCCCGCACACGGGCGACCAGATCGGCGAGTGCGTCGTCGTCGATCGGCGGCCCGTCGAGGTGCATCTCGTGCGGTCCACCCAGGTGATGGATCGGCGCCGCCGGCAGCCCCGGCTCGATCAGCTCGATCCGCCGACGATCGATCACCGCGTGGTCGTCGTCCGCGGTCACCGCGGTCGCCCAACCGAAGTGGTGCGCGAGACCGAGCCGCATCGGATGATCGTGCCACGTCCTGCGGTCGGCCGGTGATCGCAACGCTCGGACGTGTGCGTTCGGACGCGACCGCGAGCCGGTCAGCGCGGCAGGTCGCCCGGCAGCGTCGTGCCGGGGAAGAAGTGGTGGTGACGGGCGCCGGTGACCTCGTAGATCGCCGTGCCGGTGCGGACACGGCCGTCGTCGTCGGTGCAGCGGACCTTCATCTGGCTGAGCCCGCCACGGTGGTAGGGCTCGTACGGGCGGTCGAAGCGGCCGGTCGCCTCGACGGTGATCGAGCGCCCGCCTTCCAGCGTGAACACGCACGTGCCCTCGAGCAGTTCGACGGTGTCGCCGTGTTCTCCGTAGGCGGTGGGGGCGCCGTGGGCGTCGAGCCAGCGCAGGTCGTGGCGCAGGTCGATCACCGGCACCGGATCGCTCATGTCGGTGCCGGCCCAACAGCCGTCGGAGTAGACGCGAGCGCCGTTCTCGTACTCCCAGTGCCAGACGCAGAGCATGCCGTCGTCGAGCTGGATCTGGAGCCACAACCAGAGTGGACAGCGGCTGTGTTCGCGCACACCCCACGAGTGGTCGCGCTGACCGATCCAGCCGTCGATCGAGCGGGTGACGCCGCCGACGGTGTACGTGCCGGTGTACACGCCCGATTGCAGGATGTGGCTCTGGTCCCACACCACCGCGTCCGCCGTGCGCATCGTGCCGCGCCGCAACCCGTAGGGCTGGGTACGGGCGGTGAACGTGACGTCGAGGCCGATCGGGGTCGTCGTGGGATCGGCCCACAGCTTCACCTCGCGCCACGGCTGCACGACGGTGACCGACGCGCCACCGACGTCGAGGACGTGGTGGTCGTGGTCGGTCGGGCGGGCGAGCACACCCAGGATCCGCTCGCCGTCGACGCGACCCATCTGGATCGAGTCCATGTGCCGCCGCGCCGGGAAGTGCGCCATCGTGAAGAACACGACGTCCCCGTCGCCGTCGGGCGAGTGGATGTCGAAGAACAAGCTCTCGCGCCAGTGCGGGTTGCGTGTCTCGACGAACGGCAGGAGGTCGGGCGTCTGGTGGACGAACTGCTCGTCGAAATCGGTGGGCCGCATGACGCCGACCGTACACACCGGCCGGGCGCGGCCACCTCAGCGGTCGCCGCCGACCTCCCACACGCCGCCCTCGTAGTAGTCGTGCAGGCTCGCCTCGATCACCTCGGCGGGCACGTCGGCGCGCGAGTGCTCCTTCAGGATCGCGGCGGCCGACGGCCGCGACTCGGGCGCGAGCCAGGTGTCGACGGTCCACATGTCGGCCCGGCGGAGCGCGGCACCGCAGTGGATGAAGCACTCGTCGACGTCGATGCCGATCGCGACCTTCGGCACTCGCCCGTCGATCGCGCAGAACTCACGCAACGCCGGGTCCGTCGAGACGGTCGCACGGCCGTTGACCCGCAGGGTCTCGAGCAGACCCGGGATCAGAAACAGCAGACCCACGCCGGGATGGTCGGCGATGTTGCGGTACGAGTCGATCCGGTTGTTGCCGACGAGGTCACCGAACGCGAGACGGTGCTCGTCGAGCACCCGCACGAATCCCGGCGGGCCACCACGGGGTGACGCGTCGTTGCGGATGCCGTCGCCGGTGGCGATCACCATCAGCGGCGAGCGTTCGATGAAACCACGCACGCCGTGGTCGACGTGGTCGATCGCTTTGTCGATCACCACCTGCGACGGCTCTCGATAGATCGAGCGCAGCTCGGCGCTCCCGGTGACGCACGGTTCGAAGCTCACCCCGCTGATCGTAGGGAGTCGTGGCGCGGCTGTCAGCTCGTCGATACTGGAGGACGTCGGACGACGAAGGGGGACGAGGTGACGACAGGGCTCGAGCGCGTCGCGGTGGTGACCGGTGGGGCGAGCGGTATCGGCGAGGGTGTCGTGCGGCGCTGGGTGGCGGCCGGGGGGCGGTGCGTCATCGCCGACCTGCAGGTGGACCGGGCGACGGCACTGGCGCACGAGCTGGGCGGCGGCGCCGTCGCGCTCGGCACCGACGTGACCCGCGAGGCCGACGTGGCTGCGGCGGTGGATCTCGCGGTCGACCGCTTCGGTCGGCTCGACGCGATGTTCAACAACGCCGGCATGCTCGGCGCCGTCGGCTCGATCGTCGACCACACCCTCGATGCGTGGCAACGCACGATCGACGTGCTGCTCACCAGCGTGTTCCTCGGCATCCGCGAGGCGGCCCGGGTGATGGTGCCCCAGGGCGGCGGCGCGATCGTGAACACGGCCAGCACCGCTGGGGTGCGTGGCGGCCTCGGCCCGCACGCGTACACCGCGGCCAAGCACGCGGTCGTCGGTCTCACCGAGTCGGCGGCCGTCGAGCTCGGCGTCCACGACGTGCGCGTGAATGCGATCGCCCCCGGCCGCACCGTCAGCGGGCTCACCGCCGGGTTGATCGCCGGCGATCCCGACGACGAGGCCACCACCGCCCGGCACATGGCCTCGAGGGCCCGCAACGGTCGTGCGGCGTACCCGGACGACATCGCCGCCGTCGCCGTCTTCCTGGCGAGCGACGAGGCCTGGTACGTGAACGGGACGTGCGTGGTGATCGACGGTGCCGGTGAGGTGCCGGGCGACAAGGCGAGCCGGGTGTTCGGCCGGACGGCCGAGCTCGTCGGACCCGCGGTGCGGCGCACGAGCCCCGGTGCTGCCTCGTGAACGTCGACCCGGCGGCCACCGCCGGCCGTCCCGATGCCGTGGCCGACGAGCTGGCGATCCGGTCGCTCGCCGCGGCGTACACCGACGCGCTGAACCGGGCCGATTTCGACGACATCGGCCGCGTCTACGACGACGCCGCCGAGTTCGCCATGATGGACCGGCCCGTGGTCACCGGCCGCGGCGAGATCCTCGACGTGCTCCGCCGAACGCTCGCCCGGTACCAGCTCGTGATGCAGCTGGTGCACAGCGGCGTGGTGCGACTCGACGGCGACCGGGCCTGCGCGCGATGGCAGATCACCGAGTTCCAGGTGCTCGTCGACGGCTCGCGTCGCTTCATCGCCGGCCGCTACGAGGACGACCTCGTCCGTCGTCCTGGTGGCTGGCAGTTCGCCCGTCGCACCTTCACCGCCCGCTACGTCGGCGACCCCGACCTGACCGACGAGGTCCGTCCCGACCTGCCGGCACGCTTCCCGCTCTGGCCCGCCGACCCCTCAGAGGAGACACGATGACCGTGACCCATCCCTTCCAGTTCTCGCTGCAGGCGTTCGACGCCACGAGCGCGGCCGAGTGGCTCGACACCTGTCGGCGGGCGGAGTCGCTCGGCTACGCCACCCTGTTCACCACCGACCACTACTTCGGGCCGGGCGAGATCGCCGCCGCCAGCGGACACCGGCCGGTCGACGTGGCGCCGATCTCGGCGATGACGATGGCCGCGGCCGTCACCACCGAGATGAAGGTCGGCTGCCGCGTGTTCTGCGTCGACTACCACCAGCCGGTGGTGCTGGCCAAGGAGCTCGCGACGGTCGACTTCCTGTCGGGTGGTCGGCTGGTCGCGGCGATCGGTGCCGGGTGGGTGAAGGCCGAGTACGACGGCATGGGGATCGTGCAGGACCGCCCTGGCGTGCGCATCGCCCGGCTGGCCGAAGCGGTCGAGGTGCTGCGCGCCCACTGGTCGGGCGAGCCGATCGACGTGCAGGGTCAGCACCTGCGCGTCACCGGCTTCACCGGCACCCCGGCGCCGGTGCAGCAGCGGATCCCGTTGATGATCGGCGGTGGCGCCGAGAAGGTGCTGACGCTCGCCGGTCGTGTGGCCGACATCGTGAGCTTCAACTTCAACAACGCCGCCGGGAAGCTGGGCGCCTCGAGCGTGTCGAGCTCCGACGAGGAGCAGACCCTGCAGAAGCTGCAATGGGTGCGCGACGCCGCCGGCGACCGGTTCGACCAGCTCGAGCTCGAGATCGGCGCGTACTTCATCGCGGTCACCGACGACCGCGACGGGGCGGCGACCGCGATGGGCGGGCGGTTCGGTGTGAGCGCCGACGCGATCCTGAGTCATCCGCACACGCTGATCGGCTCGGTCGAGCAGATCTGCGAGACGCTCGAGGAGCGACGTGCCCGGTTCGGGATCAGCAACATCTGCGTCGCGCAGCGTCACCTCGACGAGTTCGCACCCGTGGTGGCACGCCTCGCCGGCCGCTGACGACGCCCCGGGCGCCCCGGCCGTGCAGCAGACCTGCGGTCAGGGGTGGATGGGCGAGTCGAGGTCGCCGAAGGGGCGGCCGGATCGGCCGCTGCGCACGGCGAGGATCTCGGCGATGATCGACACGGCGGTCTCGGCCGGCGTCCACGCGCCGATGTCGAGGCCGGCCGGAACGTGCAGTCGCTCGATGAACGACTCGTCGACCTCGCGTCGGCGCAGACGAGCGTGCCGGGCACGGTGCACCTGCCGCGACCCCAGCACGCCGACGTACCCCAGATCCGCGGTCGACGCCCGCACGAGCACCGGTTCGTCGATCGACGCGTCGTGGCTCATGACGACGAGCGCATCGTCCGGGCCGCACGAGTCGAGTCGAGCGACGACCTCGTCGGGGTCGGCAGAGACGAACACCGTCCAGCCGAGCGAACGTGCGAGCGCCGCCGTGGCCTCCGCGAGGTCGCCACCCGATGCGATCACCAGCGTGGCGCTGCGTCGACGCACCTCGAGCAGCACCCGGTCGCCCGTGTCGAGGTCGGCCACCTGGTCGAGCGAGCGCGAGGCGCGGCGCATCCCGGCGGCCGCATCCGCGGCGGCGCGATCGGACGTGGCGTCGCCGAGGGTGCCGATCACCGTGCCGTCCGGCGCGACCACGACGGTCGTGCCGAGCGAGCGGCCGAGCAGCGTGACCGCGACGTCGGGCCGCTCCCCCGGCGCCCAGTACCGGGCGGGCAACTGCTCGATCCGCTGCACCAACAGTTCGGCGACGCCCGCACACCCGTCGGCCCGTTGCGCGTCCGACACGCCGATCCGCGTCGCGCCGCCGAGACGATCGAGCCCTTCGATGGCGTCCGTGATCGACGCGTCGAGCCGGCCGCCGAGGATCGACCCGGCGCGCCGACCGTCGTCGAGCAACAGCATCGCCTCGAGCGCCGCCCGTGCGCCGAAGCCGCGGGTGCTGATCGTGCGCGCCAGCACGCCCGACGCGCCGTCGACCGACGCGGCGAGCGCCAGCTTCCCGATCGCGGGCTGATCCATCACGTCGCCATGATGCCCCGCCGCCACGCCCGTCCGACAACGGGCGTGGGCATTCGTCGATCCCGGGCGGCACCGATGCGGCGGGGCCGACGGGACGCAGCGGCGCCGGGTCGGTCAGCCGAGCGCGATCGAGCGCGATCGAGCGCGGCGGGGTCGGCGTCGACAGCCCCGACGGCCTCGCCCGTCACGACACGACATACTCGTGGGGTGCTCGTGATGCTCGGTGGACTTCCTGGCTCCGGCAAGTCGACCGTCGCCGGCGAACTCGCACGTCGTCTGCGTGCGGTGGTCGTGTCGGTCGATCCCATCGAGGACGCGATCATCCGGTCGGGCGTGCCGATGAGCTTCGCGACCGGGGTGGCCGCCTACGAGGTGGGAGCGACGGTCGCTCGCGAGCAACTCCGCAACGGGCTCACGGTGATCGCCGACGCCGCCAACTACCTCGAGGTCGGCCGCGACATGTGGCGGCACGCTGCTTCCGACGTCGACGCTGCCATCGCCGCGGTGACCGTCATCTGCAGTGACGAGGCGCTCCACCGCTCGCGCCTCGCAGGTCGAGACCGCGGCCTCACGGCGTACCCCGAACCCACGTGGTCGGACGTGCAACGGCGCATCGCCGAGACCGAGCCCTGGCCCGAGCCGGTGCTCGTCGTCGACCCGGCGGCCCCGCTCGACCCGCAGATGGCCCAGTTGGTGGAGCGCCTCACGCGCTGAGCCGTCGAGCGTCGCGCCGATCGTCCTGCGGCGCTCAGCCTTCGCCGTGCTCGGTCCGGCGCTCGGCGTCCTCGAGCCGGTCCGCGTCCGCCTGCACCCGCTGACCGAACCAGTCGTCGACCGTCGAGTTCGGCGGCTCGGTCATCGGGTCGTCCGGCTGGATCTCCTTCGAGGTCCGCTCCGCGACCTGCTGCGCGTCGTCGTCTCCTCGGTCGTTCGATGCGTCGTCGTTCATGACGGTGTCGTACCCGCCGACCGGGCGACCGAACCGAGCGCACCTCGGGTCGTCGGAGGCGGACCTGCGGGCGTACCGTGCGCGCATGACGCTCACCGAGCCGAACCAGCAACGCGAACGCCTCGTGGTCGACCTGCTCGATCCGAACCTGTACCAGCGCAACCCGCACGACGTGTGGACGTGGATGCGTGCCAACGAGCCCGTGTACCGCGACCACCGCAACGGTCTCTGGGGCGTCACCCGCCACGCCGATCTGAAGGAGGTCGAGCGGGTCAGCTCGATCTACCTCTCGGGTCAGGGCTACCGCGCCATCTGGGCACCGGACGAGATCAACATGATCGCCCAGGACGATCCGCGCCACCGCCAGCAGCGGATGATCGTCCAGCCCTACCTCACCGGCGCTGCGGTGGCCACCCGTCAGAGCGACACGACCGCGTTGGTGAGCGAGCTCGTCGGCCACTTCACCGGCGAGCCGGTCGAGGTCGTTCAGCACTTCTCCGGTCAGCTGCCGGCTCGTCTCACGGCCCGACTGCTCGGCTTCCCCGAGGAGGACTGGGCGAAGCTCAAGAGCTGGAGCGAGCGGCTCATGCGCGTCGACATGCGCGATCGCGACGGTCAGATCTTCTGGGACTTCATCGACGCGAACATGGAGTT
>WBZX01003084.1_pt1 | contig 10826 bp, 13 predicted proteins | sample 5204211 | NCBI WGS metagenome assembly WBZX01 (sample SAMN12344362, study PRJNA552823) | activated sludge metagenome | biome: Activated sludge suspended growth; feature: Nitrification reactor; material: Wastewater; isolation source: activated sludge from nitrification reactor of wastewater...
ATGCGGGATAGCCAAGATGGGTAAACAGGGCCGCTTCTTCTTTCGTTTTCAGCAGTTGAACAATCCCGGTAGACAGCATGCCCAATGAAAGCCAGCCGGTGGCGATCCAGTAAATGATCTTGTTTCGTTTTGTCATGCCTGATGATTTAGTTTGACTGCGATTTCCTGGAGCCTGTCGTGCGCCATGTTGATACCATAGGCGAACGGGAGTTTCAATAACCCGTCGCGTTGTTCCACCGAGCGGAATATACTGTGTATGCTGAGCTTGCTTCGCTCCTCGCCAAGCGGTTCAAATTCGAGGAATTCGAGTTGTACGCCGAAAGAGCCGTTTTCCATTTCGAAGGTGCGGGTGATGCGGCTGCCCGGTGCAAATTCATGAATCGTTCCGTTGAAGCCATGCTTGTTACCTTTCGGGTCGGTAGTAATAAACTGGTAGCTGCCATGACGCTTATTTTCCAGTTTAAGTACGCTGGTTCCCATCCATTGCTCGAGGATATCCGCTTCGGTATATGCCCTGAAAAGTAAATCTACCGGCAATTCGAATTCCCGGGTGATGGTAATATCCTGTTTACCCGCTTCGGCCTGCACCTTGGTTTTGTATTCCATGGGGTTATTTTTTGGGTGATTGTTTTTTCATGATCGCCTCCAGTTTGTTGAACCGCTCGTCCCACATCTGCCGGAACGGTTCGATGAAGTCGGCAACCGCTTTCATTTTCTCCGGGTTGAAATGATAATAGATCTCCCGGCCGGTTTGCTCCTGCTGAAGCAGTTCGCATTCGGTAAGGATCTGCAGGTGTTTGGAAATGGTGGGCCTGGCCGAGTCGAAGTTGGCGGCAATGGCGCCCGCTGTCATGGCTTGGGAGGCCAGTAACAGCAGGATGGACCTCCTGGTGGGGTCGGCAATGGCCTGGAAAACATCCCTTCGTAGGTTCATTGTGTAGCTATTTGGCTACAAATATATATGAAGCTATTTAGCTACACAAGTTTTTTTGAAGATTTTTTTGCTGTGCAGTAAGCCGGTCATGGCCTGGGTTTAAAGATCGTTGCCATATTACTTTAATGAGTATCGTGTTCTTTACGATCTGCGTGTAATGAAAGTCAGCCCGGAAACTTACCGGCCGAACCGGAATATTAAGTGTACCTTTCTGCGGATGCCCCGCGTATATTTTTATTATCAAGTTGGATATGCTAAAAGAACAGATCAGGAGAAGGGCTGTTTCGATCTCCGCCAACACAAAAATGTATAGTATGACAAACGAACAAATTCAGTCTTTTTTCCTGCAGGCAAAACTCAAAGAACGGAAAGTCCGGATCGACTTTAAGTCGCGGGCTTCCATCACGGGCCTGTTCATTGATAGCTTCGATTCGGCGGAGTTGAATGCCAAGAATTTCTGGCGCATCGTAAACGAATCGCGGATCGAGGAATTTCAATCACAGCAGGATTCGAGCCTGGCCCGTATATTCAACGGCAATGAGTTTACGCGGCTGAGCGTGCTGAAGGCGAAGGCTTAGTGGTCAGACGTTCGTTCGTGGCGGAACTCCATTGCCGAAAGCCCGTACAAGGCTTTTCCGGAAAAGAAACAGTACCAGGATCATGACCGCAACATGAATAAGTATTAGGTTGGGCGTTCCGAACAAGGGGGCCTCGGCCCCGATGCCCTTTTTCAATAAGTGATTGATGAACATTCGCTGGTAGAGCATACCATAGAGGAGCGGCAGCACCAGGAACCCGGCGATGATCAGCCAACGGCGTTGATTGGATAATTTTCCGGCAACCAGTAAAACCGGCGGCAGGCAAACCAGGATTACCACTACGGCCGCAATCAACCGGGGCAGCAACGGAGATGCGCTTTCGCCCAGCAGGTGCCGGATCACCACTTTTTCATCACCCCGGCCGATCAATGCCGTAAACATGCGTGCAAAAGGGAGGTTGGCAAATACCAACGAGAAACCCAATGAACGTTTCGCCACGCTGCCGCTTTGAGTAAAGAGCCAGGCGCCCAACCACATCAGCGAGCAGGAGAATAAGGGACCTGTAGCGGTAGCCCAAAAAGCCCATGCGGGGTTGGCGCAATCCACGCAGGTGCTCCACGAAGAGATATCCCTTGGCCCGTAGCAACCGCAGATCCAGTACCCGGTGGAGATATGCACTTGCTCATGCAGTTCACCCATAACCATGTTGAGTGCAATAAATGCGAGTACAAACCGCCAACCGATCCTTAGTTTCATTGTTGTTGTTTGGATAAAACTAATGCAGCGTGGCGAAGGTCTTATAACAAAACCGATGAACTGTGGCGATGGTTGAATGGGTTGGGGAAACCGGTAAACCAGATCAATGCTGTAATGCAGGAGTAAATACTCCATTGAACAACACGATCCTCCATCCATCGGGATCTTCGTAAGTGTGACTTTTGCCTTCCCAATAAGGGTTTTCAGGCTTTACGGGAAAGCAATTCAATTGCTGCAGGCGGTTGTTGGCAGAGCGGTAAGCCTCCGGATCATCAAAGTAGAACACCAGCAGATTCTCCGCGGTTGGTTCGGGCAAAGGACCCTGGCTGCTGTGTTGGGTGAACTCCAGGTGATACGTTGCGTCGGGAAGCCCCAGCATCACACCATCATATCCTTCGTGGTCCTTGAATCCGCCAATGATTGGCATTCCCAGTCCTTCGGTATAGAACCGGGTGATATGATCAAGCTGATGGGTGGGCCGGGCAACCCGGAATTGTACTGCGTTCATGGTCTTTGTTTTTTACTGGATCAAATACGTTCGGCCTCCTGTTTCAATGCCCGATTCATCCGAACAAAATTATCGCGGGTATCACTCCCGATCTTTTTCAGGATGGAGGAGCTTAATATTCCCGAAAAGATTTCCCCGTGGGTTAGTTTTACCTGGTTGGCACCTGTTTTTTCGAGCCGGAAATAATGTGTTCCGTCAAAAAGGCCTTTCATAAACAGGCTCCCCAGCCAGGAGAAAGATACCTGTTCGGTTACTTCCAGCACCCTGGGCTTAAAGACGAATTGCTTATCGCCGTTTTTCAATGTATTTGTTAATCTGTTTCCCTGGCGGAGTTGACCTTCTATGCGGGTGATAAACGGATTCCAGCGGGGATAGGATGAAAAATCGGTGAGAACCTTCCATACCCGTTCGGCGGAGGCATTGATGATGATCTCGGTGTTAATACGCTTGTTCATGTACTTCTGTTTATGATACAAAGCTACAGCCGCCTCTTGGTCTTCTCCATTAACAATTGTAAAGAAAACGATCAGCCTTTGCGAAGCCGTTTACGTATGCGGCTCAGCGAAACGGGCGTGATGCCCAGGAAGGAAGCGATCATGTGATGGGGTACCCGCAACAGCAGGTCGCCGTTCACAGCTTCGAACTTTTGCCATCGCTCTTCCGGACTATCGAGTATATACGAAGAAAGAATGCCCTGGGCATTGATGAAACGTTGTTCTGCCACTTTGCGAACCAGGGTCTCCATTTTCGGGAGCTCTTTGTACAGCCTTTGCAGATCGTCGTATGTTATTACAAGCAGTTCTGAGTCTTCCAGCGCTTCGAGCGACTGGTTGGATGGTTGCTGCTGTAAAAAACTTTCGTAACAACTGGCAAAGAGGTGTTCCCGGAAAATGAAAGCAGTAATGTCTTGTCCGTCTTTTGTATAAAAAAGCCTGAGCAAACCCTTATTGATGAAGAAAACTTCACGTTCGGTTTTGCCTTGCTGGAGCAGTACAAAGCGTTTGGGAACCTGGCGAAAAGTAAAGAAACTCTCTATAACCCGTTTCTCTTCATTGCTGAACAGAACAAGGCGGGAAGCATATTGATAGAAAGAATCAAACATGGAGGTCGTTACTTCATGATGCAAGGTAAAGAACGAATGCGTATCCATTCACACCCATCTCATTTCTCTGCAACTCACCCCTGCTTATTACTTATGCGAACGCCTGTGTAATATTTTATTTTGCTTTCAATGGTATGCTTGTAATAGCGGCGTAATAGTCGGCAGTCATCAGATCCACCTGGTAATAGTGCTTTCGCAGAATCGAATACAGGTTCAACAGAAACCGGGAAACCAATACGGTTGTAACAATTGCATAAATAGTACTGACAAGCAGCACCAGGTAATGAAAGGGTGTATCGATCTTAACCGGTGCTGAATGCAGGGTGTTAGTAGGCGGAGATTCATGAACAAAAGCAGTTTCCGGGAATGGAAATGGCCGGGCCGGAGAAGAAAAAGGCAGGAGGGTAATAATGACTTAGCGAACCCCGGTTTGATTAATTAAGTCACCACCACTTAACCATTCATCCCTTGATAATAGCCACTCATCAAATCCATGTATTTTCCGGAAATCGACTTTTTTGGCCAAAAGCCTTACTGGTAAAGGGTTTTTGTAAAAACAAGCTAATATCTACCGCCAGCTACTGTAAAAAAAATGGTAGTATGTGTTGCATAGTACTAAAAAACACCCTATATTTGTGTTGTGAAAGGGATAAACCGGTTATCCGGCTCACAAAAGTTCTTAAAGTATAGCCAAACAGATCAACCCTGATTCAGCCAGACGGTCGCCGGCAACCAGCCATGAAAAAATGCCGGCTCCCCGCCAACCTGCCACCAGGTACGATCAAAAACCGAAATCCACCCCTTATCTCCGGATAGGGGGTGGGAGAAGGTAGTATAGCCATGAACACATTATTCAACGAGATCTTCGCTTAACGGAGTTAGCACGAAAGGAGAAAGGGCGCCGGAATCACAGCCATGAAAAAACAACCGGCGCCCATACCGGATCAACTTTTTGAAACAACTGCAGCGAAGTAAAAAAACAAAGCCATGAACATAGAGAACACAGCCAGCCAGATGCGGAAGGGGGTTCTGGAATTTTGCATCCTCTCGGTCATTAAACAGGGGGAGGCTTACCCGTCGGATATCATCGACAAAATGAAAAAGGCCAACCTGAATATCCTGGAGGGAACGCTTTATCCATTGCTGACCCGGCTCAAGAACGCGGAACTATTATCCTACCGTTGGGAAGAAAGCACCAGCGGTCCGCCACGTAAGTATTTCAGCTTAACGCCCAAGGGCGCTGAATTTTACAAGGAACTTGAAACAACCTGGTTCGAACTGGCCAATGCGGTGAAAACACTCACCCAGTCGGAAGACGCTGACGCGGAACCAACAGAAACAGACAACAACAACTTCAACACCCAGCAGTAATAAAAGTATAGCCATGAAAACTTTTATCACTGGCTCAACAACTAACGAAACAAAAAACTAAAGCCATGAAACAAGTAATCAATATAAACTTCCAGGGCCGCGTGGTTCCGATAGAAGTTACAGCATACGACCTGCTGAAGAACTATACCGATAGCCTCAACCGGCTTTTCGCCAACGAAGAAGGCAAGGAAGAAATCATCAACGACATTGAAAGCCGCATCGGCGAACTGTTCCAGGAGCGCATTACCAAGGGCGCCACCTGCATCACCGACGACGACGTGAAAGCCATCATCAAAAGCATGGGCAGCCCGGAAGATTTCGAGGCCATGGACGACACACAGCCCGCTTCGGCATCGTCCTCTTCACATAGTTCGGCCCAGCAGGAGAGTGGCAACACCACCGCTACCGGCCATAAACGCCTTTTCCGCAATGAAGACGACAAACTGCTGGGTGGCGTTTGCAGCGGCCTGGCAGCCTATTTCAATATCGATGTAGTGGTGGTGCGGATCATATTCCTCGTATTGCTATTCTCCGGACTCGGCTTCATTACCTATATTATTATGTGGATCGCCGTACCCAGCCGTTCTTCCGAACAGATCGGCGGACCCCGTCGTAAACTCTACCGCGATATCGATGATAAAATGATCGCCGGTGTGTGCAGCGGTATCGGTCATTATTTCGGGATCAACCCCTGGATACCCCGGGTGTTGTTCCTGCTTCCCTTCCTCTCGTTCTTTTCTCAATGGAACCATTGGGGCGGATTCTGGGATGTGGGAGATGTGATCCGCTTTACCTTCAGCCCTACCTCGCTGATCATTTACGTCATCCTCTGGATCGTGATACCTGAAGCGATCTCCACGTCGGAAAAACTGGAGATGAAAGGCGAAAAGGTTGACCTCAACTCCATCAAAGCATCGGTAACCGAAGAGATGAAGAACGTGGGTAAGCGTGCGGAGAAATTCAGTAAAGAAGCAGCCACGGCGGTAAGTGAAAAAGCCAACGCCATGGCAAGCGATGTAAAGAACTTTTCAAAAAGAAGCCGCGGTGGTATCGGTAATGTGATCGCCCTGATCGCTAAGATCTTCGCCTACTTCATCATCGGTTGTGTAACCTTCGCCTTCATCATGGCGCTGATCGGGATGGGCATTTTCGCCATCGGTATCTTCCCGCTGAAGGATTATGTATTACGCGGTGGCTGGCAGAACTTCTACGCATGGGGTACCCTGTTGCTTTTCATCGCCGTGCCCATCATCGGTATGATCACCTGGCTGATCCGCAAGATCGCCCGGGCCAAAGGAAATACCCGCATCCTCGGCTGGACATTCGGCAGCCTCTGGACCATTGGCTGGGTTTGCCTGATCATGCTGATCACCTCCATTATGCGTGACTTCCGCAGCAGCAGCCGCCTGGAAGAAGAACAGATCAGCCTGGTGAATCCCAAGGCCGATAAGATGGTGGTTACCTCATCCCTGCCGTTTAATAAAAAATATTATGGCCGTAACTGGATCCGCTTCGAGCCGTTTGAGAACCTGATCGATGAAGACACAGCGTATGTGCGTAACGTGTTTGTGGAGATCACCAAATCGCCCACCGACAGTTTTAAAGTGACCATCAAGCGTTCATCCCGCGGCTTCAACCGCGCCGACGCAAACCGCCTGGCGGGTATGATCAGGTTCGATGTGGAGCAAAAGGATTCGATCCTGCTGCTCGAAAAGGGCATCGCCATCAACAAAACCGATAAATTCCGCAACCAGGTTGTCACCATCACGGTATATGTTCCGGAAGGCAAACAGATCCGGATCAACAAAGGCATCGGCTGGCCTGTGCACCTCGGTGGCCGCGATTGGGACGATGAGTGGAACAACAATTACTATTGGGATGAAGATGAAAATATCCGCTGGCAGCCCGACGTGGATTATGTGATGAAGGCAGATGGTCTGTACACGCTCGACGGACGCAAGGCCGACGGCTGGAATGACAAGGAGCGTTCTTCTAAAAGGAGACGCAGCACTGACAGGACACCCGACGAATACCGGTACAACGAGTTTGATAAGAAAGCCGATTCACTGCGCATAATCGAAGACCAGAAACGCCAGCGTAAGATCGACTCCATCGAAAACGTACAGAAGACGCTCGACAGCATCAAGAACAAGATCGAAAACGACAATGCACTGAACCTGGTTCCCGAGCCCGTGAATGTAATGAGAGGGGCCGGCGGCAGCGGAATGGTTGAAATGTAAAAAGCATAGCCATGAAAAAACAAAACCTGCTCTACCTGGCGCTTGCCTTAAGTGTGATGCTGGCGCTGAGTTCCTGTCACGATCATGGTGTGCATATCCGGGTAAACGATGATGCGGATGAATACCGTTTGCGTGCATCCTTCGATGAAGACCTTACCGATGATGTACAACGGGTAATCAATCGCCACCTGCACAAGCATAACGCCGGATCGACAGCATACATCCACACCGACTGCGATTTTGAGTTGGGAGACGGAACTAATTTCTACCTGAAACTGAAACCCGGCCAGGTGCGCATCCGGTTTGATCGTGATGACAATACGGAAGAAAGTTATGAGGATATGCACGCCATGTGCGACGAGATCAAAGACGTGTTGGCCCGGCGCGATGAAGACAGATATTAACGGAATACAGGGCTGCCGGTTTTAACCGGCGCCCGCCCTGTACCCATAGCCAGTATAACATAGCCATGAAAAAGTATTTCTTATCAAGCCTGTTCAGCATGGCCGCGGCCATCGCTTTCGGACAGATCAATCGCTCCAGCGAACTTTACCGCACGCTCCGGCAAAAGGACAGCTTACTCTTCAATGCCGGCTTCAACACCTGCAACATAGGCGAATTGGAAAGCCTGGTGAGCGACAACTTTGAATTCTACCACGACAAATCGGGCATAACGCCCAGCAAAGCGGATTTTATTGCCAGTATACAGAATGGCCTTTGCAAACTGAACTATAAACCCCGGCGGGAGTTGGTGGAAGAGAGCCTGGAAGTTTTTCCCCTTACGGATAAAGACGGAAAGCTGTATGGCGCCATCCAGACAGGCAGGCATAATTTCTACGCGAAGGAAAAAGATAAGCCGGAATACCTGACCAGTACCGCTGTGTTTACGCATCTCTGGTTGCTTGAGAACGGACAATGGAAACTTAAACGGGTGTTGAGCTATAACCACCAGGAGCCTGCAAAACTGAATTGACAAAACCTGTATACCGCATTGAAGAGCGTTTCAATAGTTGAGTTGAAGTTGAAACCAACAAGGTCCCGCCTTTACAGGCGGGGCTTCTTTTTGACCTGGGCGAAGCCGAAGACAAAGCGGTGTATCTTTAAATTATGAAAGACAATTTTTCCCGGCAGTCTGATCTCTACGCGAAATACCGCCCGGATTACCCGGCGGAATTGTTTGACCACATTCTTCGCTTTGTAAAAGAAAAAGAACTCGCCTGGGATTGCGGAACCGGCAATGGCCAGTCGGCAGTACCGTTAAGCGAACGCTTCACAAAAGTATACGCCACCGATATCAGCAGGAAGCAACTTGACCATGCTGCGCAAAACCTCCGGATTGAATATGTGCTGGAACCGGCTGAGCAAACAAGCCTTTCGGATCACTCCGTCGACCTCATTACCGTGGCACAGGCGATCCATTGGTTTAAGTTCGACGCTTTTTACAAGGAGGTACGCAGGGTGGCTAAACCCGGCGCCGTGATCGCTGTGTGGGCCTATAGCCTGTTGCGGATATCCGGTTCGATCGATTTGATCCTCGACAACTATCATAATAATACACTTGGTCCATACTGGGACCCCGAACGCAAATATGTAGATGATGGCTATGCCAGCATACCCTTTCCGTTTGCTCCATTGGAAACACCGTCGTTTTCCATTGAACGCAATTGGTCATTGAAGGACCTGGAGGGATACCTTAATACATGGAGTGCCCTGCAGAAATACCAGGCGGTGCATTCAGAGAACCCGGTTCCCGGTATCATTGCAGCGGTTTCCGGATACTGGGGAGCAGAAGAAAAACGAAAAGTTATCTTTCCGGTACACCTGCGCCTGGGATTCGTCGATTGATTTTTGAACGGTGCTGGATAAACAGGCAGTGTCCTGGGCTGACAAATCAGTAAAAAGGATGATGCTATTTTCAAATTGAGACACTACCGGTAAACGGCAACAGGCAAACCATACCGGTTTTTCAGTTACTTTTGCAACCGTAACATTCAACGCTAAACCTGTTTACATGAAGAATACTCCTTTCACACAGAAACACATCGAACTGGGCGCCAAGATGGCCGAGTTTGCCGGGTACAATATGCCCATCAGTTATTCGGGCATCAACGATGAACATGCGGCTGTTCGTAAGAATGCCGGGGTGTTTGATGTAAGTCATATGGGTGAATTTGTTTTGAAAGGAGAGCATGCGCTGGACCTTATTCAGCGAACCACCTCCAACGACGCATCGAAACTCACCGACGGAAAAGCGCAGTACAGTTGTTTTCCGAATAAAACAGGCGGTATTGTCGACGACCTGATCGTTTATTGCCTGGAAGAGAACAAGGCCTATATGCTGGTGGTGAATGCGAGCAACATTGAAAAAGACTGGAACTGGATACAGTCGTTCAACGACAAAGGCGTGGAGATGCATAATATCTCCGACAAAACCTGCCTGCTGGCGATACAAGGCCCCAACGCTACAAAAATCCTGCAGCCGCTAACCGATATGGACATCATGAACCTGAAATACTACACGTTCTGCAAAGGAACCTTTGCCGGGGTAGAGAATGTGCTTGTGAGCGCAACCGGCTATACCGGCGCCGGGGGTGTGGAGATCTATTTCGAAGATAAGGATGGCAATGCCGATACCATATGGAATGCGATTTTTGAAGCGGGTAAGGCCGCCGGCATCAAGCCGATTGGCCTTGGCGCCCGTGATACGCTTCGCCTGGAGATGGGCTATTGTTTGTATGGCAATGATATCGATGACACCACCTCGCCCCTGGAAGCCGGGTTGGGATGGATCACCAAATTCAGTAAGCCGTTCACCAACAGCGCATATTTTGAAGAGCAGAAGGCCGGGGGGCTTACTAAAAAACTGGTTGGCTTCGAAATGATCGACAAGGGTATTGCCCGGCACGATTATCCCATCACCGACGCGGCCGGTACTGTTATTGGCCGTGTTACATCCGGTACGCAATCGCCTTCGCTGGGCAAAGCGATTGGTATGGGATATGTTGCTACGGCGCACGCCGGAATCGGCAGCGAGATCTGCATCAGCGTTCGCAATTCCCTGCTGAAAGCCAAAGTGGTGAAGATGCCGTTTGTATAAGCCATTGCCCTGTCGCGATTCCGGATACCGGACCAGGGATTCAAACAACGAAATGCCGAAAATCCACCTGACAACATTCATCAACGCCCCCATCGAACGGGTATTCGACCTGAGTCGCAGCATCAGCCTGCACACCATATCTACGGCCGGAACCAACGAACGGGCCATCGCCGGAGTGATCACGGGGCTTATCAGCAAGGGAGAAACCGTTACCTGGGAAGCCCGGCATCTTTTCAAAACCCGGCGCTTCACCGCCCGGATCAGTGCCATGGAAAGCCC
>WBZX01003085.1_pt1 | contig 10826 bp, 4 predicted proteins | sample 5204211 | NCBI WGS metagenome assembly WBZX01 (sample SAMN12344362, study PRJNA552823) | activated sludge metagenome | biome: Activated sludge suspended growth; feature: Nitrification reactor; material: Wastewater; isolation source: activated sludge from nitrification reactor of wastewater treatment...
AGCTGGAGCAAGGCTGGCAGCTCGCGCCGAGGGTGCAATTGACCACGTTGAGGTGCTTCTGCTTGGAGGCGAGGTGGAGCTGCTGGCAGTGGACCTGGCACTGGCCCTCTTCGGGGGAGGCGATCGCGCTGAGGTGGCTGCAAAGGGTCTCGATGCAGGACTCGAGCTCCAGGCAGTCCCCTGTGCAGAGGGCGATGGGCGTGCCGCACTGATCGTGGAGGCACTGGTTGCAGAGGTCCGTGTCGAGGATGACGCCGCCCGCGCCGCCCGTGCCGCCGCTCGACGTCGTCCCGCCCGTGCCGCCGCTCGACGTCGTGCCGCCGGTGCCGCCGCTCGACGTCGTGCCGCCGGTGCCGCCGCTCGACGTCGTGCCGCCTGTTCCGCCGGTGCCGCCGCTCGACGTCGTCCCGCCGCTCGACGTCGTCCCGCCGCTCGACGTCGTCCCGCCGGGGTCCACGCAGGTGAGGTCCATGCACACGAGCGGCGTCGCGCAGTCGTCGGTGCGCGCGCAGCTCTCGCCCGCGGCGCCGCGGCGAAAATCGAGGGTCTCACACGCCGCGAAGGCGAGGCACCCCACCGTCAGGACAGCCCCGAAGACAAGCGAACGAGCACGAAGCATCCGCGGAGGATGCCACATGCGCGGGCCCGCCGTCGTGCCCGTTCACCTCGCGGCACCAGTGCGACGTGTTGCTTCTTGGCCGCGGGGAGCCAGCTCCACGTCCTGCGCCGTAAAGGCGCGCCACGGCTCGACCTCCCGCACCTTCACCGGGCGGCGCCGGGCCTCCGGAGGCCGGTGATCACCACGGCGGTGGAGACGTCGTCGTCGTCCGGGAGGTCCGGGGCGCCCGCGACCTGGACGTGCGTGACCGTCTCGCCGACCACCTCGGCCGCGTCGACGGGGCCGCGGAACGACCCGGCCTGGAGGAGCCGCTCGCAGCGCGCCACCAGCGCGGGGTTGCGGGTGCCGCGGAACCAGCGATCCGTCTCGGCGAGGTGGCGCGCGAACGCCTCGCGATCCTGCGCGAGGATCGCGACGCGCGCGAGGGTCTCGTGCAGCGCGCCGGACATGGTGGGGCTCTGGAGGTGGCTCACCTGGCGAAGGAGCAGCTCGCCGCGCTCCGCGGCCTCGCGGTGGTGGCCGAGCGCCGCCTGCGCGAGCACCACGACGCGGCCGCAGCGCATCCGCCACGTGACGTGGATGGACTCGGGATCGCAAGCGAGGGCCATCGCCTGCTCGCCCGTCTCCATCGCCTCGCGCAGCTTGCCCTCGGCCAGGTAGACCTCGGAGAGCGCCGTGAGCGCGCGCTGGCGGCGGAACGACTCCTCCTCCGGGAGCGCCGCGAGCGCCCGCGCGAGGGCCTCGTGCGCGCGGCCGATCTGCCCGCGCTCGCGGTAGTACTCGCCGCGCGCGGTGTCGCGGAACGCCTCGAACCGGTAGCCCGCCTTGCACAGCCGATCGAGCTCCTCGATGCACCGCTTGAGGCCGAGCACGTCGTGCGTCACCGAGTACGCGAAGCTCGACACCCACGGCCTCTGCGACTGGATGAGCCACATGGATCCGAGCTGCACGAACATCGGCTCGACGCGCGCCTCGATCGCGCGGGCCACCTCCTCCTCGCCGCGGAGGCGGTGGTAGAAGAGGCGCACCATCTCCGCGCTCACGTCGAAGAACCGGAGATCCTGCTTCTTCATCTCCGCGATCTCGCGCTCGAACGCGGGGTTCTGATCCGACGCGAGCGCCGACGCGAGCATGTAGTGCGCCGTGGCGATGCCGTTCTTGCGATCGAGCGGGTTGTTCGCGGGGTTCTTCTCCATCACGTCGAGGCACAGCGCGGCCTTCTCGCGGACGCTCCGCCAGCGGCCGAGGGGGATCGCGAGGAGGCACTCGCAGAGGAGGTACGCCGCGTACGGGACGCGCTTCGGGAACGCGGTGAAGAGCGCGATGTGGCGCAGCACGGCGCGCAGGCCGTCGAGATCGAAGGCGAGGGAGTACGCCGTCGCCGTCGCCGTCACGAGCACGCCGAGCTGCGCGAGCGCCGACACGGGGGACGGCCCGCGGCGCGCGACGGGCGTCCTTCGAAAGCGGATCGTCGCGACGAGGAGCCCCAGCAGGAGGCCCGCCTTCTTGCCGAGGAAGCGGGCGATCCGCTCCGCGACGTCGACGCCGCCGTGGTGGCGGAGCGCCTGGAACGTCGCCTCGGAGTACCGGAGGAGGACCGCGCGATCGCTCATCGCGCCCGCGATCAGGAGCATGTGGCGGAGCTTGAGGCACATGCCCGGCTCGGCGTCGTCGGCCTCGTACGCCGCGAGCGCCGCTTCGAGCAGGGGCACCGCGTCGCGGAACGACTGCGCCGCCGCGAGGCGCTTGCCGGCGCGCGCGAGGAGAGGCGCCGCGCGGGCCCTCTCGCCGCCGTGAAACAGGTGAAACCCCACCTCGGCGTCGCTCTCCTCGGACAGCTCGCCGTTGTCGAGGAGGGCCTTCCCCACGCGCAGGTGGAGCGCGCGCTTGCGCTCCTCGGAGAGGCCGCGGACGAGCGCCTCGCGGAGCCCCTCGTGCCGGAAGCGGAACCGATCGCCGGAGCCGAGGAGCACCTCCTCGAACACGAGCTCGTCGATCGCGCCGAAGACGGCGCGCTCGTCGCTGCCCTCCGCGAGCGCGACGCAGAGCGAGAGGGGCGCCTCGCCGCCGAGCACGCTGAGCGCCTCCGCGAGCGCGCGGCCCGCGGGCGTGAGGCGGAGCACCTTGCGATCCATCGCCTCCGCGAGGCCGGGCGGGAGCTCGCGCAGATCGAGCTCGTCCGGGATCACCCACAGCCCACCGACGAAGCGGAGCGTCTTCCGATCGATGAGGTGCCTCGCCAGATCGAGCACGCGCATCGGGTTGCCGCCGGCGACCTCGTGGAGCCACCGCACGAGCCGCGCGTGCGGCACGTCGCCGAAGAGCGCCCCGGCCAGCTCCCGCACGTCGTCGCTCGCGAGCCCGCGCAGGCGGCGGCGCAGCGCGACGTCCTGGATCGACCCCACAGCGGCGGGCGCGTGGATCGGCTCGTCGACGGCGAGCGTGAGCGCCAGGAGCAGCCGGTGCTCCTTCGCGCCGTGCGCGAGCGACGCGAGCACCGCGGCCGAGCCCTCGTCCGCGCGCTGCACGTCGTCGACGAGGATCGCGAGCGGGTGCCGCGCCGCCACGTCGTGAAACAGCCCGAGGAGCGCCGCCTGGAGCCGCATGCGATCCTGCCTCGGATCGCCTTCGAGCGGCGCGAGCGGCACCGCGTCGGCCGCGTCGGCCGCGAGCACCTCCGGCAGCACGCGCCCCACGATCGGCGCCCTCTCCCGCGCGATCGTGGGGATCTCGGCCGGGAACAGGCGGACGAGGCCGCGCACGATCTCGCGGAGGACGCCGTACGGGGCGCGCCCTTCGCCGTCGGAGGACGCGAGCACCACCGCCATCCCCGCGAGCTGCGCCTCCAGGCTCGCCTCGCGGAGGAGGCGCGATTTCCCCTCGCCGAGAGGCCCCTCGAAGAGCAGGGCGCTCCCCTCCCCGCGCGACGCCGCCTGCACGGCCGCGCGCACCTGCGTCAGCTCCTCCTGCCGCCCGACGAGCGCGGCGCTCCGCAGGTACCCGCGCCCTGCCTCGGCCTCCGACTCCGTGGTGGGATCGAGCCCGCCGATCGCGACGAGCCGATCGATCACCTCCGCGGCGCGCGAGGGCCGCCCGAGGGGATCGAGGCTGAGCATCGAGAGCACCAGATCGTCGAGCGCCGGCGGCACCTCGGCCCGCAGCTCGGAGGGCCGCGGCGGCCGCTGCGACCAGGCGCCTTCGAGATCCGAGATCGTCTTGGCCGGGTACGCGTGCCGCCCCGTGAGGAGCCAGTACGCGAGCGCGCCGAGCCCGAACAGATCCGCCTTGTGATCGAGGGGCAGGCGCCGCACCGACTCCGGCGGCATGCACGGCGGCGTGCCCGCGATCTCGCCGACGATCCCCGTCGTCGCGAGGACGCCGAAGTCGATGAGCTTCGCGGCGCCGTCGCCCTCGCCCGCGCAGCGCACGTTGCGCGGCCCGACGTCGCGGTGGAGGAGGCACCGCGCGTGGAGCAGCGCGAGCGCCGACGCGACGTCGCGGAGCATGCTGCACGCGACGTCGATCGGGCACCCCTTCATGGCGCGGAGGTCCTGCCCGAGGAGCAGCTCCATCGTGTAGAAAGGGCCGTCCGGGCCGATCCCGTAGTCGTAGACCTCGACGATGTTCGGGTGGACGAGCCCCGCCATCGTATGGAACTCGCGCCGGAAGCGCAGCTCGCGCTGCCCCTCGTGCCGCTCCGGTTTCCGGAGGAGCATCTTCATCGCGACGCGCTTGTCGGTCGACGCGTCGAGCACCTCGTACACGGCCGCGGCGCCTCCCTGCCCGAGCATGGAGAGCACTCTGTACCGGTCCTGGACGAGGTCGCCCTCACGCATGGGCCCGGCGAGGGTATCAGCGATCGCGCCGCCGCACGCGGGCCCGGCCGGAGCGGGGCGGCCGACCCCGCTGCGGGCCACGCGCTCCCTGTCGAGCGGCGTCGCCGGACGCGCGCCCCCACCTCGCGTGACGTGAAGAGGGAGAAGACCGGGCTCGCGGCGGGAGAAATCAGATCACACCTTGTTTCACCCTCATGGAAGGTTTCTGCCGATCGATGTGGTTGGCAGAGGAATTGCTGTGAAGGTGGATGTTCCCCGTTGAAGCTGCCGGCCAAAGGGCGGTAAGCTGCACGTCCAAACACGGTCCCTCGCCGACGAGGCACTCGTGCCACGGCCCTCCCAGGAAGGCCATTGTACCGAACAAGAAAACGCGGCCGCCCACGAAGATCGGCTCACGGGCGGCATCGGGGATCGGCCTGTGCGCGGTCCGTTCCACACTGCCCATCCACAGGATGAGGCGCTGTCGCCTCCACCAGCCCGGGGCTGAGGGGCGCAGGCATCGTTCCATGAACAGTTGAGGACAGTCGTCCTCACCTGATGCTCCATTTTGTCTCTCCGGGCCTCGGCCCCGCTCCGACCCAACCACCCCGTCCGCTCCGCCTTCGAGGAAGCTGGAAATTCAACTCGCGCTGCCGGTCGAGCACCGGCGTGCTCCGGTTGCGCTCTCCCCGCTCTCGACGGCCATGTCCAGCTCCCCGACCGACCTCTTCACCCCGACGCGATCCGCGGCGAGCCCCGCCGCGCCGACGCCCCCGGATCGGACCGGGCCCGCGGGGGAGATGCTCGGCGAATTCCAGCTGATCACGTCGCTCGGGAGCGGCGGGATGGGGGAAGTCTACCTCGGGCACGACACGCTCCTCGACAGGCCGGTCGCCATCAAGATCCTGCGCGACGACGAGTCGCTCCACGCGACCCAGACGGCCTATCTCGACGAGGCCCGCGCGGCCGCGCGCATCCAGCACCCGAACGTGGCGGCCGTGTACCGCGTCGGGGAGATCGACGGCCGGAGGTTCATCGCCGGCGAGCTCGTGAGCGGAAAGAGCCTCGACAAGCTCCCGCGGCCGATGCCGTGGCGAGAGGCGCTGAAGCTCGCGATCGGCCTCGCGCGCGGGCTCGCCGCGGCGCACAGGCGCGGCGTCCTGCACGGCGACATCAAGCCCGCGAACGCCATCCTCGCGGAGGACGGCACCGTCAAGCTCGTGGACTTCGGCCTCGCGCAGGTCATCGACGCCGGCGGCAGCAAGCGGGAGGTCGACCACTCCGTCGTCCTCGGCACGCCGTACTACATGCCTCCGGAGGCGTGGGTCGCACAGTCCCTGTCGCGCCGCTCCGACGTGTACTCGATGGGGGCCCTGCTCTACGAGCTGTGCACCGGACAGCCACCCTTCTTCGGCAAGCAGCCGCACGAGATCGCCGCCCACTCGATGCGCGGGCAGATCCCGCCCGTCACGAGCGCCGTCGCCGACATCGATCCTCGGTTCGCGGAGATCCTGGAGCGCTGTCTGGAGCGCCTCCCGGAGCAGCGCTTCGCGTCCGGCGAGGAGCTCCGCGAGGCGCTGGAGGAGCTGGACGTCGCGAGCCGAGGGACCGTGATCCCGGAGGGCAACCCCTACCGCGGGCTCCTGGCCTTCGAGGCCGCGCACCGCGCGGTGTTCTTCGGGCGCGACAGCGAGATTGGCACCATCCTGGAGCGGCTCCGGACGGACCCCTTCGTCCTCGTGGCGGGCGACTCCGGGACCGGAAAGTCCTCGCTCTGCCGCGCCGGCGTGCTCCCGCGCGTCGCGACGGGCGGGCTCGATCGCGCGGCCTCCGGCGAGCCGTCGGAGAAGCGCGCCTACCGCACCGTGCAGCTCGTCCCCGGCCGCCGCCCGGCCTCGGCCCTCGCCGCGGCGCTCGCGCCCGAGCTGGGCCGGACCGAGGACGACGTGTTCGGGATGCTGATGGATCGCCCGGAGGCGTTCCGGGCCGCGCTCGTCGAGCACACGCGGAGCCAGAGGGGGCTCCTCGTCTTCGTGGATCAGCTCGAGGAGCTGCTCACGATCAGCCAGCCCGCAGAGGCGAAGGCCGTGTCGGAGGCGCTCGGGAGCTTCGCGCTGCGCGTGCCGGGCGTGCGGCTGCTCATGTCGATCCGGGGCGACTTCCTGGCGAGGGCCACGGTGCTGCCGGGCCTCGGCGACGAGCTGACGCCGGCGATTTACCTGCTCCGGCCGCTCTCGCCGGAGAAGATGCGACAGGCGATCGTCGGACCCGCGAGGACCAAGGGGGTCTCGTTCGAGTCGAACGATCTCGTGGAGTCGCTCATCGCGTCGACGGGGCGCGCGGAGGGCGGGCTGCCGCTGCTCCAGTTCGCCCTGAGCGAGCTCTGGGAGGCGAAGCCGGCCGACTCCACGGTCATCACGGCGCGCTCGCTCGAAGAGATCGGGGGCGTGGAGGGCGCGCTCGCGCGGCACGCGGATCACGTGCTCCACAGGCTCCCCGTGGCGCAGCAGTCGGCGGCTCGGAGGATGCTTTGCTCGCTCGTGACCCTGGAGCGGACCCGCGCGCGCAAGATGGGCGACGAGCTGACGCGCGACGATCCGAGCGCCCGCGCGGCCCTCGACGCGCTCGTGCGGGGGCGGCTCCTCGTGGCGAGCGAGGTGCTCGGCGGGACCGCCGTCGAGATCGCGCACGAGGCCCTGGTGACAGGGTGGTTCACGCTGCGGCGCATGCTCGACGAGCAGGCGGACGCGCGCGTCGTGCTGGATCGCCTGGAGAAGGCCGCGGCCGACTGGAAGCGGCTCGGCAAGGGGCGAGAGGTGCTCTGGGGAGCCGCGCAAATCGCGGAGACGGCGCGCCTCGACATCGAGTTCCTGAGCCCTGGAGAGAAGGAGTTCCTCGACGCCTCGCGGCGCAGCCACAAGAGGCGGCGGAGGCTCCAGGCAGGGGTCTTGTTCCTGGTGCCCGTCGTCCTCGCGTCGATGTACGGGGCCGCCGCGATGAAGGCCCGCCGCGAGCTGGACGCGCGCCTCGCCGCGTTCCGGGGAGAGGCGGCCGGGGCGCTCGCCGAGGCGGAGCGCATGGCGGCGGACGTGGACGACGTCGAGCGGCGCTCCTTCCAGGCGTTCGACCACCAGCAGCGGGAGGACGGAGAGCGGCTGTGGGCGGAGACCCGCCTGGGGCAGGCGGCGCTCGACGCGAAATACCGCGAGGCCTCCCAGAAGATCGAGGCCGCGCTCGCGCTGGACGTCGATCGCCCCGCGGTGCAGAGCGCCGTGCGAAGGGAGCTCGCGAACGTCCTCTATCTCCGCATCCTCCTCGCGGAGCACCGGCACCAGCAGGCCCTCCGGCAGGAGCTGGCGCAGCGCCTCGAGGTCCACGACGCAGAGGGGGTGTTCCGCCGGAGGCTCGCCGCCCCCGCGAAGCTCGCGCTCCAGTCGGATCCGCCCGGCGCCGACGTCAGCCTCGCGCGGTACGATCTGCCGCCGGACGGGCGCGCCACGCTGCAAGCGACGCGCGCGCTCGGCAAGACGCCGCTCGAGGAAGGGAGCCTGACCCCCGGCTCCTACCTCGTCGAGCTGCGGGCGAAGGGCCGCGCGCTGGCGCGCTATCCCGTCCTCCTCCACCGGGGCGAGTCCGTCGCGCTGGAGATCCCGCTCCCGAGCACAGACCGTGTTCCATCCGGGTTCGTCTACGTGGCGAAGGGGCGCTCCCTCTTCGGCGCGGCGGACGACGAGATGGTGCGCAAGTCCTTCCTCGGGACCGTCCCCGAGCACGACGTCACGACGGGCCCGTTCCTCATCGCGCGGCACGAGACCACCTTCGGGGACTGGCTCGACTACCTCCGCGCGCTCCCGGCGGACGAGCGAAAGGCGAGGCTGCTCCACGTCGTCGAGGGCGATTTCAGCGGCGCGCTCAAGCTGACGGAGCTCCCCGACGGCGCCTTCAAGCTCGTGCTCAAGCCGTCGACGGAGACGTACGGCGCGAGGTCGGGGGAGCCCATCGTCTACCGCGGTCGCTCGGCCGACAGGAGCCAGGACTGGCTGAAGATGCCTGTCCTCGGCCGGTCGCTCGACGACATGCTCGACTACCTGCGCTGGCTCGACGGGACAGGCCGCGTCCCCGGCGCGCGCCTCTGCTCGGACCACGAGTGGGAGCGGGCCGCGCGGGGGGCTGATGACAGACTGTATCCTCACGGCTCGTCCCTCTCGCCGACCGACGCCAACTTCTACGACACGCACGGCAAGGACGGGGCGAACCTCGGACCGGACGAGGTCGGCGCGCACCCCTCCTCGGCGAGCCCTTTCGGGGTGGACGACATGACCGGAAACGCCTACGAGTGGGTCCGCTCGTCGCTCGCCGCAAACGAGTGGGCGATCCGGGGCGGGTGCTACTTCTTCGATGCGATCACGGCGCGGAGCGCGAACCGCAACGTGGTCGATCAAACCTACCGGGACCCGAGGTTCGGGCTCCGGGTCTGCGCTCCCATCACCTTCCCATGACCGCCGCCGGCAGGTCGACTCCTCGAAAACGTGCTTGAAGCCAGCGGGCTGAAGGGAATAGCGATGACCTTGAAACTGAACTTGACAGTGATTCTGACCGCCGGAGCGCTCTGCTTCGGATGCACCACGGCCGATCCGGAGGCCGAGGGGGGGGACGAGAACGTGGCCGAAGCGGCCCAGGCTCTCGAGCTGAGCAACTCCCAGCAACTCAACGGCACCTTCCTGAATGGCACCTTCCTCAACGGGGTGCGCTTCAACGGGGTGCGCTTCAACGGGGTGCGCTTCAACGGGGTGCGCTTCAACGGGGTGCGCTTCAACGGCACCTCGCTGGAGGGCACTCCCGAGAACGAATCCATCACCGTGAGCGACACGGCGTTCGCCGGGGCGGACATGGACGCCGTGCTCGGCGACAACTCGGCCGCGAGCATCCACATCGTCAGCATCTCGACGACCGACGTCCCCGGCGCGCTCTCCTACGAGATCGAGTCCGGCGGCTCCAACGTCTGCGGCTCCTCGGGGGCGAAGGCGCTCCTCGTCCCGGGCCGCTGGAACTACCTCACGGGCGGGCTCAGCCAGGACTCGGATCACTTCACCGTCGCGTGCCGCGGCGCCGCGATCGCCAAGTGCGCCGAGTGGGGGTACCGCGATCTCGACAACTGGAGCGAGACGAACGGGGGGAACACGCACACCGTGGCGGGCACGTACTTCCACGAGGCGTGCACCCGCATGGTGCGCGCCGACTACTGCGGTGACGGCCACGCCCACACGGTGACTGGCACGCTCATCGACGTCTACGACACCGCCGGGATCCAGACGGAGAGCACCTCCATGGCCCTGGAGGCGGAGTGGTCTGCGTCCGGCGCGAACTGCGTCAAGCACGTCCGCTGGACCACCGCCGCCGACGGCGACGTCGAGGACTACATCAAGGCGAACTGCCCCTCCGCGTGGGCCGGCCCCGACGACGCCACGGCGAACGCCGCCTGCGGCAGCTCGTCGTCGACGTACCACACGGCGAACGGCTACAGCAGCGCGCTCGCGACTCGGCCCCTCCTCCGCAACCGCTCCGATCAGCACAACTGACGATCTCCCGGGCGGCGCGGCCCGGGCGTCCCGAAGCCCCTCGAAACGGGGGGCATCGCTCGTGGTAACGTCCGCGGTCGATGCCCTCCGCCTGCGTCTTCTGCGACATCCTCCAGGGCCGCGTCCCCGCCTTCACCGTGCTCGACGAGCCCGGACACCTGGCCTTCCTCGACATCCGGCCGCTCTTCGCGGGCCACGTCCTCCTCGTGCCGCGGGCGCACGTCGAGACGCTCGGCGATCTCCCGCAAGACGCGGTGGCGCCCCTCTTCCTCGCCGCGCAGCGCCTCACGCGCGCCGTCGAGAAAGGGCTCGGGGCGGAGGGCACCTTCGTGGCGATGAACAACCGCATCAGCCAGAGCGTCCCGCACCTCCACGTCCACGTGGTGCCGCGCCGCAAGAAGGACGGCCTCAAGGGCTTCTTCTGGCCGCGCACGAAATACGCGTCCGACGCCGAGGCCGAGGCGGTCCGCGATCGCCTCCGCGCCGCGCTGTAGGCGACGTTTGAACGCCGCGCCGGCCCGCGCACCCAACCTCTCCGTGCGTGTCCTCTTCCCGTTCGGGCTCCTCCTCTCGCTGGCCGCCGCGGGCCCCGCCTGCGCGCCGCCGCCCCCGGACTACGCCAAGGCGTTCGCCGCGATGCCGTCGTGCCCGGACAGGCCCGACGAGGGCGTGACCGTCGTAGGGGCGGTGGCGCACCCCGGGCAGATCCCTGTGTCGCAGGGGCGCACCCTCGTGGAGGCGATCACGTATTCAGGGGGGTTCACGGCGCTCGGCTACAGGGGCCGGGTGATCGTGCGGCGGTGCCGGAAGGCG
>WBZX01003090.1_pt1 | contig 10819 bp, 10 predicted proteins | sample 5204211 | NCBI WGS metagenome assembly WBZX01 (sample SAMN12344362, study PRJNA552823) | activated sludge metagenome | biome: Activated sludge suspended growth; feature: Nitrification reactor; material: Wastewater; isolation source: activated sludge from nitrification reactor of wastewater...
CGAGAAGCCGGTGTAGCGGGCGATGGCGCCCAGCACGATGAACACGAACAGGCCGCAGGTGAGGTAGAACGAACCCATCAGCTTGGCCATCGGCACCAGCGCGCCCACGCCGTACTTGCCGATCGTGAAGGCCATGGCGCCGAAGGCACCCAGCGGAGCGAGCTTCATCACGCTATTGACGATACCGAACAGCACGTGGGAGACCTGCTCGACGAAGTCGAACACCGGCTTGCCCTTGTCGCCCATTGCCGCCAGCGAGAAACCGAACAGGATGGCGATCAGCAGCACCTGCAGGATGTCGCCCTTGGCGAAGGCATCGATGAAGGTCGTCGGGATGATGTTGAGCACGAACTCGACCGTCGATTGGGCGTGGGCCTTGGCGGCGTAGCCTTCGATGACCTTGGTGTCGAGCGTGGATAGATCGGCGTTGAAGCCGGCGCCCGGTTTGGCGATGTTGGCCACCAGCAGGCCGATCACCAGCGCCAGCGTCGATACCAGTTCGAAGTAGAGCAGCGCCTTGCCGCCGACCCGGCCGACCTTCTTCATGTCCTGCATGCCGGCGATGCCGTGCACCACCGTACAGAAGATCACCGGCGCGATGATCATCTTGACCAGCTTGATGAAGCCGTCGCCGAGGGGTTTGAGGTCCACCCCCAGTTTCGGTTCGAAATATCCCAGCAACACGCCGCACGCAATCGCGAACAGCACCTGCACGTACAGCACTTTATAGAACGGCTTTTTCATGACGGCTTCTCCTCCGGCGGTTGAGTCCATGGCGTCATCGTGCCCGTGCCGCGGGAAGCGCGAAATTGTGAGCGTCCACATTGGGGACGCTCCCATTGTGGAAAACCGGGGGGGGGGCGGCGGCCGCCGGGGGTCAGCCGATGTCGGGGTACGCCGGGAAGCCGGCCAGGCCGATGTGGCGGTCGTCCGGGCCAGGATCGGCGCGGGAATAGGCGTCCCAGCAGTCGGCCAGCCAGGCGAGGCGGGGAATGCTGTCGGCGCTCCAGCGATAACGGAGGTCGCGATTCTGGCAAACCCAGGGGGTGATCCCAAGATGCAGCGCAAAGGGAGCATGGGCACAGAGGAGCAGGTCGAGATCGCGGCTGCGGTGGCGCTGCGCGCGGCTGTTGATGCTCCGGCGGCCGCCGAGGAAGGTCTGCAGCGCGTGGCCGGAATCGAAGAGCCGTTGCGCCTGCGGTCGCGGCGGGCGGCCGTTGGCGTATACGTCCAGCGCGAGGGCGGCTTGCTGCTCGAGAAGGGCGGTCGCGTTGTGCCCGCCGGCCTGACGATATTTGGCGGCGGTCGCCGTGCTGATCATCCACAGGAACAGGCCGATGACGACGGGCCCGCCGCCGTCGGCGTGTTTGCGCACCGCCACGGTCAGTTCGGCGGGGCTGGCCCGATCGCCTTCTTCGACGCTGCGGCGGAGGTGGTGGAACACGTCGCGCAGGCGGGCGGCGTGGGCTGCGTCGGATGCCGGGGCGGTCATCGGCGGCGGGATGTTGCGGCCGTCAGCCGGTGCCGGCGAGCCACAGAAAGGCGCTGATCGTGAAGAAGGAGCTGACGGTGGCGGCCACCAGCGCCGCGGCGCACACGTTCTCGTGGCCGTATTTCTGGCCGAACAGCGGGTAGATGCTCATCATCGGCATGGCGGCATTGAGGATGGCGGTGGTCTGCAGCCGGTGGTCGGTGAGCGGCAGCAGCAGGAAGACCAGGAACACGCACAGCGGATGGAGCAGCAGCTTGCCGGCGACGATCAGGCCGATGTCGCCGAGCAGGCCCTGGATGCGGATGCCGGCGAGGGTGCCGCCGATGCAGAACAGGGCCACCGGCGCGGAGGCCGCCGCCAGCATGTCCACCGCCCGCGCGAGGGGCAGCGGCATCTGCAGGCCGAGGGCCGACCAGCCGATGCCGGCGGCGATGCTGAGGATGAAGGGGTTCTTCGCCAGCCGCCGCAGGATGCCGCCGAGCACGCTGGTCCAGCGTCCGCCGCTGCCGCTGGCAGCGTCGGCGAGGGTCAGCATCAGCGGCATCATGATGGCCGCTTCGATCGGCGCGTAGGCGGCCAGCCCGGCGCTGGCGGTCGGGCCGAAAACCTGCAGCGCGATCGGGTAGCCGATGAAGGCGCTGTTGGAAATCGAGCTGCCCATCGCCTGGATCGCCGCGCTCTGCGGGTCGGCCTTGCGCCCGAGGCGGGCGATGGCCAGCACGCCGCCGGCGGCGAGCAGCGAGCCGACGGTGTAGACCACCAGCAGACGGCCGCTGACCAGATCGTCCACAGCGCGCTGCGACATGGATTTGAAGAGCAGCGCCGGCAGCGCGAAGTGGATGACGAACACGCCCAGCGCGCGCATGTCGGCGCGGGCCATCAGCCCGCTGCGGACCGCGGCGAAGCCGACGCCGATGAGGATGAAGATCGGGCCGGTGATGCCCAGGATGGTCAGCAAGGCGTTCTCGCGGGGAAGGGGCGGGTGGGGAGTGTAATTGTTGCGGCCGGCTGGATAAACCCGGCGTGGCAACAACACAATTTTGCGGTGTCGAACAATCGGCCGCTCACGGCTGCGTTGCGAAGAGTTCGGCCAGCCAGTCGACGAACACCCGCACCCGCGGCGACAGGTGGCGGTTCTGCGGGTAGAGGACGGTCAGCGGCAGCGGCGGCGAGCGGAAATCGGGCAGCACTTCGACCAGCGTGCCGGCGGCGATCTGCGGCGCGACGTGGTAGGCGGTGACCTGGATCAGCCCGAAGCCGGCCTCGCAGGCCGCCACGTAGGCGTCGCCGTTATTGACCGCCAGCGTCCACCGCAGGCTGCGGGTTTCGGTCCGTCCGGCCACGCTGAATTCGAACGGCATCGACTTGCCGGTCGACGCCGACTGGTAGTCGACGGCCTCGTGCGCGTCGAGGTCGGCCAGCGTGAGCGGCGTGCCGGCGCGGGCGAGATAGGCCGGGCTGGCGCAGCACACCTGCGGCAGCACGCTCAGACGGCGGGCGACGAGGGACGAGTCGCGCAGCTCGCCGATGCGCAGCACGCAATCGACCCCTTCGCTGATCAGGTCGATCTGGCGGTCGGTGACGCTGATGTCGACCTTGATCTGCGGATAGCGGGCGCAGAAGTCGGCCAGCGCCGGGATCAGCACCAGCCGCCCGAAGGACACCGACGCATCGACCTTGATGCGGCCCTGCGGATGGCTGGCGGCCTCGGAGAACGACGATTCGACGTCGGCCAGATCGCCCAGGATCGCGATGCAGCGCTGGTAGTAGGCGTCGCCGTCGAGGGTCGGGCGGACCTGGCGCGTGGTGCGCTGCAGGAGGCGCACGCCGAGGTGGGCTTCGAGCTGCTTGATGATCTGCGTGGCCGACGCGCGCGGCAGGTCGAGCTTTTCGGCGGCGCGGCTGAAGCTGCCGAGTTCGACGATGCGGGTGAACAGCTGCATGGCCTGGAAGCGGTCCATGACTCCTCCGATTGTTTCTATTATGCGAACAGTGTTGCTGTTTTCAGCCCATTTATCAATCCAGGCGCGCTATCCATAATGGCTTCCATCATCCCGTCCTGAGAGGCAGCGCATCATGGAATACGTCCGTTTCGGCTCGACCGGCCTGAAAGTCTCCCCCCTGTGCCTGGGCTGCATGACCTACGGCACGCCGAGCTGGCGCGAGTGGGTGCTCGACGAAGCCGCCAGCCGGCCTTTCATCCGCGAGGCCCTCGATCTCGGCATCAACTTCTTCGACACCGCCGACATGTACTCGCTCGGCGAGAGCGAAGCCGTGCTCGGCCGCGCGCTGCGCGATTTCAGCGCCCGCGACGACGTGGTGATCGCCACCAAGGTGTTCTACCCGATGAGCGCCCGGCCGAACGACCGCGGTCTGTCGCGCAAGCACATCCTGGCCAGCATCGACGCCTCGCTGCAGCGCCTCGGCACCGATTACGTGGATCTCTACATCATCCACCGCTTCGACCCGCACACGCCGATCGAGGAAACCCTGGAGGCGCTCGACACCGTCGTGCGCGCGGGCAAGGCACGCTACATCGGCGCTTCGTCGATGTACGCCTGGCAGTTCATGAAGCTGCTGGCCTTCCAGCAGGCCAACGGCCTGGCCCGCTTCGTGTCGATGCAGAACCACTACAACCTCGCCTACCGCGAGGAGGAACGCGAAATGCTGCCGCTGTGCCGCGACCAGGGCATTGCCGTGACGCCGTGGTCGCCGCTGGCCCGTGGCCTGCTGGCCGGCGCCCGCGGCAGCGGCACCGCCCGCGACGCTACCGACACGCTGGCCCACGGCTGGTACAACCAGCAGGACATGGAAGCGGCCATCGTTTCGGCGGTGCAGCGCGTCGCCGATGCCCGCGGTGTGCCGGCGGCGCAGGTCGCCATCGCCTGGGCGGCCAGCCGGCCGGGCATCGTCGCCCCGCTGATCGGTGCCTCCAAGCCCCATCACCTGGCCGACGCGGTGGCCGGCATCGGCCTAAACCTGACCGAGCTGGAGGTGGCGCAACTCGAAGCGCCCTACCGCCCGCGTCCGGTGGCCGGGCACGACTGACGGGGACGGCGGCGGCGGCCGCTCAAATATGGGAGCGCCGACGCGTCCGGCGGGCCGGGAACGTCGATAATGGCAGGCCGTCGGCGATCTGATCCCGTTTGAAAATCCCAGCACCCATGCCCCGTCCCGTTCCCGCTTCCCCCACGCCGCTCCCCGCCTACCTCCGCGACACCTACACCTGGGCTTATCTCGACCGCCGCTCGGTGCGCTGGCTCGACCAGCGCGTCGTGGTGTCGGCGATCCTGTGGGGCAACGCCGACCGCTTGATGAATGCGGCGGTGGCGGAGTTCCGGCCCGGTCAGCGGGTGCTGCAGGCGGCGGCGGTGTATGGCGATTTCTCGCTGCGGCTGGCGGCGCGGCTGGGCGACGCGGGGCAGCTCACCGTCGTCGATGTGGCGCCGATCCAGGTCGCCAACACGCGGCGCAAGCTGCTGCGCTGGCCGGGCGCGCGGGTCCGCGTGGCCGATCTGGCGGAGCCGCTGGCGACGACTTTCGAGGCGGTGTGCTGCTTTTTCCTGCTGCATGAAGTCCCGCCGCACTCGCGGCGCTGCATCGTCCGCAACCTGCTGTCGGCGGTCGAGCCGGGCGGCCGCATCGTCTTCGTCGACTACCACCGGCCGCGCTGGTGGCATCCGATGCGGCCGGTGATGGCGCTGGTGTTCCGCTATCTCGAGCCGTTCGCCAATTCGCTGCTGGCCGAGTCCATCGAGACGCTGGTGCCCGAGTCGGCGGATTTCGAGTGGCGCCGCGAAACGCTGTTCGGCGGCTTGTATCAGAAGGTCGTGGGCGTTCGCCGCTAGCGCGGAAAAGGGGCCGCGCAGTCGGTCTTGCCGGCGGCCGGATCGCACAGCCTGACGCCGGCCAGAAAGGCCTCGGCGGCGGCCTGCGGCTCGCGGCTGTCGGCGCGGACGCGATCGGCGTCGCCGGCCGGCAGGCGCCACGCGCGCTGGATGACGTAGAGGAAATCCGGCCCCTCGATGGCCTTGACGACCGCCAGCTCGGCGAAATTGGTGTCGGGCACGCGTGGGCAGACGAGCACCGTCTGCAGGGTTTCGCCGCGCTGGCCGTCGCCCCAGCCCAGCGCTTCGACCGGCCCGGCGGGCACATTGCAGCGCCGGGCGCGCGCCGCCTGCATGCCTTCGAGCAGCGCCAGCGCCTGGCCTGGGACGTTCCGGCGCGGCAGGCCCTGCACCGACACCAGCTGCGTCCAGTCGCGGATGCTCTCGCCGGCCGGCACGAAGTCGGCGCTCCAGCCACCCGGGCCGTGGCTGTTGCCAGCCGGCAGCGAGGCGGGCGGCAGCGGCAGGTTGAGCCAGCGCACCTGCCCGGCGGCTTCGTCGGCGCGGCGTGCGGCGGCCAGCTCGCGCAGGCGCCGGTAGGGCGGATCGAGGACGGCCTGGAAATCGCCGGCGTCGCTGTCGGCCACCACCAGCCGCGACGCGTCGCGTTCGTAGCGATACCAGACGTCGTACTGCCGGCGGTTGCCGCAGGCGCTGACGGTCCACCGCTCGAGGGCGTGGTGGACCGGCGCCGGCCGCGTTTCGATCAGGTCGGGCGCGGCCTGCACGGTGTCGGTGACCTGCACGTCGCGGCACGGCGGAGTGCTCCGCGCCTCCAGGGCGGCGATGCGTTCGACGACCTTGTCCTGCGCCTCGGCGCGCCGCCAGGCGCCAGCAAAGCCCGGTACGCGGCGCTGGTCGGCCGGGACGGCGGCAACCTGGCCGATGCGCGTGACGATCTCGCCGGGCAGCGGGCCGCTGTCGGCCGCCGTGGCCGGCTGGCCGGCCGCGATCAGCGCCGCGGCGACGAGTGCGCGCGCCTTCATCGCCGCGCCCGCGCTTCGTCGAGTTGTCCGCACAGGCGCTCGGCGCCGTCGAGGATGCGCGGCGTGTGGCGCTGAATCTGGTCCGGCGGGATGAAGAACAGGTTGCCCCTGGCGACCGCCGGCAGTTTGGTCCACTGCCGCCAGTCGTCCAGCCATTCGGGCCGCGCCTCGCCCATGCCGCTGGCGACGATGACTTCCGGCTGGGTGGCGAGCACCGCTTCGGTGTCGATCACCGGCGCCAGCACCGGCAGCTTGGCGAAGACGTTGTCGCCGGCGCACAGGCGGATCACGTCGGAAATCAGATGTTCGCCGTTCACGGTCATCAGCGGCCGGTTCCAGGCTTCGTAGAACATGCGCACCGGCGGGCGCGCCGAATAGCGCGCGGCGAGGGCGGCGTGGCGCTTGCGGAAGGCCTGGGCGGCGGCGTCGCCGGCGGCATCGCTGCCGGCCAGCCGGCCGAGCCGGGCGAGGCTCTTGGCGACGTCGTCGATGCGCCGCGGTTCGTTGACGAAGACCGGGATGCCGAGGGCGCGCAGCTTGTCGAGATGGGTGTCGCGGTTGCCGCTCTTCCAGGCGACGACCAGATCGGGCTTCAGTGCGATGACCTTCTCCATGTCCACCGCGGTGTAGCTGCCGACCCGGGCGACCTTCTTCGCGGCTTCCGGGTAGTCGCTGTACTGCACCGCGCCGACGACGCGCTCGCCGGCGCCGGCGGCGAACAGCAGCTCGGTGATGTGGGGCGCGAGGCTGACGATGCGCGCCGCCGGGCGGGCGAGGCGGAGGGTCTGACCGAGGTCGTCGGCGACTTCGATGTCGGCCCGGGCGGTGCCGGCGGCGAGCAGGATGAGCAGCAGGGCGATGGACAGTCGGCGCATGGCGGAATCGGAGTGTGAGTTGCGGGCGGCGGTCACTTCGCCACGGCGGCGAGGGCCGCGTCGAGGCGCGACCAGTCGGCTGCGTCGCCGGGCAGGCCGAAGCGCAGACCGGACGGAGTGTCGAACAGGCGGGTCAGGATACCCCGTTCGGCCAGCCGCCGATGGAGGTCGGCGGCGTCGGCGCGGGGGCGCCACTGGAACAGCGCGGTGCCGCTGCCGCCGCGAAGGCCGTGGCGGTCGAGCACGGCGCCGAGCCGGTGGCTGTCGGCGGCGAGGCGTTCGCGGGCGGCGGCCTGCCAGGCCCGGTCGGCCAGCGCGGCGGCGGTGGCACCGCGCGCCGGACCGGATACCGCCCACGGCCCGAGGCGGTCGGCCAGTGCGGCGAGCAGCCCGGCCTCGGCGAACACGAAGCCGACCCGCGCACCGGCCAGCCCGAAGAACTTGCCGACCGAACGCAGCACCACCAGCCCCGGCTGCCCGGCCAGCGGCACCAGGCTGTCGGCCGGGTCGCCGTCGATGAACGCCTCGTCGACGATCAGCCGGCCGCCGCGGGCGGCGAGCGCGGCATGCCAGGCGAGCAGTTGGCGGCGCGGGAAGCGCTGGCCGTCGGGGTTGTTCGGCTGGACCAGGAGCAGCGTGTCGGCATCGGCGACGGCGGCGTCGATCCGCGCGGCGGGCAGCGCGCTGACGGCGTGCCCACGCCAGGCGTGGGGATGTTCGGCGTAGGTCGGCGCGAGGGTCACCACGCGGCCGGGCGGGAAGCACGCCGGCAGGGCCTGGATCGCCGCCTGCGAGCCGGCCACCGGCAGCAGCAGCGGATTGCCGTAGAAGTCGGCGGCGGCGCTTTCGAGGCCGTCGTCGGTTTCCGGCAGGCGCTGCCAGACCGCCGCCGGCAGCGGCGGCACCGGGTAGGCCTGCGGGTTGATGCCGGTCGACAGATCGAGCCAGTCGGCCAGCGCGATGCCGTGGCGACGGGCCGCCGCCCGCAGCCGCCCGCCGTGTTCAAGCATGGATCAGCACGTTCAGCACGGCGATCGCCAGCACCCACAGCCACACGCTGTTGTGCACCAGCGCGACGGCCTTGTCGATGTCGGCGGCGCGCGCCGGGGTGCCGGTGCCGAGGGTCGGACGGCGCTCCAGGCGGCCGTGATAGACCGCCGGGCCGCCGAGGCGGACGTGCAGCGCGCCGGCACCGGACGCCATCACCGGGCCGGCGTTGGGGCTGTCCCAGGCCGGCGCCTGGGTGCGCCAGCAGCGCAGCGCGGCGGCGGTGTGGCCGAGCAGCGCGTAGCTCAGCGCGGTGAGGCGGGCCGGCACGAAGTTCAGCACGTCGTCGATGCGCGCCGCGGCCCAGCCGAAGCGCAGGTAGCGCGCCGTGCGGTAGCCCCACATCGCATCCAGCGTGTTGGCGAGACGGAACATCAACGCCCCGGGCCCGCCGAGCAGCGCGAACCAGAACAGCGCGCCGAAGATCGCGTCGTTGCCGTTTTCGAGCACCGATTCGACGGTGGCGCGGGCGACGCCGGATTCGTCGAGTTCGGCGGTGTCGCGCGAGACGATCCAGGCCAGCCGCTGCCGCGCGCCGGCCAGGTCGCCGGCGGCCAGCGGCGCCGCCACCGCGCGGGCGTGCTCGGCCAGGCTGCGGCTGCCGACCGCGAAGTACAGCAGGCCGACGTCGAGGGCCAGGCCCAGCCAGGCGTTGCCGGCCTTCAGCGAACCGGCCACGGCGACCCACGGCAGCACCGCCGCGCTCCACGCCAGCAGGCCGACGCCGCGATTGCTGCCGAGGCGCCGGAAGAGGCGTTCGATGGCCGTCGCGTAGCGGCCGAAGCCGACCAGCGGGTGATGGTGGCGCGGCTCGCCGAACAGACGGTCGAGCAGCAGGCCGAGACCCAGCGGGACGGCGACGGAGAACAGAACGGCGAGGTGCAGGGCGGACATGGGATAATGGAAAACTTCGTTGCCCATCAATTGTAAGCCATGCGTCAAGCCCTCACCCTGATGGTTCAGGGCACCACCTCGGATGCCGGCAAGAGCACCCTGGTCGCCGGTCTGGCCCGCCTGCTGGCCCGCCGCGGCGTGCGTGTCGCGCCCTTCAAGCCGCAGAACATGGCGCTCAACTCGGCCGTTACCGCCGACGGCGGCGAGATCGGCCGCGCCCAGGCCCTGCAGGCGCTGGCCGCCGGTCTCGCCCCGCACACCGACATGAACCCGGTGCTGCTCAAGCCGTCCACCGACATCGGCGCGCAGGTGATCATCCATGGCCGCGCCGTCGCCAACCTGTCGGCGCGCGATTACCACGACTACAAGCCGCGCGCGATGGCGGCCGTCCTCGAAAGCCACGGCCGCCTCGCCGCCGGCTATGAGGCGGTGCTCGTCGAAGGCGCCGGCAGTCCGGCCGAAATCAATCTGCGCGACCGCGACATCGCCAACATGGGGTTCGCCGAGGCCGTCGACTGCCCGGTGATCCTCGTCGCCGACATCGACCGCGGCGGCGTCTTCGCCCACCTGGTCGGCACCCTCGAACTGCTGGCGCCGACCGAGCAGGCCCGCGTCAAGGGCTTCGTCATCAACCGCTTCCGCGGCGACATCGGCCTGCTGCAGTCCGGCCTCGACTGGCTCGAAGCGCGCACCGGCCGCCCGGTGCTGGGCGTGCTGCCCTATCTGCACGGCCTCTTCCTCGACGCCGAGGATGCCCTCGCCGACGCCCGCGCCGACAAGACCGAGGCCCGCCTGCGCGTCGTCGCGCCGGTGTATCCGCGCATCTCCAACCACACCGACCTCGATGCCCTGCGCCTGCACCCGCAGGTCGATTTCAGCTGGGTCGGCCCCGGCCAGCCGCTCCCGCCGGCCGACCTGATCGTGCTGCCCGGCTCCAAGGCGGTCCAGGCCGACCTCGCCTGGCTGCGCGCGCAGGGCTGGGACGAAGCCATCGCGCGCCACCTGCGCTACGGCGGCAAGCTCGTCGCAATCTGCGGCGGCTACCAGATGCTCGGCCGCCGCCTGCACGATCCGCTCGGCCTCGAAGGCGCGCCGGGCAGCGTCGCCGGCCTCGGCCTGCTGGATATCGAAACGACCCTCGAAGCCGAAAAGCAGCTCGACAACGTCACCGGCCGGCTGACCCTGCCGGGCGCGCCGGCCGTCGCCGGCTACGAAATCCACATGGGCGTCAGCCACGGTCCGGCGCTCGAACGGCCGGCGGTGCACCTCGCCGGCGGGCGCGCCGACGGCGCCCGGTCGGACGATGGCCGAATCCTCGGCACCTACCTCCACGGCCTCTTCGACCACCCGGACGCACTCGCCGCGCTCCTCGCCTGGGCCGGCGTCGCCGATGCCGTGCGGGTCGACCTCGCCGCCCGTCGCCAGGCCGACCTCGAACGCCTGGCCGACAGCATCGAGCACAACCTCGACCTGGCGCGCCTCGCCGACTGCTTCGGCGACGGCCCGGCGGCGGCCGCGCTGCGTCGCCCGACCGGCGGCTCGCTTGACCGCTCCCGCGCCCCTCTCTAACATTTCCGGATGGACGCCGAACTCGCCTCACTCGAACAGAAACTCGAACAACTGCTCAGCCGTCATGCC
>WBZX01003091.1_pt1 | contig 10819 bp, 11 predicted proteins | sample 5204211 | NCBI WGS metagenome assembly WBZX01 (sample SAMN12344362, study PRJNA552823) | activated sludge metagenome | biome: Activated sludge suspended growth; feature: Nitrification reactor; material: Wastewater; isolation source: activated sludge from nitrification reactor of wastewater...
CATATATATCATCGACAATCAAACCGTGATGGTTCCTTTCAAAGGGACCCTGGAGTTTGATATCCAGCATCGTTTTGGCCTTGTGGAAAATGGATATGAAGATTTCTGGGGGCTGTATGCTCCTGCCAATATCCGGCTTGCACTCAGCTATGTGCCGATCAACAACCTGATGGTTGGATTTGGATTTACCAAGCTCAACCTGACCTGGGACTTCAATGCCAAGTATGCGATCCTCAAGCAAATGAGTGATGGTGGCAGCCCTGTCAGCCTTACTTACTTTGGCAATGCAGCAGTGGATACGAGGAAGAAGGAACAGTTCCCCAATCCCGCAGTATTTAAGAGCACCGATCGCTGGTCATTTTTCCATCAACTGATCCTGGCCAGGAAGATCACCGACAAACTATCCCTTCAACTGGCAGGTAGTATATCCCACTTCAATGCCGTGTATCCACAGGTTGACCCTGCTACAGATAGCCTGCAGCAATTGGACAATGACCATTTTGCACTGGCCATTTCGGCCAGATACAAGGTCTCCAATGCCACCAGCATCCTGATCAACTATGATCAGCCACTGACGACGCATGCATCCTTAGATCCTGAAAAGGCAGACTCCTCAGATCCTAAGCCGAATCTATCGTTTGGTGTAGAGTTTACGACCAGCGCACACCAGTTCCAGATCTTCTTTGGCAACTATGGCAGTATCATTCCGCAGGTCAACAATGCCTACAATACTGCATGGGGCTTTGGTAGTTCTGAATTTTCCCAATGGGATCCTGAATGGCGGATCGGGTTTAACATGACCCGCCTCTGGAGTTATTAATGCGATCAAATCACCCACTAAATCCACATACGATCATGAAGCAAAATCTAAAAGACAATAGTTCACGAAGGAGGTTCCTTTCCCTGGGCCTCCTGAGTGGAGCAGCGCTACTCACCCAGAAGGCTGACGCGATGGCGTCGGTGACAGATGATGATGAGAAAGTATCGATGCTGACTGCCGATGGGAAACTTGTAGAGGTCAGCAAGAATCTTGTACAGCAATCTACCAGTCGTGAGAAAGCAAAGAATGAGGATATCCTCAACTGGACAGAAAGCGCTAAAAAATCAATGCCATAGCCATGGAAAGAAATGACATCGAATCGACAAATCTACGCAGGGGTTTTCTCAAGACCGCTGCACTGGGCGTAACGGCTGCAGCATGTGGAAGTGCCATATGTGCATGTGGTGGCAAGGACAAAGCAGAGACCGAAAAGGTGGTACTCCTTTCTCCTGATGGAGAATTGGTGACCATTGATTCTGCGCATCTCAGGCCCGTACCAAAGACTGTACATGTAACCAATGAAGAAGCCCGCCAGGGTATTCCCGGCCGTAAATTTGTGATGGTCATCGACCTGGCCAAATGCAAGAATGCACGCAAATGCGTTACTGCTTGCCAGAAAATGCACCATACACCGGAACCAACAGAGTGGCTCTCCGTCAGGCTGATGAAAGACAGTCCCGATGCTGCTCCTTATTGGTTTCCCAAGACCTGCTTCCACTGCGACAATCCGCCTTGCGTCAAGGTATGTCCTGTGGATGCAACCTTCAAGCGCCAGGATGGTATCGTCCTCATAGATGCGGACCGTTGCATCGGCTGTAAGTTTTGCATGGCCGCATGCCCTTATTCTACCCGTGTATTCAATTGGTCTGAGCCAGAGCACTCTCCGGAAGTCAGTTGCCTCGAATACTCTCCTGAGACCAGTACTCCGGCCAGAGTAGGTACTGTAGAAAAATGTGACTTCTGTCCTGATATGTCACGTGCAGGCTTGCTTCCTGATTGCGTGACAGCATGTCCTAATGGGGTGTTCTACTTTGGGGATCAGAATGAAGATGTGGTGACCAATGGAGATGAGACGATCGGCTTTAATGATATCATCCGCGATCGTGGAGGATACAGATTTGCCGAAGAACTGGGTACAGAACCACGAGTATGGTATTTACCTCCGAGAGACAGGATATTCCCTGTAGAAAGAGGTCTTGATGATCTGCCTGAAGAAATCAAGAACAGGTATAAGGATGTGATCGGAGGATAAGGAAGGACAAGGGTATTACCATTAACCATTAGATTAAAAACAGCAATGAAAATATCAACTTCAGGTTCTGAAATGCTCAGGACTTTTTCTCCGCAGATCGAACATACGAGTAAAGGGGAAAAGATCTGGATCACGCTTCTGGTGGCCACTATCGGCCTCGCGATGTATGGATTATATCTTCAGATCGTCGATGGACACGGTGTCACTGGCATGAGGGACAATGTGATCTGGGGGATCTATATTGTCAACTTTATGTTCCTGATCGGATTGAGCTATGCGGGTGCGATCATCGCCGGATTTTTGATCTTATTGAGAGTAGAATGGGGCAAACCGCTCATCCGGCTGGCGCAATTGATGACGCTGGCATCTGTGATTGTAGGACCTATATTTATTCTCTTGTGTGTAGGTCGGTTTGACAGACTTCATCACCTGTTTATCTATCCCCGCCTGCAATCTCCACTGACATGGGACGTCCTTGCGGTGATCACTTTTCTGGTTGGCAGTTTTCTTTTCCTTTACCTGAGCTTGATCCAGGATTTTGCGGTGTATCGTGATTCCAACCTGAAAGTTTCCAAATGGAAACACAACCTGTGGGGCTGGCTGGCGTTGAGATATACAGGTACGGAAAACCAGAAGAAGCTGATCAATTCTTCACGGAATTTGATGGCTATCGTACTCATCCCTGTATCGATCATGGTGGCATCTATCCTTTCCTGGATATTTGGTATGACCCTAAGGCCAGGCTGGCATAGCACAATATTTGGCCCCTATTTTGTCATTGGTGCCATCTATTCGGGCATCGGTGTATTGATCATCATCACCTGGTATACAAGGAAGATGTATCACCTTGAAAGATACATCACCCCTAAGCATTTTGACTATCTCGCCTATATGATGCTGGTGATGGCAGCAGGTTATGGATACTTTACTTTCTCTGAATATTTCACGAGCTGGTATGGATCAGAAACGTGGGACGCACAATTGATTACAAAGCTCTTTGCGCCTGATGAATATGGATGGCTCACCTTTTTCGCCAATGTGGCCGGTGTGGTCCTTCCGGTTATTTTCGCTGCAGTTCCCAAGTTGCGTAAACCGGATTATCTGGTGGTGGTAGCTGCGATCATGGTGCTGGCGATGTGGGTCAAGCGTTACCTGATTGTGGTGCCTACGCTGGAGACACCCTTGCTGCCGATAGAAGATATCCGTCCGGAGTACGTACACTATACCATCACCTGGGTGGAATGGTTACTGACGTTTGGTGGCGTAGCTTCCTTTTTCCTCATTTTCACCCTGGCCGGAAAATTCGTAACCCTGATTGATATATCAGACCTGCCAAAGGAAGAAAACGTAAAAACACAAAATTAATGATCATGAAAAAAGATATAACCGCTACAGGGACTATCAGCCTGATGAGCAGGTGGGGGTATCGCCTGGGATTTGTGGTGGGAATGTTCCTCGCAGGCATCTATCCGGCCATCGCGCAGGATACACCAGCTGATACTGCGGTGCAGCAAGCAGATACCACCGGGGCACCTGTTGAAGAAGAAGTGGAGACCACTATCAAATCCAAGACGAGCCTCACCGGAGATCAATATCCTGATGGCACCATCATGCTGAGTGGCCTGTTACGTGCCAAGATTGATGGTTCCTACCAAAAAGTACCGGACAGGAAAATGGCCTTTTTTGTGCTCAACCCTGCAGGCGAAGAGGTTGCCATCGGAGATACGATAACAGGCGCAAATGGTGTTGCTAAAATCCGTGTTACGAAAACCACACTGGCTAAGGGAGAAGACGGTTCATATTCATTCATTGCCCGTTTTGACGGAGATGATAAGTTTGAAGGCAGTGAATCTGACCTGGTGCTCAAATCTGCTTCCTTGGTGATGGTCGCCACTGAAGCGGATAGCACCTACACATTGAGTTTGACGGCTACAGCAGATTCTCCGGATGGTCCGTTGCCAATAGCAGCAGCACCGGTATCTGTCTACGTCAAGCGGATGTTTAGTTCGCTGAAAGTAGCTGAAGGCGAAACCGATGAAACGGGTGCGCTGGAGGTTGAATTTCCCGCAGGACTGGCTGGTGATGAAAATGGCAAAATTGAGATCACGGCGATGATCGAAGAGACCGATGAGTATGGTAACCTGACAGCAACAGCAAATCAAAAATGGGGTTACTCAGTGAGCTCGGCAATAGTGGAGAGCCCAAGGGCGCTTTGGAGTCCTCACCCACCAACCTGGATGGTGATTACCTTCTTTATCCTGATGGGTGCGGTGTGGTTTCACTACGCTATTGTCGTAATAAACCTCCTCAGGATCAAATCAGACGGACACAAGGTTGCAGGCAAAACTTAATCATGCGTTAATTGCCCCAGATGCATCTTAAAAAGGAATAACTTTGAAATACATTTTATAAATAAAACACAACATCATGAAAATGCGATTGCTTTCAATTTTAAGTTTTACCCTGGTCATTGTGATGCTCATGGCATTTATGCCATCTCCTCCACAAAATGCACCATGGAGTGTGCCTGACAACTACAAGGCAATGAAGAATCCGGTCAAGTATGACAAGACAGCTGCTGCTGCCCTGTATTCTACCCATTGCAAATCATGCCATGGCAAGGAAGGATTGGGTGATGGTACAAAGGCTGCCCAGCTCAAGACCAAATGCGGAGACTTCAGTTCTGCTGCTTTCCAAAAGCAAAGTGATGGAGCTATGTTCTACAAGACATTGGAGGGAAGAGACGAAATGCCATCTTACAAGAAGAAGATTCCAGATCAGAATGATATCTGGCAACTGGTGCATTACATGCGCGGATTGGCAGAATAAATAGCATATCGAACACGTAGGACCGGGCTTTAAAAGGCCCGGTCTGCTGTTTGGCATAGCCTGACGAAAAATCAATTTTCCCACCACGGGATCCGGGAGTCCTTCCTGTCCCTGAACTACCAACTTCCAAAGTGTCCAATACTACTAAACCTATGACCCCTGGATTACTCAATCCTGGAGGGCTCCTTTTAATCGGAGTGATCGCTTTGCTTGCCGGATATGGCTTAAACTATTTCCAGGCTCAGAGGGGCCTCATACGCCTGGAGGCAGGTAAAGAGAACACCCTCGTGACCAACCAGGACACTACAGAAGGCGGATCTTCATCTGCTAAAGGTCCGGGATTTGCCATCACGCTCGACTCGCTCAATATCAGGCCACATACCCCTGAATACCAGATAAAACTGATGAAGCGGGATTCTGCAACCTTTGACCATGCGTCAATGGGCAACAATATCGCTTCAACTTTAGTTGGCCTGTATCCCCTGGAGCCGATGAAAAACACCATCATCGACAATACCGAATACCGTTTCCGGCTCAAGGAATTTTATCCCAACTTTGAATTTGCCTATGAGTATCCTGCCAACCGGGACAGCATACAACCCAAAGCACCCGGTATAACACTGGAGCTGAAGACGAAGGAGGGAAACCCTATCGTCACACTTCATACCAAACTGCCCAACAAGAACAAGCTTGCAGACCTTGTCAGTCTTGGAGCATCATTAGCCTTCTACTGGGATATCCCAATGGATAGTATACGTGCTATAGCGGCAGATCAAAGTAAGGCAGGCCATAAAGTCGTTTTTTCAGGGGCTGACCAGAAGGTTTACTTTATTGTCAATGACAGTATTGACGAACAACCGTTGAAAGAGAAGTCCTTTTATAAAATACCCGGACAGGACAGTGCTGGATTTACCATCATTTATTGCTTTCCGGACATGGCACTGCTGAAAGCTGTGCCATCAACAAGGGGTACAGCGCTCCTCAATCCAGTCGCCCATGTCGAAATCTGGAAAGAAGGCCAGGGAGCACAGGATGCCTTTGTCTATCCGGAATCCGGTCCGCGCAAGGGAGGCGAGTTTGAAATACCCGGATCGGGTTACCTGATCGGGCTTGGGATTGACCAGGAAAAGGAGGTAAAGTATTGCGACTGTCACGTCTCCATAAGGGATGGCGGAACCGGAAAGGCAGAAATCGTCTCGATGATTTCAGGAAAACCTGTCAATTATAAAGGATATCGCCTGCGTCCGGTTGAATGCCGGATGGGGAACCCTGACAAGGTGAGCCTCGAAATCCAGAGAAAACCAGGCAGAATACCGATGATTGTTGGAGGTTTGTTGGCTGTTTTTGCTATATTCCTGATGATCTTCAGGAGAAAAATATAAATCCATTGCAATGACCATGCGGCCTCTGTTTTATAGCCAGACACCTGGTATGAGTAAGATCAACAGGGATACTGATTTAGATCATTATATGGTTAGCGGTTAAATGCCAATTTTGAATACAATTATAATAAGATGTTAAGTTCATTTAAGTCAACGAATAAAACCAAGTAATATGAAAAACTACATGCTTTTGATTTGCACCTTTTGTCTCATGATAGCGATGGGACTTGCATCTTGCGAAGGTGAGGATGGAGTAGCTGGTCCAACAGGTCCGACAGGGCCTCAAGGTCCAACAGGAGATGGCACACAAAACTGTGTATTGTGCCACGGAAGTTCACAACTGATTACTGCCAAGGAATATCAGTGGGACCACTCTGTACACGCTACCGGTGGAAATAATAACCATAATGCTACCAATTGTGCAGGATGTCATACCAGCCAGGGCTTCCTGGAAAGGATTGAAACTGATGCTCCTCTTGGTGCTACAGCAGCAGTCATTGAAGATCCGCTGCCACCAAACTGCTACACCTGCCATCAGATCCACAAGACATACACTGATGCTGACTGGGCATTTACCCAGACTGATCCTGTTACCTTCTGGGAAGGTGGTGGAACAGTTGACTTAGGTAAAGCCAATCTTTGCGTAAGCTGCCACCAGGCAAGGGTTGTTTCACCAGCTCTGCCTGATCCTGCCACAGGTGGAAACATAACGATGACCAGTACAAGGTATGGTCCTCACCATGGTCCACAAGGGATGATGTTGCCAGGTTATGGAGGTTATAGAGTAGCAGGTCCTGCAGCTTATGAGAACTCCGCACACACCTTATTATTGGCTAATAATACAGCCAATGCTTGTGTAACATGCCATATGGGTCCTGCACTTGCAGGTGAATACGGTGGTCACACCTTCCGCGTCAGCAATGATGAGACTGGTGCCATCAATTCAAATGCTTGTATCGTATGCCATACTACAGGTGCTTCAGATCTCAACAAACTTGTGGATAAGAGCCAGAATACAATTGACTCTTTGGCTTTAGTACTTGAAGATATACTTGTAGCTCGTGGTTTGTACAATGCAACTACAGAGCAAAATACTAAAGTTGAATTCAAGGGGCATGAAGCCGGAGCGCTCTATAACTTCAAGTTTGTCACTGAAGACAAGAGTCGTGGTGTGCATAACTACAAGTTAGCCTATGCGCTGCTGACCAATTCCATTGCTTCATTGCAATAGTGGGATGAGTTGATCATCCAGGTATATCTCTTATACGCTAAAGCAAATGCAAATGAAAGCATGTAGTTATGATCAAATGAAATTCCGGGCAGGTCAAAGGACCTTGTGGATCATCTGCTTACTGTTTGCTCTTGCCTCAGGCAATCTGATGGCACAGGAGGAAATGGTTGCAGAGGAGGAGATGGTACCGGTAAAGAACACGTTTGAAAGTATCTGGCTGATTGATGCCCAGACCGTGATGGTACCCATCAAGGGGACATTTGAAGCGGACTTTCAACACCGGTTTGGAACCTGGAACAATGGGTACGAGGATTTTTACGGGGTATTCGCCTCATCTAACATCAGGCTTGGAATGGAATATGTGCCAATCAACAAGTTACAGGTAGGCATTGGTTTTACCAAGTTTAACAACCTGGTTGATATGTGGGGCAAGTATGCTATCCTGAGGCAAATGAAAGGTGGGGGATCTGCAGTGAGTTTAGACTACTATGTCAATGCCGCTGTAGATACCCGGGAGGAAAAGAATACGCTATTTGAAGAGCCTTCAGACCGGTGGTCTTTTTTCCACCAGGTGATGGTGGCCAGGAAGTTTTCGGACAAATTTTCACTCCAGCTTTCAGGCAACCTCTCCTATTTTAACTTCAAGGAGCACCATACAGATGGTGAGGGAGTTGATATAGGGACGGATAGCAAAGCACAGTTTTCTGCAAGCGCGATAGCACGATACAAAGTATCTAATGCCTTTGCGATCATTGCGGAGTATGATCAACCCATCACTGACCAGGAGTTTTTTGATCCTGAATCAAACCTCAGTTTTGGACTTGAGCTGACCACCAGTGCGCATGCCTTCCAGCTTTTTATTGGCAATTTCCAAAGCCTGGTACCACAGTACAATCATACGTACAACTCAAATAGTTTTGGGGACAATGAGATCCTCATCGGATTCAATATCACCCGCCTCTGGAATTTCTGATCTATAGGTGATTAAGTATAGAAAGAGTGGGCACTGCATCAGTGTCCACTCTTTTTTTTGATGTTATCCTTAAAAGGATGCCGCTAATTTTCACCAATTTTCGCTAATGGTTTTCACTCCTTGCCCCATGCTCCTTGCCATTACATAACCCGGCGAGACCTCACCCAACTCGAGTCCATACTGAGCAGGATGCCGATGAGTAGGCTAAAACCGAGCAAGGAGGATCCACCTGAGCTGATAAACGGAAGTGGAATACCGATGACGGGCATGACCCCCATAGTCATCCCAATATTGACAAGGAAGTGGGTGAAGACGACACCTACTACGCCAAAGGCATAATGACGTATAAAGGGAATGCGTGCACGCTCCCCGATATCAATCACCCGGAGCATGAGGATGAGAAACAGCATGATCACCGCTATGGATCCGATAAAGCCATGCTCCTCTCCGATGATGCTGTAGATAAAGTCAGTGCTCTGTTCCGGTACATAGTTGAGCTTGGTCATCGTACCCTGGAGATATCCCTTTCCGGTAAACCCACCTGATCCAATCGCAATCTTGGATTGGAGAATATTGTACAATGAGCCACGGGGATCGCAATCTTCCGGGTTGAGCCATACATTGATCCGGTCCTGCTGGTGTGCTTCGAGCACGTTGTTGAACAAGTAACTGCTGATATACGCAAAACCAAAGAGGACAGAAACTGCAAGTGTCAAGAGCACAACCTGCCTGATCTGTTTGGAGAGGAAGTTTTCGATCGCAGCATATAACATATAGACCACTGACAGGCCGATCACGATATCGAGTTGCTTGAGAAATGCAAAGGAGATCGCCAGCATAAATATCCCAAGGCTCACCATGACGTGTGCCTGCTTTCGCTTCAAGCTGGCCAGCAGGAATACGCCACCGGCAAAGAGTAACAGCGGAAGCACGACAAATACATCATACTTGAGGGCGAGAATAAACAACAGGGCGAGGATGAAAAAGAGCACCGGAATCCACATAGCCAGCCCTTCCCTGAACAAGACGAGGAAGATCGAAAGGAAGACCAATGCAGAGCCGGCATCACCCTGCAGCAGCACCAAAAGGGCTGGGAGCAGGATAATCCCAGAGGCAAACATCAGGTCACGGTTGTCTGAAACCCTGGTACGATGATGGCTCAGGAAAGAGGCAAGGGCCATGATCGTCCCCACCTTGGCAAGCTCAGAGGGTTGGAATGAAAACCATCCTAACTGAAACCAGCTCGTCGACCCTTTGATTGTAGCGCCTAACACCAATACAAGGACCAGGAGGAAAATAGTAAAGGCATAGAATGGATAGGCAAAGCCGCTCCAGAACTTCCAGTCAATCAACTGAGACCCGGTGAGGATGATCAGTGCACCAACTACGAAAATACTCTGGCGTCCGGCTTGCGTTGAAAAGAAAGGGATATTCGCATCCGGCTGATATCCGGCGGCATAAATCATCATCAGCCCTATGATGATCAGGGAGATGACAATAGCAAAACTGATCCAGTCAAATTTTTTCATTCCGTTACGGCAGCCTATTGATCATATAAGAGCAATTCTTCTACCTTGAGGTTATCCGTCACAGGGATAGCCTGGGGATAATCATGCTGCATTTTTTTCAGGAAGGCCTGTGCTTTCTGCATAGTAAGAAAGGCGCCAACCTTGAGATGAAAATAGGGTTCGTTGTGTAAGAAGACTATGGGGTATTCCGGATAGCGGTTTTCGAAGGTACGACGGGTTGATTCTATCTGCCGGCGGTCTACACTTGCCATGATCTGTATGCGATACCCGCGAACTTCCTGGTGTTCCGTATTGTAAGTCTTCCATCGGTTCATCATCGAAGTGATCTGTGGATCTTCAACGAGCTGTGCTGTGCCCGGGGTAGCGGACATCAACAGCCATAACATGGCAAGGAGTATACGGACATGAAGACCTTTCAACAGCATAGCATGATGAGATTGCATAGATGGCTTATTGCGGTTCCTGGTTAGTTTCCTTCACGATCGCTACACTCTGGCTGCACCCCAGACGGTCAGCGCCGGCCCGTATCATTTTCATGGCCTGGTGATAATTGGTGATCCCGCCGGATGCCTTGATCTTTATTGACGGGTCCAGGTGTCTTCTCAGTAGTTTCACAGTATCCTCCCTCACCGGGTCTCCAAAAAAACCGGTTGAAGTCTTAACGAAAGGCAGCTTCAATTCATTGCTGATCTCACAGATATGCATGATTTCATCCTCGGTGAGGAGCTGTGCTTCGATGATGCACTTCAGGGTGACGTTGTTTTCTCCGGCAACCTCTGCCAAAGCTGAAAGTTCCTGCCTGG
>WBZX01003092.1_pt1 | contig 10819 bp, 8 predicted proteins | sample 5204211 | NCBI WGS metagenome assembly WBZX01 (sample SAMN12344362, study PRJNA552823) | activated sludge metagenome | biome: Activated sludge suspended growth; feature: Nitrification reactor; material: Wastewater; isolation source: activated sludge from nitrification reactor of wastewater treatment...
GTTATTCAAGAATGCGTATGGCGGAACATATGATGCCGCGCTTTATGTTCAAAATGTGGATAGTGTCAATACTGCCAATATTGCCATCAATTACTATGATAGCTCTGGAGTATTGAGTTGTACTGTTAACGATACGGTATCACCGCTGGCATCCAAGGGATATTGGCTGCCAAGTGAGGGATGTCTGCCGGACGGCTGGGTAGGCGGAGTGGAGATTGTATCTGACCGAACCATTGTTGCTGTGGGCCGCCCACATATTGGAGCTCAGATTACAACATACAATGGGTTTATCACTGGTGGTGTGACTTCTTATGTGCCTATGTTGTTCAAAAATGCATATGGCGGATCATATGATGCGGCTTATTATGTGCAAAATTTGAGTGGCGCAACCACGGCAAACATTACCATTAAGTATTATGACAGTACGGGCGTTTTAAGTTGCACGGTTAATGATACAGTAGCCCCGCTTGCTTCTAAGGGATATTGGACCCCCAGTATTGGTTGTTTGACAGATGGCTGGGTCGGCGGTGCTGTAATTACTTCAAGCCAGCCTATTGTTGCTGTTGGCCGTCCACATATTGGTTCACAAATTACGACCTATACAAGCTTCCCAGTTGGTAATGGTGGAATGTATTTGCCAATGATGTTCAACAATTCCTTTGGCGGTTCATATGACTCGGCGTTGTATGTTCAAAATACCAGTTCGACCACTGCTGCCAGTGTCGTCCTGAGTTTTTATGACGCGAATGGAAGTTTGAAATGTGTGAAGACTGATAGCATACCGGCTCTTTCCACCTTGGGATATTGGCTGCCAAGTGTGGTCTGTGACCCATAGTCTTTAGTTTTGTAACCGTTTTTTAAGTTCTGATCAATAGATTCCTTCTCAGTGTGCTTTGGGAAGGAATCTATGTTTTTGATTTTGTTTAAGATATTTCAACTTGGGGATAGGCGGATTGACCAACATCATAAAAAGCTTTATGATGTGTTATAAGAATGGCACTTTCTATCTGCTTTACATAAAAACAGTTGATAGATAAAGTGCGCATAGAAAAGAATGATGCAATCCACGGTCGAAAACCTAACACAAATTGTATGAATAACGCGAATGGATCCAAATTCGCGCTATTTTTTGTTTAAGTCTCATTGCTTTTATGACAAAACTTGTATTTAAAGAACTCTCTTCAAGATAAAAGGAATATCTTAATGAATCCTCATTTGGAACATTCAGGCAGTTTGCTTGCCATCTTTCAAAGTTTTAGGCGCAACCGCCGCCTTATTGTTGAAATGACAAAACGCGAGATAAAAAAAAGGTATCAGGGCTCCATCTTTGGGCTTGCCTGGGCATTTATCAATCCATTGCTCATGCTTACTGTTTATACATTCGTTTTTTCTGTGGTCTTTAAAGCGCGCTGGGGAGTTTCGGGAAATGAAAGCCGTATTGACTTTGCCCTGTTGTTGTTCACGGGTTTGATTATATTTGGTGTTTTTTCGGAAGCAATAAATGGGTCACCAGGTTTGATCATTAGTAATGTCAATTATGTAAAAAAGGTGATATTCCCCTTGGAGATTCTTACGTGGGTTTCGGTTGGTGCTACCTTATTCCATACCCTGGTAAATGTAATGATTCTTCTTGTTGTGCAATTTCTTTTCAAGGGCTTTTTTCCATTTACAGCCTTTTTATTGCCATTTACCCTTTTTCCCATTGTTTTGTTGAGTCTTGGCGCTTCCTGGTTTTTATCTGCCCTGGGAGCTTATCTTCGAGATATTAACCAGGTCCTTGCTTTTTTCACGACACTTTTGATGTTTACTTCAGCGATTTTTTTTCCACTTTCGGGCTTGCCCGAAAATTACCAAAAGTGGTTAAGGCTAAACCCAATCGCATTGATCGTTGAGGAGTGTCGAAAGATCCTTATTTATGGTCAGTTTCCTGATTGGCTTTCAATCGGCATTCTCACCATTGTGAGTGCTCTGGTGGCGTTTTTGGGATTTTGGTGGTTTCAAAAAACAAGGAAAGGCTTCGCAGATGTCCTCTAATTTTTCTATAAAAGTGGAAAATATAAGCAAGATGTACCAATTATACAATCAACCGCAAGATAGACTGAAACAGGCCGTATTGCCAAAGCTTCAGACTGCTGTTGGAAGAACGCCACACCAATATTTCCGCGAGTTTTGGGCTTTGCATAACATTTCTTTCGAGGTCGAAAAAGGTGAAACATTGGGAATTGTGGGCAAGAATGGTTCCGGGAAATCAACCCTATTGCAGGTTATATGCGGAACTTTAACGCCAACTTCCGGGAATGTTTCTGTTGAAGGACGGCTCACTGCACTACTGGAACTTGGTTCAGGTTTCAATCCGGAATTTACCGGCCGTGAAAATGTATACCTTTCGGGCTCCATTCTAGGGTTTTCGAAGGAGGAAATGGATAACTGGTTCGATGATATTGCCGCCTTTGCAGACATCGGCGAATTTATGGATCAGCAGGTAAAATTTTATTCCAGCGGCATGTATGTTCGCCTGGCTTTTGCTACGAACATCATGGTTGAACCAGATGTGATGGTCATTGATGAAGCTCTCGCTGTGGGCGATATGAGATTCCAGGTCAAATGCATGAGCGCCATTAGACGGAAGCAGGAGTCAGGGGCGACCATTCTCTTTGTCAGTCATGATATGAACGCAGTGAAAAGTTTGTGTACACGTGCTGTTTATATCGATAGCGGCAAACTTCAAGAGATCGGACCAGCGGTTGATGTTGCCAATAGCTATTTCAAGAGGATGCGAAATGAAATTGATGCTGATCTGATGCAGACGCATAGCAGCTTTCCAGTTGCACCTGCACAGACGGATTCCGAAATTCCTCGTTCTCAAACATCCGAAAATAAGATTGAGCAAGATGGGGATTTTGTGATGATATCTGAAGCCGATATTCGAGGATTCGAAAAATCGGCATCCTTGTTTCGTGTGGGGACTGGAAGGGCACGCATCCTATATGCAGAATTACTCGATGAGAATAAAAAACCCACATCGAATCTTGAATTCAATCGGCCAATCTCGATACGTTTTCTTTTTGAGAGTTATGAAGAAATGGGGATAACCGCTAATTTTTATATTCTGGACGACAAAGGAATACCCATTACCGGTTCGAACTTGATTCTTTCCAACCACCCACTCTTGCATGTTCAGAAAGGCGATAAATACCAGATAGAGTATCATCTTTCTACTTTCCCCTTGCAAGATGGAATTTATTCACTTAATATCAGCCTAATCGAGCCGACCACTTCTTCAATTAGTTCTCCTCCCATTTTCGTAGATTATATTGAAAATGCGGTTGTATTTAATGTGGCGCCTTTTATGCCACACAAGGTGTGGGCAAAAGTTTTTCTTTTCCCGTCGGTAGAGGTCAAAAAGTTATAAATGCTGAGTATTATAAATTGACTATTTCTTAGATAGGTTTGTGGATTATTTGTCTTGTATCTTATGATCTAATGTAAAGTGACGGAGTAAACACACTTGATAATAGAACTTGAAATGAAAAAAAAATTATTAAACTGGCTACTAAGATCCAATAACGCTAGGAATCTTTCACAATATATTCCAATTATTGCGGAATGGCTATCTCGAACTGGATGTATTAATGAAGCGTGGGTGAAGCCGGATACTTATAGACTCTTTCAAGAGAATGGTTTTCACGTGGTTCGCAATCATTATTATGGCGCTCTGCCCGATACCAGAGAACTAGCCGAAAAGTGGTGGGCAGATATCCCATATCTTGCGGCATATAACAAGGTCAAAAAAGCAGATGTAGATAAAATATTTGGGAATGTTTTGCGCTGGTCCGACGAATTAAAATCATTGCCACGCGAAGCGCAAGATGGATTTCACTGGGATAATGGAATGTTTCCTCCGCTCGATACTATTTTTTTGTATGGAATGCTGCGCGAATATCAACCCCAAAAAATGCTTGAGATTGGTTCCGGCTTTTCAACAGAAATAGCTTTGCTTGCATCCAAACATACAAAAACCGAAATTCACTGTGTTGAACCTTATCCGAGTAGTCGTTTACTTTCTAGGGAAGCAGAATTAAAAAAGTTAACTAAGCTGCCTATTCAGGATGTCCAGCCAGAGGTGTTCTCGGAACTGCAGGCTGGCGATTTCCTTTTTATTGATACTACCCATGCAGTCAAAATAGGTTCAGACGTTAACTATCTGATATTTAATGTCTTGCCTCATATAAAACCGGGAGTTTTTATTCATATACATGATATATTCTTGCCCTATGAATACCCAAAACGGTGGTATGACGAAATTTCTATTTTTTGGAGCGAACAATACTTGTTGCTGGCTTATCTTTTAGATAACCCGACAGTTGAAATTATTTTGCCTAGTTATTTATTGTCCATTAAAGAGCAGGCTCTCTTGCATGAGCGTTTCAAGGACTTTGATATTTGGGGGTTAACGAAAAATCTTGGCGGAGCCTCTGGAGCCAGTATGTGGTTGCGGAAAATTTAGTCTAGAAGCATTTCAAAAAAATCCGGGAAATATAAATGACCCAGTTGCGAACTGATATGCAATTTGCGGGTCCTTATGAATCTTGAACGTATTATTGCGTATGTGGTTTGTAGATTCTTGGGGTTTATCAGCGAGTTATAATCTAAAATGAGAGAAGCGTTTTCTTCTTCGTAGTTAGTTAATACCCTCACCATGGTGTGATGCAGGTATGCGGCTTACCAAAAACAGTACGATGGATTTTTTTAATGCAATAATAAGTGCAGGAGCTTCAAAACTTGTTGGCTGTTTCTGTCCATGTTATAGTTAGTTATACCGTATGAAAACCCACAAAACCAATAGCTTGACGCGTACAAGTTGGAGCAAGAATGATACAAAGTAAAGATGAATTAGAGAACTGGTATTCTGAGGCAGATCCCTGGGGATATTTTGATAATCCGCAGGATGCAATGCGTAAAGCCCGCATTCTTTCAACTATACCTCAATTTGAGTATGAGAATGTTTTGGATATCGGCTGCGGTAACGGTTTTCTTACTAATAGTTTGCCTGGTAAACAGATCATTGGCCTCGAGATCAGTGAAAAAGCCGTCCAATGGGCGAATGAACATGCTGCGCCGAATGCTCACTATCTTTACGGGTCATTGTTCGATCTTCCTGATCTAAACCTGCCTCCCATGGATCTGATCGTGATTACCGGAGTGCTTTACCCACAGTATATTGCGGAGAGCACTCGTCTTGTCTATATTTTGATCGACCAATTGCTCAAACCAGGTGGAATTCTGGTATGCAGCCATATTTATGAATGGTATAAAGCCCGCTTCCCTTACCTAACCGTTAGCCGTGAATACTTTGCATACCGCGAATATTCGCAAGTGCTTGAGGTCTACTGCAAATGATACTCCTCTATCATAAAATCCATCCGGAAACGAAAACACTATGGTGGGTCACTCCCAACGCGTTTTACCAGCAAATGCTGGATCTTAAGAGTAAAAAAGTGGTATATCTGGATGAATACGACGCTTCAGACCCCGACCAGTGTGTGATCACTTTCGACGGGGTTTATGACAACCTGTGGAAATATGCTGTGCCAATTCTTCAGCATTTTGGATATCCATTCGAGTTGTTTATTGTAGGTAGTTTAATCGGTCAGGGCAACGAATTCGATACAGTCGAACCTTACGCTGCTTTCGCTGATAAAGCCACGCTTGTAAAAATGGTCGCAGCTGGTGGAAGGTTGCAATGGCACACCTGGTCGCATCCCGTGTTGTTGGGAGAGCATTCTGAGGAAACCTATCAACGCGAATTGATCGTCCCGGATGAATTGCGGTCTCTTGATCCAAATGGTTTCAATTGGTTTGGGTTTCCCCATGGCCAGCGTGATGAGGCATTAAAGGCCCAATCGCGCAAATATTTTCGAGGCGCGCTTGCTTGTGATGATGGGGATCGTCTTGATATGTATGATCTTCAGCGAACAATTGTCTACGAAAAGACACGCTTTGCCACATCTACAGTGTCACTGATCATCCCATGTTACAACTATGGGCATTTTGCGGCTGAAGCGATTGAATCAGCCTTGTTTCAAAGCTATCCGCCGGACGAGATTCTTTTTATTGATGATGCTTCATCCGATAATTCAGTGGAAATTGCGAAAAGATATGAGCCGAAAATTCGTGTAGAGGTCAATTCCAAGAATTTAGGAGTAGTCGAGAATTTCAAAAAAGCCGTTTCTCTTACTAGTGGCGACTATATTTGCTTTCTGGGAGCTGATAATCGCTTTCGGGGGGATTATATTGAAAAATGTAAATCCGTTCTGGATTCTCAACCGGAAGTGGCAATTGCATATACTCATTTTTCTTTATTTGGAGATAGGGCAGCGGTTGTTGCACCCGGGATGTCTGCAAAACAGCACCCTAAAATCCCTAATGTATTTCTAAAGGAGTTTCCGTCAAATCCTGAAATTGATATACATAAACAGAATTATATCCATGGCTCATCCATGTATCGCCGTATTGCTTATGAAAACGTAGGTGGGTATTCTGGGGGAGATATGCCTGAAGACCATTCATTATTTTCACGAATATTGGATAAAGGATGGAAAGCTAAATTAGTTGATGATTATATTCTTGAATATCGTCAGCATAGTAAGGATCAAATTAACGTACTTAAGTCTATGGAGATCGAAAATGCCTATTTGCGCGTTTATGTGCAACAGGTCCAAGTATTAACCCGGCAGAATCAAGTATTAACCCAGGAAAATCAATCGTTAGTGGGGCAGAATCAATTATTAGCACAACAGAATTTTGAAATACTCAACAGCAGGACCTGGAAGGCTATACAAGCACTGGGACGAATTCGATCCATATTCAGTAGAAAAAGCGCCGGATGAACTTGCAATGAAAATCAATGTAATAGTGACGACATACAATCATGAGAAATACATTGCCCAATGCTTGGAGAGTATCCTTGAACAAAAAGGTGATTTTCAGATCGAGATCATTATTGGGGATGACTGCTCCACGGATAATACTCGAAAGATTGTTGAAGGATTTGGAGAGAAATATCCAAAGATCATTTCCATATTACCAATGGAAAAAAATTTGGGTATTACAAAAAACCTGAAACGGTGTCTGGACGTTTGCTCAGGAGAATATATTGCCATTTGTGAGGGGGATGATTATTGGACAGATGCAAATAAGCTTCAAAAGCAGAAGGACTTCCTGGAGAGTCATAAAGACTATTCAATGTGTTTTTCGGCAATTATGCTTTATTATGAGGAAAAAGATTATTTCGTGCATCATCCTGATCAAGTTTCCTTAAGAAAAGATGCCATTACCATAGAAGATTTGATTGAGAATAACTATATCGGAAATTTCTCTTGTTGTATGTATCGGACAGATGTTGTTAAAAGACTTCCACAAGGTATTTATAATTTGTACACAGTGGATTGGATGTTTAATATGGCATGTGCCCAATTAGGAGACATTGGATTTCTCAAAAATCCAATGTCTGTTTATCGCTTGCATTCCAATGGAGCTTGGACTGGTAAAGCTGAACTTGAACAACTTGAAGGTATTTGTAATCATATTAATGTTTATAATAATTTTTTTGACTACAAATACGATTTACTTTTTAGTAAACGAAAACAAATCATAAATGATGAGATTATCCGTATAAAGATGAGGGATCAAATAAAATTAGCCAATGATAATAAGGATGGCGGCTTAAGTATGATGGGGAGTGGAGTAAAACCGAATTTTAATAAACGGTTTTTCTGTGCATTGTCATTTGTGCTGAAATTTGTAAGAAGAGTAAGCCCCACATGGCTTAAACGAATTGCTAGAAAAACGATTCAAAAAATCTGTTTAAATAAAAAAATAATGGATTTCATCAAGCGTATTTATCCTGACTTTGTCAACGATTTTGTGCTATGAGGTTTGCACCTAATCATGAATTGCCCTGCCCAAATGCCATATTGTTGATATGACGCTCAATGTGAGGAATTGTCAAAAGGGCTGAAAGAATTTAAGATAAGAAACTAATTAATGCCAATGGGCATAACATTTGTTTGGCTCTCTGTTAAAAATACCACACTTGAGTGTGGTTAGGTCTCCAATATCTTTTATGTTCGAATATCCCTTTTGTAGCAAGGTCAAGTGTGGATAATGGAAAAATCAAAAAATAGCACTGGATTAAATTTAGAATGGATAAAATAGTGATTTGGGGTGCATCTGGACATGCAATGGTTGTTGCTGATATTATTCGTCTACAAGGACATTATCAGATTGTTGGCTTTTTGGATAACTTTAACCGTCAAAGACAAAACACAGCATTCTATGGCTCTCAGATTTTGGGTGGAGAGGAGCAGCTGGATAATATTCGAGGCCAGGATGTAGCTTACCTGATTTTTGGCTTTGGCAATTGTGATGCGCGATTGAAGCTGACTGGACTTATAAAATCAAAAGGTTTTCAACTATCATCTGCTATTCACCCAGGTTCTATAATAGCCTCAGACGTTATTATTGGACAGGGAACCGTAGTTGCTGCCGGTGCTGTAATTAACCCGAAGTGTCTGATCGGTGAAAATGTAATTATTAATACATCGTCAAGTGTGGATCATGAATGTGTTGTGGAGGATGGCGCACATATTAGCCCCGGAGCCCATCTTGCCGGTAAAGTCACGGTTGGACGTGCGGCGTGGATTGGTATTGGCGCAAGTGTTATTGATCGCATATCGATTGGACGTGGGTCTATCATTGGAGCAGGTTCTGTAGTGGTCAACGATATTCCTGAAAATGTAGTCGCCTATGGAAATCCGGCGAAGGTAAAAAAAAACAGATAAATTTAGAATATCATCATGCTAATATCTGAGTTTTCAATAAAGCATGTCCAAATAAAAAAATGATAGAATTTCCAGAAGTTATCTTTATTTCTGATTTTAGTGATACAAAACGAGATATTCAATTGTCGAAAAAAGGTAAAAAATGAAGCCATTTGAAAAACCAATTTATATCACCCGCCCGATGTTGGCCGATTTGAGCGAAGTCGATTCCGAACTTCGCGATATCTGGGAATCGCAATGGCTGACGAATGGTGGGGCAAAACACCAGCAGCTTGAAGAAGAGCTAAAAAAGACATTGAGAGTTCCCGGCTTGTCGTTATTTAATAATGGCGCTATCGCTTTGATTGTTGCGATACAAAGTTTAAGGCTTTCCGGTGAAGTAATTACTACTCCCTTTACATTCCCGGCTACAACCCATGTACTCCCATGGAATAATATTACTCCTGTGTTCTGTGATATAGATGAAACAACCTTAACAATTGATCCTAAGAGATTAGAATCGGTCATGACGGCTAAAACCACGGGAATTTTAGGAGTACATGTGTATGGAATGCCTTGTGATGTGCATAATATTCAAGAAATTGCAGATCGCTATGGGTTAAGGGTTATTTATGATGCCGCTCATGCTTTTGGCACAGAAATCGAAGGAAAAGGAATAGGTACTTTTGGCGATATTTCCATGTTTAGTTTCCATGCAACAAAATTATTCCATACACTAGAAGGCGGAGCACTTACCTTTAATGCACCTCATTTAAAATCAAGAATTGATTTACTTAAGAATTTTGGGATCAAAAATGAAGAGGAAGTCATTATGCCTGGAATTAATGGAAAGATGAACGAAGTCCAGGCCGCCATAGGTTTAATTAATTTAAGACATCTGGATGCTGAAAGACAGAAAAGATACAATATAGTCGAAACCTATAAAAAGAATCTGGCGGATATTAAAGGCGTCAAAGTATTTGAAATCCCCGATGGCGTTAGAAATAGTTATCAATATTTTATTATTAGAATTAATGAAGAATTTGGTGTGTCTAGAGATCAAGTTCATTTGGAATTAAAGAAGTATAACGTGATAACCAGGAAATATTTTTATCCACTTTGCAGTGAATACAGTTGTTACAAACAACTACCATCAGCAGACCCTGCGAATTTGCCCGTGGCACATAAAGTAGTTAAGGAAGTATTATGCCTTCCGTTGTATGGTGACTTGAAGTTGGATGAAGTTGAAAAAATCTGCGACCTTATAAGAAGTATAAAAAATGGCTCCCACCGTTAGCGTTATCATTCCATCATACAACCATGGAAGATTTATTAGGCAGTGTATTCAAAGTGTTCTTGACCAGACCTTTCAGGACTTTGAAATCATCATTACTGATGATGGTTCTTCGGATCGCAGTATTGAGATTATAGAGGAGTTTGTTGACCCTCGTATTAAGCTTTTTAAACACCTTGTGAATAAAGGGGCGAGCGTGGCGTCCAATAATTGCATCATTAACTCAACTGGTAAATATATTGCCATGCTAAGTTCAGATGATATATGGTATCCAGAAAAGCTTGAAATCCAGGTGAATTATCTTGAGGCACACCCCGAAATATCCATTGTTTTTGGAAAAGTAGACTGGATAGACGTATCTGGAAATTTATTGGTCGCGGGTTTCCCGTACAAAGATATTTTTAATGTAAAAAACAGGACTAGGTTTGAATGGCTGCGCCATTTTTTTAAAGTGGGTAATTGTCTTTGTCATCCTTGCAGTCTAATCCGAAGGGACCATTACCTGGAAGTGGGTTTACTGGATCCATCGTTTGCAAACTTGCCAGATTTTGATCTGTGGGTCAGATTTTGCCTTAAGTATGATATTCATATCCTAGATCAGCCACTTGTTTATTTTAGAAGAATAAATGAGCAGGAGAACGCCAGCGGCGATAATATCACGGGTCGTATTCGGAATAGATTCGAGTACAAACAAATATTAACC
>WBZX01000409.1_pt1 | contig 10818 bp, 12 predicted proteins | sample 5204211 | NCBI WGS metagenome assembly WBZX01 (sample SAMN12344362, study PRJNA552823) | activated sludge metagenome | biome: Activated sludge suspended growth; feature: Nitrification reactor; material: Wastewater; isolation source: activated sludge from nitrification reactor of wastewater...
GACGGCTACGGAAGCGGCGGCCTCGGAACCATGCTTGAGACGTTTGGAAACGCTGGTCCCAACCCCCAGCTCACCGACCTCCACCAGTATCTGGCCGATGTCGAAGAAGCTGTTCGCTCCAACTCCCTGGAAGGCGCCCGCATGTTGGTGGCTGCCTCCGAGGTGACCCACGAACCACAGCTTCGGGCACTCAGGACCATCACCCTGAACCAGTGTTGACAGCACGGACCATGGGGGGCTGGCGATCCGTCTAGGGTCCAACCATGACGAAGCCCGAGGTCACCATCCCAGACACACCGCCCCCCGCCGAACTGGTCATCGAAGACATCGAAGTCGGTGACGGGCCCGAGGCGACTGCTGGTCAGCCAGTCGAGGTCCACTACGTGGGGGTTGCTTGGTCAACCCGCGAGCAGTTCGACGCATCCTGGGACCGGGGTGACAGTTTCGGGTTCCGCTTGGGTGCTGGCCAGGTCATCGCCGGATGGGATCAGGGAGTTGCGGGCATGAAGCTGGGAGGCCGCCGCCGCCTGACCATCCCGCCGCACATGGGTTACGGCTCCGCTGGGGCCGGCGGGGTCATCGGCCCCAACGAGACCCTCGTGTTCGTGGTCGATCTGCTCGGGGTCGGCTGACGCTGTGCTCGGAGTCCGCTCAGGTGCATAGCGGGTAGGCCCGGCTGGGCTCCTGGTTCAGATCGTCTGTCGGCGCGTCTCCTCGGACCGTGACTGGGTGCAACCCTTTGGCTCCAGTCACGGTCCACCCGATACCGTCAGCCACCGTGCTGCAACTGGTTCTCCCCAAAGGTTCGCTCGAAAAGGCCACCCTCGAGCTGTTCACCGCTGCTGATCTGACGGTGAACCGGTCATCTACCGTCGACTACAAGGCTTCCATCGACGACCCCAGGGTCGATTCGGTTCGAATCCTGCGGCCGCAAGAGATACCGATGTACGTGGCCGAAGGGATGTTCGACCTGGGCATCACCGGTCGGGACTGGATCGAGGAGACATCCAGCGACGTGGTGTCGCTGGGTGAGCTGCACTACTCCAAGGCCACGTCTCGCCCCATCCGCATGGTCGTCGCTGTGGCCGGGGATTCACCGGTGCAGCGCGTCGAGGACCTGCCCCAAGGCGTGAGGGTGTCCACGGAGTACCCCGAGGTCACCCGGCGGTTCTTCGAGAGCCGCGGTATCGAGGCCGACATCCGTCTCAGCTACGGCGCCACCGAGGCGAAGATCCCCGACATCGTCGACTGCATCGTCGAGATCACCGAGACCGGACGGGCCCTGCGGGCGGCCGGGTTGCGAGAGATCGACCAGATCCTTCAGTCCTACACCGAACTGGTGGCCAACCCGGCGGCCTACGCCGACCCTGACAAGGCCCACGCCATGCACCAGATCCGCACCCTGCTACAGGGCGTGCTCGAGGCACGGGGCAAGGTGCTGGTGAAGCTGAACGTCGGTGATGGTGACCTGGACGCGGTGATCGGTCTATTGCCAGCAATGAAGGCACCCACGGTGTCCAAGCTCCATGGTGATGGGGGATACGCAGTGGAGACGGTGGTCCTCAAACGGGAGATCAACGTGTTGATTCCGGCGCTGAAAGATGCGGGGGCATCCGACATCATCGAGCTTCCGCTCGCCAAGATCGTCCACTGACGGTCGCCGTCCTGAGGTGGCCACCGTGACCATCCCCTCCACTGTCAACCTGGTTCGTTCTGGTGTCGTGGTGGACTTCGACGACCATGTTGGTGCGGGCCGTTTGGTCGACGTCGACGACGAGAGGGAGTGGTGGTTCCACTGCACCCGAATCGCGGACGGTTCGCGTCACATCGAAACGGGGGCCTCGGTCGGTTTCCGGGTGACCACAGGCCCCACCGGGCTGGAGGCCACCGACGTCACCTCTCGGTGAACACCGTTCATGCGGGTCGCCAGCGGCGAGCCAGGCGAGTGACCACTCGGTCTGGTGTCTGGAAGTCAGTCTCCGCCGTCTTCTTCGGTGGTCTCGGGAGTCACCGCCGTTGCGGCACCTTCTCCCGCGGTGGCCTGCTCCCAGGACGCCTTGACCTGAACGAAGGCAAGGCGGATCTGGGCCAGGGCATCGGCCAGAGTGGCCTCATCGGGGCCAAGACGACCTTCGGTCACGCCCAACAGCGCGCCGAAGGCGTCGATGGCGAGCTGGGCCTCGGGGAAATTCGGGGGTTGGTTCGAGAGGTGGATGGCGGCGAGCTCGTAGCAGCCCATGGCGTGGTTGGCGATGACCACCGCGGCGGGGACCTGGGCTAACTGGTCCCGGACGGCTTGCATCTCCGCTGCGATCTGATGTGCCTCCAGCTCCTGGTCGGCCGTGAGCCGGTCGGCGGGGGCGGCCGGGCCGCCTCGATCCACGGGGTGCTCTCCACCGGGGGTCCAAAGGCTCATGGGAAGGCAGACTCCTGAATCGTTGCGCCGGACTTGTGAGCCCGGTCGAGGGTCCTGGTACCCTACGACACGCAACAACCAGTGGAAGCGGGGCTATGCCCCCACCCGGCCACCGCCCTCGGGCATGTGCGTCCGGGTCGATGGCTGCAAAGGGTGCTTCGGTGCCGGCTGCGGATGTCGGCTTTCCCGGCATCCGCATCGTTCGTTTTCGGGCCCGGCTCGGCGCGGTGCATGTCGAACAATCTCAATCGACCATGCGTCAGGGAGGACCTACGCACTTGAACAAGAGCGACCGGCCATAGCTACGCCGACCAGCAACAACGAGCCCCGGATCAACGAACGCATCCGAGCCCGTGAGGTCCGACTCGTCGGACCGGACGGGGAACAGGTGGGGATCAAACCCTTCCCGGAGGCGCTCAACTATGCCAGAGCCCTGGATCTCGACCTCGTCGAGGTGGCCGACAAGGCCAATCCGCCCGTGTGCCGAGTCATGGACTACGGCAAGTACAAGTACGAGGCGGCCCAGAAGGCCAAGGAATCCCGGCGCAAGTCCACCAACGTGGTGATCAAGGAGATGAAGTACCGCCCCAAGATCGGTGGCGGAGACTTCGACACCAAGACCCGCAAGGTGGAGAAGTTCCTCTCTGAGGGACACAAGGTCAAGATCACGATCATGTTCCGTGGTCGTGAGGTGGCCCACCCCGAACTCGGCAAGAAGATCCTGGACAAGGTGGCCGAAGAGGTCGCCCACACCGGCCGGGTCGAGGTGTACCCCAAGCTCGACGGTCCCCGAAACATGATCATGGTGCTGGCACCGGACAAGAAGGCTCAGGCCGCCCACGCCGATCAGCTCCGCAAGGCCCAAGAGGCCACCGCTCCGGAGTCGACCGAGCCAGCCGCCGGCACCGCCCCAGAACCGCCCCAGGCTGATGCCGCCGCCCCCGCCACCGACGAGACAGTCGCCACCGAGGCCGGCGCCGAGGCCTGAAACCCGCTCCGTCGCCTAGTTGGAGACGGACAGGAGGAAACCACAGATGCCCAAGATGAAGACCCACCGCGGCGCTGCCAAGCGCTTCAAGGCCACCGGCACCGGCAAGCTCCGGCGCCGCCGCGCCTTCCGGAACCACATCCTGGAGAAGAAGCCGTCAACCCGTACCCGCCGCCTGAAGGACGAGGTCACCCTTGTCTCGGGCGACGAGGCCCGCATCAAGCGGATGCTCGGCAAGTAGTCACCACCCTCTCGAAAGGAGCCCTCCATGGCCAGGGTCAAGCGCGCCGTCCACTCCAAGAAGCACCGCCGCGCCACGCTCGAGCGCGCCAAGGGTTACTACGGCAACAAGAGCCGTTCGTACCGTGCCGCCAACGAGCAGGTGATGCACTCCCTGCAATACGCCTACCGGGACCGTCGTGCCCGCAAGGGTGAATTCCGCAAGCTGTGGATCACCCGCATCAATGCCGCCTGCCGCCTCAACGGAGTCAGCTACAGCCGTTTCATCAACGGCCTCAAGCTGGCCGGAATCGAGGTAGACCGCAAGGTCCTTGCCGATCTCGCTGTCACCGATCCCGGGGCTTTCACCGCCCTGGTGCAGGTGTCCACCGAGGCGCAGGCTGCCAAGGCATCCTGAACCTCGGGTGGGCTCTGCCCACCCGATCCGACCGTGCGCCCGCTCTCGGCCCGAAACCCTCGCGTCACCCGGCTCAACCGCCTGGTGAGACGCCGGGAGGAACGGGTCGAGCAGCGGGCGTTCGTCGTCGAAGGACCCGTGCTGGTTCGAGCCGCTCTGGAAGCGGGTGCGGAACTGATCGACGTCTATGTGGACGACGACGCGATGCAACGCCCGGCGGTGGCGGCCCTGCTGGATGACCTGCCCGCCGAGGTCGACCCGTGGCTGCTGCCTGTGGGCACCCTGGACCGGATCGGCGATGCCACCACCTCCCAGGGCGTGCTGGCCACGGTTCGCCTGCCTCGATCGAGATGGCCCGACCCTTCTCACACCGATCTGGTGATGGTCCTGGTAGATGTGGCCGACCCCGGCAACACCGGTACGTTGCTCCGGACCGCCACGGCGGCCGGTGCAGGCGCAGTTGTCGTGGTCGGCGGCGCTGATCCCACCAGTCCGAAGGTGGTGCGGTCCTCGGCAGGAGCGGTGTTCTCGATCGACGTCGTCACGTTCGACTCGCCCGACTTGGCGATCGAGAATCTCAAGACGGCCGGTTACGTGACGGTTGGAACGACCGTCCAAGGGGGCGAGAACTATGACGAAGCCGACCTCTCGGGGTCGGTGGCCGTGGTCGTCGGCAACGAAGCCCACGGGCTGGATTCCGCCGTGATGGCATCCCTCGATCGGCTCGTGACCATTCCGATGGCGGGCCCCACAGAGTCCCTGAACGTGGCCATGGCAGGCACCCTGGTGGCCTTCGAAGTGCTCCGCCAGCGCCGGCGCGCCGTCTGATCGGATCGGAGTGGACTCGGGGGGGCCTGAGGCGCAAAAGTTCCAGGCACCATGATCGACGACATCCGCCGCATCGAAGCCGATGCCGTCACCCGTATCGAGGCTGCCGCCACTCTGGATGACCTGGGGGTGCTCGAACGGGAGCTCCTAGGCAAGACATCGGAGCTCTCTGGCTTCAAAAAGCTCATGGGCGGACTCGACCACGAGGCCAAACGGGAGGTCGGTGCTGCGCTCAACGCGGCCCGCGAGGCGATGAGCGCGGCCGCTTCCTCTCGCCGGTCAGACCTGGAGCTGGTTGCATCCCGGCAACAGGCCGAGGCCGAACGTCTGGATCTGAGTGAGGTGAGGGCCGGGCGCGATGCCGGTCACCTCCACCTGGTCACCCAGACCATCGAGGAGCTCGAGGATGTCTTCGTGGGACTCGGCTTCATGGTGGCCGAAGGGCCCGAGGTCGAAGACGACTGGCACAACTTCACCGCTCTGAACTTCGGGGAGTACCACCCGGCACGAGACATGCAGGACACGTTCTTCGTGGGACTCGGCGGCCCTCGCGAAGTGGTGATGCGCACCCACACCTCGCCGGTGCAGATCCGGGTGATGGAACAACAAGCTCCTCCGATCTACTCGGTGATGCCGGGTCGGGTGTACCGCAACGAAGCCACCGACGCCACCCACCTGGCCGTGTTCCACCAGCTCGAATGCCTGGTGGTGGACCGGGGGATCACCTTCGGACATCTGGCCGGAACCATCGACATGTTCACCAAGGCCTACTTCGGGCCGGGTTGGACTTCGCGTCTACGCCCGTCGTACTTCCCCTTCACCGAGCCATCGGCGGAGTTCGACATCCAACGGCCCGATGGGACATGGCTGGAACTGGGCGGCTGCGGCATGGTTCATCCCAACGTGTTGTCGAACTGCGGAATTGATCCCGAGGAGTTCTCGGGTTTCGCCTTCGGGTTCGGACTGGACCGTCTGGCTGCCACGAGGCACGGGGTCACCGACCTCCGCGAGCTGGCCAGCACCGACATTCGCTTCCTCGAGCAGTTCTGACCCTCCCGCTCCCACCCGCTCCCACCCAAGGCCCACCATGAAGGTCCTCCACTCCTGGTTGCAGCAGTACCTCGATTCTCCGGTGTCGCCGGAGGCCGTTGCCGCCGCGTTCGACGACCTGGGAACACCGATCGAGGAGGAGACCAGGCTGGGTGAGGGGCTGACCGGGATCGAGGTGGTTCAGGTCCTGGACCTGAGGCCGCACCCCAATGCCGACAAGATCCAGTTGGTCGACGTGGACCGGGGAGACGGCGAGCCCCTCCAGATCTGCTGCGGTGCCTCCAACATGGCGATCGGTGACAAGTTGCCTCTGGCCACCCTGGGGACGGTGATGCCCGGTGGGTTGTCGATCGAGCGCCGCAAGCTCCGGGGCGAATGGTCCAACGGCATGTTGTGCTCGGCCCGCGAGATGGGTCTGGGCGACGATCACGGCGGGATCTTGATACTCGACCCGTCATTGGCATTGGGAACACCCTTGGCCGAGGCGCTGGGGATCGAGCCCGACATCCTGTGGGAACTGGAGATCAACCCCAATCGGCCCGACGCCATGTCTGTGGTCGGACTGGCACGAGATGTGGCCGCCAAGGTGGGGGTCGGGTTCGTTCCACCGACTCCTGCGGCTGCCGTAACCGAAGACGGTGTCGAGCCGGTCGCGTGGGGCGCGTCGGGGGGTGGAGGAACGAGCTCCGCGGTGGGGCCCGACGGTACCGACATAACCGTGCACATCGCTGACCCTGCTGGCTGTGGCCGGTTCGTAGCCCGGGTCCTAACCGGGGTCGATCCTTCGGCCACCACCCCGCAGTGGATGCAGCGCCGCCTGACCGCCCTGGGCATGCGTCCCATCTCGGCCATGGTCGACATCTCCAACTACGTGATGTTGGAGATGGGTCAGCCCAACCACCCCTACGACCTGGCCAAGGTGGCAGAGCGCACCCTCGGGGTGCGCCGGGCCCGCGACGGCGAGTCAATGGTGACCCTCGATGACGTCAGCCGAACCTTCACGACCGATGACCTGCTCATCGTCGACGGTGCTGACCGGGCCGTCGGGATCGCCGGGATCATGGGTGGGGCCGATTGCGAGATCGGAGCTGGAACCACCGACGTCTTGTTGGAGATGGCCTGGTTCGACCCGACGTCGGTCAGTCGGAGCTCTCGACGCCTGGGCCTCCGTTCGGAGGCGTCGGCACGCTTCGAGAAGGGTGCCGACCCCGGTGTAATCGCCGCCGCGGCCGACCGCTTCTGTGAGCTGGCCGCCGAGATCTGCGGGGCGGTCACCGAACCGGTGCAGGTTGACGTCCGGGGTGCGCTACCCGAGCGGCCCCCGGTGCGAGTTCGTACCGCCCGGGTCAATGCCGTGCTCGGAACCACCCTGACGTCTGACCGGGTGGCCGAACTGCTGGAGCCGATCGGGTTCTCTACCGTCGCCGACGGCGAGGACCATCTCGTCACCATTCCGACCTGGCGTTTCGATTCCGCCACCGAGATCGATGTGATCGAGGAGATCGGTCGCCACGAGGGCTATCGGAACATCCCCAACCGCGAGCTCACCGAGCCTCGCTCCGGGCGGCTGACCCCGCGTCAGATGGAGCGCCGGGCGCTGCGGCGTCTGATGTGCGGGCTGGGCTTGGCTGAAGCGCAGCCGCTCCCGTTCCTGGCCCCTGGACAGTTGGCCGCCGCCGGTCTCGACCCGGCCGGGATCGAACTGGTCAACCCGTTGGTGGCCGAGGAATCGGTGCTGCGCACCGCGCTACTGCCCGGGATGGTTGCTGCGGTGGCCCACAACCACGCCCGACGTCAGCTCGGCGTCGGCCTGTGGGAGATCGGGCACGTCTTCCTGCCGCCACCTGATGGCCAGGTACTGCCCGACGAGCGTGAGCATCTCGCCGTGGCGCTGGCCGGACGGGAGGCTCCTGATGCGGTGGAGGTGTGGCAGGTCCTGGCCGAGCAGCTCCGTCTTGACAGCCCGACGGTGGCCAATGCCGAGATCCCCGGCCTTCATCCCACCCGCGGCGGCCGTTGTCTGGTGGCAGGCACTGCAGTTGGAGTGGTGGGCGAGATCGACCCCGCGGTCCTGGGTCGCCACGATATCGGTGAACGGGTGGCGTACCTGGAGGTCGACCTGGACGCGCTGGCGACGGCATCGCGTCGTAGCGAGGCGTACCGCCAGATCAGCCGCTTCCCATCCAGTGACATCGATCTGGCTTTCGAGGTGCCGGAGGAGATCTCGGCCGAGTCGGTGGAGGCGACCCTGCGCTTGGGTGATGACCTGGTGTGGTCGGTGAGGTTGTTCGACGTCTACCGGGGTGCGCCGGTCGCTGAGGGGCGACGGAGCCTGGCCTTCGGTGTACGGCTACAGGCCGTGGATCGGACCCTTACCGATGCTGAGGTGGCCGAGGTAAGGTCGGCTCTGATCGGCCAGGTGGAAGAGAAGCACCAGGCCACGCTTAGAGGTTGATGATCCGAGGGTGGCGGGCATCGGTGGCCCCAACCCCGTTGGGTAGGCGTAGAGCAGTCCATGGCCGTCGGGCTGTGAGCTATGCCGTTACCGGCAACCTTTGACCGGTCCTGGAGTCATCGGCGCTGCCCGCGGTCCGGTTCTCGTGGGCCGCCTTCGGCGGGCGTTCCTGGTTCCGTCGAGCCCGGTCCTCACTTCGTTGCGGCGGCTCAACGGCGTTTGCCCAGTGGCTCGCGAGCTCACAACAGCGCAAACGTTGTCTGTTGCAGCGCTAGTCAGGCATGGTGGTCGGGTCTCAGCGGGTGAGCCGGTGGGTGGCTGGCCCATCACTGCGGCGCTGCTGATGTTGTGAAGGCAGCCGCCAACGAGGCGATGGCCTCCTGCTCGTAGGTTGCGGCCGAGGGAATGATCCGGGTGAAGGCAAACGTGAGGTGCACGTGACCGGACAGCATCCGGTAGGTGGCCGCGACTCCAGCGGCTTGTAGGGCCGCGGCGTAGGCCCGCCCGTCATCTCGGAGCTTGTCGAACTCTGCGCTCATGATCCAGGCCGGCGGAAGCCCCGAGAGGTCATTGGCCAACAGGGGAGAGGCGTAGGGGTTGGTGGCCATGGACCGATCGGTCAGGTAGCAGTCGAGGTACTCCTCGATGGCGGAGCGATCCAGGAGGTAGCCGTCGGGGACATCACGGAACGACGGCTGCGACAAGGTCAGGTCCAACGCCGGAACATCCAGCCATTGATGGACGATGTTCGGCTCACCGCGGTCCCGGCTCATCAGACACAGGGCGGCAGCCAGGTTGCCACCGGCAGACTCTCCTCCCACCGCCACCCGGTCGGCATCGAGATCGAGGCGGTCGGCATGATCGACCAGCCAGGCCAAGGCCGAGTAGCAATCCTCGACAGGTGTCGGAAAGGCATTCTCGGGTGCCAGCCGATAGTCGACAGATGCCACCACACACCGTGCCCCTGCCGAGATGGCCCGGCACCGACCATCGCGTTCCTCGACGGTTCCGGTGCACCACCCGCCCCCGTGGATGAACAGGTACAACGGGAACGGGCCTGGGCCATGGGGTCGGTAGATGCGAACCCGGATCCGGCCGTCTCGTACCGGCACCTCGAGGTCAACCTGTTCGGCGGGTACCGGCCCAGCAGGGATCACCAGGACCGCGCCCTTTCGCGATACGGCCGCAGCCTGACGACGACGAGTGGCAATGGATGCACTGCTCGACCGGCGATCCGCTCTGTTGAAGACCCGGACCAGCCAGGACACTCGGCGTTCTAAGGGCATGGCATCACTCCGAACCGGATCTTGGTCGACATAGGGCGAATGTCGGGCATCTCATCGGGAGGAGCGTGCCTGAATCAGGACTTCGAACCCATCAACGGAACCGACGGTGGTCCATCCAGGAGTTCGGCCCACCCCTGATCCTGGGATCGCCGTCGATCCCGGAACCAGGGCAGTGAGAGCCGGACCGCGGTGGAGCAGGAACTCGTAGCGGACCGAGGGCAGACCGGTCTTGTCATGTTGGCGCACGGGCTCGATCAGTAGCTCAACTCGAGATCCCCCGTTGGGAACCGTCTCGATTGTGGTCGCCGCCCCCTCGGCCTGCGCCCCCAGCTTCCAAGTGAAAATGGCCTGGTTCTCTGATGTCGCGACCAGGTGGGTGGTGGTTGCAACTACATCACCGCCGATTGAGAGCGACCCTCGCAATTGGCTACCGGCTGCAGCCCGGTATGTCGCGGAGATGGCCAAGACCGGGCCGGTGACGAGCTCGGCGGGATCGACGGTCAGGTCGTACAGCGGCCGCGGTGAGCCGGAATGCTGACCCGTGCCGGCGGCCACGGCCCGTTGGATGTAGGCGGTCCGATCGGGGTGCTGTTGGATGAAGCGAAGGAGCGACGGGTCGGCGTCGGTCGCCCAGATGACATCATCTGAGAGGGTGGCGTCGTTGGCCGAGTTGGGATTCATGTAGATCAGGTAGTCCGCCTCGGAAACGACCACCAGCGCGGGGCGGTCGATGCTCGCCAGGGAGTCAGACCACACCTTCTGGGTCTCGCTGATCTGACGGTTCTCCAGTAGAGGCTGTCGGGCCATAGGAATGGTCATGGCCAGCGCGGCAACCGACAGGATCATGGCCATCGGTAGCGCTCGTCGGAAAGCGATGATGAGCCCTTGCGCCATGAGTATGCACAGTGGGACGTAGACTGGTATGTAGTAGATCGGGCCGTGGAGGGGGCTGGTAGTAGCCGCGACGGTGGTTCCCCAGAATCCGAGGTAACCGACGGGGAACACGACCCCGAGCGAGACCAGGAGCCATGTCGACCGTCTCCGTCGATTGCCCACCACGGCGGCGACAGCTGCGATCGCTCCGATGTATCCCCCGAGCACAAACCAGGGTAGGAACATCAGGTTCTCGACCGCCGATTCGAGGGCGATCCCCAGGTC
>WBZX01003093.1_pt1 | contig 10818 bp, 5 predicted proteins | sample 5204211 | NCBI WGS metagenome assembly WBZX01 (sample SAMN12344362, study PRJNA552823) | activated sludge metagenome | biome: Activated sludge suspended growth; feature: Nitrification reactor; material: Wastewater; isolation source: activated sludge from nitrification reactor of wastewater treatment...
CTGCAGCGGTGCGTGCACGAGACCGTTCGCCTGCAGCCCTCGAGCCCGATCGCCATGCGGTGGGCGCTGTCCGACGTCGACCTGCCAGGTGGGGTGCACGTCCCGGCGGGCGCGCGGCTGACGATCGACCTGATGGCGGCCAACCGCGACCCCGACGTGTTCGGCGACGACGCGGACGCCTTCGATCCGCACCGGGTGCTCGAGCCGGGCGTGGCGCCGTGGGGACTGAGCTTCGGTCTGGGCATGCACGCCTGCATCGGCCAGGACCTGGCTGCGGGGCTGGACCCGGCGGCGCACACGAACGACGAGGACCACCTGCACGGGCTGGTGCCGGTCGCGATCCGGGCGGTGCTCGACGCCGGTGGTCGGCCCGACCCGGCCGATCCGCCCACCCTGGATCCCGACAGCAGTCGCGGCTACTGGGGCAGCTACCCGGTCCTGTTCCCTGGTGCGGCAGGCCCGAACGCGGCAGGCACGACGTGATCGACCTGCACGCCCACGTGGTGCTGGACGCCACGCTCGGCGCCGCCGGTCCGCACGGTCCGGAGCTCGACGAGGGCGACCCGGCCGGCGGTCGCCCGCCCTGCTACCGGGTGGGTGACTACGAGCTGGTCGGCGTGCGCTACCGCGAGTCGGCGTTCATGGACGTGGACCTGCGTCTGGCGCAGATGGACGAGCGTGGCATCGACCTGCAGGTGCTCTCGCCCAACCCGTTGACGTTCCTGCACCACGTCGACGCCGACACGGCGATCGGGTTCAGTCGTCGGCACAACGACGCGCTGGCGGCGCTCGTGGCGCTGCATCCCGAGCGCCTCGCCGGGCTGGCCCAGCTGCCGATGCAGGCACCTGCTGCCGCGGTGGCCGAGCTGCGTCGAGCGGTCGCCGGGCTCGGCCTGCTCGGCGCGTACATCGGCACGGACCTCGGCCGGCCGCTCGACGACCCGGCGTTCGACGTCGTCTACGCCACGTGTGTGGAGCTGGACGTGCCGCTGTTCCTCCACCCGGCGCCCGGCGGCATCGACGCGCCGCGTCGCGACGAACGCCTGGCCCGCTTCGACGGCGACCTCTGGCTCGGGTTCGCCCATGAGGAGGCGCTCGCGGTCACCACCCTGGTGCTCGGCGGGGTGCTGGCGCGCCACCCGGAGCTGGACGTCTGCGTGTCGCACGGCGGTGGCTCCACGAGCTGGTTGCTCGAACGGATGCGCCACGCTGCGACCACGCGGCCGTGGGCCGGACCGGAGCTGCGCCGTGACGGCGCGGTCGACGAGCTCTTGGCACGGATCTGGTGGGACGCCCACGTCGGCGGCCCCCGGGCGCTCAGGGCACTGGTCGCGGCGATGGGGACCGATCACCTGGTCGGTGGCACGAACTTCGCCGGCTGGGACCAGACCGCGGACCCCAGCTTCGGTGACGCGGCGTTGTCGGCGATCCTGGACCGCAACGCCCGGCAACTGCTCCGCCGGGAGCGCTGAGTCGCCTCAGCCCTGCGCGGCGAACCAGTTGGCGTGGAACCCGAAGGGGATCCGGTGGGTCAGGTGGACACGGGCGATCGGGCCGGCCGCGACGTCGTGGGCGTCGAGCACGCACAGGTCGGTGCGCCCGTCGCGGTCGTCGTAGACCGCGTTGAGCAGCCAGCCGTCGTCCTCGGCGGTGCCGCCGGGGTCGGCGGCGAACACGCTCTCGCCGACGTGACCGCCGGGCCCCGCGTTCCAGAGCTGGCGCTCCCCGGTGGCGTCGTCGTACCGCACGATGGTGTCGAAGTCGCCCAGGCGACGCTCGGTGTCGACCACCGCCGACATGTAGTGGAACCGGGAGCGCACGCCGTCGTAGTCGTCGTTGAACCGGGCGAAGTCGCCGCCCAGGTCGTCGGTCTGCTCCCAGCCGGCGGTGCCGGCGTCCAGGTCGACCCAGAAGCGGGTGGGGTAGGGAGGGGTGTCGTCGACCGAGGACTCGTCGAGCGGGGTCGACGCGTCGATGCCGAACTCGGGGTGCTCGAAGCGTGTCCCGGAGAACTCGATGCGGTCGCCCTCCACCCAGCCGTTCCAGAAGTGCTGGACGTGGCCCGGGTCGATCTCGAACCAGCGCACCTCCTCGGCGGTGCCGTGGCGGGGCATGACCCCGATGCGGGTGCCGTTCTCCGGGCGCCACTGGACCATGGGGCCCTTGCCGATGTTGGCGACGTCGAACACGATCGGCGAGTCCAGGAACACGGCATGGTGCTCGGTGATGATGAAGTCGTGCATCATCACCGGTGCCGCCACGGGGATCTTCGCCTTGTGCACCAGCGCCCCGTCGGCGTCGACGACGTAGTAGCGGATGACGGGTTCGAACACCGAGTAGGCGAAGAAGAACATCTCGCCGGTGCGCGGGTCCAGGCGCGGGTGGGCGGTCATCGCGCCGGTGAGTCGCCCGTCGAAGTCGTACTCACCGACGGTGTCGAGCGATGCGGTGACCTCGGTCGGCAGCCCGCCCTCCCACAGCGCCAGGTACCGGCCGGCGTGTCGGATGATGTGGGTGTTCGCCGGGTTCTTGACCGGACCCGCGTCGCCCACCAGCGAGGCGTCGGGGAAGCTCATCACGTCGCTGAGGCCGGGGTACACCGCACGGCCCAGCTCGACCTCGGCACAGAGCCCCTTCGAGCGGATCCAGCGGTTCCGGTACGTGGCACCGCCCTCACCATCGAAGGTGATGCCGTGCAGCATGCCGTCGCCGTCGAACATGTGGTAGCGGCCGACCGGCTGGAACAGCGGGTTGGGGCCGTTGCGCACGAACGAGCCGACCAGCCCGTCGGGGAGCTGCCCCGTGATGCGGAGGCCCGCGACGTCCACCTCGTCGCTGACCGGGAACATGTTGCCCTCGAGGTCGGGCTGGTGCTCGAGGTTCTCGACGTGTCCGGTGAGGGTGGCGGGGATCGTCATGGGTGCTCTCCGTGGGTGGCTGCCGTCGTCGGGTCGCGCTCGGGTCCTCAGGTTAACAGTGTTCACCTAGCCGGGTCGGCGGGAGCGCCGGGGTGCGGGTTGGGCTAGACCATCGTCGATGGATCTGGGACTGCGGGGGCGCCGGGCAGCGGTGGCGGCGTCGACGGCCGGGCTCGGCCTGGCCACGGCACGGGCGCTGGTCGACGAGGGTGCCCGCGTGGCGATCTGCGGCCGCGACGCGGACCGCCTGGTCGCCGCGGCCGCAGCGCTCGGCCCCGACGTGGTCGCCATCGAGGCCGACGTCGGCAACGAGTCGGGCGCGACGGCCTTCGTCGCCGAGGCAGCGGAGCGGCTCGGCGGGCTCGACATCCTGGTGGCCAACGCGGGAGGACCGCCGAGCGGCACGGCGGCGGCCGTCACCGTCGACGGGTACCGATCCGCGATCGAGCTGAACCTGCTGTCGACCGTGGCGATGGCGCTCACCGCGCTGCCCGCGATGCGCGAGCAGCGCTGGGGTCGCATCCTGGCGATCACCTCCATCGCCGTGCGCCAGCCGATCCCGTTCCTGGCCGCCTCGGTGACGGCCCGCGCAGGTGTCACCGGCTTCCTCAAGTCCCTGGCCACCGAGGTCGCCCCCGACGGCGTGACCGTCAACTCGATCCAGCCCGGCAGCCACCTGACCGACCGGCTCCGCAGCCTCGACGGAGGACAGATCGAGGCGCTGCGCGCCGACATCCCCGTCGGCGAGGTCGGCGACCCCGCCGACTTCGGCGCAGTGGCCGCGTTCCTGTGCAGCGAGCACGCCCGGTTCGTCACCGGGACCTCGTTGCTCGTCGACGGCGGCGCCTCGAGGGGCCTGCTCTAGCCGCGCCATCGGTCGCTGTCCGACCCCATCGGTACAGTGCCGGCGTGCTGCAGATCCACACCGCGGGGCGGATCGAACCGCTGGCCGAGCGTCTCGCGGGAGTGCTGTCGATCGCGCCCGCGGACCCGATGGCCCCAGAGTGGATCGCCGTGCCGTCCGAGGGCATGCGCCGCTGGCTCCACCTGGAGCTCGCCCGCCACCTGGGCGCGGGCCCGGCGGGCGGCGACGGCGTCGCGGCCAACATCGTCTCCAGCTTCCCCGACTCGCTGCGTCAGGCGGTCGTCCGGGCCGGCACCGACGACGGGACCGATCCCTGGCAGGTCGAGCACCTCGTCTGGTCGGTGCTGGCAGGGCTGGCCACGAGCGACGACCCGCAGCTCGCCCGACTCGCCGAGGTGCCCACCGGCGCCTCGCGCTACGCCCGTGCACGGCGGATCGCCGACCTGTTCGACCGCTACCACGTGCACCGGGCCGACATGGTGCGCGCCTGGGCCACCGGCCGCGAGGTCGACGGCGCCGGGCGGGCGCTGCCCGAGCACCACCGCTGGCAGCCACGTCTGTGGCACGTCGTGCGCGATCGCATCGGTGTACCCAGCCCGCCCGAGCAGCTGCGCCACCGCCTCGACCTGCTGCTCGAGGGGCGTCTGGACCTGGAGCTCCCCGACCGCCTGGCGATGTTCGGCCTGTCGGTGCTGCCCGGTGGCGTCGGCTTCCTCGACCTGGCCGAAGCCGTCGGCGCGCACCGCGACCTGCACCTGTTCATGGTGGAGCCGTCGCCGGCCGCCACGAGCCGTGTCGGCAGTGCGGTCGACCCGCCGCCCGAGGTCGCCCGGCTCCGAGCCGATGACCGCACCGCCGAGCTGGTGCGCCACCCGCTCCTGCGGTCCTGGGGGCGGCTCCACCGCGAGACGACCGTCCTGCTCGCCGATGCGGAGCGTCAGGGCATGCCGCCGGCGCAACGCCTGGAGCACGTCACGCCGACCGACGACACCACGCTGCTCGGCCGGCTCCAGTCCGACCTCCGCGCCGACCGGGCGCCGGCGGCCGATCTGGTCCCCCAGCCGCAGGACCGCACCATCGCCTTGCATGCGGCCCACGGTGTCGCCCGCCAGGTCGAGGTGCTCCGCGACGTGGTGCTGCACCTGCTCCAGGACGACCCGGATCTGACCGAGGACGACATCCTGGTCATGAGCCCCGCGCTCGATCGGCTCGCGCCGGTGATCGAGGCAGTGCTGGGCCCCTCCGCCGACGGCAGCCACGGCGCGAGTGGCGCGGCGAGCGCCCCGGCACTCAGGTACCGCATCGCCGACCGGTCGTTGCGCAGCGGCACACCGCTGCTCGAGGCGGTCGACCAGCTCCTCGCACTCGTCGCCGGCCGGTTCGACATCGCGAGCGTGCTCGACCTGGTGGCGCTGGTGCCCGTGCGCCACCGGTTCGGGTTCTCCGACGACGACGTGGCCCGCATCGGCGAGTGGGCGACCGAGGCCCGGGTCCGCTGGGGACTGGACGAGCAGCAGCGCGACCGCGACGGACTGCCCGCCGAGTTCGACACGAACACCTGGCGCGCCGCGCTCGACCGGCTCCTGCTCGGGGTCGCCGTGCGGGACGGCGACCACCTCGGCGTCGGCGAGGTCGTTGCCCTCCCGGTCGACGCGGGCGAGGCGCCGCTGGTCGGCCGCCTCGCCGAGCTGCTCTGGCGCCTGGCCGAGCTGGCGGAGCTGGCCGAGCAGCCACGCCCGATCCTCGGGTGGATCGAGCTGCTGCGAGCCGCATCGACCCAGCTGCTGGCAGTGGGGCGCGACGACGCCTGGCAGACCGACGCGCTCAGCCGGCTGCTGGCCGAGCTGGCCGAGCAGGCTGCGGTCGAGCCCTCCACGGCCGACCTGCCGGTGGAGTTCATCGACCTGCGTCGCGTGCTCGGCGAGCGGCTGGGCGCCACCCCGGGCCGCGCCGACTTCTTCCGTGGCGGCATGGTGGTGTCGTCCATGACGCCGCTGCGCGGGGTGCCGTTTCGGGTGGTCGTGCTGCTCGGCGTCGACCAGGCGGCGTTCTCCGTCGGTGCACCCGACGGCGACGACCTGACCGCCGCCTCGCCGCAGGTGGGCGACCGCGACCGGCGCGGCGAGTCGCGCCAGGCCCTGCTCGAGGCCGTGCTGGCCGCCCGCGAGCGCCTGGTGCTCATCCGCGAGGGCAACGACGTACGGACCAACCAGAAGGTGCCCCGGGCGGTGCCGGTGGCGGAGCTGGTCGACACGGTGCTCGCCTCGGTCCACCCCGACCACCGCGAGTCCGTGGCCGGGCGGTTGGAGGTGCGCCACCCGCGACAGGCCTTCGACGAGTCGGCGTTCCGCCCGGGGGCGGTCCTGGCCGACGGCCCGTGGAGCTTCGACGCCGGTGCGCACCGCGGTGCGCTCGCCCGCCGCGAGCGTCACCACGACGCCGGCGAGTTCCTGACGCACCGCCTGGCGAGCGTGCACACCCCCGTCATCGAGCTGGCCGAGCTGCACGAGTTCCTCCGGGAGCCGTTGGCGCACTTCGTGCGCCGCCGCCTGGGTGTGCGCTTCCCGTCACCGGCCGAGTCACCCACGTCGCTGGTGCCGCTCGATCTGACCGGCCTGGACCGCTACGACGTTGGCAGCCGCCTCTTCGCCTGGATGTTGGCCGGTGGCCAGCTGGACGAGTGGGAGCGAGTCGAGCGCCGACTGGGCACCCTGGGCCCGGGGTCGCTCGCCGCCTCCTCGCTGGAGGTCGTCCAGCAGGTCGCCGGTGCACTCGTCGCCGCGGCGCAGCAGCTGGGTGTGCGCTCGGACATCGCGCGCTCGGTGCCCATCGACGTGACGCTCGCCGACGGGACCCGGGTGGTCGGTGTGGTGCCCGACCGCCTGCAGGGTCGGCCCGGCGCAGCCCGCTTGACGTACTCGTCGGATCGGCCCGGCTACCGGCTCGGTGCCTGGTTGGACCTGGTCGCGTTGGTCGCGCACGATCCCGCCACGCCCTGGCGCTCGGTCTCGGTCGCGAAGCACCCCACCAAGTCCGAGGCCGTCGCCGTGCAGCTCCAGGTCGCCGCAGCCGCCGACGCGGGCCCGGCCGAGCGGCGTGCGGTGGCCCTGCGCGGACTGGAAGCGGCGGTCGACTGCTACCGCCGCGGCAGCGTCGAGCCCATCCCGTTGTTCCCCTCGGTCAGCTACGCCGTGTGGGCCGGCGAGCACCCGGCGGCCAACTGGATCCGCTACCAGGGCGGCGGTGACGGCGCGAGCGAGTTCACCCGGCTGGTCTACGGCGACCGCAGCCTCCGGGAGCTGCTGCTGATGCCGCGTCGCGACGACGATCCTCACGCTCCGACGGGCGGCGGCGCCGGCCGGCTCGCGTGCTTCGCCGAGCTGCTCTGGGGCGCCGTCGCGGCCACCTCGGTCGAGCTGCCCGTGCAGGCGCAGGTGGCACCGTGAGCGCGCCTCGTCAGTTCGACCTCCTGGGACCGCTGCCGAGTGGCCACCTGGCCATCGAGGCCAGCGCGGGCACCGGCAAGACCTATGCCCTGGCCGCGCTCGCCACGCGGTTCCTCGCCGAGCGCGAGGTGTCCACCTCGGACCTGCTCATCGTGACCTTCACCCGCGCGGCGACCTCGGAGCTGCGTGCCCGTGTGCGCGAACGGCTCGTCGATGCCGCAGCGCACCTGGAGCACGGCGGCGACACCGACGACCCGTTGCTGGAGCAGCTCGCCGCGACCGATCGCGAGCTGCGGCTGGGCCGTCTCCAGCGTGCGGTCACCGAGTTCGACGCCGCCACGATCACCACGATCCACGGCTTCGCGACCCAGGTGCTGGCGACGCTGGGCATCACCTCGGGTGCCGACCCCGACGCCACCATGGTCGACGACTCGGCCCAGCTCGCCGCCGAGTGCTGCGCCGACGAGCTCGCCGCCGCGGCGCTGCAGCGCGACGACCTGCCCACCTCGAAGATCCTCGTGCACCGCACCCGCACGGCGATCAACATCCCCGGGCTCCGCCTCGCACCGGGGCCCGACCAGCAGGGGGTCGCGACCCCGTCGGACCTGCTGCTCGCCGACCTCGTGACCCGGTCGATCGAGCGCATGCGGGTGCGCCGGCGCGCCGCGGCGACCCTGAGCTTCGACGACGTCCTGGTCGAGCTGGCCGCCGCGCTCCGGGCCCCGACCGCGGCTGCCACGCTCCGCAACCGGTTCCGCGTGGCGCTCATCGACGAGTTCCAGGACACCGACCCGGTCCAGTGGGACATCTTCCGGTCGATGTTCCCCGACCCCGCCGACGACGAGACGGCGTTGGTGCTCGTGGGCGACCCCAAGCAGTCGATCTATGCGTTCCGTGGCGCCAACGTGCACACCTATTTGGCGGCGGTCGCGGGCTCGGGCTCGGAGCGACCACCCACGCTGGGCACCAACTGGCGCTCCGATGCAGCGGTGCTCGACGCCACGGCGACGCTGCTGCGTGGCGCCACCTTCGGCGACCCCCGGATCACCTTCACCGAGGTCGCGCCCGCCACGGCACACGTCGACCAGCGGATCGTCGACGCCGACGGCACGCCGTTGCCGGCGCTGGACCTGCGTCTGGCACTGGCCGACGACATCGAGCGCACGACCAAGGGGCAGAACGCCAGCGCCGATGCCCGGGCCGCGATCGACGCCGACCTGGTCGGCCGCATCAACGAGCTCCTCGACGGCGCTCGCATCCCCGACAAGGACGTTCCTGGGGTGGAGCGCGCCGTGCAGCCCTCCGACATCGCGGTCCTGGTGCGCTCCAACGACGACGCCATCAAGATCCGCGACGCGCTGCGCCTCCGTGGGATCCCCGCGATGCTGGCCCGTGGCGGCAGCGTGCTCGAGTCACCCGGCGCGGACCAGTGGCGCTGGCTGCTCGACGCGATGTCGCGTCCGTCCGATCCCGTGCGGGCGCGCACCTTCGCGCTGTCGTGGTTCGGTGGCCGGTCCGCGGACTGGGTGGCGGCGGCGGACGACGACGACCTGGTGGCGCTGCAGGAGCAGCTGGCCGAGTGGGTGACCGTCCTCGCCGAGCGGGGCGTGACCGACTTCCAGCGCCGCCTGTGGTCCGACACCGACGTCGTCGCACGCGTGCTGGCACGCCCCGACGGCGACCGGGAGCTGACCGACCTGGAGCACGTCGCCGAGCTGCTCGGCACCGGCGCCGGTGACCAGCACCAGAGCGTCGCCGGCCTGCTGTCGATCCTGGACGCGCCCGCCCCCGAGGAGATCGACGCCGACGTCGACCGCGACCAGGCCGCCCGGCGCGTCGAGTCCGAGGCCAAGGCGGTGCACGTCATGACCGTCTGGGTCGCAAAGGGGCTCGAGTTCCCGATCGTCTGCGTGCCCACGATGTGGAGCTCCACCCACGCCACCCCCATCGTGCCCGACCCCGATGGCCCGGTCGGTGCCCGCATGTACGACCTGGCGTCCAAGCCGTGGCCGGACGCCGCGGCATCCAAGGAGCGCAAGGCACTCGCCGAGGCCGAGGCCCTCGGCGAGCACCTGCGGCTGTTGTACGTGGCGCTGACCCGGGCCCGGCACCAGACGATCGTGTGGTGGACCTCGGTCTCGACCGCCGCCAAGTCGGGGCTGACGCGGGTGCTGTTCGCCCGCGACGACCACGGCACGCTGGACCCCGAGCAGTTCGCCGCATCGACGTGCCCGCTGCCCGACCGCGACCGGGCGGTCGCCCTGCTCGAGCCGGTCGTCGCGTCGTCGCTCGGCACCATCTCGCTCACCGTGCACGGGCATCCGCCCCGCACCCATGACCGCTGGGTCCCACCTGGGGAGCAGCTCGCCGCCGACCCGCTCGACCTGGCCGTCCTCACCCACCGTCCGGACCGCTCGCGTCGTCGCTGGTCGTTCACCGCGATCAGCGCGGGCGATCAGCACCGACACGACGACCCGACCGACGCCACCGGCGCCGACTCGGGAGCGGCCGACGAGCCTGCCGGTCCCGACGACCCCGGCCACGAGCTGGCCGCGCTGGCCGACGCGGGCGCACTCGCGACGCTGCCGGCGGGGGCCACGTTCGGCACCTTGGTGCACTCCGTGCTGGAGCTCGTCGACTTCACCTCCGACACGCTGGCCGACGACCTGCGGGCCGAGGTCGCACGACAGCTCGCGTACCGGCCCGTCGACCTGGCGCCGCGCCGCGCCGATGGCACTCGTGGCACTCCCCAGGAGGGGCTCGACCTGCTGGTGGCCGGCCTGGTCGACTCGATCGAGACCCCGCTGGGCCCGTTGCTCGGTGATCGTGCGCTGCGCGACCTGCCCCGGGCGGACCGGCTCGACGAGATGGACTTCGACCTGCGCCTCGGCGACGCGCAGCAGCCGGCGAGCGATGCCGAGCTCGGGGCGCTGATCGAGGCGCACCTGGCCCCCGCCGACCTGTTCGACCGCCAGCCCCTGCACGACTGGGCGACCGGGCTGGTGGACGGCCGCTTCGGCGCCGAGCTCGCCGGTCACCTCACCGGGTCGATCGACGCCGTGCTGCGCGTGCCCGACGAACGTGGTGTGCCCCGGTTCGTGGTGGTCGACTACAAGACCAACCGGCTCACCCCGCGTGGCGTTCCGGCGTCGGGCGCGGACTACCGGCCGTCGCAGCTGGTGCAGGCGATGGCGGACCACCACTACCCGCTGCAGGCGCTGCTCTACTCGGTCGCGCTGCACCGCTACCTCCGGTGGCGTCTGCCCGACTACGACCCCGCCCGCCACCTGGGTGGGGTGGCCTACCTGTTCGTTCGGGGCATGGTCGGTGCCGGGACGCCCGTCACCGACGGCGGACGTCACGGCGTGTTCAGCTGGCACGTGGCACCCGAGCTGGTCCTGGACCTGAGCGACCTGCTGGACGGACGCCGTCCCGACGGTGTGCTGGCGGGCGGTCGGTCCGAGCGGGGGATCGCACCATGACCGGCGCAACGGAACCGACTGCGTCGTCGGTCCACCCTGTCGACCCCCTCGCCGGGGAGCTCCACTTCCGCAGCGTGCCTGCGGTGGTGGGCGAGCTGCTCGCCCAC
>WBZX01002078.1_pt2 | contig 10814 bp, 6 predicted proteins | sample 5204211 | NCBI WGS metagenome assembly WBZX01 (sample SAMN12344362, study PRJNA552823) | activated sludge metagenome | biome: Activated sludge suspended growth; feature: Nitrification reactor; material: Wastewater; isolation source: activated sludge from nitrification reactor of wastewater treatment...
CGAAGGGGAGCGCTGCCACGCGGTGCGTGTCCTTCGAGAGGAGCGAGAAGCCGCCTCCGTGGACGTACATCACGGTGGGGCGCAGCTCGGACGCGGCGGCGGGCGCGGCGCCGGCGCGAGGCCCCGAGTCCGGATCAGGCATGTAGACGTCGAGGAGGTGAAACGGGCTGCCCGTCGGTTTGTACGGGACGTCGTGGACGACGCGGACGCCGTGGCGGCTCGGGTGGTTCCTCGGCAGGTGGTACATCGCGCGCGCGGCGGCGTGCACGCCGTGGTCGAGGGCCCGGCGGAGGACGTGACCGACTTGCATCCTCCTCTTCTACCGCATTCCAAAGTTCTTGCGCACCGCTCCCGAAAAGCGCGAAATCGCGGGAGGGCTCGGACGCGCGCTCGCGCGGAGGAACGCACCATGAAGATCGCAGTCTTGACGTCGGGCGGAGACTCGCCCGGGATGAACGCCGCGCTCCGGACCGTGAGCCTCGTGGGCCACGGTCGCGGGCACGAGGTGATCGGGATCCGGCACGGCTACGCGGGCCTCCTGCGCGGCGACGTGGTGCGCCTCGACGCGGCGGCGGTCGACGGCATCACGCGCATGGGCGGGACGATCCTCGGCTCGTCGCGGTGCCCCGAGATGATGAAGCCCGAGGGCCAGGCGCTCGCGCGGGAGAAGCTGTCGGACCTCGGCGTGGAGGCGCTCGTCGTCGTGGGCGGCAACGGCTCGCTGACGGGCGCGCACGTGCTCGCGACGAGCAGCGCGGTGAAGGTGATCGGCCTGCCCGCGTCGATCGACAACGACATCGGGCACACGGGCCTCGCGATCGGCGTCGACACGGCGGTGAACACGATCGTCGAGGCGTGCGACAGGATCGCGGACACGGCGCGCGCGCACAGGCGCGTCTTCCTCGTCGAGGTGATGGGGCGAAAGTGCGGGTTCCTCGCGATGCGCGCGGGCCTCGCGGCGGAGGCGGACGCGATCCTCTTCGGCGAGGACAACCCGTCGGAGGAGCAGATCGTGGATCGGCTGCGCGCGACGCTGCGGAAGTGCTTCGCGCCGGGGAGCGCCAAGAACCGCGCGCTCATCGTGCGCTCGGAGGGCCTCGCGCTGCCGCCGGGGCGGCTCGCGGCGCGGCTCAACGAGCACCTCCAGGAGGACGCGCCGGGCGCCGATCTGCGGGAGACGGTGCTCGGCCACGTGGTGCGCGGCGGCAACCCGACGGCGCTCGATCGCGTGATCGCGCAGCGCCTCGCGTACGCGGCCGTGGCGTGCGCGGAGAAGGACGTGACCGACGTGATGCTCGCGTGGGAGCCGCAGTTCCCCGCGGGCCAGCGGACGCCGGATCCGTCGGTGTGGATGGTGCCGATCGCGGACGTGCTCGACGAGACGGCGAAGATGCTCGACGGGACGAGCACGATCGTGAAGAGCCGCCTCGCGCTGCTGGAGAAGGTGCAGGACCTCCTCGCGATCTGAGCGCGAGGCCGGCTACTCGGCGCCGGACGACGAGGGCACGCTCGCCGTCTGCGCGGCCTCACCGGCGACCGCCGAAGGCTGCGCGTCGCCCCGGCGGGCCGCCTCGCGGGCGGCGCGCTGGGCGGCCTGGTACGGCAGGTAGTGGCGCTCGTAGAACTTGCCCTTGAAGTCGCGCCACGAGGTCACGCCGCCGATGAGGCGGTAGAACCAGATGAAGGCGAACGAGATGTCCGGCTGCGTCGGCAGGAAGCCCGAGCGCACGCTGTTCGGGAAGAGATGGTGGTTGTTGTGCCACTCGCCCGCGACGATGCCCGGCCACGCCTGGTTGATGGACAGGTTGGTTCGATCGAAGTCGATACCATCCCTGCGGCGATCCTTGCCGCCGGCGTGAAGATCGTAGTTGTGCGCGCGGATGCCGATGGCCCACACCGCCGCCCAGCCGAAGAGCGCCGTGGCCAGCGCGTGCCCGCCCACGAGGTAGAAGGCGCCGTACCAGAAGCCCCAGTTGAGCGCGTAGTGGACCATGAGGCGCAGAGGGTCGGTGATGGAGCCCCAGCGCTTGTACTCTTCGTAGGTGTTGACCCGCATGCCCGTGTGCTTCACGAGGCCGCTCACCTGCTGGTATTCCCGGGGCGAGAGGCTCTGGTTCACCTGCTGGTGCAGCTCGCCGGCGAGGAAGCAATAGAGCCAGCCCGCCTGCGCGTTGTACGGATCGCCCGGGAGATCCGAATACGCGTGGTGCACATGGTGCGAGACGATGTAGCACTCCTCGGGCACGATCTTGATCGAGAGGTTCCGCAGGACGAAGAGGTAGGCGCGGTTCCGGAGCGTGTACGCGTGGTGGGTGCCGTAGCGGTGCAGGTACACGGTGCCGTGCGTGCCAATCCAGACCATCGAGTAGAGGAACCCGGCGAGCATGAGCGGCCAGCTCCTGTACTTGACGAGGAACACCACGCCGAACGGGAAGAGAGCCAGCGTCCAGCCCCAGACCATGACGGCCAGCCAGCGCTTGCGGCTGGCGAAGACGTTCATGCGGGAGCGCCACTCGCGCATGATCTCCGCGGTCGTCGGTTTGTAGAGGACACCGTCACGGGTCCAGCCGTAGCCGGGCTCCTGGAGCGCGCGTTTCAGAACGGGTATTGCCATGGGAGAGGTTCGCGAGCGACTCGGGAAGGCTCGCGAACACCTGCTTGCCTTGGTCGCCTCGTTCGGCGGAACCGTCGCACGGGAAGCGGCGAGAGGATAGGACAATCGCCGTGCGAAGAAGGCGCCGCAGGGACGAAACGGGCCAGCCACGGTTGACAGCGGTCCGAGCCTCCGGCGTATGCTCCCCCCCGGAACCCGCGGGAGAAGGTGCTGCGATGAAGCTCGACGGTTGGAACATCCTCGACGAAGAAGGCGCCGTCCTCTGGCGCGAGTACCCCTTTACCAAGGGCGCGATGGCGACGACGCTCGTGTTTCGCGGCGAGGGGGGCCTCGTCGTGGTGAGCCCTGCTTCCGGGCTCCTTGCGCGTGACTACGACGCCCTCTCGGAGCTGGGGCCTGTGCGGGCGCTCGTCGCCAACAACTCGTACCACCACCTCGGACAGGGCCCGTGGCGCGCGCGTTTTCCGGAGGCGGAGAGCTTCTGTCCGCCGGGCGCGCTCCCCAGGCTCGCGAAGAAGGCCGCCGGCATCCCGTTCCGCTCGCTCGCCGAGCTGAAGCTCCCCGCGCACGTCCACTGGGAGGATCCGCCCGGGTTCAAGGCCGGGGAGGCGATCTTGCGCGTGAAGACGGGCAAGGGGGCCGTGTGGTTCACGGGCGATCTCCTGACGAACATCCAGGGGACGCCGAACAACCCCTTTGGCTGGATGATGAAGTGGACCGACTCCGCGCCTGGATTCCGCCTCTTCAAGCCCGCTGTCTGGCTCTTCATCAAGGACAAGAAGGTCGTGCGGGAGTGGGCGACTGCCCAGCTCGCCGAGGATCCGCCGGCGATCGTGGTGCCGGCCCACGGCCCGCCGATCACCACGGGAGACGTGGCGGGGCTGGCCAGGGCGCAGATCGCGCGGCTGTGAGCCGAGGTCCTTGAAGCCGCATGTCGAGGCGAGCGATCAGCACGGCGGAGCCCCCCGAGCGGCGCCGGGCCGCGGCGCCCGACGAGCGGATCACATGGGATGATCTCCGCTACGTCGAGGCGCTCGACCGACTCGGCTCCACGCGCCGGGCGAGCCGGGAGCTCGGAGCGTCGGTGTCCACCGTCTACCGCCGCATCGCGCTGCTCGAAGCGATGGTGGGCGCGCGCTGCGTCGAGACGGGCGAGGGAGGGCGCCTGACGGAGACGGGAGCCGCGCTCGCGGCCATCGCGCGCCAGGTGGAGATCTCGCTCGCCGAGGTCGCGCAGCGGGTTCGATCGGCCGAGAAGGACGTTTCGGGGGAGGTCAGCCTCACGACGACGGAGGGCTTCGTGCCGCTCATCGCGCCGCACCTCGTGCGCCTCGCGGAGCGCCACCCGCGCCTCCGCGTCGCGCTCGTCATCGCCGATCAGGGCCCCAGCGTCCGGCGGCGGGAGGTGGACGTGGCCATCAGCCTCGTCGCGTCTCCGCCGCCCAGCCTGCACGGAAGGCGGCTCTTCACCGTGCGGTACGGGGTCTTCGGGACGGCCGCGGCCGCGAGCGCGCGCCCGCTCCGCTGGGTCGTCCGCGGCCCGGCGTTCTCGCACCCTGCCCAGGTGGAGTGGGAGAAGCAGCACGTCCCCTCCTCCGCGTTCCGGACGACGTCCGTCGCCGCGACTCTGGCCCTCGTGCGGGGCGGCGCCGGGGTCGCCGTGTTGCCAAGGAGGCTCGCCGAGCTCGAGCCGGCGCTCGTCGAGATCGGCTCTTACCAGCCCAGCATGCCCACGCTGGACAGGGTGGCGTGGATCCTCACCCATCCAGACATCCAGTCTGCGCCGCCTGTGCGAGCGCTCGTGGACGCGCTGGTGTCCGCTCTGGCCGGCGGCGCGGCCGGCGCCGATCGCTGAACAGGCCCTCTGCACGCGGCGCCGCGCGTCCCATTCCTGCGACCCGCCGTCGCAGAATCGGGAACACCACCGTGCCCGGAGCGGACGCAGGATGCGGGGATGACACTCACGCACTTCCTGGGTCTCTCGATGCGCTCCGCTGTCGCGGGCGCGGGCCTCTGTGGGGCCCTCTTTCTCGCGGGCTGCGGCGACGCGGCCGGCACGGGCACGGGCGGCTCGACGTCGACCTCCACGGCCGGCGGCGACACCGGCGGAGGCGGCGCAGGGACGACCACCGGCGGAGGCGGCGCAGGGACGACCACCGGCGGAGGCGGCGCAGGGACGACCACCGGCGGAGGCGGCGCAGGGGGCTCGACGGGCACCTCCACGCCCGACCCGACCTTCCTGGATCAATATCCCCTGACTGCCCAGTTCCCCGAAGGCGGCATCTACGACCCCGTCGATCACGCTTTTTACGTGGGGAGCCTCGGCGACGGGAGCGTCCACCGCGTCGACGCGGGCACCGGCGAAGAGACGGTGTTCTTCGAGGAGTCCGCCCCCGGCGCGTGGTGGACCCTGGGGATGGCCGTCGACGAGCAGCGGCGGCGGCTGTGGGTCTGCGCGATGGAGAACCTGGCAGGCACGGGGGCGGACCCGGCATACGACGGTTATGTCTGGGTCTTCGACCTGGAGACGGGCACGCGTCAGGCCGTGTTCCCCCTCTCCGACGCGGATCCGGAGGCCACGTGCACCGATCTCACGCTCACCGCGGACGGCTCGGCGTACGTCGTCGACCGTGACTTCGGCAACGTCTACAAGGTGGATGTCGACAACGGTCCTTCCCCCTTCGCCTCCGACGACGTCCTGGTGGCCGCTTTCGTGGGACAGAACGCCGCGATCACGCTCCCGGACGAGAGCGCCATCGTCGTGGCCATCTACCTCCCCTCGAGGCTGGCGCGCGTCGACCTCCAGACAGGCGCCGTCCTCGACATCGACATCTCCGGCGATTTCGCCGACGCGGCCTTCCTCGCGGGCGCTGACGGGATGGTCTACTCGAACGGGGACCTCTACGTCACGTTCTCCAGCGAGCTTGTCAAGGTCTCGCCCGTCCTCGCGGACTGGTCGGCTGTCGTTGCCGTCGCCGTCGACGTCCCCGACGGGATGACCGATGTCGTGAGCACCCCCGGCGGCCTCTACCTCCTCAACGGACAGGCCATCCGCTACGCCCTGGACCAGGCGCCCGACCCTTTCGCGCTGACCCGGTTCACCGGCAACCTGTGAACGGTCAAGAACGAGCCACCCGCCGTCTGCATGCTCGCCGCCGGCCCCTGCCCGTGACAGCGGCCCTGCGATGCACACCCTGTCACCCGGTGTGCACAGACTGAAAACGTCGCAAGCTGGCAACCCGGCGCGGCTTGCGGGGGGCGCCTTTCACGAAAATCCCTTCGATTGCCACGGATCCGTGCGGCGGTTCGGCCCTTGCTAAGCGCCCGACAGCTCCGTGCTCGCCACGGCGGGAAAGGGATCCATGACACGTACGGTCGAGAAGCGAACACTCCACTTCGATATGACCCACTTGCCGGGGCACGACGATCTCCTGCTCCGGGTCGGGTCGAAGAGGCTCCCGCTCCAGCCGCACACGGAGAGCACCCTCGCCGCCGCCCGCGCGAAGAGCCGGGCGCTCGCCGCGATGCCGGCGGAGCGAATCACCCACTTCGTCCCGGACGTCGAGCTCCCCGGGGACGCCCCGCTCGTGCTGCGAGTGACCAGCTCCACGCGGGCCCCGGGAGCGAAGCTCGACACGCTGGGCCTCGTGGCGCTCCACCTGCCCAAGGCCGTCCGCGAGAGCCGCATCCGCCGGCACCGGGCGCGCCAGCAGGCGCTGGGACTGCCCTTCGAGCCGCACCCCAAGCTGGCCATGTACGGTGTCCCCTCCCCGAAGGACACGTCGGCTTCGTCCACGGAGGTCATCGATTACGATGCTCTCATCGCGGGAGTCGACGACGTGACGACAGCCATGGATGCGGCCATGACGCTCGTCCTGCACCACCCGGAGCTCGTCAGCCTGAACGCCGACGTCACGGGCATCGTGTGGAGCACCATCGAGTACGCCAATGGCATCAGCGACCTCGGACAATCGATCTTCGAGCAGGCGAAGGCCTTCGCCAAGGGCAAGAGCAAGGTCAACTGGGTCGACTCCGAGCCGGGCCTCGACGTGGACCTCACGACGCCGTCGAGCCAGGACGTGTACAAGTGGTCCGGAGAGACGGAGAAATGGCTCGCCGGGCCGCTCAAGGCGACGCTCCAGATCACCAAGAACGATCCGGATCTCCAGGACTGGAGCTACGTCGTCCAGACCGGCCAGCCCTCGGTGAACGGCGGCTCGGACGCGCAGCCGGCCATGTTCACGAAGCTCGGCAAGCGGACTCCCCGCTTGACGGGCGACACGACTGCCACCTTCGTGACCCGCGAGGTCACCCCGCAGGCCGGACTGACCTACTCGGAGGTCACCTTCGATCCGAGCACGCAGCAGTTTTCCATGTCGCTCACCAACGAGTGGGTCCGCTGGCTCACCGTGTACGTGCAGTTCGTGGGGCCGGACGGCCTGCCCGTGGCGCCCGAGGGCTGGCAGGGCATGCTCCCCGACGAGGGCGGCTCCGGGACCTACGAGACCGACGACAAGAAGTACGTGGACGTCATCTCGTCCCGCAACACCATCCTTGGAATCCCCGTCTTCCCCGCTTCCGCGACGGAGATCTCCTTCCCCTGGCCCACGAACAACCCCTCCGGCGTCCAGATCCTCTGCGGCGGGCTCGGCGCGTGGGACGGGGTCGTCGACGGGCAGCCGACGTGGAACTGGGACAAGCAGGTTTGCACTGTCGGCGCCATCTTGACCTCGGTGCTCAACCTGGCCCTGCCGGTGGTGTTCCTCCTGGCCGGGGTCCCGATCACCTCGGAGAAGACGCTGGCGTCGCTCGTCAAGAAGTCCCTCCCCAACCTCCTCTCCGCTCTGCGGCTGTGGGTCGAGGGCCCCACCAGCAACGTGATCCAGGGCGGGAGCGTGACGTCGTTCCTCGTCGCGGTCGGGAACGCGGCGCTCTCGCTCATCCTCGACAAGGCCCCGGACATCGCGAAATGGATAGCGACGGAGATCGGCTCGGAGGAGGCCCTGGAGGACGCGGCCCCGGTCATCGGCTGGATCGCGAGGGGCATCGCCGTCGCGTCGGACCTCGCCACGATCACGGAGACGACCGTGGAGGTCCTGATGTCTCCGCCGGTGATCCAGCTCGACGTCAACGCGGTGATGGACGTCACCGTCACCGTCAATCCGGACGCTGACAGCCCGGATCAATGGCCCTCGACGGCGACGTCCTACTCCATGACCCTCGTGTACTCCGACGGGGCGAGCTATGTGCTCACGGGCTCCCTCGACCCGGTGACGCAGACTGGGCCCATCACTGCCACGTTCCAGAGCGTCCCGGCCGGCGGCACCGTCAGCGTCGTGGTGACGATCCTCGCCGCGAACGACTGGGTCGCTGGGAAGGGACAGACCGACTCGATCGCGGCCCCCGTCGGCGGCGGCTCCCTGTCGATCCCCGCCTCTGGACAGCCCCTGTTCCGCATCACCGAGTCCCTCGTCCCGCTGGACAGCAGCACGACGTACTCCTTCGCGGCCAAGCTCGTCACGAGCGGCGGGGGCGTGGCGTGGGCGCAGGCCTCCTCCTCCGTGACGGCCCCTGTCGCGACGGTGAGCTCGCTGGACTCCAGCACGATCGGCCCCCCGCACCTCGCCGCCCTCTCCGGCATCACGTTCAGTCAGCTCACGACGAGCCTCGGATACGGCTGGCAGGCGACGGGGCAGGGCATCCCGATCTGCGACGATCAGGGCGGCTCGACGGAGGCCCTCGTCTTCTCCTTCCAGAACATCACCGTCGTCTCGCAGACGGACCAGCTCCAGCAATTCGCGGGCTGCGGCTTCCTGGAGAAGCCCGTCCTCGTCTACGATCTCCTCGGCAACACCGGCGGCAAGCACGGCAATTACTACTTCGACCCTCGAAAGGGCGGAAACCACATCCGCGAGATCGTCCTGGACGGGACGACCCCCATCGACACCAAGCCGGGCCGGAGCTTCGGGCGGTTCCCCGTGCCGATGGACGCCCTCGCGATCCACCCCGGGAAGTTCGTCGCCGGCATCAGCGTCGCGAAGAGCAAGCTCGGCGTGCTGCCCCTCCTGAGCTCCGCCGTGGACGACGACAAGGCCCCTGCGGCCATCCTCTTCGGGGGATACGGGAGCCGTCCCGGCCTGTTCCACGACCTCGTCGCCATCGCCGCGACGGTGGACGGGCGCCTCCTCACCCTGGAGTCCGACTCGACCTCTGCCGCGCTGGCGGGCGCGGCCGCGCGCGTGCAGGCGGTGGATCCGTATGGCAATCCGGTGAACGCCTTCGCCGGCAGCACGTCGTCCGTCTTCTCGCTCAAGGCCGAGACGTCGAGCGTGACCTACCTGGATGTCGGGGTGGAGTCGCAGGGCTACGTCTACGTCCTCAAGTACCTCGGAGACGGCTCGGCGGCGTCCGACTACCTCCTCGACATCTACCAGCCGGACGGGACCTTCCTGACGCAGACGTCCGGGATCGCGGCGGCGCGGCTCGCCGTGTCGCTGTGGAGAGACGTCTACACGCTCAACTACGAGACGGTGGCCGACGCGGACCGCACGCAGCCCTCCGTGAGCTGGTGGATCCCGTCGGTTCCGGCGACGGCGACCCGCCGCACATGAGGTGGGGGAGAGTCACGAACAGGACATCTCCCCCGGAGCCACGCGAAGGATCGCGAGAGAGAGGAGCCAGCGGATGCCGAGTGGAAAGACCTTCTCAGGGAAGTGGGCGCTGTCGTACGCGGGCCCCGTCTCGAAATTGTTCATCGGGGGGGACGACGCAGGCCTCTCCGCGAGCGCCTCGTCGATCGGCCCGACATCGACCTTCCTGATCTACGCGACGCTGGAGGGGTTTGTGGGGTTCGTGGCGGTGTTTCAGCTCGAGTCGAACCAGCAATTCGTGGGCGTCGGCCCCTGCGGCATGACCGTCTCCGGCACGGAGAGCTGCCAGCTCGCCGCCAACGCGACCCTCGACAGCGCCGTCTCGTTCGACGTTATCTTTCCGGGCGGCAAGGGCAGCCTCGGGTTCAACAACACCACGGTCGGCAACGGCCGGGGGGTCGGCATCCTGACGCCGATCCTGAGCACGGCGTGGGGGTATTTCGGCAGCGGGTCCGTCGCGCCGGACGCGAACATCTCGGTCCAGATCCTGACACCCGATCTGGACACGATCACCAAGCAAGGGGGGTTGCCCGGGGGGGACCTGTCGTGGGCCGATCTGAGCACCGAGGACCTGTCGGGGCTCGATTTCCAGGGCACGAACCTCTCGAATGCCAACCTCTCCCAGGCGACCCTGTCGCAGACGAACCTCAGCGGGGCAAACCTCTCGGGGGCGATCTTCACGGGGACGGACATGCGGGACGTGAAGTGGGACACGACGACGACCCTGACGGGCGCGAATTTCTCGGCGGCCAACCTCGCGGGCATGGATCTCGGGGAGCTCGACTTCACGAACGCCGTCTTCTCGGGCGCGGACCTGACTGGCACCAACATGTCTGGAGCCACGCTCTCCGGAGCGAGCTTCTCCGGCACCGATCTCCGCCAGACGAACCTGGGCGACGCGGTGGGCAATCGGACGGCCCCGATCGATTTCACCGGCGCCTTCGTCGACGTCGCGGCGCTCGGGCTGGACTGGTCGAGCCTGATCCTCGTGACGACGAACCTCGTCGGGCTCTCCCCCTCGACGCCGCTCACGGGCCTGAACGCGCAAGGCGCGGTGTTGTCGGGCACCGACCTCTCCCAGGGGACCTTCACGCAGCCGAACTTCGGCGGGGCGACCCTCGACGGCACGGTGTTTCAGGGCGTGACGCTCACAGGGGCCGTGTTCGACGGGGCCACCGGGAACGGCACGATCTTCACGGGCGTGACGGCGACCGGCGCCTCGTTCCAGGCGCAGGCGAGCTTCCCTTCTTCGATCTTCGACTCCGCCGATCTGGCGGGATCGAGCTTCGACGGAGCCAACCTGAGCCAGGCCTCGTTCCTGAGCGCGGAGCTCCAGAAAGCCACCTTCGACCAGGCGGACCTGACGTCCGCGCAGCTCGACGGCGCCGATCTGACCTCGGCGTCCTTCGCGGGCGCGTCGATGATGCGGGCGACGCTGACGGGCGCCGTCCTGGAGAGTGCCAATCTGACAGGCGCGATCCTCGGCGGACAGGACAGCACCGACGCGGCGGATCTCTCGTTCGCCTACATGGCCAACGTGACGCTCGATC
>WBZX01003094.1_pt1 | contig 10814 bp, 9 predicted proteins | sample 5204211 | NCBI WGS metagenome assembly WBZX01 (sample SAMN12344362, study PRJNA552823) | activated sludge metagenome | biome: Activated sludge suspended growth; feature: Nitrification reactor; material: Wastewater; isolation source: activated sludge from nitrification reactor of wastewater treatment...
GTAGACCTCGCGCATCTTCGCGTCCGCCACCACCGGCTCGGGCTGAGGCGCGGAGCGATCTCGCCGTGGGTGATCGGGGCTCGGCCTCGAGACGAGGCGCGTCGTCGCGGCGGCCACGAACGCGTCCGCGGAGCGCTCGTCCGTGAGCAGGGCGTGGACCACCGAGCAGGCTCCGCTCGCGAGGCCCGCCTCGAGCGCGCGCACGCGCTCCGGGCTCGCGTCCGTCACGAGGATCTCGAGGGTCGCCTCGTCGAGGAGGCCCGCCGCCTCGTCCTTCGCGAGCAGTCCCGCGAGCTTCTCGTCGAGCTCGGCGCGCGCCCAGGGCGCCCGGGCGCGCGCGAGCACGAGGGCGAGCGGGCGCGAGAACGCCCGCGCGCGCGCGCGCTCGATCCGCACGCGCTCCAGGAAGGCGGCGTGCACGCTGAGCTTCCCCGGGGCCTGCTCCCGGCTCATCGTGAGGATCACGCGCGCCTCGCCGAGCCGCACCTCGTCGCCGTCTCCCAAGGCGACCGGTCCCTCGATGCGACGGCCGTTTACGTGGGTACCGTTCTTCGATCCCAGATCGGAGACGCGCACCGCCCCGCGCTCGATCGAGAGCTCCGTGTGGCGGCGCGAGACGCCGTCCGCGACGACCCGGACGTCCGCGTCGCTGCCGCGCCCGAAGACGATCTTCCCGTTCCGCGGCAGCTCGACGCGGTGGGACTCGGCGCCGATGAAGAGGAGGCACGAGAGCGTGCCGTGGATCGTGTGATCGGCGGTGGGGAGAGCGTCTTCGGCCTCCGGCGGGCGTGCCATCCGAGCTCAGGTTATCAGCGGACGGTCAGAAGCGAACGGTGAGGGCGCTCGGCGTGGAGCTCCGGGTCGGCGCGGCCGCAGGGTCGCGGCGCACGGCGTGGACGATCCACACGATGGCGGCCGTCGCGAGCGCGACCGATCCGACCGTGACCCCGACGTTCGCGGCGATCTGGAACGCCTCGCCCCGGGAGGCCTCCGGGTGGCGGCTCTCAGGGCAGCTCGGAGAGCAGTCCGAGAGGCCCGCGTCGGTCGAGAGCGCGAGCCCGCCGAACACGGCGAACGTCACGAAGCCCGCCGCGCCCACGGCCCCCAGAGCCCAGCTCGCGACGGGCGGCGCCGCGCTCGCGCGCGCGTCAGGGGCGCGGGGCGGCGGCTCCGAGCGACGCCTCGGCTCGAGGACGAACCGCCGCGTCTCCCCTCTGGCGAGGGCGAGCTTTCGCGTCTCTCGGAGCGCGCCTTCCTCGATCGAGACCACGACGTCTCCGGGCTCGACCCACACCCGCCCGAGGCGATCCCGACCCTCGCCCGGGCCGAGGTCCACGCCGAGACCGTTCACCTTCACGACCGCCGCAGGCGAGGTGACGACGAGATCGAGCTCCGCGAGCGAGGCCCCGAGGACGCCCATCGATCGAGAGGCCTCCGCGACCGTCGCCTCGAACCGCGTCTCCCCGTTGCCGAGGCGCTTCTTGCCCGCCTCGAGCGCGCGCGCGTAGGCGTTCATCGCCTCCGTCCTTCGTCCCAGACCGACGAGCACGTGGGCGCGGAGCAGGTCGGAGTTCGGGCTCGGGAGCAGAGCGAGGCTCGCCTCGATCGCGTCGAGCGCCGCCTGATGATCGCCCTTTTCGAAGCTCGCCTTCGCGCGCCCATACAGATCGGTCGCGCGCTCCGTCGTCTCCGCCGAGCCGGGGCTCTCATCGCTCGGATCGGCGCGCGTCGCGCTCGGGGAGGCGGCGCCCAGGACCGCCCACGCGAGGACGATCGGCGCGAGTCTCACGGGCGATCTGCGACGTAAGGCTTGTTGGTCATCGGGGCGCTCGCTGGCTCGGCGCCGCGCGGTTTCGCGCTGACCCGAGGAGGCGCTGCCTTCGGCTTGGGTGGCGCGGGCCGCAGCTCGGTCGAAGCGCGGCCTTCGGAGCGCGAGGGCTCCGCGGCCGAAGGCGCGGCCGCGCTCGCGGCGGCGGCGGTCGGGCCCGGTCCGCGCGCCGAGGGTAGCTCTGCCAGCGTCGCGTCTCGCGCGAGCACCGCCCCCACCCTCGTCTCGCGCGCCGCGCGCGCGCCGATCAACGCCGCCAACCCGGTGGCAGCCGCGATCGTGCCCACGCCCACCCGCCACGCCTTCGAGCGGGGCCGCGCGGCCGAGCGCTCGGCGGCGGCGGCGGCGATCGCGCTGTCGAGGGTGAGGGTCCGCGTCGTCCCGTCGTCCTCCAAGACGCTCCGGATCGGGAGGGCAGCGGCTTCGGATGGCGCGGGGCGGCGCGGCGTGACCTCGACGGCTCCGGTCTCGAGATCGTCCTCCCGATCCGGGCGCGCGCTCGCCTCTTCTCCGGGGCCTTCCGCGGCCAGCTGCTCGATGGCAGCGATCATCCGATCCATGGAGTCGATGCGGTCACGGGCGATCTCGCGCACCCATTGTCCGATCGCGCGCGACGACGCGACCCCGCCGGCCGCGCCTTCCAAGGAGGCCGCGAGATCGAGGGCGGTCGCCGGTCGGAGCGAGGCGGAGCGGGAGAGCGCCGCGGAGAGCACGGCATCGACCGCGGGCGGGACGTCCGGCCGCACCGCCCGCACCGAGGGCACGTCGCCGGAGAGGATCTGCTCGATCACGTCGGGGGCGTCGTCGCCATCGAACAGCGGCCGACCCGCCAGCATCTCCCAGAGCACGACCGCCGAGGCAAAGAGATCGGTGCGGCGATCCACGGCGTCTCGATCGAAGCCGAGCTGCTCGGGGGCGAGGTACCTCACCTTCCCTCGGACGCGACCCTTCGCCGTCTCCGCTCCCGCGCCGAGCGTCGACTGGGCGATCCCGAAGTCGGCGATCTTCGCGAGGCCGTCCACGCCGACGAGGATGTTCTGTGGCGAGACGTCCCGATGCACCAGCCCGAGGGGCGCTCCTTGTTCGTCGGTCGCCTCGTGGGCGGCGTGCAAGCCCGAGAGCGCCCCGACCATGATCCCGGTCGCGATCGACACCGGCACCGCGATCGACTGCTCGCGCGCCGACGCGAGGAGCTTGGAGAGCGCGTCGCCGCGCACGAGCTCCATGACGAGGAACAGCTCGCCCTCGTCCAAGATCACGTCCAAAGTCGACACGACGTTGGGGTGCAAGAGCCGGCCGGCGAGCGCGGCCTCGGCCCGGAACCTCCGAACGAGCTCCCGATCCCGGGCGACCGTCGAGCTCATGCGCTTGATCGCGACGAGGCGTCGAAACCCCGCCGACCCGACCAACCGCCCGAGATGGACGGTTCCCATCCCGCCGCTGGCGATCGCGTCGTAGAGCCAGATTCGGCCCAGCTTTCGCGGCGTGCGCTGCATGAGGCTGACCGGCTCATCGTAGTGGGAGCGAGGGCGGGGTCAACGTGCGCGGCCGCTCGCTCGGTTCGTCCACCGACCGCACCGCTCGCGTCGACGATTGCGGTGTAGGCTCCGCGTCGTGCGGCGCCTCGCCCTCGGGATCGGATCGTTCCTCACCGCGATCGTGGCCGGGTCCTGCTCCATCGACTTCGAGGGGCACTTCACCGGAGTCGACGGCGATTGCGCGGGCGCGACCTGCGTCCCGATCGTGCCCGAAGGCTTCCAGGGACCTGTCTCGATAGCGCGCGGGGAGCCATGCCCCGAGGGCTCCACCGAAGTGGAGAGCGGTACACTCTGCGGCGCGTGCGCGTGCGCCGGCGCCGTGAGCTGCGGCGCGACCGAGCTCCAGCTCTTCGGCAACGGCTGTACGGATCCTCCCGACGCGACCGCGCCGGTCGGCTCGGGAGGATGCGTGGACGTCAACGTGAGCGGCGGCCTCCTCTTCGCCCGCGCCACCGAGCGCGCCCCCACCCCCCAATGCGAGGCCTCGGGAGGAGGAGCGGAGGCGGTGAAGCTCTGCGCGCTCGAAGCCGGGGATGGCTGCGCGGAGGGCAGCGTCTGCGTCTCGGCCGAGGACCGGACCGTCTGCGTGGTTCGCGCCGGGGATTGGGACTGTCCCGCCGAATATCCGATCGAAGCGCACCTAGGCTCCGCGAGCGACGCGTGCGCCGCCTGTACCTGTGAGGTGCCCCCCGCCGCGTGCGCGAGCGTCGTCGACGTCTTCATGACGAGCGGATGCGCCGGGAGCGCCGCGGAGGTCGCCGCGGATGGGGTGACGTGCGCGCCGCTGAGCGACGCGGCCCAATCGGTCCGGGCGACCGCGCCCAGCCCCGGCGATTGCCGGCCCGCGGGTGGCGTCCCCGAGGGATCCGCGAGCGCGATGACGGTCTGCTGTCGCTGAGGCCCGGCGAAGATTGGCCGGCGAGCCTTCGCCGGTTGGCTCGTCGTCACCGGAGAAGTCCGTCCAATCGCGGCCTTTTCTTGGTGGCTCGTCCGCGGCACCAGGCTTGCGAGGCCGGGCCCCATGCGAAGACATGGCCTCCTGGGATGCGCGCTCCTGATTCCTTGTGCATTCGTCTGGGCGGGCGCGTGCGGAGACTCGACGGCGGGTGACGGCGGCGGCGATGCGTCGTGCCGGGCGCGGGGACAAGCGTGCTCGGTGCTCTGCGACGACCAGCTCGGCTGCGTCGATTGCCTCTCCGACGACGACTGCGGAGCGGCCGCGCCCCGCTGCGTCGTCGGGGCGTGCGTCGCCTGCGCCAGCAACGACGACTGCGCGGCGACCCAAGCCTGCTTCCTCGGGAGCGGCACGTGCGAGACCCCGTGCACCACCAACGCCGATTGCGACGACAGCGCGCCCCTGTGCGACGACGCGACGGGCGCTTGCGTCGGATGCATCACCGAAGCCGACTGCGGAGCGTCGCAGCCGTTCTGCGTCCCCGAGATCGCCGCTTGCTCGGCGTGCCTCTCCGACGCCGACTGCGGCGCGGTGGAGCCCCATTGCGATATCCTGGAAGGGGAGTGCGTCGCCTGCATCGTGGACGGCGACTGTGGCGCCTCCGAGGTCTGCCACTCCGGCCGTTGCGAGTCGGTCTGTACCAGCGACGCCGACTGCACGGGCGCGAACGCCCCCGTGTGCGACGCCGCGAGCGGCCAATGCGTTCAATGCACCGCGAGCGCGGATTGTGGGGCGGCCGAGCCCATCTGTGACGAAGGGCGATGCGTCGGCTGCGCCAGCGACGCCGATTGCTCGACCACCCTGCCGGCGTGCAAGAGCGGCGAGTGCGTCGAGTGCGACGGCGACGAGTACTGCCCCGCCGATCGCCCCAAGTGCAGCAACCAACAATGCCAGGCCGATTGACTCGATCGAGGACGACGATGCGAAAGACGACAATGAAGTGCCACGGACTGTTCTTGATGGGGACCCTCGCAATGGCGGGGCTCGCGGGGTGCTCCTCGGAGCCGGGGACGTCCGGCGGCGCCGGGCACGGCGGCGAAGGACAGGGGGCCGGAGCGGCCGGGCACGACCCCCAGGGCGGGGGGATCTCGACGGGCGGCGGCCAGACGGGCGGGGCCGGCCAGGGCGGCGGCAACGGCGCGTGCATCGCGTCCGGTCAGGCTTGCACCGGCCCCGACGATTGCTGCTCCACGTTCTGCATCGACGGCGTCTGCATCGAGGGCGGTGATTGCTCCGCCTCCGGGACGGAGTGCGCGAGCGACGGCGACTGCTGCAGCGGCCGCTGCGAGCCGGAGACGGGGACGGGCCTCGTGAAATGCCTCGCCTTCTGCGTAGGAGAGGGCACCGCGTGCGGGAAGGCCCTCGATTGCTGCGACCTCAACTGCAATGGCGGTGTGTGCGGGGGCGCGCAATGCAAGATCGAGAGCGAGAGCTGCACCACCGCCGCCGAGTGCTGCTCGAACATCTGCGAAGGTGGCCAGTGTCAGATCGATCTCTCCAACACGGATTGTCGGCCGACGGGAGAGACGTGCAGCTCCGGTTCTGGCAATGGGTGCTGCGAGGTCTGTGACGAGACCCAGGATCCCCCGCTGTGCATCCACGGCCCCGGCACCTGCCACGTCACCGGCGCCGGCTGCGAGGTCGATGCGGATTGCTGCAATGGTCAATGCCTCCCCAACGACCAAGGCGTCCTCACCTGCCAGACGGGGTGCATCGCCGACGGGAACGCTTGCCAATTCAACGCCGAGTGCTGTGGCCTCGACTGTGTCGGGGGAACGTGCCAGCCCACCGACTGCGTCCCCACCGACGGCGTCTGCACCACCAACGCCGAGTGCTGCTCCACCCTATGCGTAGGAGGGCATTGCGGCCTGCCTTGCGAGCTCGCGGGCTCGGCTTGCGCGGGCAACGGTGATTGCTGCTCCGGCCTGTGCCTCGGCAACCTGTGCACCGACCCGCCTCAATGAAGCACCGGGCCCGTCTATCGGGTCCAAGCCTCCATCCAAGGCTTGGCCCGATAGCGGTCCCATGAATCGGGGAGGACCGTCACCACCGGTCCCGCGAGGCTGCCGCGGGCGGCCACCCGAATGGCGGCCGCGACGTTGGTCCCGGCGGAGCCTCCGACGAGGAGGCCCTCCTCGCGAACGAGCCGCTTCGCCGTCGCGAAGCTCTCTTCGTCGCTGATCCGCTCTGCGGCGTCGATGACCTCGCGATGGAGGTTCAGCGGCGCCTCGCTGCCCCCGATCCCCTCCACCGCGAAGGATCCATCCGGACCGAGGGTGCCCGTCTCGACCCAGTCGGCGAGGGCGGAGCCGATGGGATCGGCGAGCACGACCTTCACCCCGGGAATCGCCGCCTTCAGGCGCCGCCCCACGCCCGAGATCGTCCCGCCCGTCCCCGCCCCTGCCACGAACGCGCCGACGTTGCCCCCCGTCTGCGCGAGGATCTCCTCCGCCGTCGTCTCCTCGTGGACACGCACATTGGCGGGATTGCGAAACTGGTCAGTCAGGAACCAGCCATTTTCTCGGGAGAGGCGCGCGGCAACGTTCCGGAAATTGTCGGGATGGGAGGGGGGAGCGTTGGGCGTCATCACCACCTTCGCGCCGAGGGAGGCGAGGGCGACCCGCTTGTCGACGGACATCTTCTCCGGCATCACGCAGACGAGCCCATAGCCGCGCGCCGCCGCGACGAGGGCGAGCCCAACCCCCGTGTTGCCTGCCGTCGCCTCGATCAGCGTCATGCCCTCGCGGAGCGCCCCTCTCGCCTCCGCGTCCTCGACGATCGCGAGGGCGATCCGATCCTTGATGGAGCCGCCCGGGTTCATGTGCTCGCACTTCGCGAGCAGCGGCACGGGGAGCCCTCGGCCGACCCGGTCCAGGGCGACGAGCGGGGTGCCCCCGACGTGCGCGACGATCCCTCTCCTCGAGCCGCCCTGAGCCGTCATCGTCGTCGGGTTGTACGACCTTTCGACGCGCGACCGCACCGAAAAGCCGGCGCCGACTACAAGCAGCCGTTCGCGGCCGCGGCGCAGTCGATCGAGTTGCCCGAGACGTAGCTCGCGTAGCAGGCGATCACGTCGAAGTCCGGGTCTCCCTGGTGGCAGCCACCATACATGTTCGAGTAGTCGTCGTCCGAGCACGTCCCCGCCCCCGCGTCCTCCAGACAGAAACAGAAGCCCCCGACGCCGTCGAGGCACGTGGAGTCGTTCGGATCGCCGCAGGAGCAGCTGTCTTGCGCGCAGCCGTCCGAGTAGAAGCCGAGATAGTCACAGACGTCGGTGCATGCATAAGGCGTGAGCTCGCCATTTTCGCAGGCGCCGACGGTGCTCCCGTCCAGACACGTCACCTCGTCTCCGGTGCACGAGGGCCCCCCGGATCCCGTGCTGCCGCCGCTGCCGATGACGGGGCCAGCGCCGTCGCCCGAGCTGTCTCCTCCTTCCCCGTGAGTCGAGGAGCCGCCGTTGCCGTCGTCATCGGAGTCCGAGCCACCCGATCCGCACCCGGGGAGGAGCGCGCCCATGATGAGCAGAGCCTTGGCGCTCATCGAGATGAAACCCAGCGAACGGATCCGTGCATTCGTCATGATCACAGCCCTCCCGACCTCGGCCGCGCAACTCGCCGACATGGCGGTCTCTTCGCGGCGCGGATGGGCTCTCATCACTTCGCGTGCCACCTCGCGATCGCCCCGATCCCCGAAAAAGCGAGGCGTCGACCCGCCGTCCTTCCGCGGCGTGCCGCTCGGCGTGGGCCGCCCGTCGGCGGCTCGGATCGCGATATGATGCTGGGCGATGAGGCGATCGGGCCGCGCCCCGATGACGGTGGGTATCGGCCTCGCGGTGGGCTCCGCGGTCGCGTTCGGGGTGACGACGCCGCTCATCGATCGCCTCGGCGGCGGCGCGAGCCCCCTCGTCACCGCGTCCCTCCTCTACGGCGGTGCGGCGCTTCTATCGATGATCGTGCGTCCCTGGGCTCCGCGCTCGGGCCGCCCCGTGACGGCGCGGGCGGCCCCACGCTTGATGCTCATCGCGCTCTTCGGCGCGACGCTCGCGCCCGTCGCGATGGTCTGGGGGCTCGCGCGCGTCGGGGCCCTCACCGCGAGCCTGCTGCTGAACCTCGAGGCCGTCTTCACCGTGCTCCTCGGCGCGCTCGCCTATCGCGAGCCGTTGGGCCGCCGGATGATCGGCGGCGTACTGGCGATGATCGTCGGTGGGGTCGCGCTGACGCTCGACGCGGGGCGACGAGGGGGGCCGCAGAGCCTCGCCGGGATCCTCGCCCTCGTCGGCTGCACCTTCGCGTGGGCGACGGACAACACCCTCTCGCGCGGGCTCCGCGACGAAGATCCGGCGGATGTCGTCATGTGGAAGGGAGCGCTCGGAGCGGTCGCGACGGGGACGTTCGCGTCCATCCGGCATGAAGCGTGGCCGAGCTTCGGGGCGGCGGCCGCCCTCCTCACGTGCGGCGCGGTCGGGTACGGCGCGAGCTTGCGGCTCTACTTGCTCGCGCAGCGCCGCATCGGGGCGAGCCGCACCGGCTCCGCCTTCGCCATTGGGCCGTTCGTGGGTGCCCTGCTCGGCTGGGCGCTCGGGGACCGGCAGCCGGGGTCACTCGCGCTCCTGGCGGGGGCAGCGTTCGGCACGGGGGTGTACCTCCACCTGACGGAGCGCCATTCCCACCCTCACGTCCACGAGCCCGTCACCCACGAGCACGCCCACCGTCACGACGACGGGCACCACGGTCACGAGCACTCCCCCCCTGTCGCTGGCGAGCACTCCCACGTCCACAGTCACGGCCGCCTCGAGCACGACCACGATCACGCGCTCGACGTCCACCACGACCATCGCCACGCCTGATCGACCCTGGCGCGACAGCGCACGTCGAGCGTCGCCGCTTCCGGGGCCTCATCAGATGAGCAATCGGTCGATTGGACAGTTGCGCGCGCCGCAGCCGATGCACTGCCGGCGCTGAGCCTGCACGCCGACGGGGAATCGGCGAAGTGACCTCACGAAAGGAGAGCCCCGAAATAGATCTGCCCGTTCGTGGCTCGACGGTTGCTGAGCGTCTCTCGAGCTCGCGGCGCGTGATGTTCCAACGCGCTCCCCGCGCGGCTCTGTCGATTCCTTCGGCGCCATAGGCGATCGAGTGGTCGCCATTTGCCCTTTCGCAGAAACGAGAGCCCGAATGTTCGCCAAGTCGCACGCGAAGCTCTTCTTCATCGGAGGAACCGCCGTGTTCTCAGCGGCGTTCCTCTTCTTGACCGTCGACACCCTCGCTCAGGTCCCCGCCCGCTCCCACGAGAGCACGATGACGCCTCAAGTCCTTCGGGGGCGGATGATCTGGGACAAGAACAACTGCATGGGGTGTCACACGCTCCTCGGGGAGGGCGGCTATTACGCCCCCGAGCTCACGAAGGTCGTGGACCGCCGGGGCAAGGATTGGATGCGCGTCTTCCTCCGGGATCCGGAGGCGATGTTCCCCGGCGAGCGGCGCATGGTGAACTACCATTTCGACGACGCCCAGATCGACGACCTGATCGCGTTCTTCGAATGGATTGGCAACGTCGACACCAACGGCTTCCCCCCGAAGCCGGACCTCGTCGCGGGGCCGCCGCCGAAGCCGGTGGAGCTCACCGGCCGGCTCGCGAACGCCCCATCCATCTTCAAGTCGACGTGCATGGGTTGCCACTCGCTCGACGGCCAAGGGGGGAACGTGGGCCCCGCTCTGGACGGGCTCTCCGCTCGCTATTCGCCCGAGACGCTCGACGCCTGGCTCGCGGACCCGGCGAGCGTGAAGCCGGGCACCAAGATGCCCAACCTCTCCTTGTCTCCCGAGGTTCGAAGAGACCTCGCCGACTTCCTCCTCCCGAGCCCGAAGAAGGCCGAGGCCGCCCGATGAAGTACTCGAGTCAACGCGTCGCGTACCTGTTCTTCGCGACATCCATGCTGCTCGTCTCGCTGCAGATCATCTACGGCTTCATCATGGCGTTCGCCCATATGGGCTACGACGTGCTCCACCGGGTGATTCCATTCAATGCCGCGCGGGCGACCCACACCAACCTGCTCGTGGTCTGGCTCCTCTCCGGCTTCATGGGCGCGGCCTATTACATCATCCCCGAGGAGTCGGAGCGGGAGATCTTCAGCCCGAAGCTGGCGGTGGCGCAGTGGGCCGCTCTCGTGATCGTGGGGGTGACGGCGATTGTCGGCTTCCACTTGAACTGGTGGGAGGGGCGCAAGTTCCTCGAGATCCCGCGGCCCCTCGACTACCTCGTGGTCGTCGACGTCCTCGCGTTCTTGTTCAACATCGGGGCGACCGCGTTCGCGGCCCGGCGGCTCTCCACCACGGGGGCCGTCCTGTTCGGCGGGCTCCTTTCGGCGGCGCTCCTCTACCTGCCGGGAATGTACACCTTCGACAGTCAAATCCTGGACTCGTACTTCCGCTGGTGGGTCGTCCACCTCTGGGTCGAGGGGGTTTGGGAGCTCATCATGGGCTCGATCCTCTCC
>WBZX01003095.1_pt1 | contig 10813 bp, 2 predicted proteins | sample 5204211 | NCBI WGS metagenome assembly WBZX01 (sample SAMN12344362, study PRJNA552823) | activated sludge metagenome | biome: Activated sludge suspended growth; feature: Nitrification reactor; material: Wastewater; isolation source: activated sludge from nitrification reactor of wastewater treatment...
CACCGGTCGTTCCGCACCTTCCTCGACCCGGGAGCCGAGGACCAGGAGAGTGCCGACGACATGGAGATCGTCGACAAGCCGGTGAAGGCCCAGGTCGAGTCGGCCCGCGGTCAGGACACGTCACCGGGCCCGATGGGCCGCGCCACCCCGTGGGGCGGCAAGCCGTACACCGTGTCGCGGTCGCGGCGCATGCGGTACTGGGCGATGCGCAAGGCGGCGGGCAAGTTCATCCCGACGCCGTCGCCCACCCAGCGCGTGCAGGACGCCGACGTGCTGGTGCTCGGCGGGCGTGAGTGGGTGGCGGTGCACACCCCCGGGCACACGATCGACCACCTGTGCCTGTACGACCCGAACGACGGCGTGATGATCAGCGGCGACCACGTGCTGCCCACGATCACCCCGCACATCTCCGGCCTCGGCACCACGGTCGATCCGTTGAAGGACTTCTTCGACAGCCTCGACCGGATGACCACCTTCGACCGGGTCCGCACGGTGTTGCCGGCGCACGGGCTCGAGTTCCACGACCTGGCAGGTCGGGCGAACGACATCAAGCGCCACCACCACGAGCGGCTCGAGAAGCTGCGGGCCGCGTCGGACGAGGTGGACCGGGGCACCGTGCACGAGTACATGCAGCTGCTGTTCCAGCAGCGCTCGTGGGGCCCGATGGCCGAGAGCGAGACGTACGCCCACCTCGAACACCTCCGCCTGCTCGGCGAGGCCGAGGTCGACGAGTCCGGCGACCAACTGACCTACCGCTTCGACTGAGGCGGTCTCACCCTCAGCGGCCGGCCAGGGCGTCGACCACGGGCGCGAAGCCGTCGGGGTCGCGGATGGTCACATGGCTCACGCCCAGCCGCTCGCGCAGGCGCTCGAGCTCGTCGACCACCTGCTCGACCGAACCGACGAGCACGAACGGCGTGGCCTCGAACAGCTCGCGGGGCATCTCGAACCGCTCGACGAACTCGTCCAGCTTCTCGGCCGCGTCGTCACCGACGTGGCAGGCCTGCACCAGGATCGAGCGTTCGATGTCGGCATCGCGATCGCCGGCGTCCTCGGTGAGCCAGCGGGCGCGCTCGTCGACGTGCTCGATCGCGAAGCCCCCGCCGTTGGGCACGCCGCCCTCGCCATGGTGCAGGCCGGTGAACTGGAAGATGTCGGCGTGCTGCGCGGCGAGCCGCACCACACGGCGTCCGTGGCCACCGATCAGGATCGGCACGTGGGGGTTCGCTGGTTCGATGCCGAGCTTGTCGAGGTGCACGTGCACGTGCTCGCCGTCATGGTCGGCCGCGCCGGTGTCGAGCAGCGAACGAACCACGGCGAGCGACTCGCCGAAGCGCGTGACGCGCAGGCCGGGATCGCGCAGCTCGAGCCCGATCGCGTCGTGCTCGCTCTGCATGTAGCCCGTGCCCCAGCCGAGCACCAGACGTCCGCCGATCATCCGGTCGACCGTGGCCGCGGTGCGGGCCAGCAACGCCGGCTGGTGGAACTCGTTGTTGAGCACCAGCGGACCGACGCGCAGACGCTCGGTCGCCAGCGCAGCGACCACGAGCGGGACGAACGGGTCGATCGTGCCGACGTGGTCGAAGCTGTAGAGCTCGTCGTAGCCGAGCGACTCGACGTGACGGGCGTGCGCCTGCGTCTTCTCGGGGTCGTTCAGGGGGCCGCCCTGCACAGCGAAACGGAACGGTCGGGCCATGGGTCGACCGTACCGCCCGCGGCGCGCGGCGCTCAGCCGGGCGCGGCGAGGCCCGCCCAGCGACGCGCGAGTTCGACCCGGTTGCCGACACCGAGCTTGCGGTACGCCGACGACACATGGCTCTCGACCGTTCGCCGGGAGATGAACAGCCGCTCGGCGATGGCGCTGTTGGTGCACCCCTGCGCGACGAGCTCGACGACGGCGGCCTCGGAACGTGTCAGCGGACCGGCGGGGCCGGGCGGCGGCGTGACGGACGCCGCCGTGGCGGGTCGGTCCAGTCGCAGCAGGCGCAGCCCGAAGCCGAGTGCCCGGTACCGCTCGTACAGGCGGTGCCGCTGCTCGGCTCGCGCCATCGCGGACCCTCGGTCAGCCAGTTCGTCGGCCGACCATCGCGCGAGTTCGGCATCGAGCCGGAAGCGCTCACGACCGGCGCGGTCGGCCACTCGCTCGAGGTGCTCGATCGCCCGCCGCACGCGGTCGTCATCGCCGCGAGCGGCCGCGTACGAGACGACGTCGAGCGACAGTTCCTGCCGAGGCAGGTCGATCCCCCACGCCTCGAACGCGTCCCAGTAGGCGTCGACCAGGGCACCGGCCTCGGCGGTCTTGCCGTCGGCCGCGAGCAGCGCCGCCTCCGCCATCGCGAGGTGGTCGAGGCCGAGCTGGGCCTGCGCGGGTCGCACGCGGCTGCGGGCGTCGTCGATCCGGTCTCGCGCCAACGACAGGTCGCCGCGAACCAGAGCCGTCCGCGCGAGCAACGCCGCGCACCACAGGTTCGCCCCGTAGGCGTCGACGATCTCGGCCGCCAACGCGGCAGAGGCCGACGCCTCGACGTCGTCCCAGTTGCCCTCCTGGAAGTGGCACGCAGCGTCGAGCGTGTCGTATCCCGCGACCGCCCAGAAGTGCCCCTCGCGCGTGGATCTGGCGCGGCCGATGTTGTTCACGCGGTGTGCGAGGGCGAACCGGCCGAGCTCGAAGTCGACGATCGATGCCGAGAACCACGGCTGGTAGAGGGCCGCACCCCGCGCCTCGGGCAACTCGGCCAGCGCGACCATCTGGTCGGCCATCCGTTCGGCCTCGTCGAGCTCGACCCGGTAGAGCGACACCAGTGCCCCGACCATGTGTGCTGCCAGCAGGGTCACCACGTCGGACACCCGCTCGGGATCGTCGGGATCGTCGGGGTCGACGACGGCGCGGGCAGCCGCCGCCGAGCGTTCGGCGGCAGCGTCGAAGTCGCCGCTCATCAGCCGCATGAACGCCTCCTCGGCGGCGAACCGCGACCTGCCGACCTCGTCGGAGGTGAGCAGGGAGGCGCGCTGCAACTCGCGGATCGACTCATCGGTCCGGCCTTCGCGGAACAGGCCGACCGCGTGTTCGCGGCGCAGTTCGATCTCCTCGGCGGGCGCGGCGTCGGTGAGCAGGATCTGCACCAGGGCGTCGGCCTCGGCCACCCGACCGAGACTCGACAGCACGCGCATGTGGGCGCGGATCAACGCACGGGAGGGCGCATGAGTCGTCCGGAACGCCCGCTCGATCAGCTGCAACGCAGCACCCGGATCGGTGTCGGCCAGCAGCTCCGCCGCCTGTCGGAGCCAGTCGGCGACCACCGATCCCGTCATCCCCGAGGCGACGACATGATCTGCGACGTCGAGCGGCGCCGCGCCCCGCGAGGTGAGCACGCCGACCATCGCCTGATGCAAGCTGGCGAGCATCGAGGTCGACACGCACCGCTCGGCCGCCCGGCGGAAGAACTCGTGGCGGTAGCGGTGGACGGTGCCGTCGGCGGCGACGATGCCGGCGCGCTCGAGCCGCTCGACCACACCGGCCACCTGGATCAACGGTGCGTGCAGGATGTCCGCGACGTCGGCGACCGTGAAGGTCGCGCCGGCGATCGCGGTCGCGGCGGCCACCAACCCGTCCGGCCCGACGACGGATTCGAGCCGGGAACGCACCGGGTCGGGGATCGAACGGAGCAGTTCGTGCTCGGCGGCGCCCGCGATGTCGACCGCGCCGTTGCGGACCGCCACGCCGGAGTCGGCGGCCGCGTCGAGGGTGGTCGCCGCCAGGAGCGGCGACCCGTTCGACGCGGCGAGCGCCCGGCCGAGTCGTTCACCGGGCGGGGCGCCGAAGCGTTCGACGCACATCTCGCTCACCGACGCCAGGTCGAGCGGGCCGAGCTCGTACACGTCGGCGAGCCGCTCGAGTCGCGGCCACCACCGGTCGAGCGGCGTCGGCCGCACCCCGGTCCGGCCGGCGAGGACGAGACCGACGGGGATCATCGACAGCCGGTCGAGCACCACCTCGAGGAACGCGACGCTGCCCGGGTCGGCGAGGTGGATGTCGTCGAGCAGCAGCACCGTCGGCGCTGCGAGTGCCAGCCGGTCGAGGCGCTCGAGCAGACGCTCGATCGACGCGCCGTCCGTTCCGGCCCCGACGCCGGCCTCGAAGAACGACGCCGTGGAGGCGATCGACATGCCCGAGCCGTCACCGAACGCGAGGCCGAGCGCCGTCGCGATCAGCCGGAACGGTGCCACGAGGCCCGCCTCGGCCGTGGCCCGGCACGTCGTGACCCGTCGTTCGTCGCAACGCCTCGCCACATGGTCGAGCAGGAAGCTCTTGCCACCCCCGGCGGGCGCCGTGAAGACCACGCACCCGCCGACGCCGATCTCGAGGCCGCCGAGGAGCAGGTCGATCCGGTCGAGCTCGTGCTGTCGGCCGACGATGGGTTCGCTGCCCGCGTCCACGGGTGGCGAACCTAGACGCGATCGTCGGATCGGTGCCCCCCGAACGGGTGAGATCCTGACGACCTGGGGTCGCCGACGGTGACCGTCCTCGCTCACGCGGCGGAGTCGAACGAGACCGACACGTCGACCACGAGATCGAGCCCCGTGCTGGCCAGGACACAGACCTCGCCGGTGAGTCCGGCGGTCGCCACCACGGCGTTGGCCCTCGGCCGGCCGGCCCGGACGTCGAGGTTCGACGCCAGCGGCGGCGTGCGATCGCAGGGGAACACCGTGACCCAGCCGTCGTGGTCGGGTCGGTCGGCGGTGACGTTCAGCACGACCACCCGTCCCGGCTCGCCGACGTCGACGACGCGCACCACACCGGCGGTCAGGCGACCGCCCGAGCCGGCGACGCGAGTGTCGAGCACCCGGGCGTCGAGGGAGCGCATCGGCCGAGCCTCTCCGGGCAGGTACACCCCCATCACGTCCACCACGACGTGGGCGGGCATCGACGAGAAGATGCAGACCTCGCGCGCTGCGCCCAGCCGGACCGTCACCGCGTTCGACGCCGTCTCGCCGCCCGTGGCGTTGAGGTTCGACGCGAGCGGCCGTCCGCCCTCGCACGGGTACACCGTGACGAATCCGGCCCGTGCCGGCGCGTCGACCGCCACGTCGAGCACCACGGCCGTAGCCGACGGCGGGACGGCGGCGAGGGACGCGAGCGACAGGACCTGCACACCACCTGTGGGCCGAGCGGCGCCGCCGACCCTGGTGTCCATCGCCCGCACGGGCGACACGGGGGTGAGCACCGTCGTGCCGGCCGTGGGGCTGTAGGCACCGTCGACGTCGACGACGAGGTGCGTGGTGGCCGAGGCCGCCACGCACACCGACCCACCGCCCAGGCCGACCGTGGCCATCGCCGCGATCGTCTCGCCGGCGACGAAGTTGACCGTGCTCGTGGACGGCACCGAGGCACCGCACCGGAACACGGTGACGTAGCCGGCGGCGCGTGGTTCGGTGACGGTGACGTTGAGCACCACGGCGGTCGCGTCCGCGGGCACGCCGGCCGTGCCCGCGAGCGCGAGCGATCTGGTGCTGCCGCCGGTGATCGGCGTGCCGCTGCTGCGGGTGTCGAGCACCCGGTGCGGGTCGAGTTCGACGAAGTGCACCGCGATCGACGTCGGGTCGGGCCCTGCCGATCCGACGACCGTCGTGGTGGTGGTCGTGCCGGGCTCGGGGGTGCTCGTGGTGGTCGTCCCGGGCGCGGGCGCGTCCGTCGTCGTCGGGTGCGGCACCGTCGTCGTCGGGTGCGGCACCGTCGTGGACGTCGTGGACGTCGTGGACGTCGTGGTCGTGGACGATCCTGCCTGCACCTCGATCGGGCGGCTCACCAGCACGGGCTCGCCGTCGGGCCCCTCGCCCTCGAGCACGATCGTGTGCTCGCCGACCGGCGCGTCGAGCGGGATGGTGAGCTCGAAGCGCACCTCGCCGTTCGCGTCCGCCGTCCCGACGGCCAACACGATCGGATCGCTGAACAGCAGCGCCCGTACGGCGGTGCCACCGGCGAAGCCCGAGCCGGTCTGCGTGACCGTCGTGCCGACCACCACCTGCGAGATCGGCAGCGGGGTGGGCGAGGTGTCGACCACGGTCACCGTGAAGGTGCGTACACGGGCGTTGCCGGCGCGGTCGGTGGCGGTACAGGTCACGGTCGTCGCGCCGACGGCGAAGTCGGTACCGCTCGACGGGCTGCACACCACCGACACCGAGCCGCTCGCGTCGGTCGCGGTGGGCGTGGTGTAGTGCACCCGCACACGGGTGCGACCGGCCGGGATGTCGGCGTTCACCCTCACGCTGGCCGGCGTGCCCATCGTCGGCGCGGTGGTGTCGGCCGAGCCCGGTGCGGCGCCGATCTGGAAGTCGACGTCGAAGAACGTGTCGCGGATGCCGTTGCCGTTGGTGTCGACCTTGACGGTGCTCTCGACGAAGCCGGTCGACGACATCGTGCCGCTCGCCCCGACGCACGGGAAGGGGAACACGCACGCGTTGCCGTTGAAGCTGCCGCTGATCCCGGTGTTGGCCACGGTCACCGACACCGATCCGCTGACGCTGGCGAAGATGAGGTCGATGTCGACCGACAGCGTGCCGGTGAAGCTGAAGCGGCCGTCCGAGAACACGTCGCCCGACAGGTCGGCCGTGGCGAAGAGCAGGTTGTACGACACCGGGTTGTTCGCCGCGATGCGCAGCCGCACGATGCCACCGACGTTCGCGAGCTGGAACGAGGCACTGCCCATGTTCCGGCCGAACAGCGCGAGCGTGCCGGTGACCGATCCCGTGAACGTGCCGTCGCTCTCGACCACCAACTGGTCGAGCCGCAGACCGACGGCGTCGCCGAGCAGCGTGACCGACGGGGTGTTCGTCGACTCGAGGCGGAGCACCCCGTTCAGGACGTACAGGCGGAACGACGCCGACGTCGCCGAGAACACCGGGCCGAGCACCACCGACGGGACCGTGAAGGTGCGGTCGATCGTGCTGTCGGCGTCGAACGACAGCGTCGGCAACGTGATCGGGTCGCCCATCGGCAAGAAGAGCTTGCCGCCGGTGATGCTGGCGGCGAAGGTCGTCATCGACGCGCCGGTCTTCTGCATCGACAGGGTCAGGTCGCGGATGCTCAGCGCATCCGGGCCCCACTGCCGTACCAGCACCTCGACGTCGAACGTGCCGTCGGCCGCGATCACGAACGACTCGATCTGCAGGTCGTTGTTGCCGAGGCGGACGATCGCCGGCTGCGTGGCCGAGAGCGGGTCGACCCGTACCGAGAACACGCCGTCGGTGAGGGCGAGGACGAGCGTGCCGCGCAACTCGGCGACACCGAGCGACAGGCTCGCCGCCACGAGCGTGCGCTCCATGTCGAGGGTCGGGTCGAGGGTGAACGCCGGCGTCTGCAGGGTCGGATGGCCTGCGGTGCCGTCGGCCAGGCCAGGGATCGTCATCGACCCCGCGCCCACCTCGAGTCGCACCTGGGCCATCGCCCCGCTGCTGCGCAGACTGGCCGAGGGCACACCGAGCGAGAAGCCCCCGGGTGCGGTGAAGGTGACGGCCGCCGTGGTGACGTTCAGCGTGCCGTCGCTGCCCACCTCGAACAGCGGCACCGTGAGGTTCCACAGCGTGGTGGCACCGTTGCGAACATGCAGACCGGCGTTGGTGGCGCGGAACGTGCCGGCCCCACCGGCGAACAGGATCGTGAACGTGCCGGTCGCGAAGAACGGTGACGGCGACGGCCCGAGCCGCAGCCCGCCCGCCGGCAGCACCACGGAGAAGCTGCCCTCACCGCGGGTCGAGATCGAGCCGCTGATGGTCTGTGTGCCCGCACCGGGGATGGTGAGCGTGCCGTTGCTGATGCCGACCGATGCCGACGTGGCGGTGACGGTGAGCGAGAGCGTGCCGCCGACCGCCCACCCGGCGAGGGTCAGCGGGCCACCCTGGGTCGACAGCGTCATCGTGCCGGTGGCGCCGTCGGTCTGCGACACGGTCACGGTCGAGCCGATCTTCAGCGTGGTGCCGAGCAGGTTCAGTGATCCGTCGACCGTGAGGCTGCCGATGCCGGTCGAGCTGAACGAGCCGGTGACGCCCAGCGTGGGCACGAACTGCAGCGGGTCGTTGAACCGCATCTGCCCGTCGACGAACACCGAGGCGACCCCGGCCTCCTGCCGCAGCCGGACGACGGCGCCGCCCGGGGCGACGGTCGCGCCGGCGGGCAGGGCGCACGCCGCGGCGGCGGTGCCGGCGGTCTGGCCGACCCGCGCGCCAATGGTGATGCGCCGCTGACCGCTCGGGAGTAGTGCCCCGAAGCCGAGTTCGCCGAGCGACACGACGAACTCCGCGTCGCCGTCGGGGTCGACGCAGCCCGACACGGTCGCGCTCCCCCGTCCGGCGGCGTTGCTCAACCAAGCGGGCAGATCTGCCGAGCCGGTGAACGCGACGGCCACGTCGTAGCCGATCTCGCCAGGTTTCCGGGTCAGCACCAGCGACGCGCTCGCGGCGAGGTTGAAGCCGCTGAGCGTGGGTCCGCGCCCGAGGTCGAAGGTCAGCGCCAGCGATCCGCCGGTGTCCGAGTCGAACGTGCCGTCGACCGACGCCGACGCACCGAGCACCGTGAGCCGCCCGTGCAGCTCGCCGGTGATCTGCAGCCCGCGCTTGCGGAACACGAGCTCGGGTTCGGTGATGCCGAAGCCGACGATGCCGAGCTGGTCGGCACGCACCTCGATGTCGTAGTCGTCGCCGGCGAGCGGGTTCGACGGCGTCAGCACGGCGACGATCACCTCGGCGCCGTCGACGAGCCCCTCCACGTTCGCCCGAGCGGTGACTCGGACGCCGCCCTGACGTTCGAACGCGTCGGCCGACGACGGGTCGAAGCCGGGCGACAGGATCCGCAGCTCGAGCGATCCGGAGATGAACTCGAAGTCGGCGGGCACACCCAAACGGTTCAGCAGCGACCCCTCGGAGGTCGGGTCGATCGAGGCGCGCAGCTCGACGGTCGGGATCGGCAGCACCACGCCGCCGGCGAACTGCTGGTCGCGCATCGCGACCTGGAACGTCGCCCGAGCGCCGATCAGCGGCACGGTGCCGTTGATCGACAGGCCGGTCGCCGTGCCGCGGACGGTGGCCTTGAAGGCCGGGATCGACATGAACATGCCCTCGTACACACCGTTGAACGACGCGGCACGCAGCCACTGCCGGGCGTCGTCGACGAAGGACGCCGCCGCGGTGTTCACCGAGAACCGGTCGTCGCCGATCGCGTCGAGCTGCTGGGTCAACAGGATCTGCGGGCTCGGCAGGAACAGCGTGCCGCGCACGGGCGTGGCGGGCGCGGTGACGGTCTCGGCCACCTGGCGCAGCCACGGCAGCGCACCGGCCGGATCGGTCGGCACCGGGCCGACCTGCGAGACCAGCGTGACCGGATCGACGATCATCCCGGGCACCTGCAGGCGGCCGCTGATGAGGATGCCGCCGTACTTCAACAGGTTGTCGTAGTCGACCTTGGTGACGATCGGGATCTTGTCGGGATCGACCTCGACCGGGCTGATGTCGAGCGGTTCACCGCTCACCGGATCGAAGAGCCGTTGCACCTGCTGGTCGACGAAGCGCTGGTTCTGCGGCGCGGTGATCAGCAGGTCCGACCCGACCATCTCGTAGCCGAGCAGGCCGATGCGGCCTCGGCCCCTGATCGCCCACCGGCCGTCGTCCGGGTCGATGCGCGGGGCCACCGTGCCGGTGACCAGACTCTCGACGAACCCGCCGACGGGCAGCTGGGCGGTGAAGTCGAACGTGTCGACGAAGCCGATCGACAGCAGCGTCGTGAGCTCGCCGCCGACGACGGGGACGATCATCTCGTTCAGCCGCTGGAGGAGCTTCGAGATCGAGATCGAGTAGCCGGCGGCGATGCCGTCGCGGTTGATCGTCAGGGTCCCGGCCGCCTCGGGCTCGCCGAAGGGGATGCCGAGGATCAGCGGCTGGATCTTTCCGGTGAGGGTGAGCGACGGGTCGAACACCTCGAGCGCAGCAGCACCGGCGTGCTGCAACGCCTGGCTCACCATCGCCACGAAGGCGGCCATGGTTCGCTGGCCGGCCCCGAACGCTTCCAGCAGATCGGCCGGCACCTCGCCGCCGACGGACACGCCGTCGAGCGCGATCAACAGCTCACCGATCACGGCGGTGACGAGATCGGGGTCGGTGGCGAGCACGGCCGCCGCCTCGCCGGGACTGCTCGGCAGGAGCGCGAGCAGCCGGGCGACGACGACACCCGAGGTGAGGCTCGCGGCGTCCTCCGTGGGGCTCACCACACCGTCACCGTCGACGTCGAGCAGGTACCGCGCGAGCGGCCGGTGGTGTGCCTGGTCGAGCTCGGCGGCCAGCGCGTCGAGTGCCTGGCCGAACGCGGCACCACCGATCTCGACGGTGCCGTTCGCGACCTCGGCCACGAACGTACGGATCGCGATCGCCGCAGCGGGGGCGACGCCCGTCGTGTCGATCCGCATCGTGAACGTGCCCTCGCTCGGCATCACGAAGCTGATCGGGCCGGCCTGCGGGCCGGGCAGTGCGAACGCCACGTCGATCACCGGCTCGATCGGCGAGCTGAGGTCGACGAAGATGCCACCGCCGCCCACCGGGATGCCGAACGCCGTCAGGTCGCCGCGAGCGAACAGCTTCGCCCCGTCGCCGGGACGGAAGCCGATGTTCATCCCGAAGGTCACCTCGCCGCCGGCCATGCCGGGCGACGCGACGCTGGTGATGAAGCCGGTGCCGGCGATCGAGAACGGCCGGTCCCACAGCGCACCGCCGCCGACGACCGGACGGATCGCGTCGATGATCGCCTGACGGTCGACGTCGGCGTCGACGG
>WBZX01003096.1_pt1 | contig 10810 bp, 11 predicted proteins | sample 5204211 | NCBI WGS metagenome assembly WBZX01 (sample SAMN12344362, study PRJNA552823) | activated sludge metagenome | biome: Activated sludge suspended growth; feature: Nitrification reactor; material: Wastewater; isolation source: activated sludge from nitrification reactor of wastewater...
GGCCCCCGAAGGCAAGACCATCGACGACATCACGAAGACCTCGAACTTCGAGGTCGGCAAGCTCAAGGTCACGATGGTCGACATCACCGGTCGCTACAACGCGCCCGAGCGCCCCGGCAGCACCACGATGGTCGACGAGTCGGACTATCGGATGATGGCCGCGATCGTCGAAGGCTCCGGCGACCCGTTCTTCTTCAAGCTGCTGGGGCCGGGCAAGACCGTCGAGCTGTGGGCCAAGCCGTTCGAAGACGGCCTGCGCGCGGCGAGCTGAGCCGCACCCGCCGGCGCCGCTCGCCGCTCACGGCGAGGCGGCGCGGCAGCTACCGCCACAGTCATCGCACGCATCGCTGGCGAGCTCGCACTGATCGCGGGCGTAGAAGCAGGCGTCATCGTACTCGCGCTCGCCGGCGTGCTGCTCCGCCAGGCGACAGATGCGTTGCTCGAGCCGACACGCGACCCCCGCGAGCTCGCAGATGCGGCGGCATCGTGCGCCGGCGTCGTCGAAGTCGGTGGCAAGGTTCGGGGCCTCCTCGTCGGCGGCCTTCTTCGCGCTCGGATCGTCCGTGGTCGCCGCGTCGCCGGTGGGCACGGGCGGCGACTCCGGCGTGACCGGCTTCGACGCCGTGGCGTCATCACGCCGCGGCTCCTGCTTGATCCGCTTGGACTTCGCAGGGCGGTTGGTCTCGCGCACCTCGGGCGCCGACGTACTGCTGCCCGCGGCACCCGCGACCTCACCGCCGACGCCGAGTGCCCGCAACGCGGCCACCGTCTCGTCGAGCTCGGCGCGCGACGCCGCCAACGGGTCGCCCGCGCCGGGCTCCCGCGACCCCTTCTTCGCGCAGCTCACCAGCAACGTGAGCGCGACGAGGGCCAGCTGGCGGGTCCGGCGATGGTGGTCAACCCTCGCAACCTTCGCACGCTTCTTCGGCGCGTTCGCAGTCGCGTTGGGCTCGCTCACAGGCATCGCCATACTCCTTTTCGTCGACGTGGTCACGTGCGAGTGCACAGATGCGCTCCGAGAGCCCGCACATCGTCTCGGCGAGATCGCAGACGTTGCTGCACGCCTGCTCCCGCGCATCGGTGTCCGCCGCCGGTTTGCTGGGCTTGCCCGCGGGCGCGCGTGACGGCGTACGCCGTGGATGGTCGCTGACACCGGCCTTGCGATAGCTCCCGAGCCGCACACCGGCGTCACGCAGCGCCGCCTCGTGGCTATCGAGCTGCACGAGCAACTCGGCCAGCGTGGCCTCGACCGGCGCGCGATCGACCGGCGCGACCGTGGTGGCGGCCTCGGCTTCGGCGGCGGGGCACGGCGGCTCGGCGGGCGACGCCACGGCGGCAGTGGCCGCATCGGCCTGCGGTGCGGCGTCTCGCAGGGCGGCGCCCCGCTTGGCCGCGCACGCCCCGAGCACCAGCAGCCAGACCAGCGCGCGGCAGCGAAGGCGCGCGCTCACAGCCCCTCGAGCTCGCGTTCGAGCAGCGACTGGTTCATGTCGAGCGCCTGCTGGTAGGCCCCCAGCGCGTCGTCGTCGCGACCGAGCGACTCGAACACCTCGCCGCGCAGCGCGACGACGCGGGCGGTGAACGGGTTGGGCACCACGGCGTCGGCACCTTCGGCGAGTCCCTCGTCGATCACGGCGAGCAGAGCCTCGTCGGCGATCGGATCGACGTCGGGGAAGTCGAGCCGCAGCCGCACGAGTCGACCGTACACGTCGTGGCGGAGCTCGATCGCGAGGTCGCCACCGTCGGCGTGCGACGGCCACGACTGCTTGCGCAGCGACTCGAGGGTCGCAATCGCGGCGGCCGGATCGCCCTGCTCGAGCAACAGATCGACGCGGCGATGCGCGACCGAGACCTCCTGCGCGAGCGCGACCAGGGCATCGGGGCGCGCGGGCGCGAGGCGCCCGGCCTGGGCCAACCCCACCAGCATGGTGCCGGCGCCGAGCAACACCCCGAGCAACAACGTGGGCAGACGCTTCACGGCGCACCTCCGACCGACGACGCGCCCACGGCCGTGGGCGTCGCCAAGGCCTCGGTGAGCAGTCGCGCGCGCACGCTGCCGCGCGCGTCGTCGACCGCGTGGGCCTGCTCCGCGCGGGCCGCAGGGGCCAGCAGCGAGAACTGCTGCTCGAGCAGCTCGGCCGAGCCCGCCGTCCGCGTCGGCGCCTGCGGACCCCGGGGCATCACGAACACCACGATCGCCGCGGCCGCGATCGCCGGCGCCGCCCACAGCAGCGCGCGACGCCGCCACCACGGCACCGGCGTGATCGCCCGCGAGATCTCGGACCACAGCGCGTCCTCGCGGGCGGCGCTCAGCTCCGAGGGCGCCCGCGCGTGCAGCAGCAGCCGCACCACCGCGAGCTCGGGCTCGACGCTGCCGACATGGGCCGAGCCACCCTGCGCCTCGGTGTCGCCGGCGTCCTGGGCCGCGCCCGCGCGCAGCTCGTCTTCCCAGCCGAGCGCGGCGGGATCGAGGGCGGAGCGGGGTTCGTGGTCGCGGGTCATGACGGTGTCGCCCCCCGGAACGCCCGCCACCGCGGGGTCCTTACGCCGGAGTTCGCGGGGCCGCCGTTCGCGCCCCGCGCCCGGGTCGATGCTGCGCTCGCGCGTGTGTTCATGGTTCACCTCGAAGGCTGACGCCTTGCTTCTCGCAGGCCTGCTTGAAGGCCCGACAGGCCCGGAACAAGAGCACGTCGAGCGTGCCCAGCTTCACGTCCATGGTGGCGGCGCAGTCCTCGCGCGAGCGGCCCTGCAGCAGTCGCAGGCGCAGGACTGCGGCGTAGCGCTCGTTCATGCCCGCCAGCACCGCCTCGATCTTCACCCGCAGGTGCTCGCGCTCGAGTTCGTCCTCGGTGGGATCGCGGCCCGGTGCCACCATGGTGTCGACATGCTCGGCGAAGGCCCCCCGCAGTCGCTGGCGCCGCCCCGATGATCGCAGCAGGTCGCGGGCCTTGTTCTTGGCCAGCACCTTGAGCCACGGGTACAGGCCGGGCTCCTTCCACGCGTAGTTGGGCAGCGCCCCGAACGCGGCGAGGAAGGTCTCGCGCAGGCAGTCCTCGGCGTCGTCCTTGTCGCCGAGCATCGGCACCAAGACGTGGGCATAGATCGCGCGCGCGTACGCGCGATAGATCTGCTCGAAGGCGCGACGATCGCCCTTGGCCGCGCGTTGGACCAACGCACGCTCGTCGTCGAGGGCGTCGGGGCGCCGAGTCACCGCGGGCGCAAGGTTACCCCGCGACCGGCGGCGGTTGCTACCATCCGCGGCGACGTCCCCTTGCCTCGCCTCGACATCTTGATCGCGCGCAACTTCGGGATCTCGCGCAGCGCCGTGACCCGGCTGCTCCGCGCCGGCGCGGTGCGGGCCCCGGACGGCGGGCGGCTCGACGACGGCCGCCTGCAGGTGGAGCCCAGCACCCTGCCCCGGCCCATCGAGGTCGACGGCGTGACGCGACAGCTGTACGCGCGCTTCGAGGTGTTGCAGCACAAGCCGCTCGGTGTCGTCACCGCCCAGCGCGACGATCGCCACCCGACCGCCTACGCGCTGCTGGCCGACGCGCCGTTGTTCCGCGAGCTGCGATCGGTGGGGCGCCTCGACCTCGACACCAGCGGCCTGTTGCTGTGGACCACCGACGGCACCCTGCTGCATCGGCTGACCCACCCGCGCTGGGGCGTCGAGCGCTGCTACCACGCGGCCCTGTCGGCGCCGTGGCAGCCGCTGCCCGACGACCTCGCCCTCGACGACGGCCACCGACCCGACATCGTCGAGCTCACCGCGATCGGCCCCGAGCAGTGCCATCCGGCGCTGCGCCCCGAGCCCGACGCGGTCGCACACGCCTCGATCACGATCACCGGCGGGCGCTTCCACGAGGTGCGACGCATCTTCGCCGCGCTGGGCTCGCAGGTGCTGTCGCTGTGCCGCGTGCGCTTCGGTGGCGTGACGCTACCGCCGACGCTCGCGCCCGCGCAGTGGCAGCCGATCGATCTCCGCGCGCACTTCCGCGGGCTCACACCGCGGGACCTCGACGTCGCCGACGACCCGGCGTCCTAGTTCGTTGGCTTCGAGCCGCGCGCGCACCGGCGCCCTCGGGTGGCCCGCGGCGAGCCGCTCGAGGCCCGGCACCGGCCCAGAATCGGGACGATCGGACACATTCGTGCGGTCACGGCTCAAGCTCGGACGCCTTCGCAGCGATGACGCTTACGCATGACGACGACGGCAAACCTCGGGACGAAGTGGGGCGCGGCGGCATTGGTGGCGGCGACCCTCGCGGCGATCGGCTGTGACGTGCAGCTGATGCCGGAGGCGGCGAGCTACGACGGCGTCGTCACGCCGCGACTCGAGGTCGTCGTCCAGGCCGCCGCGATGCCGGCCCAGGACGTCGCCGCCGTCGACCTCGAGCTGGTCGAGGTGTCGCTGCACCGCGAGAGCGACGACGCGTGGGTGTGGATCGCCGGCGACGCCGAGAACGTCGAGCTGTCCCTGGGTGGCATCGACGCCCAGGCGGTCGTGCCCTTGCTCGCCGATCACTACGATCGCGTGCGCATCGTGCTCGACACGCCCCGCGTCGCGAGCCACGGCAAGTGGAAGCGCGCCGAGCTCGTCGTAGACGAGCTCGAGCTCGAGCTCGACCTCGATCTCGACGCGGACACGCGGCTCGAGCTGCGCTTCGACGTCGCCGAATCGCTGAGCGGCAACGCCAGCGGATGGCGCTTCGAGCCGCGGGCGTGGGCGCACGCGGGCCACGCCCAGCTGCCGTAGCCATTGGCGCTCGCGCGGCGCGGGACGCCCGCGGTAGGCTACGCGCCCGCCATGCGCGTCACTCCGCTGCTCCCCCTCCTCGTGCTGCTGACCCTCGCGACCTCGTGCGACCGCGAGCCCACGCCCGATGCGGGCGTGCGCAAGGCCCCCGAAGCGGGCAAGGCAGGCGCCGCCGAGCCTGAGGGCGGCAAGGCGGGCGCCGCCAAACCGGACCCGGGCAAGCCCGCCGTCGCCGAGCCCGCAGCGGGCGCGAAGGATCCCGACGCGCCGATCGAGCTGGCCGCCATCGCCGACACCGCGCCGCACCCCTTCGGTGTGCGCGACATGCTGGCGATGGATCGCCTCAGCGACCCGGTGCTCGACGGCAAGGGCAACGTCATCTTCGTGCTGCGACAGACCGATCTCGCGGGCAACCGCGGGCGCACCGACCTGTGGAAGGTCGCCATCGCCGGCGGCGCCCCCACGCGGCTGACGACGCACCCCGAGTCCGACGACAGCCCCCGCGTCGCGCCCGACGGCACCATCTACTTCTCGTCCGGACGCGGCGGTCAGCCCGGGGTGTGGAAGCTGCCGCCCGGCACCACCGATGCGGTGAAGGTCACCGACCTGCCGCTGCCGATCGCTGCGCTCGCGCTGTCGCCGGCCGGCGATCAGCTGGCGTTCTCGATGGAGGTGTTCGTCGATTGCGAGGACCTCGCGTGCACCAAGGCGCGGCTCGACGCCGCGGCCGCGCAGAAGGCCAGCGGCGTGCTGTACGACCACATGTTCGTGCGCCACTGGGACAGCTGGGCCGACGGTCGCCGCAACCACCTCTTCGTGATGCCCGTCGCCGGCGGCACACCGATCGACGTGACCAAGGGTCTCGACGCCGACGTGCCCAGCAAGCCCTTCGGCGGCGCCGAGGAGTTCACGTTCTCCCCCGACGGCCGCACGATCGTGTTCGGCGCCCGCGACCGCGTGGCGGACGAGCCGTGGTCGACCAACTTCGATCTCTTCGCGGTCGCGAGCGACGGCAACGGTGAGCGCAAGAAGCTCACCGCCGGCAACCCCGCGTGGGACAGCCACCCGCGCTTCTCGCCGGATGGGCAGACGCTCTACTACAAGGCGATGAAGCGACCCGGCTACGAGGCCGACCGCTTCCACCTGGTCGCGATGTCGTGGCCCGACGGCACGCCCCGCGCGGTCACCGACGCGTGGGATCGGTCGATCGACGAGCTGAGCATCGACCCCGACGGCAACACCGCGTGGGTCACCGCCGACGAGCTCGGCCGCAAGAAGGTCTTCGCGGTCGAGCTCGCGACCGGCACGGTGACACCGCGCAGCGAGAACGGCTCGGTGGCGTCGGTGCTGGCCGACGCCACCCAGCTGGTGTTCCTGCGCGACGACCTGCGGACACCCGCCGAGCTGTTCCGCTTGGCCAAGGCCGGCGGCGAGCCGACCGCGATCACGACCATCAACACCACCAAGGTCACCGCGGCGCAGATGGGCAAGGCCGAGCCGTTCGAGTTCGTGGGTGCCGGCGGTGATACCGTGCACGGCTGGGTGGTCGAGCCGGTCGGCCTCGACGCCGCCAAGACCTACCCGGTCGCGCTGCTCATCCATGGCGGGCCCCAGGGCAGCTTCGGCGATCACTTCCACTACCGCTGGAACCCGCAGGCCTACGCGGGCGCGGGCTTCGGTGCGGTGATGATCGACTTCCACGGCTCGACCGGCTACGGCCAGGCCTTCACCGACGCGATCAACGACGACTGGGGCGGCAAGCCGCTCACCGACCTCGACAAGGGCCTCGAGGCCGCGCTCGCCAAGTACCCCTGGCTCGACGGCACCCGGGTGTGCGCGCTCGGGGCCTCGTACGGCGGCTACATGATCAACTGGATCGCCGGCAAGCTGCCGGATCGCTTCCGATGCCTGGTCAACCACGACGGGCTGTTCGACATGCGCTCGATGTACTACGCGACCGAGGAGCTGTGGTTCCCCGAGTGGGAGCACCGCGGCCCGCAGTACCTCGTGCCCAAGCGCTACGAGCTGTGGAACCCGGTCAACCTGGTCGCGCGGTGGAAGACGCCGATGCTGGTCATCCATGGCGCGCTCGACTTCCGCGTGCCCGAGGCCCAGGGACTCTCGACCTTCACGGCGCTGCAGCGCCGCGGCATCGAGAGCCGCTACCTGCGGTTCCCCGAGGAGAACCACTGGGTGCTGCGACCGGCCAACAGCATCCAGTGGCACGACACCGTGTTGAAGTGGCTGGCCGATCACACCGCCGCGGGCACGAAGTGACGCGCGACGACAGCCTCGTCGTCGCAGGCGTCGATCCGAGCACCTGCGCCGAGGGGCCGCACCGACGCTTCGCGCTGTGGCTGCAGGGCTGCACGCTGGCGTGTCCGGGCTGCTGCAACCCGGAGCTGTTCGACGCCGACGCGGGGCGACGGCGCCAGGTGTCGGAGCTGCTCACCGAGATCAACGCGGCGCCCGGCGGTGTCGAAGGCGTGACCGTGGTCGGTGGCGAGCCGCTGCAGCAGCTGCCCGCGCTCACGCGGCTGCTGGCCGGCGTGGCGGCGAGCGGGCTCGGTGTGCTGGTGTTCACCGGCTACGAGCCCGACGAGGCCCGTGCTCTGCCCGGCTTCGACGCGCTGTGGCAGTGCTGCGACACGCTGGTCGCCGGGCGCTTCGACGCGCGTCGCCGCGACGGCGCGCCCGCGTTCGTGGGCTCGCGCAACCAGACGCTGCTGCATCGCACCACGCGCTACGCCGCCGACGCGCTGTGGCAGGGCCCGCCGCTGGCCGAGCTGGTGGTCGAGCCCGACGGCCGGGTTCGCCTCGTCGGTGCGCCGTCGACAGGTCTCGTGCTCGCGCGCGCGCTCGCACGCCCGCGCGCCCTGCGGCTTGCGGACGCGTGAGCGACTGCGCGATGCTCCGCGGCACCCATGGCGAAGGCGAGGCCCACCGCAAAGACCAAGGCGACCGTGAAGGCGAAGCCCAAGCCAGTGTCCAAGGCGAGGCCCGCCGCGAAGCCCAAGCCCGTGTCGACGGCGAAGCCCGCCGCGAAGCCCAAGCCCGCCGCGAAGCCCAAGCCCGCCGCGAAGCCCAAGCCCGCCGCGAAGCCCAAGCCCGCCGCGAAGCCCACGCTGCCGCCGCCCGCGACCGGTGAGGGCGAGTCGCCACGGCACTGGCTGATGAAGTCAGAGCCCGATGCGTTCTCGATCGATCAGCTGGCCGCGATGGGTCGTTCGCCGTGGGACGGCGTGCGCAACTTCATGGCCCGCAATCACATGGACACGATGAAGCTCGGCGACCGGGTGCTGTTCTATCACTCGAGCTGCAACCCGCCCGGCGTGGTCGGCATCGCCGCGGTGAGCCGCGAGAGCCACCCCGACCCGACCGCGTTCGACCCCGCCAGCAAGTACTACGACCCGGGCTCGAGCCGCGACCAGCCGCGTTGGCGCATGGTCGAGGTCGCGTTCGTCGCCAAGCTGCCGCGGATGGTCACGCTCGAGACCATCCGCGACACGCCGGAGCTGTCGGACATGGTCTTGGTGCGCGCCGGTCGGCTGTCGGTGCAGCCCATCACGCGGGCGCACTTCGAGCGCATCGTCGCGATGGGCGGCGGCTCGACCGACGCCCGCGAAATCACGCGATCGTGAGCTGCGCGAGCGGGCGCGGGGCCATGCGCGCGCGCACCGTCAGCGTGGCGCGGGGATCGACCGCTGCACGCTCGAGCACCGGGGGCTCGCCCCACGCCGCCGCGATCGCGTCGTGCAGCGGGCCACGCACCCGCTCCCAGCCGGCGTCGTCGTTGGGCGCGCGCAGGCGATCGAGCACGCGCACCTCGAGGCCGCCGGTGTCGAACGACAGCCGCCCCGCGAGGCTCGCGTGCGCCTGCAGCAGCCGCGCTGCGCGGATGACCCGCGCGAGCGCGACGCCGGCGGTGGCGGCCGCGTCGGCGGCCGGCTGACCGCGCTTGCGGTGGTAGGCCAGGCCGACGCCGCCGCGGCTGCGATCGATCACGTAGTGCCCCTCGTGGCACACCAGCAGCACGCCGGGTCCCTCGCCGACATGGGCGTAGTCGGCGACGTCGATCATGACGTCGTCGGTGAGCGCACCGGTGCGGATCCAGTCGTGGAAGACCGGGATGTAGTCATCGAGCGCGGGGGTCTGCGCGCCGACGATCGCGAGCTTGAAGCCGTAGTTGAGCACGTGCATGGCGGAGTGGGGCGTTTCTCGCGGGGGGCGTTTCTCGCTAGGGGAGCGGCGCGGACTGGGCCGACAGCTTGGCCTCGCAGGCGTACGCGGCCTCGATGACGAGCTGGGCCTCCTCGACGTAGTGGTGGGCGTCGTCGTGCGAGGACTGCTCGAGATCGCGGCCGGCCAGCGCGAAGAAGTAGTGCGCGAACTTGCCGCCCGCGTACGGATCGAAGAACAGCTTGGTGTCGTAGTAGCGGGCGCGGAACTGCTCGACGATGCGCGCCGGGTCGTCGTCGATGTCGAAGGTCTGCGCGCGCACCAGGGCCTTGGCGGCCAGCAACATCGCCGACAGGGCATCCTTGGCGGCGCCGACCGCATCGCCGCGCTCGAGCTTCTCGGAGGCCTCGAAGGCCACTCGCTCGCCATCGGAGAGGCCGAACTTCGCGACCGACACGATCTCGCCGGCGCACTCGCCGACGCCGATGTCGCCGATGCCGTACTCCCGGGGGTCGGCCCAGTCGTGGTAGAGGTCGCGGGCCTGCTCGTAGCTCGGCACGTCCATCAGGTCCGACAACATCTCGCGGACCTTGGACTTGCCGATGCGCTTCACAAAGGCCTGGAAGCCCTCGCCGACCGTGCGCTCCTCGACGAAGCGGGCGGTGATGCGATCGACGACCTCGGGGATGCGCTTGCTCGGCACCGCGCCGATCGCCAGGCCGAACTGCCCGGCGTTGTGGGTCCACTGCCCGCCGAGCACGACCTGGAAGTGCGGCACGCGACGGCCGTCGACGTTGCGCTGCACGCCGAGAAAGCCGAGATCGGCGACGTGGTGCTGCCCGCACGAGTTGAAGCAACCGCTGACCTTGATGCGCAGCCCGCCGATGGCCTCGTCGTGTCCGGCGCTGCGGGCCGCCAGCCGCTGCCGCAGCTCACCGGCCAGACCGCGGCTGGCCGAGATGCCGAGCTTGCAGGTGTCGGTGCCGGGGCACGCGGTGACGTCGACGATGGTCTCGGCACCGGGCGCGGCCAGACCGAGCGCCACCAGGCGCTGGTAGACCGCCGGCACGTCGGCCTCGGGCACCCAGCGCAACACCAGGTTCTGCTCGACGGTGAGCCGCACCGCATCGCCGGTGAACTCGCGCGCGAGATCGGCGAGCCCGCGGGCTTGATCCGGGGTGAAGTCGCCGAGCGGCATCGTCACCGACACTACCGCGTAGCCGCTCTGCCGCTGCGGTCGCACGTTGGTCGCCCACCACGCGTCCATCGGGTCGCCAGGCTTGCGCACGCGCAGCGCCGGCGCCGGCGGCTTCTTGGGCTGATCGTGGGCCGCGACGTCACCGAGCCACGCGGTCCAGCGGGCGTCGGCGGGAATGCGGTCGCGCTCCTCGAGCACCACGCGCCGGAACTCCTCGAGGCCCATCTTCTTCACGACGAACTTGAGCCGCGCACGGGCGCGGTTCTGCTTCTCGCCGTGGCGCGCGAACACGCGGCACACCGCCTGCGCCAGCGGCAACATCTCGGCCTCCGGTACGAACTCGTCGAGTGCCAGCGCCTGGTGCGGCACCGCGCCCAAACCACCGCCGACGTAGAATGCGAAGCCGCGCTGCTCCCTGCCGTCGACCTCGCGCGTGAGCGCGACCAGGCCGATGTCGTGCATGAGCGCCAGCCCGCACGCCTCGGTCGCACAGCCCGAGAATGCAATCTTGAACTTGCGGCCGAAGTCCTGGGTGTCGGGGTGGCCAAGCAGGTAGTCGGCCAACGCCTTGGCGTAGGGCGTGATGTCGAACGCCTCGGTCTTGCACACGCCGGCGATCGGGCAGCCGGTCACGTTGCGCACCGAGTTCAGCGAGTACACGGGCACCTACGTCATCCACT
>WBZX01003097.1_pt1 | contig 10806 bp, 10 predicted proteins | sample 5204211 | NCBI WGS metagenome assembly WBZX01 (sample SAMN12344362, study PRJNA552823) | activated sludge metagenome | biome: Activated sludge suspended growth; feature: Nitrification reactor; material: Wastewater; isolation source: activated sludge from nitrification reactor of wastewater...
CGCACTCAACCCGATCATCAAGTTCACCACCCTGTTCGGCCTGCTGGCAGTCGAACTGGCTGTCTCCCTCAAGAAGGGTGGCCATGGCGCTGCTCCGAACCCCATGCTCTGCTGGGGCCTGGCTGTGGTCTTCATCGCCATCTCCATGTTCTTCGTCTGGCGCAGCTTCTACGGCATGCGCATCAAGACGGATGCTGGCCACTAAAGTACCCATCTCGCTCCGCCGAGATGTAACGCTCACGACCCCGTGAGCGTTTTTTGTTGGAGTACCGCCTAAAGGCGGTACTCCAACAATTACACCGCACTCTTCCACGTGATCGTGCGTTCGCCCAGCGTTTGCAGTATCTCCATCAAACTATCCTGATACACATGATGGGCGGACGCTTCAAACGTCTTCGACTTCGGCTGGAAGGCGATGCCGATTCCTGCCGTTTGTACCATGCACGAATCGGGGTCGCTGTCGCCGATGGCAATGACCTTGTCGGGTGTCAGTCCCAGTTGTTCGCACACATGAAGCAGTACGTTATGCTTGCAGATGTCGTGCAGCTTGCAGCCATTCTCGTGCTTCATTGCTGGGGAAATGGTGACTTCCCCGGTGGCAACGCCCTTGTGGAACCGCATCATGTGGGCGATGCTGAAATCAGCAAAGACCCGACGGCGAACGATCTCGGTAGCCACCCGAAACGAATCGGAGACGATGCCCACCCGGTAGCCTGCTTTGCGGAGAGCGATCACCACATCCACAGCACCAGTCATCAAGGGCATGCTCATCGCTGCTTCTTCAAAGACGCTGCGAGGTACATTGACAAAGAGTGAAGCGATCTTCGCTGTCCTTTCCGCTGGGCTCATGACGGCCTGATCAAGATACGCATTCAATTCGTTGGTCTTGCCGGTGCGCTGTGCCAGGTTGACGACGAACCGTCCCTTGAGCAAGGTACCATCCATGTCGAAGAGAGCGAGCCGTTCGGGTTGTCCCAGCCGCTGGAAGATCAGAGACATTTCAGCCTGCGATCGTCGTTCGACTTCTTCCACCTCACGCACCTGCTGCATATCGAGCCGACCATATTTAGCTGCCCGATCGAGAATAACCCGCACTACCTGCTTGGCCATGTCGCCCAGTTGTTCCAGCGTTTGGCTGTCATGCTTGATGTGGCCAATATCCACCTGCACGATGTTGGCCCCCATCGCTGCTGCATCCAGCAGCAGAGCGACGTCGACACCATAATCCGTTTCAAATCGCAACTTGCGCAAGATAGGCCGCTTCACTGCAATGATGCCACCCAGCGGTTGTTCAAAGTGTCCGAGTTCAGGGAAGAACGTCAGGATCAGCGGTTTGGCAGTCAGCATGGTCACTCGTCCCGCTGATCGGGAGAACTTGGCTTTGACAAAGTCAGCATTCCCTTCGATGAGGGGCTTGGTCATCTTCGGAATCAGATCGCTCTCCAGTTCGGAGAGGTCGCCATCCAGATAAAGAATAATGTCGTTGCTGGCTGCCCAGGCCCCATCATCCATGGAAGCCCCTTTGCCCATCAGCGTGCTGGTCACCACCTTGGCCCCCGCTTCTGCAGCGAGTTCGGGAGTTCCATCAATGGAACCATCATCAATGACAATGACCTCGGTCACGCCGGGAGAGTTTTTCGCAAACGCCACCACGGAGGCAACGGTGGGAGATTCATTCAGTACAGGGATAATCACAGAGATCATCTCTTCCTCCTGAGGTGAGTAATTGATGGGGGGAATGTGTTAGTGGGTTGGAGGCTGGTTAGTAAAAAGGAAGTGACAGATACTTATGCAGAAGTAAAGCGGATAACAGAAACGAAAACGCCCAGTCGTGCGTAGACTTTACATTATCGGTTCAGACCACGTGTTTCTCCACTGGAAAAATCAGCTTTCATAGAATCGTCATACGTAGCAATCAACCCCGAATCAGGAGAGTCAGGTAAACTCCGTAGGTGATGAGCAACAATCCGGCTTCCACTCGATTGATACGAAAACCAGTAGCCATCAGTGGGAAGAGCAGCAAGGTAATCCCCATCATCCAGGCTCCATCACTTTGAATGAGCACAGAATCGACAGGTAAGGGCGTAATAAAACCGGTAACGCCCAGGATCACCAGGATGTTGAACAAGTTGGAACCGATCACATTGCCGATGGCCATATCACTCCTGCCGCGATAGGTCGAGACCAGTGAGGAAACAACCTCTGGTAACCCGGTGCCCATCGAAACGATGGTCAAGCCGATCAGCCGCTGACTCATTCCCAACAGTGCGGCCATGTCCGAAGCACCCACCACCGTGAGGTGGGCACCCCCACTGAGTAGTATCACACCGAGTGCAACAAGTGCGAGGCAACTCAACCAGCGAGGCGCTTGTTTGACAGGTTCCGATGCCAGTTCCTTGACCTCCAGTTCCAGATGTTTTTCCTGCGAAGCGGTCAACTGCTGCCTGACCAGGCTCACCATGTAAGCAGTGAACCCCACATATATGACCAGACAAAGTGTGGCATCCAGCCGGTTCACCTCGCCATCCTGTGCGATTACCAGGCAGAGCAGGGTGACAATGACCAGAACAGGGTATTCCAGTTTCACTGTGTTGCCATCGATACGAATAGGACGAATCAGGGCACACAACCCGATGATGACAGCAATGTTGAAGAGATTGGAGCCTATCACATTGGCTACAGCAATCTCGCTCTTGTTCTGCCATGCTGCCACACCACTGACTGCCAGTTCTGGGACGGAGGTTCCTGCTGCTACGACTGTCAGCCCGATGATGGCGGGAGTCAGTCGTAACAATACTGCCAGACCAACAGCGCCTCGCAGCAGCACCTCGCCGCCAACGACCAGCAGCACCAGACCGATGATGACGAGAAAGATTGAGATCAACATGTTGCTTTACCTGTTTGGTCAACCAAGAGCCATCTCCCATAAGATACCGAGATGCCTACTCCACTGGTACTCTTGAATGCTGTCGGCCTCACGTCTCGCTGGTTGCCTTACGCGCCCAGGCTCCATGCACTCGCACAACAAGGTTGGGTGAAGCCTCTTCGCGAAGTGCTTCCCGCTGTCACCTGCACCGCTCAGGCCAGCATCCTCACGGGTACGGACCCGAGCCAGCATGGCATCGTCGCCAACGGTTGGCTCTTCCGCGATACCCGTGAAGTGCGGTTCTGGCAGCAGTCCAATGCACTCCTGCAAGCCGAGCCACTATACCTGACAGCCAAGCGCGAAGCGGAGCAGGCAGGAAGGACGTTTCGCTGTGCCAAGCTCTTCTGGTGGTTCAACCAGGGTGCGGATGTTGACATCAGTGTGACACCCAAGCCCCACTACGGTGCCGATGGCAACAAGCAATTCGGCATCACCGGTTCACCCGATGGACTCTGCGAACGACTAGAAAAGAAGTTGGGCTCATTCCCCTTCCCGTTCTTCTGGGGTCCCAACTCCGGGCTCAAGAGCACGGCCTGGATTGCGAAGGTCGCAGCAGAGGTGATTGCGGCCGAGAAGCCTGACCTGACATCGGTCTATCTGCCCCATCTCGATTATGAACCCCAGCGACATGGGCCGAGCGGCTGCGACATGCCCAGGCTGGTGAAGGAACTCGACGATGCCTGCGCACCCATTCTGGATCAAGCGAAGAATCAGGGGACCCGGGTCTGGGTCGTCAGTGAGTATGGCCACTGCGATGTCGATCAGCCTGTCTATCTGAACCGCGTGCTGCGTGAAGCAGGCTGGCTGCAAGTACGAGGCGGCCCATTCGGTGAACAACTCGATACCTTCAGCAGCGATGCCTTTGCAGTGTGCGATCATCAACTGGCACATGTCTATGTCAAGCAACCCGTGATGATCGAGACGATAGCAGCCCGGTTACGAGAAGTACCGGGCATCGACCAAGTCTATATCGGTGAAGCACGGGCAGAACTTGGACTACTGCATCCCCGTTCCGGAGAGATCGTTGTCCTCTCGAAGCCGAAGGCATGGTTCGCCTATCCGTTCTGGTTGGATGATAAGCTAGCCCCGGACTATGCCCGCTGCATCGACATCCACCGCAAGCCCGGCTTCGATCCGTGCGAACTCTTCTACGATCCCAAGCTACTCTGGCCGATGGGCCGAGCCGTCCGCCGACTAGTGCAGAAGAAGCTAGGCTTCCGCACCCTCTTCGATGTCATCCCCCTCGATGCCAGCCTGGTGAAAGGCAGCCACGGGTTATGGGCAACTGAGGCGCAGGATCGACCGCTGTTGATTGGCGACGGTACATCGCCCACAGGTGAGTTGAAGATGACGGAGGTAAAGCAGATCGTGCTGAATGCACTACGACAATAGCTAGACCGTGAGCGTACTGCTGCTGGACGAAGCCCATACAGACAAAAACATCGGACCGGCGACCGGCCCGATGGCATCTCACCAAACGAAGTTCGGCTTACTTGCGGTGACGAATCTTAGCCCGCATCCGACGCTTCTTGCTGCCAACCTTACGTCGGCCCTTTCCCCTGCGGCGTGCCATACCAATGTCTCCTGGGCGAATTGCCCCGTCAAAAGGGGGCGTAGCCCCGATAGTTTCGAGAAAGAATATGGTACAAGGCGAGAGGCAAAGGGCAATGGTTTGGGGCTGACAAGATACAATATGCTTGTTAATCTATGCCTGAAGGGAGTTTGCCATGCCGAATACCGTCGATGTTTCAGGCCTCGACACCAGCTCCGTGAAGGTGGTCGAAAGCTTGGTCGCTTTGCTTCGAAAAAAGGTTGTTCCTGTTGAGATGAAGCCATTGTCAGCGAAAAAGCTTGATACCCTCTTCGATTCGCTATCCAAAGGGCTGCCCGATATCCCCGAATTGCCTGCTGATTTCTCACGTCAAGATATCTACAGCGATCACGACTAATGCTGGTAGCACTCGATTCCAATATTCTGTTACGCCTACTCAAACGCAGTGGGCCTGTCTGTAAAGAGATCAGACAGGCAATGAAGCTGCTCGGGCAACAAGGTGCAGTCTTTTGTTATTTTCCCCAGAATGCAGCAGAGTTCTGGAATGTCTGCACTCGTCCAGCAACTGCACGAGGTGGTTATGGATTCACCGTTGCGCAAACCACCAGAAGACTTAAGCTGATCGAAAAGCACTTCCAATTGCTACCCGATGACATGGGTGTCTACACTCACTGGAGACAGATGGTTGAGTCACTCAATATCTTGGGAGTTCAGGTACACGATGCGAAAATTGCAGCTGCGATGAAAGAACACGGTGTCAAAACTCTGCTGACCATCAATGCCACTGATTTCAAGCGATTTAACCACATGACAGCAGTATCGCCAGAAGAAGTTATTACGACGTTTTCAGTTCCATAACAAATCAACCGTCAACATGTCCCACAGCCCAGAACCAACTCCCTTCCTCCATATAATGCTGGTTTACTCCAGGGTTCGTGTTCATGGCCAGTCTGTTGCAAATTACCCAGGCTTCGAAAAGCTATGGCGATCAGGTGCTGCTCGATAACGCTGAAGCTACCTTCCACGACAACGTTAAAGTAGGCTTCATTGGCCGCAATGGGGCTGGCAAGTCTACGCTGCTCAAGTGTATCCTTGGCGAAGAGGAACTCGATAAGGGCGATGTCATCCGCTCGTCCAACCTCAAGCTAGGCTACCTCCGTCAGCACGATCCGTTCCTCCCCGGCGAATCGGCTCTCGACTTCCTGATGCGTGACAGCGAACAGCCTGACTGGAAGTGTGGCGAAGTAGCGGGCGAGTTCGAACTCAAAGGTTCCTACCTGACTGGCCCCATCGCCAAGCTCTCCGGCGGTTGGCAGACCCGTGTCAAACTCGCTGCACTGCTCCTGCACGAACCCAATCTGCTGCTACTCGACGAACCAACGAACTTCCTCGACATCCGCACCCAGATTCTGCTCGAGCACTTCCTCAAGAACCACCGCTCGGCTTGCCTCATCGTCTCGCACGATCGGGCTTTCCTCAATGCCACCTGCACCCACACCCTCGACCTGAGCCGTGGCAAACTGACCATGTTCCCCGGCAAGGTCGATGCCTTCCTCGAATTTCAGAACGAACAGCGTGAGCGGGATATTCGTTCCAACGAAACGATCATGTCCAAACGCAGGCACCTCGAAGAGTTCATCGCCAAGAACAAGGCCCGTGCTGCGACTGCTACCCTGGCCCGTTCCAAGAGCAAGCAACTCGAACGGCTCGAACTCAACGAGATCGTGGGTGCAGAAAGCACTGCCAACATCCGCCCGCCCCAGGTCGAACCACGCAAAGGCAATGCCCTCCGCTGTATCAACCTCACGATTGGCTACCCGGATCGCCAGATCGCAAGCGACATCATTCTCGAAATTGAACATGGCTCGCGGGCTGCTATCGTTGGTGATAACGGCCAAGGCAAAACCACGTTCCTGCGAACCATTGTCGATTCACTTCCCCCGCTCGCTGGTGAAGTCAAATGGGGCCACGGCTGCAACATCGGCACCTATGCTCAGCATGTCTACACCAGTCTGCCTGAGAACCGCACCGTGCTCGACTACCTGCACTCGCAGGCCGCTCCGGGCAAGAAAGATCAGGAGATTCTTGACCTTGCTGGGGCACTCCTCTTCAAGGGGTCAGCGGTCAACAAGAAGATACCGGTGCTCTCCGGTGGTGAACGGGCTCGCCTGTGTCTTGCCGGTTTGCTCCTCAGCAAGCACAACGTTCTGATTTTGGACGAACCCGGTAATCACCTCGATGTCGATACCATCGAAGCCCTCGGCGACGCACTCGTTCAATACGAAGGCACCGTCATCTTCACCAGCCACGACCGCCACTTCATGACCAAGGTGGCCACCAGCGTCATCGAAGTACGTGATGGCCGCGTGGTCAATCACAGTGGTAAATACGAAACCTACCTCGAACGAGTGAATGCGGAAATCGAAGCAGGCGAACGCGAGTTGGCCAGCAGCAGAGCGCTGCTTCCCAAAGAAGTGCGATCAGCTACATCGGTCGATACCAGTTCTGGCCCCCGTACCGAAAAGGTCGTCCGCAAGGAACTGAAAGCTGTCGAAAGACAAATCGCCCAATGGGATGAACGCAAGAAGACCATCACCGAAGAAATGTCTACCACCCAGGATGCCGACGAACTGATTCGCCTCGAAGAAGAACTGAACACCCTGACCCAGCAAGTAGGCGACGCTGAAACCAAATGGAGCGAACTCTGGGCCGAAGCCGAAGCCATGTAGAATGTAGTCATCACGCTCCGCCGTGATGACAGCGATGGTGAGAGTCCATCCCATGCTCCCCTCTCCCTCCCGGGGAGAGGGGCCGGGGGTGAGGGGTTGGAACTCGTATTTAACCCTGTTAATACCCACGTTGCAATCACTCATCAGCATGCTAGGCTACGTTGGGAAAACTGCTTAGTTGCGAAGATACTATGGATTCTCTCGAACCCTGCTGGCTCCTCTTCCGATTGCAAAAGCATGAGCTGGCGGAAGCGAAGGTGCTGGAGTATCTGGCCAGACAGCCTGAATCGCATGATGGTTATGGGTTACGTGCCCTGATTTGCCTGAATACCAAAAGACTCGACGAGGCTTTGATTTTTGCCAATCGGACTGTTGAACTGGCACCAGCAAACGGTTGGTCGCACTACATTCTTTCCAGCGTTTTGCTGCATACCGATGATCATGCACGAGCCATCTATCATGCAGAGAATGCTGTGTTACTCGCGCCATACTCGGAGGATATGCAGCATCATTTAGTCAGTGTGCTGATCTATACCTGGAATCACGATCGTGCACATCGTTGCATTTTCTCCGTGTTGTCAATCGATCCGCGACATGCTCCGACGTTACGTGAGTATGGCAAACTGAAATGCCGAATGAACGAACATCGCTCTGCTGAGTTGTTGCTTCGTTACGCCTTGAGTTTGAACCCTGAGGATGAAGCCACGCATGAGGCCATGGGTTGGCTGAGCCTGGGGCAAGATCAGCCTTATGTGGCGTTCAACTTCTTTCGCGATTCGCTGGCGATCAATCCGCAGAATCAAACAGCTGAGCAAGGTTTTGAATATGCCGATAAGCATCGTTCATACTCTCAACTGCCAGAACAACTCACTCGTTGGATTGCGCGACTGGACCTGGCAAGAAACTCTGAACAGCAATCACCACGACTCGAAGAAAACGAACAGAGTTTAGAGAACAGCGTTCAGGAGATTATTTTTCGTGACATGCAATGCTATCTCACACCTGAAGAGTTGACCGAATTCCAGGCAGGTAAGGTCGTCATCTTTACCGATGCCAGTCAGTTCACAGCATCCAACGCACGTGATACCTTGTCAATGACGACATCCAGAATGCCATTCGCTCAATCTATTCCTGAGGCTCCTGTCTATCCTGCTATCGAAACAGAGCGTTCTCCAGAGGATACAGAAATCGTAACAGGGGATTTGAGTCCGCGGGTGAAAAAGATCATTCTCTATTCCTTCTTCACTCTGTGGTTGCTCGGGATACTGATGACGATCTTTTTTCGAAAGTGAAATGGTACAGGGAGTCACTTCTCCTGTACATGCAAGTCGCGTATCATTCGCTCTTCCAGAATGTAAGAAACAGACTCTTCCACACTCCCTTCCAAAAAGCCACCAAGAAACCACCTCAACACTCTTGTGCCAGCAATGTTTCCCATGTAGCGTGAAGGAGTTATCCCTTACTGACGCAGACACCCATTCATGATGGATGCTTTTCTTCACGCTTGCGGGGTTCACCCAGCGCTGGAACTTGAAGTGGAAGCGACCAGCAAGTCGCGGGCGACCCGCTACAGCCTGCGTCAACCGTTCGCCATTGTCGGTCGTCACCCCGCTGCCGATCTCTATCTCGATTCCGATGGCATCCGGCCTCGGCATGTCTACTTCCAGGCCATCGAAGGCAAGGTCGCCTGCATCAATGTCTCCATGACAGGCACCATCCAGACCTCCGAAGCAGAGGTCGAAACCTTCGCCTGGCTGAAGCCAAACGAGAGTGTTCATTTCGGTAACCGCTCGGTGAAGTTGATCCAGGAGGAGTACGAGCACCTGGTTCGTCAGGAAGTAGCGAACCCCTTGGCACCGGGGTCAGCCTGGGAAATCTTCGGTCCGCGTATTACCCTCGAAATCCTCAACGAGGAAGAAGGAACCACCAGGAAAACCTGGCTGGTAGACAGGCTGCTGACTTTGGTAGGCAAGGTGCCGAAGTGTGCCATCCAGCTAAATCACGATCTGGTCTCGAACATTCATTGCAGCATGGTGCTAACCAGTACCGGTCTGTGGGTGGTCGATCTGCTGGGCCGGGGTGGCGTATTGATGAACGAACAGCCGGTGCGGATGGCACAACTCGGGCTGGAAGATGAACTGCGGATCGGCCCCTTTCGCATACGACTGCAGGAAACCCCGGTGGCAGTCAATATTCCTGAGGAGAACAAAGCGTTTCGTCCGCTGCTCACGCCAGCTGGAGAGATTGTGCTGCCACCGCCACCTGCCGAATTAGGATCGCATCATCAGGTACGGATGTATCACACCCCTTGGCCCGACAATACGAGTCATGCCGATGTACTGGAAGAGTTGATGGAGAAACTGCAGAACATGCATGGCCCCATGTTCCAGCAGTATCAGCAGGTGATATCCAAGATGATGGCCACCTTTGAAGGTCTGGATGAGAAGCAACAGGAGGAGGTCAAAAAGGAACTAAAACGATTGCATGCCCTGAGTCAGGAAGTAGAATCATTAGAGAACGAGGAACGGAATCCCGATCAGCCTGGTATCGTGCTCCCGGAGGAGCCTACCTCTCTCCAGGCTTCGGAGTTTGAGATGAAGACCTCCTCGGAAGATGTTCGGCCTGATGAACTCGATCCCCCTTCCATGCCACCCCGTTCGGCTGCTTCGCTCCTCAAAGATCCTGATACGTCGGTGTTTCGTTTACCGATGAAGCGAGGCGATCTCTTCGAAAGTGCCACCACGGTTGATCCCCCATCCAGTGAATGGGCTGCTGTCAATACCGAGATGCTTTCTAAAGAGATGGCAAGGGAAGCAGAACAGTTGCAGCAGCAGGCGAATCAGGATGCAGAAGCAGCGTACAGCTACGATCCATTGCAGAGTGATGAATTGCAGCCCAGTGCGACAGCACTCGACCTGCCCACAAAGACACCACCAGGGCAGACTCCGCAGGAACGCATGAATGCCTTGCAGCAGGAGCAGTCTTCCATCTGGAAGAAGTTGTCCGGGTTTCTCTTCGGTAAAGGAAAGTAGCTACGGCAGCTTCTTGAACACCTGCTCTTCGCCCGTTGCTGCATCCCTGAAGATGAGTTCCTTGTCATTGAGTTTGATGATCTTGGTTGTCCGTGGCTTCTTGTCCTTGGCAAAAGTTAAGGTCAGAGCATCACCTTCCAGTTTGAAGGTTCCCTCGGTCTTTTGTTGCTTGCCTTGAAAATCGACACTGATTTCGATTTTGTCTTCCTTCTGAAACTCCATGTAGGTCTTGAGGCCCAACTGCAAATTGTCGGGCTCCCACTTGCCCAATAGTTGCCTGGCTTCGTACTTGTCCTGCATGGACAACGTGCAAACAAGCAGTAGGGTGAAGAACATGTAAGGCTTCCTGTGATGAAGACTTGTCATTCGTATTGAACCACGGAGTTAGCCCCCAGTCAATGACCGGGGGTGAGGGGTTGGTACTCGTGTTGAACCCGATTGATAGTTAGCCCCCGGCTCTTCAAGCCGGGGGTGGTTCGCGCGGATGAGATACTTCCAAACACCATCACCAGATCAGAATCCAACCAATTGCAGATGGCCTATCACCACCGCACGAACCCGCCCCGG
>WBZX01003101.1_pt1 | contig 10799 bp, 10 predicted proteins | sample 5204211 | NCBI WGS metagenome assembly WBZX01 (sample SAMN12344362, study PRJNA552823) | activated sludge metagenome | biome: Activated sludge suspended growth; feature: Nitrification reactor; material: Wastewater; isolation source: activated sludge from nitrification reactor of wastewater...
CCTTTGATTTGTTACCCGGAAGGCGGAAACCAATGGTAACATTCTCCGCGTCGGGACCAACCACTTCGGTAAGTATGGGCGCTGTGATCGGTTGTTCCGGTTCGAATGTGTATTTAGTGATCGGCTTGTTTTGCATGTATGAAAACGCCGCGTCCACTTTTTTGATCATTTCATCGGCATTGAAGTCGCCGCTGAGTATCACCCCCATATTATTGGGTACATAGTAGGTGTTGAAGTATTTACGGATTTCGATGAGTGAGGGGTTTTTCAGGTGCTCGATGGTTCCGATGGTTGTTTGCAGTCCGTAATTGTGCTTTTTAAACAGTTCCGCAAAGAGTTTTTCAAATACTTTACGTCCGTCGTTATCCAATCCGCGGTTTTTTTCTTCGTATACGGCTTCCAGTTCCGTGTGGAAGATGCGGAGTACCGGGTTGCGGAAACGTTCGCTCTGCACAGCCAGGTACTTATCGATGGCATTGGCCGGCACATCATCGGTATATACCGTTTGTTCAAAAGAGGTAAACGCGTTGGTACCCTGTGCGCCCATCGAAGACATCATTTTGTCGTACTCATTGGCGATGGCATACCTGGAAGCCACTCCGGAAACCGAATCGATCTGGTGGTAGATGGCTTTACGCTTTTCGGGGTCGGTCGTCTTATTATATTGTTCATACAGTGCGTCGATCTTATCCAGTTCAGGCTTTTCTTTCGCCCAGTCGAGCGAACCATATTTATTGGTGCCTTTGAAGAGCATATGCTCCAGGTAGTGAGCCAGCCCTGTGTTGGTAGAGGGATCTGTTTTGCTTCCCGCCTTGATGGCAACATAGCACTGAATGCGGGGGTCTTTGTTGGTCGGACTTAAGATTACCGTAAGCCCGTTCTTTAATGTATAAAACCTTGCTTTTGCCGGATCGTTGGTAACATATTTATATGTATACCCGCCCGAAGTGGCTTCTTTCCAGTCGAATTTGCCCGTTTGAGCAATCGTGGAAAACCCAACCAGGGTAAATGCCACAAATAATAAGTTCTTGATGAATCGCATATAATGATCTTTTAAAAAATGAGGGCTAAAAGTACATAATCGGGCTTCCACTTTACTTGCCGTTCACAAAATTTTTACATTTACTTTTGGCAAAAAAACAAGTTGATGCGGCGGGCTCTCAGGCTTTTGTTACGAACCTTACTGGTACTGTTCATCCTCGTAAATACCGTCGTGGCCTTTCATGCCTGGAAATTCACGCATTTCTACGATTATGGAAGTATTTCCGTTAAAAAGCCGGGCGAGCGATCGGGCTGGGATGTAACCAAAGACATACTCTTTGGCATTAATGCGATGAAGCAGCCAAATTCGGTTATCGCAGATTCTTCTTTTCAGCAGATCCAGTTCAAAACCCGGGACGGGCTCAAACTGGATGCCTGGTATATTCCGGCCGATCGTGCGATCGGAACCGTTTGCCTTTTTCACGGACATGGAGGAACCAAATCGGGCGTGGTGCGGGAGGCTGAAATGTTCAGAAAGATGGGCTACAATACGCTCCTGCTTGATTTCCGTGCACACGGCGCCAGTGAGGGTAATACCTGCACCATCGGTCACCGGGAATCCGAAGATGTGAAACTGGCTTACGAGTACATCCGGAACAAAGGAGAGAAGAACCTGGTACTCTGGGGCATATCCATGGGAGCCTCCACCATCACCAAAGCCATTCATGATTACCAGCTTACGCCGCAAAAAATTATTTTAGAGATGCCCTTTGGATCGATTGAAAATGCGGCAAAAGGCAGGCTGAAACTGATGGGGCTGCCCGGGCAACCACTGGCAACGATGCTTACATTCTGGGGTGGACTGGAAAACGGGTTCTGGGCTTTTGGCCTGAAACCCCAGGAATACGCGAAAGACATTCAATGCCCCGTGCTTATGCAATGGGGAGAAAAAGATCCGCGGGTAAGCCGCTCGGAAGAAGACATTCTTTTCAACAACATACCCGGCAATTCAAAAAGGTTTGTGCCCTATTCCAGCGCTGGTCACGAAAGCCTGTGCAAGCGGGAACCGGAAAAATGGGTGCAGGAAGTAAGCAGTTTTCTCCGATGACCGACCCCAGGAATATATCAATTGAGGATTATGTATATGAGCTCCCCGATGACCGGATCGCTCTGCATCCGCTGGCAGAACGGGATGCTTCCAAACTGCTGATCTATCGGGAAGGAGTTATCCGGGAAGATATTTACCGGAATATCGATCAGTATGTGCCCGCGAACAGCCTGCTCGTATTTAATAACACCCGGGTGATCAGGGCACGGATACGTTTTCAAAAGGAAAGCGGGGGCATCATCGAGATTTTTTGTCTCGAGCCTTACGAGCGTATCTCCGATTTCGGTACGATAATGAACAGAAAGGGTTCGGTTCGCTGGAAATGCATGATCGGCGGCGCCAGCAAATGGAAAACAGGCAGTCTGAAAAAAGAACTGAACAGCAAACACGCGACACTTGAAGCCAGGCTGGTTGAAAAACTGGCCGATGCGTATGTAGTGGAATTTTCGTGGACCCCGCCTACCCTCAGCTTCGCCGAGATCCTGGATGCGAGTGGCGATATCCCGCTTCCTCCCTACATCAAAAGAAAGAACGACGAATGGGATACAACCCGGTATCAGACCATATATGCCCGGGACGAAGGCTCGGTTGCCGCACCAACGGCCGGTTTGCATTTTACACATGAAATTTTTGACCGATTAAAAGAGAAAGGTATTCAACAGGCCTTCCTCACGTTGCATGTGGGCGCCGGAACATTCAAACCGGTTAAGGCAAGCACCATGGCCGGGCATGGTATGCATGCGGAATGGATCGATGTAACCAATACGTTTATTCAACAACTGATCGACCAATACCCGAAACCTGTAGTGGCTGTTGGAACCACATCGCTCCGAACACTGGAAAGTTTATACTGGATGGGTGTAAAAACAGCACTCGATCCTTCCTTACAAAAGCTTTCACTCGCACAATGGGAAGTATATGAACCCCTGCTTGCGGATACAAACATATCGCTCGGAGAAGCGCTTCGGGCCCTGCTCAACTGGCTTGATCGCAATAAACGGGACCGGTTGTTCACCCAATCACAGATACTGATCGCCCCGGGGTACAGGTTCAGGGTTGCGAATGCACTGGTCACCAATTTCCATCAACCCCGGTCTACCCTGTTGTTGCTGGTTGCTGCCGCTGTCGGCTACAAAAATTCGGAATGGAAGAAAATATACGAGTATGCGCTGAGCCACCACTTCCGTTTTCTCAGTTATGGAGATGGCAGCCTTTTATTCATACAAAAAAGCCCGGGCATCTGATCCCGGGCCATTGTTGCATAAAGCAAGCAAAAAGTATCTTATTGCTGGATGGTTACCGGCGTACCTACCGGAATGTAGCTGAACAGGTCTTTCATTTCTGTGTATTTAACGGATACACATCCATCGGTCCAGTTGTAAAAATTATCTACCGTCCATTCTTCCTGCGGGCGGGTGGCATGAATGGCAATGCCGTTACCGATCCGTGAGTTCCGGGGTATTAACCCTTTTTGTTTTCGTTCATTGAATTTCCGGTAGCTGTCCTGGTTGGGATAGTCGAGCAGCAACTCGGGGCCCCATTTGGGATGAATCTTTTTTAATACGACCTTAAAACTTCCATCGGGCGTTCTTTTATCACCCTCCCGCATTTTATCACTCAGGTCCTTACTGCCAAAAACGATCGGGTAGGTGGCAAACCAACCCTCCTCGTCATATACTTTCAATTCGTAATCACTCTTATCTACAATTATGTAATAGGGATTTTCCGTACTGTCTTTATGCGCTTTTTTCCCGGCGTGCACGGGTGCGATCTTTTTTGTTCCTGTGCGCTTTTTCTTTACAGGAGGAATAAACGAAATAGCCGATAAGAGGCTGACCAGGAACAGGGAGTGTAGAATAACAGGCCTTTTCATCGAAAAAAGTTTTCGCTTTATGACAAACGATGTGCCACGTAAAAATATTTTAAATGCCCCGAAAACATTAACAAAATCACGTTGCTGTGGAAAAAAAATGGCTTCCGGTATTGCCGGAAGCCCTGTCTGAAACCCAACCTTCACCCACGTTGGTAAAAACCGCAGTGGGTAAAGGAATGAGTGAGAGAGTATTTTTACCAGTTGCTGAAGCGAAGCCCCACCGTATAAGGCCGGATGTCGAGCGAACGTTCATACATGGATTTGGGGCTGAAGGATCCGTAGAGATGGATGGGTCCGATACCCAGTTCCGCTACATAGGAAAGTTTTAACCGCTCCATATCATAATCACCCTTATTTAATTTTTTTCCACGCTCGGCGCTTTTCTGTTTGTTACGCTGACTGTACAGGTAGCCGGCGCTGACACCAAAACTGATATTTACGCCCCTGTTATTATAGGCAGGATGTGAAGTAAAGTTCAGCATAAAGGGAATGGTGATATAATCGGCTGCCAGTTTATTCTTCGAGAATGAAATGGAGTCGCGGAAAATGAATGGATCAGTTCGCACAACAGAACCATTGCTGTAAGGCTCAACGCCGTTTTCGCGGTAGCTGATGGTTGACTTATACCGGTAATTATTCAATTCAAGACCCAAACCGTATTTCAGGTTCACATGGTGTTTGATCAGGTTCACCCGCTGCATGAAGATCCAGATGTTCACGTTTATACTTTTACCGGCACGCAGTTTAAAGTCGCTTTTGCCGAAAGCCGGGTAACCGGGCCTGTTCACCAGGTAGCTGCCGCCCAGGGCGGCGTAGTTTGTCTTGTCGTCGTAGTTGCTGAAGCCCAGGTCGAGCACACCCCAGTTGGTGCTTACATTCCGTAATTTCCTGGGTGCCTGATCGCGTTTCATTTTCACGACCTTGTCGCCGCCGCTATTTGTTTTTCCTTCCTTTACAATAACCATGTTACCGATACGGATGGTGTCTTTTCCTTTCTGTGCCGATACTGCCAGGCAAAAAAATGCCGTTGCTAAGAGTAATGTTAGCCTTTTCATTTGTGTCAATTTTTAATGATTATTTCAATGCGATCTCAAAACCGGCTACTTTCAGGCCGTCGCCGGTTTTAACGTTGGCGTTGCGTTCGAGCAATCGTTTTGCCTTACGCAGCAGTCCGCCGATTTTCGTCCGCCGTACTTTATCTTCATCCATATAAAGATAGCGGTCGTTATTTGTATCTTCTTCTGCGTAAGCTACCGGTATTGCTACGGGATCGGCTACTGCAGGTTTTGTTGTAACCACAACATTGTTCACCCCGGAAGTGCTGATGTTGCTGTTTTCAGGTTTTACGTTTGATACGGCGAATTCGTTACGATCCGGCCTGTTAATATTTTCGGAATTGGGTTTGGGCAGATTGTTATCCTCTTTTTTGCTTTCGGGCGCCTGTATCACGATATTCTTTTTATCATCGGAAGCAAACCGTTTATTCCGCTCTTCAGATTTGGTATCCGTATTCTTAGCAGGATTATCCGGTTCTGTCTTCTTCCCCGTGGCCGAGGCGGTGGCAGACTCGTTAACGCCGGCGGTTTTTGCATTCACATCCGCCGTCCCCGTTCCGGGATCACCAGTCTGGTTTTGCGGTTGCCCGGCACTTCCGTTGCTGGCAAGCCCCTGATCCTGGGATTTTGCAGGAACAATCTGGCTGTTCCGGTATACCGTTATTCCGGCCCACAAACCTATCCCCAGCAATATTGCCGCAGCAGCGGCCCTCCACCACTTCATGCCGATCACGCGGCCTTCTTCCTTACGGTATAGCAAACCTTTGTCTTCAAATACGATGGCTGTATCTGCTTCCAGCTTTGTACGGCGCAACAGGTCCCACTCGGATTTCGCCCGTTTGTCAGTTGCCAGTAAAGCTTCCACTTTTTTCGTATCTGCGGCGCTTAATTCACTGTCGGCATATAACAAAAGACTTTCCTGTAAAACCGAGGCATTCTCATCGGCATACAGCCAATCCTTTTTCTCAAGTACGATATCCTCCGGCTTCACCACCGCATCCTGCAACAGGGACAATTCCATTTGCAGATCAGGGTTCTCCTGCACAAACAACTCAACAGCCTGCATTTCCGCGGCAGACAATTCCTTATCTACATACAGCAGAAAAAACGTTTCGTAATTATGGCGGTTGATGTTCATTGTTATGGTTCATGATCCATGGCTCATAGTTCGTTACGCTAACTATGAATCATGATCGATTAGCTATATCACATTTTCAACTTTTACGATATACTCCCGCAGCTGCAGCCTGGCCCTGTGCAAATACACTTTCACCTGGCTTTCGTTGAGGCCGGTTATCTGGCCGATCTCTTCATAACTGTACCCTTCATAGTCTTTCAGCAAAACGAGGCTCCGTTGCTGGTCGCTCAGTTTTGCCAGGGCTTCGTTCAGTATCCGCTTGGTATCGTTTCGGTGTCCCGTCACTCCCCGTGCACTATCGGCGAACTCCTCTTTCAGGCTGATCCGCTTATTCTTACGGATATGGTCGATCATGTGGTTATAGGCCACGGTAAACAGGTAGCTTTTACTGCGTTCGTGCTCCACTTTATCCCGGTTGATCCAGAGTTTCTCGAACGCACCCTGCACCACGTCCTTTGCATCCTCCATATGCCCCAAATTCTTGAGGATAAAGCGGTATACATTGTCTGCATACAGGTTTACGCATTCATTATACTCTCTCTCGGTCATAAAGGGGGGCAGTTAAGTTAGCTCCTGTCGGGTTGTTTTTGTATGATACGAACCTGGGTGATAAAAAGTTACAGAAAAGGCGAAAAAAATCATTTTCCGGCATTTTCAGGGGGTGAAAAGGATGGGCGGGTGGGCTTATTTACCCTATTTTTGCCACAGCCTAATTTTTGCATATATGAACGAGAAATTTGTTACCCGGGTAGCCGCCGAACTGAAAGAGATCGAAGCTGCCGGACTGCTCAAAAAAGAGCGCATCATCACCAGCGAACAAGGAGCGGAGATCATTGTAAACGGCAAGACGGTTCTGAATTTTTGTGCCAATAACTACCTCGGACTCTCCTCCCATCCCAAAGTAATAGCTGCCGCTAAAAAATACATCGATATCCGGGGTTATGGAATGAGCAGCGTACGGTTTATCTGTGGCACCCAGGATATTCATAAAGAGCTGGAACAGAAGATATCCACCTTCCTGGGCACCGAAGATACGATCCTGTACGCCGCGGCATTCGACGCCAATGGCGGGGTGTTTGAACCCTTGTTCGGTGAAGAAGACGCCATCATTTCGGATGCGCTTAACCATGCTTCCATCATCGATGGTGTACGGCTCTGTAAAGCCCAGCGCTACCGCTACGAACACAATAATATGGACGACCTGGAAGCAAAGCTGAAGGAAAGCGCCCATCTCCGCAGCCGGATCATCGTTACCGACGGAAGTTTCAGTATGGATGGCACCATCGCACAACTGGATAAGATCTGCGACCTGGCCGACAAATACGACGCGATCGTTATGATCGACGAATGCCATAGCAGCGGCTTCCTGGGTAAAACAGGCAGGGGTACCCATGAGTACCGGGGTGTGATGGGCCGAATCGACATCATTACCGGTACCCTCGGCAAAGCCCTCGGTGGCGCCAGCGGTGGTTTTACCAGCGGCCGTAAAGAGATCATCGAAATGCTTCGCCAGCGCAGCCGGCCCTACCTGTTCAGCAATACCCTGGCCCCCAGCATCGTGGGCGGCTCCATCGCCGTACTGGATATGCTGAGCGAAACCACCGAACTGCGGGATAAACTGGAGGCCAATACCCGGTATTTCCGTGAGAAGATGACCAAGGCAGGTTTTGATATCAAACCGGGCGACCACCCGATCGTACCCATCATGCTCTACGATGCCGTACTGGCCCAGAATTTTGCAGCAAAGCTCCTGGAGGAAGGCATATACGTGATCGGCTTCTTTTTCCCGGTGGTGGCCAAGGGCCAGGCGCGGATACGGGTACAGTTAAGCGCCGCCCATGAACAACGCCACCTCGATAAAGCCATTGAAGCCTTTACCAAGATCGGTAAGGAACTGGGCGTACTCAAATAAGAAACATGTCCGAACAATCGCAAACATTCATAGCAAAAAGTACCGTTAAGGCCGCCGACCTGGAACACCGGCGCAAGATCAATTTCAATATCGGCCGGTACAACGCTGTTGTGCCGAAAGGCAAGCAACAGTTTGCCGACGTGCACCTGGCCCGCGAACGGGCCAAGAACCTGAAATGGCGGGCCATCGAAACACTCGACCAGCAACTGGAAGAATTCGAACTCAACTTCACCAAACGGGGCGGCAAAGTAATCTGGGCCGAGAACAGCGAACAGGCCATTGAAGAGGTACTGAAGATCTGCAAAGAAAAGAACTGCAAAACCCTGGTGAAGAGCAAGAGCATGGTCACCGAAGAGATCCATCTCAACAAAGCGCTCGAAGCAAACGGCATCGAAAGCGTGGAAACCGACCTGGGCGAATACATCCAGCAACTTGACGGCGAACCTCCTTACCACATTGTGACACCCGCCATGCACAAAAGCAAGGAAGATGTAGCCCGGCTCTTCAATAAAAAACTGGGTACACCGATCAATTATACACCGGAACAACTAACCCTGAAAGCCCGGGAAGTGCTCCGTGAAAAATATGTACAGGCAGAAGTGGGTGTTACGGGCGCCAATTTTATCATCAGCGATATCGGGGCCGTGGCGGTTACCGAAAATGAAGGAAATGCCAGGCTCAGCTGCTCCTTCCCCAAAACACATATTGCCATCGTGGGTATCGAAAAGATGATCCCTTCCCTTACCGACCTGGGATTGTTCTGGCCCCTGCTGGCAACGTATGGTACCGGCCAAAAGATAACGGTATACAATACGCTCATCGCCGGCCCCCGCCAGGAAAACGAAGCCGATGGTCCCGACGAAATGTATGTGATCCTGCTCGACAATGGACGCACCAACATCCTGCAAAATCCAAAGCAACGGGAAAGCCTTTACTGCATACGCTGCGGCGCCTGCCTGAACGCCTGCCCGATCTACAAGAACATCGGTGGTCATGCCTACGGTACCACCTACAGCGGCCCCATCGGAAGCGTCATCACACCGCACCTGCAGGGTCTGGAAGAATTCAAACACCTGAGCTACGCTTCCTCGCTTTGCGGCAATTGCACCGAAGTATGTTCGGTAAAGATCAACCTCCACGAACTTTTGCTCGAGAACCGTTCTGAAGCGGTTGAAAGCGGGCTGGTTCCCTTCAGCGAAAAGATGGCCTGGAAACTCTGGCGCATCGCGAGCCTGAAACGAGGATTGATGAACCTGGGCAATGGCAACATCAAAAACAAAGTGGTCAACGGCATGTTCAAAGGCTGGAAAGAACGAAGAAGCGACCTGCAATTCAGCCAAAAGACCTTTAACCAGCTGTGGAAGGAACGTTACAAGAACTAAGAAGAATTAATGGATAAAAACGGTCCTGCTCTGGCAGGACTTTTTTAATTTGTGTATTCATGGTGCTGGTTTACTCACATATTACCTCTCCCCGCCTTCAATACATCTGCCATTTCATTTTTACCGAACTGATGGGCGCAGCCGTATCCATCACCATCGACCAGGAAGAGTTCAGCGTGTACGAAGGAGTAAAGATCAATTACAGCGATGCCCGGATACCCGGAAATGTTTTCCGGATCGAAGGCAACAGTTTTTTATTCGACGAGATCATCATCCGGCAGGAAATCATCTGTTTTGAGGTAAACGGGTACAAGGCTTTTTTCCGTTCGCATGATTCCGATTTCCCATTCGACATTTTTGCCGCCTCCTTCTACCTCATCACCCGGTACGAGGAATACCTGCCGCACAGGAAAGACGCATACGGACGATATGCCCATGAGAATTCACTCGCGTTTAAAGAAAATTTTCTCAACCTGCCACTGGTAAACATCTGGGTAAAAGAATTCGCCAAAAGACTGAAAGAGAAATTCCCAACTTTCAATTATCAACCTTCAACTTTCAACTTCCTGCCCACCTATGATATTGATATCGCCTGGTCGTACAAACACAAGGGACTGCTCAGGAACCTGGGAGGATTCATCAAATCGGCTTCGGCAGAAAGATGGCAGGTACTCGCCGGTATACGCCCGGATCCATTCGATTCGTACAACTGGCTCCATGAACTGCATACACGATACCAGCTCGACCCGGTTTATTTCTTCCTTGTGGCCGGGAAGAATGGGCAATACGATAAGAACATCCTTCCGCACAACGATTCAATGTGGAAACTGATACAGCAGCATGCTACCCGGTATACAGTCGGCCTGCACCCCTCCTGGCAAAGCGGGGATGCCGTTTCATTGCTCGCCAAAGAAAAAAAACAACTGGAAGCCATGAGCGGCTTGCCGGTACAACGATCCCGGCAACATTATATCCGCTTTAACCTGCCCGAGGGATACAACCGCTTACTGGAAGCGGGCATCACAAATGATTATTCGATGGGTTATGGAAGCATCAACGGCTTCAGGGCTTCGGTGGCTTCTTCGTTCTATTGGTATAATCTTGAAGAGGAAGAACAAACCGAACTCCGTATCCACCCGTTCTGTTTCATGGATGCCAATTCCTATTACGAACAAAAGCAGAACACCGAACAAACCTGGACTGAATTAGAACACTACATAACTGTATGCAGGGAAAATTCCGGAACACTCGCTGCGATCTGGCATAATAACTTCCTGGGAACTGACCCCGCTTTTGCGGGATGGCGGGAACTCTACGAACGGTTTATAACTCGGGTTCGGCAATGATCTT
>WBZX01003102.1_pt1 | contig 10797 bp, 11 predicted proteins | sample 5204211 | NCBI WGS metagenome assembly WBZX01 (sample SAMN12344362, study PRJNA552823) | activated sludge metagenome | biome: Activated sludge suspended growth; feature: Nitrification reactor; material: Wastewater; isolation source: activated sludge from nitrification reactor of wastewater...
CAGCATGAGCCAGACCCGGCTGGCCGCCTGGCGCGGGCGCACACCAAGCCAGAAGGCCTGGATTCCCGCCTACGCGGGAATGACGGCGGTGGCGGGGATGACCGCTATGCGCCGAAAGCTGCCCAATCAGCCCAGCGCCCGCCCGATCAGGATCTTCTGGACTTCGGACGTGCCCTCGTAGATCTGGCAGACACGCACGTCGCGGTAGATGCGCTCGACCGGGAAGTCGCTGAGGTAGCCGTAGCCGCCGTGCACCTGGATGGCCGCAGAGCAGACCTTTTCGGCCATTTCGCTGGCGAACAGCTTGGCCATGGCCGCTTCTTTCAGGCAGGGCAGGCCGGCGTCCTTCAGCGAGGCGGCGTGCCAGATCAGCTGCCGCGCGGCTTCCAGCTGCGTGGCCATGTCGGCCAGCTTGTGCTGCACCGCCTGGTGCTGGAAGATCGGTTGGCCAAAGGCCTCGCGCTCCTTGCTGTAGCGCAGCGCGGCTTCAAAGGCCGCGCGGGCCATGCCCACGCTCTGGCTGGCGATGCCGATGCGGCCACCCTCCAGGCCCGAGAGCGCGATCTTCAAACCCTGGCCTTCGTCGCCCAAACGGTTCGCGACGGGCACACGGCAGTTCTCAAACAAGATCTGCGCCGTGTCGGAACTGTGCTGCCCCATCTTGTCCTCGATGCGCGCCACCGTGTAGCCCGGCGTGGCCGTGGGCACCAGGAAGGCGCTGATGCCTTTTTTGCCGGCGGCCTTGTCGGTGACGGCCATCACGATGGCCACGTCGCCGTTCTGGCCGCTGGTGATGAACTGCTTCACGCCGTTCAGCACATAGGTGTCGCCGTCTCGCGTGGCCGTGGTGCGCAGGCCGCCGGCCTCCGAGCCCACGTGCGGCTCGGTGAGGCAGAAGGCGCCCAGCATCTCGCCGCGCGCCAGGGGCTTCAGGAAGCGCTGCTTCTGGTCCTCGTTGGCAAAGGCCATCAGGATGGAGCAGACCGGGCAGTTGTTGACGCTGACCACGGTGGAGGTGCCGCCGTCACCGGCCGCGATCTCTTCGAGGATCAGGCTCAGCGCCAGGTAATCGAGCCCTGCGCCGTCGTACTCGGGCGGCACGGCCACGCCGTAGCAGCCCAGCTCGGCCAGGCCCTTGAGCTCGGCGGCGGGGAAGTGGTGCGCCTTGTCCCAGCGCGCGGCGTGGGGGGCGATGCGGTCTTGCACATAGGCGCGCACGGCGTCCTGCACGGCGCGGTGGTCTTCATTCAGCAGCATCTGTCTACTCCGGAAAGTTGGGGTCACCAGGCCAGCGGCTGGCCGTCGTGGTTCAGAAACTGGCCGTGCTGGGCCGGGGTCAGCGCCGCCAAGATGCGGCGCAGGTCGCGCGCGCTGTCGGCCACGTCCAGGTCGGCGCCGGCACCGCCCATGTCGGTGCGCACCCAGCCCGGGTGCAGCGCCACGCACAAGGCCCGGCCAGCCAGCACCAGCGAAGCGTCTTTCAGCACCGAGTTGACGGCCGCCTTGGACGCGCGGTAGAGCCAGCCGCTGGGGCTGGCGCGCAGGCCCATCGACCCCATGCGCGACGAGACCACGCCCAGGCGCGCGCCAGGCGCCAAAGACTCGGCGATCTGCGGCAGCACCCGCATGGGGCCCAGCACATTGGTGTGCATCACGGCGTTGAAGTCAGCCTCGGTGGGCGGCGTGAGCGCGCTGATCTCCGGGCCATACACCCCGGCGTTCACCACCACGGTGTCGAAGGCCTCGCCATCGATCTGCCAGGCCAGGCCCGATGCGCTGGCCGCGTTTGCCACGTCCAGCCGCAGCGCCTTGGCGCCCAGGGCCTGCAGGCGCGCCAGGCCAGCGTCGTCGCGGGCGGTGGCCACCACGGCGGCGCCGTCGGCCCGGTACTGGCGCACCAGTTCCAGGCCGATGCCGCGCGAGGCGCCGATGACCAGCACCGAGCTGGCGTGGCTCACAGCATCTCAACCGCGAGCGCCGTGGCCTCGCCACCGCCGATGCACAGCGAGGCCATGCCGCGCTTCAAGCCGCGCTTCTTCAGCGCGCCCAGCAGGGTCACCACGATGCGCGCGCCCGAGGCGCCGATGGGGTGGCCCAGCGCGCAGGCGCCGCCGTGCACGTTGACGATCTCGTGGGCCAGGCTGAAGTCGTGCATCGCGGCCATGGTGACGGCGGCAAAAGCCTCGTTCACTTCCCACAAGTCCACCTGGTTGGCCTGCCAGCCGGCTTGCGTGAGGGCCTTGCGGATGGCGCCGGCCGGTGCGGTGGCGAACCAGGCCGGCTCCTGCGCGTGCACCGCGTGGGCCACGATGCGCGCCACCGGCTTGGCGCCCAAGCGGGCGGCGGTGGATTCGCGCATCAGCACCAGCGCGGCGGCGCCGTCGGAGATGCTGGACGCGTTGGCGGCGGTGATGGTGCCGTCCTTCTTGAAGGCGGGCTTGAGGCCTGCGATCTTGTCGAGCTTGGCCTTGAAGGGCTGCTCGTCGAACTTCACCACGGTGTCGCCGCCCCGGCCGGCCAGCGTGACCGGGGCCATTTCCCAGTCGAAGCTGCCGTCTTCATTCGCCTGCTTGGCGCGGGTGGTGGAGGCGATGGCAAAGGCATCCTGTGCCTCGCGCGTGAAGCCGTACTTGGCCACGCACTGTTCGGCGAACACGCCCATGGCCTTGCCGCGCTCGTAGGCGTCTTCCAGGCCGTCCATGGCCATGTGGTCGAAGAGTTGCGCGGCGCCGTACTTCACGCCCTTGCGCGCGAACATCAGGTGCGGGGCGTTGGTCATGCTCTCCATGCCGCCGGCCACCACCACCTCGGCCGTGCCCGACTTGAGCATGTCGTGCGCGAACATCATCGCGCGCATGCCTGAGCCGCACATCTTGCTCAGGGTCACCGCACCGGCTGTCAGCGGCAGGCCGGCCTTGAGCGTGGCCTGGCGGGCCGGGGCCTGGCCCTGGCCCGCCATCAGGCAGTTGCCCATCAGCACCTCGTTCACGGCGTCGCTGGGCACGCCGGCGCGCTGCACTGCGGCCTGGATGGCCACGCCGCCCAGTTCCCAGGCGGCCAGCGAAGAGAAATCACCCAGCAGGCCCCCGATGGGGGTGCGGGCGGCGGAGGCGATGACGATGGCGTCGGTGCTCATGGTGTGTCCTTTCAACAAACGGGTTCAAGTGTTCAGGTGGTCAGATAACGGGCGCGGATGCTGGCCAGCCCCTGCTCGTAGGCGGGCTGCACGTCGTCCACGCTGGTGGCCGTGATGCGCAGGTCCTCCAGCAGGCCGTTGTGCAGGCCATAGACCCAGCCGTGCACCACCACGCTCTGGCCACGCGCCCAGGCGTCTTCGAGGATGGTGGTGGTGCAGACGTTGCGCGCCTGCTCCAGCACGTTGAGCTCGCACAGCGCGTCCAGCCGGCGCTCGGGCGCGATCTGCTCCAGCAGGGGCTGGTGCAGTTGGCGCACGTCCTTCACATGGCGGATCCAGTTGTCCACCAAGCCCAGGCGCAGGTCGTTCAGCGCGGCACGCACGCCGCCGCAGTTGCTGTGGCCCACCACGATGATGTGCTGCACCTTCAGGCCGTCGACCGCGAACTGGATGACCGAGAGCGCGTTCAGGTCGGAGTGCGCCACCACATTGGCCACGTTGCGATGCACGAAGAGCTCGCCGGGCAGCAGGTCCACCAGCTCGTTGGCGGGCACGCGGCTGTCGGCACAGCCTATCCACAGGTACTGCGGCGTCTGCTGCTCCAGCAGCTTGCTGAAGAAACCGGGCGTGCGCTGCTCGGTGCGCTGGGCCCAGGTACGGTTGGCCTCGAAGAGTTCGGTCAGTTGGGTGGTCATGGCAACAGGATAGAAGACAGGTTCAGGCGTTGCGGTAACGCGCCCACAAGGCCCGGTCGATGACCTGGCCGTTCTTGATGAGGCTTTGCCGCAGCACGCCTTCAAGCTGGTAGCCGCAGCGGCGTGCCACGGCCTGCGAGCCGTTGTTGCGGGCAAAGATGGGGGCGTACAAACGGGTGACCTCCGGCAGGTTCGCCCAGGCCCAGTCGCTCACCAGGCCCAGGGCCTCGCTGGCGATGCCACGGCGCCAGTGCGCCTGGCCGATCCAGTAGCCCACCTCGGCGTTGCAGCGCATCCAGCCGGCGTCGGGGCGCACGCTGACGCAGCCGATGACCTCGCCACCCACGGCAATGCCCCACACATGGCCGAAGATCGGCTCGCGGTGCATGGTGCCGCACCAGCGCTCGGCCTCGGTCAGCGTGTAGGGGCTGGGGAAGCCCTCGAACAGGTTGATGGCCACAGCCGGGTCGTCGGCATGGCGCCGCAGCGCGGGCGCGTCGGCCAGCGTCAGACCGCGCAGGCGACACAGGCTGCCCTGCAGCACCGGCAGCCAGGTGGATGTGCTCATGGCAAGGCCTCGGGCGTCACCACCTGCACATCGCCCGCTGCGGTGTCGCGGCGCCAGCACAGCGGCTGGGCGCTGGACGCGGCGCTGTGCACCGCCGTGCGCCACTGCGTGCCCTCGTACAGCACGGCCACGTGTTCCCCGGCGCCGGCCAGCGCGCCAGGGCGCGCTTGCAGCACGCTCTGGCGCCAGGCTTCGCTGTCCAGGTGCGGACAGAAGCTGCCGGCCAGCCAGCCCAGGCCGGGGCGCACGCCGCCGCCGGGCACGCTGTCGGTCACGTAGTGCTCGAACCAGGCATTGGCCCCGGCGCTGATGCCGGAGATGACCGTGCCCCCCTGCCAGGCCTCGCGCAGCGCAGCGTCGAAGCCGAACTCGCGCCACACGGCCAGCATGGCCGGCGTGTTGCCGCCGCCCACGAACACCACATCGGCCTCGCGCACGGCCTGGGCGTAGTCGCGCCTCATGTCGTAGGGGAAGAAGCTCAGCGTCTCGACCCGGCAATCCAGCTGCGAGAAGGCCTTGTGGAAGCGCAGGTGGTAGAGCTCGCGGTCGCCACTGGCCGTGGCCACGAACAGCACCCGGGGCTGTGCACGGCACGCCAGCGAGAGCAGCCATCGCTCCTGGCGCAGGCTGTAGTCCTCGGTGGAGAAGCCCCCGCCGCCAATGGCGACCAGGCGCGGCACAACGGCAGACGCCATCTGCAGCGTCCTTCAGCGCACCGTCGCCGCGCGGCGCTGCACGGGCGCGGCCGCGGGTTTGGCTTGCTTGGCCAACTTGGGGGCCTTGGCCTTGCCGGCCAGCAGCGTGTGGCAGCGGGCCTCGTGCTGGCCAATCTCGGCCAGCGTCACCTGGATGTCTTCAAGCTGCTGCTCCAGCTGGCGGCGGTGGTCGGCCAGCACCCGCAAGAAGGCTTCGAGCTGTGGGCGGTCGTCGGTGCCCGAGTCGTACAGGTCCACCAGCTGCTTGATCTCCTGCAGCGACAGGCCCAGGCGCTTGCCTCGCAGCGTGAGCTTGAGCCGCGTGCGGTCGCGGTGGGTGTAGACGCGGTTGCGGCCCGCGCGGGCCGGCTCCAGCAGGCCCACGTCCTCGTAGAAGCGGATGGCACGCGGCGTGATGTCGAACTCGGCCGCCAGCTCGGTGATGGTGAAGACCGGGGTGAAGGACGGCGGTGGCGCGTCCTTGGCCGGCGTGGTGGCTTTGGCGCGGGGCGAGCGGGCAACGGTGCTCATGGCTAAAGTGACGTTAACGTAAACGTCAGTCTAAGCGAGAACCCGCAAACGGTCACCTTCGTGACAGCCCTGGCCCGGCGCGGTGGACGACCATGCGGCAGACACCTTTCCACCGCGCTCACCCCAGCCCCACCACCCATGACCAACACCCTGGAAAGCCAGCTCCACTACCCACTGGGCGAGCGCCTGCCCGGCCCCGGCGAGGTCATCGAGTTGGCGCCTGGCGTGCGCTGGCTGCGCATGCGCCTGCCCTTCGCGCTGGACCACATCAACCTCTGGCTGCTGCGTGACCGTGCCCCCGACGGCCGCGAGGGCTGGGCCGTGGTGGACTGCGGCATTGCCAACGACGCGACCCGCGCCAATTGGGAGCAGGTGTTTGCCCATGGGCTCGACGGCCTGCCCGTGCTGCGCGTGCTGGTGACCCACATGCACCCCGACCACATGGGCCTGGCCGCATGGCTGTGCGCGCGCTGGGGCCGGCCGACCGATTCCACCCGCCCGGTGTTCGACGACAGCGAGGACTGCCGGCTGTGGATCAGCGGCACCGACTGGAACGCCGCCCGCATCGCCAGCGGCCTGCGCAGCGGCTTTGGCGGCGAGCCCGCGGCGCGACACTTTCAGCGCAACGGCCTGCACAACGCCGAGTGGCTGCAGCTGCTGCGTGAGCGCACCTCGTACTACAACACCTTGGTGCCCGAGGTGCCGCACACCTACCGGCGGCTGATGGACGGCATGCGCATCATCATTGGCGCGCACGAATGGGTGTGCATCGCCGGCTATGGCCACGCGCCCGAGCACATCGCCTTCCACTGCCCGGCGCTGAACGTGCTGATCTCGGGCGACATGGTGCTGCCGCGCATCTCCACCAACGTCAGCGTGATCGACCTGGAGCCCGAGGCCAACCCGCTGCCGCTCTACCTGCGCTCGATCACCGAGATGCTGGCCCTGCCGGCCGATGCGCTGGTGCTGCCCTCGCACGGCCGGCCCTTCGTGGGCCTGCACACCCGCATCGCGCAGATGAAGCAACACCACGAGGAACGTTTTGCCGAAGTGCTGGAGGCCTGTGCCGTGGCGCCGCAATCGGCGTTTGATTTGCTGCCGGTGCTGTTCAAGCGCCCGCTGGATCTGCACCAGACCACCTTCGCGCTGGGCGAGTCGATTGCCCACCTGCACGCCCTGCAGAGCGAGGGCCGCTTGCGGCCACTGGCGGGTGAAGACGGGGTGCTGCGCTTCGTGACGGTGGCTTGATCAAGGCCAGATTCGCGGGGCCAGAAAAGAACAAAGCCGGTCAGCGTGAACTGACCGGCTTGCCTTTGTGCTGACTGCTCACAAGATCCTCCCTGGACCTTCGCTTCCCTGTTTCATGCGTCATGACAGCGAGTGGTGAGACTGTGCCGGCAGGCCCCTCCAAAGGCCATCCCTCTTTGGGGGGATGAAGGCATTTGCCCGGCGTTTCGTGACCTCGATCACGCCAGCGCAGCAGATTGCTCAGTCCAGCAGCGGCAGCACTTCGGTGCGCAGCGAGCCGCGCAGGTGCTCGTAGTCGGGCACCACCGAACGCACCACGTCCCAGAACGCCGGGCTGTGGTTCATCTCGCGCAAATGGGCCAGTTCGTGGGCCACCACGTAGTCGATCACCGACAGGCCGAAATGCACCAGTCGCCAGTTCAGCCGCACCGAGCCGTCGGCCGAGGCACTGCCCCAGCGGGTCTGCGCGGCACTGAGCGTGAGGCGCGTCATGCGCACGCCCAGGCGGTCGGCAAACAGCCGGCAGCGTTCTTCAAAGATGCGCTTGGCCTGGCGCTGCAGCCAGCTTTGCACCACGTCGCGGATCTGGGCCGCGTCGGCGTGCTGCGGCAGGCCCACGTGCAGCGTGAGCTTGGGCACGCCGGGCAGGGCTTCGGCAGCGGTGTTGAGCACAGCACCGGCCACGCGCGGGTCGAGCACGACGATCACCGTTTCGCCCAGGAAGGGCAGGCTGGTGCCGTCGCGCCACTCCACTCGGGCGGCCTGCATGCGGCGGCTGCGGTCGCGCTGCTCGGAGAGCTTGCGCAAGATCCAGCCGGCCTTTTCGCGCAGGGCGGCCTCGATGTCGCCCTGGCCCACCCAGCGCGGGGCGCTCACGGCCAGGCCTTCGGGGCCGACGGAGAAACCGATGGACTTGCGGCGTGCCCGGCGCAGCGCATACGCCACGCGGCAATCGCCCAGGCGGATCTCGCGGTCGGCGGCACTGTGGGTGTAGTCGGCGGGCGCAGGGTGCGCGGTGTGGGGGGCCGGCGTGGGCTGAGGGGCCGCAGGCACCGCCCCCTGAGGGCGCGGGGAGGCCGCTGCGGTGGCGAGCGGCGGCGCTGCGACCGCGTCGAACAACGACAACTGCAAAGGTGCTTCGGTGGCGGCGCGCCCGGATGACATGAGGCGCGATTCTAAGGGTGCTCAGGCCCCGCTGGCCTCGGGATAGGCCTCGGGATCGATGCGGCGCATCTCGGTCTCGATCCAGGCCTCCACCTCGGCCATCAGCTCGTCGGGCCGGCGGCCGTGGGACGGGATGGCGGGGCCGATGGAGACGTCGATCGTGCCCGGGCGCAACAGGAAGCTCTTGCGCGGCCAGCACTTGGCCGACGACACGGCGATGGGCACGATGGGCACGCCGGCGCTGATGGCCAGGCGCGAGGCGCCGCTCTTGTACTCTTCCTTCTGGCCGCGCTCGGCACGCGTGCCCTCGGGGAACATGATGACCCAGCTGCCCTGGTCCATCAGGCGCTTGCCTTGTTCGGCCACCTTGCGCCAGGCCTGGCTGCCCTTGCTGCGGTCGATGTGCACCATGTCCATGGCGCCGATGGCCCAGCCGAAGAAGGGGATGTAGAGCAGCTCGCGCTTGAACACATAGGCCAGCGGGTGCGGCATCAGCGTGGGGAAGGCAAAGGCCTCCCAGGTGGACTGGTGCTTGGGCGCCAGCAGCACGGCGGCGCGGCCTTCGGCGGCCGTGGGCACGTGCTCGATGCCGCTGACGCGGTACTTGACGCCGCAGATCACCTTGGCGCCCCAGATGGCCACGGCCAGCCAGCTCACGCACAGGCGGTAGACCAGCTTGCCGCGGGTGAACAGCGACACGATCACCACCACAGTGGCAAACGGCACCACCGTGATCAGCAGCCAGACAAAGAACAAAACAGAACGAACGAACCAGATCGGGTGCACGAACTCAGGCCCCCGCCTTGGCCGCAGCGTCGCGCCGCATCAGGTGTTCGGCGAACGCGCCCAGGTTGGCGTGCACCGTCGTCCCGGGCACGGCCTGCAGCCAGGGCGCCAGGTCTTCGTCGGCCAGGTTGAGCGCGCGGCCCGAACGCACCAGGTGGGGCTGGCAGCCAGCCGCCTGCGCGGCCTGCAGGTCGCGCAGGGTGTCGGCCACCATGGGCACGCTGGCGGCCTCGACGCCATAGCGCCGCACGATGTCCGCCATCATGCCGGGCAAGGGCTTGCGGCAGTCGCACTGGTCTTCGGGCGTGTGCGGGCAAAAGAACACGGCGTCGAAGCGCCCCCCCTTGGCCATCAGCAGCTTGTTCATGTGCTGGTGCACCGTGTTCACGCTGGCCATGTCGATCATGCCGCGGCCGATGCCGGCCTGGTTGGTGGCCACCACCACATGCCAGCCCGAGTGGTTGAGCTTGGCCACGGCCTCCAGTGCACCGGGGATGGCCTCCCACTCCGACGGGTCCTTGACGTGGTCCTCGCGGAAGCGGTTGAGGATGCCGTCGCGGCCGAGGATGACGAGCTTGGGGGCTTGCATGGCAGTCTCTGCCGACTCAGCTGGCCAGGCGCGACAGGTCGGCCACGCGGTTCATGGCCAGGTGCAGGCGGTTCAGCAGCGCCTGGCGGTTGGCCCGCAGCGCCGCGTCGTCGGCGTTCACCATCACGTCGTCGAAGAAGGCGTCCACCGGGGCCTTCAGCACCGCCAGGGCCTTGAGGGAGCCGGCGTAGTCGTGCTGCTCGAACAAGCGGTCGGCCTGGGGCTGCACCTGGGCCAGTGCGGCGGCCAGGGCCTTTTCGGCAGCTTCCTGCAGCAGCGCGTCGCTCACGGCGGTGGGCAGCTCGCCCTCGATCTTCTTCAGGATGTTGCCCACGCGCTTGTTGGCCGCGGCCAGCGAGGCGGCCTCGGGCAGCGCGGCGAAGGCGCGCACGGCCTCCAGGCGGCGCGGCACGTCGCCCAGGCGTTGTGGCGCCAGAGCCAGCACAGCGTCCACTTCCTGAGCGCTGTAGCCCTGATCACGCAAGTTCACGGACAGGCGGTCGTAGAAGAACGAAACCAGAGCGTCCAGTACCGCCTCATTGCTCAGGAGTTCCGCGAACACACTCTCCGCGCCTTGGATCAGTTCATACAGATTCAGCGGAAGGTTCTTTTCAATCAAGATACGGATCACGCCCAGCGCATGACGGCGCAGCGCGAACGGATCCTTGTCTCCGGTGGGTAGTTGGCCAATGCCGAACAGCCCCACCAGGGTTTCGAGCTTGTCGGCCAGGGCCACCACGGTGCCGGTGTGGTTGCGCGGCAGCGCGTCGCCGGCGAAGCGCGGCTTGTAGTGGTCTTCGATGGCAATGGCCACGCCGTCGCGCAGGCCCTCAAAGCGGGCGTAGTAGCCGCCCATGATGCCCTGCAGCTCGGGGAACTCGCCCACCATGTCGGTGAGCAAATCGGTCTTGGCCAGCAGCGCGGCCTGGGACACCTTGCTGTCGAGCACGTCGAAGTGGTCTTTGTCGTCGGCGGTGAACGGCACCGTGGCCAGACGCAGCTGGGTGACGATGGCGTGGGCAATGGCCTTGACGCGCTCGGCGCGCTCGCCCTGGGTGCCCAGCTTGCCGTGGTAGACCACCTTGTCCAGGCCTGGCACGCGGTCTTCGAGCTTTTTCTTGCGGTCCTGGTCGAAGAAGAACTTGGCGTCGGCCAGGCGCGGGCGCACCACGCGCTCGTTGCCCTGCACCACCGCACTGGCGTCGGCCGGGGCGATGTTGCTGACGACGAGGAAGGCGTTGGTCAGCTTGCCGGCAGCGTCCAGCAGCGGGAAGTACTTCTGGTTGGCCTTCATCGTGAGGATGAGGCACTCCTGCGGCACGCCCAGAAACTCGGGCTCGAAGTGGCAGGTCAGCACGTTGGGCTTCTCGACCAACGCAGTGACT
>WBZX01002212.1_pt1 | contig 10783 bp, 8 predicted proteins | sample 5204211 | NCBI WGS metagenome assembly WBZX01 (sample SAMN12344362, study PRJNA552823) | activated sludge metagenome | biome: Activated sludge suspended growth; feature: Nitrification reactor; material: Wastewater; isolation source: activated sludge from nitrification reactor of wastewater treatment...
ATGTAGAGCAGGATGCGCGTCACGTTGTACGGGATGGGATAGTGTCGCTGCCCCCACAGGTAGCTGATCACCGCCATGCTCGCGTAGCAGACGAGCGTGGTCCATGCCGCGCCCATGTAGCCGAGGTGTGGGATGAGCACGAAGAGCAGCACGATGGTGATAAGCGCCCCGAACAGGCTGATGGTGCTTCCCACACGCGGCCGGTCGGTGAGCTTGTACCACACGCTCTGGTTGTAGTAGATGCCGAGGAAGACGTTGGCGAGCATCAGGATCGGTACCACGCGCAGTCCGACGTGGTAGGCGGGGTTCGGGATGAACCACTTGAATAGGTCCAGGAAGAGCATCACCACGAGGAAGGCGGCCATGCACACGGCCACGAAGATGTTCATGATCCGCGCGAACGTTTCCTTGCTGTTCTTCTCCTTGGCATGGCTGAAGAAGAAAGGCTCGGCGCCCATGCGGAAGGCTTGGATGAAGAGTGTGATCAGCACCGCCAACTTGTAGCAGGCACCGTAGATCCCGATCTCGCTGTCGGCGATGTCGTCTGGAAGGAGGTACTTCAGGATCACGCGGTCGGCGGTCTCGTTCACCATGCCGGCGAGGCCTGCGACCATCAGCGGTGCGCCGAAGGCGGCCATCGCGCGCAGCAGGTCCTTGTCCATCGCCTTCAGTGAAGGCCATGACGGCAATAGCACCAACAGCTTCACGGCGGTGCTCACCACGTTGATGGCGAACACATAGCCCACGCCCAGCGACGGATCGTACACCGCATCGACGAGCGCATTGCTCTCGCCCATGTTGTAGCGCTTCATGCAGTACAGTAGGAAGAACAGGCTGAGCGCGATGTTGACGCCTACGCTGAGCAGGTTGATGAACGCATACTTCCACGGGCGACCTTGTTGCCGCAGCCGCGCCATGGGGATGGCGGTGATGGCGTCGATGCCGATGATGCCGATGAGCATCAACACCGAGCTGGCGTAGGCGCCGAAGTGCAGGCCTTCCGCTATGTGCTGGGAGAACACCGTACCCAACAGCATGAAGGCGAGCGCAGGGAAGAAGAGGCCCCAGGTGGCGGTGGAGTAAAGAGTCTTGCTGTGCGAAGAGTCGGCCTGATCTCGTGCAGCGAAGCGGAAGAAGGTGGTCTCGAAACCGAAGGTGAGCACCACGTTCAGCAGGGCCGTCCAGGAGTAGAGCGCGGTGACCACCCCATACTCGGCCGGTTCGAAGACGAAGGTGCTGGTGTACAGCGGCACCAACAGGAAGTTGAGGAAGCGCGCAACGATGCTGCTGAGCCCGTAGATGGCCGTTTGGCCGGCGAGTTTGCGGAGGGCGCTCACTATTCCGTGCGCTTTAGGGCCAAAGTGTCAGAGCCTTGGATGAGTAGAATGTTACCCTTAGAAGATTGATGCAAATAATATGTCTCGCAGGTAAAGTGGGGAATGCAGAAACGAATGGAATCATTGCGCAGCTGATATGTCCCTGCGTACAACGCCAAGGTTGTGGTGTCCAGCGCAGTCCACTCCCCATTGCTCTCGAAATCAATCCAGGAATATCCAGCTCCGTAGGCAAATGGCCCCGTCCACTTACCGATCAAGGGCGTTTGTTGATTATTGGAACAAGCTGCCAAGAACAATAAGGTAGCCGTCCCGTAGACGGCTGCCTGGCCGGCGAGTTTGCGAAGTCCGCTCAAGCCCCCGTGAAATTCGCCTTCCGCTTCTCCACGAACGCCGTTGTTCCCTCCTTGAAATCCGCAGTACCGAAGCACTTACCGAACGCCTCGATCTCGCGTTGCAGGCCGTTGGCGCCAGGCTCGTAACCGGCGTTCACCGCGCGGATTGCGGCGGCGAGGGCGGTGGGGCTGTTCTTCATGATGCGCACGGCCAGTTCGTGTGCGGTGCTCAGCAACTGGTCTTGTGGAACAACGCGGTTCACGAGGCCCCATTGCAGGGCATCGGCGGCATCGATCATCTGTGCGCTCAGGATCATCTCCATCGCCTTGCCCTTGCCCACGAGGCGTGGCAAACGTTGTGTGCCGCCGTAACCGGGGATCACACCGAGGCTCACTTCGGGTAGGCCCATCTTGGCGTTGTCGCTGGCGATGCGCACGTGGGCGCTCATGGCCAGTTCCAATCCACCGCCGAGCGCGAAGCCGTTCACCGCGGCGATCACTGGTTTGCCGAGGTGCTCCACGCGATCGAAGAGCTGCTTCTGTCCATCGGCGGCGAGTGCTTTTCCTTCGGCCACGCTGAAGTGTGCGAACTCCTTGATGTCGGCACCGGCCACGAAGGCCTTCTGTCCGCTGCCGGTGATGAGTACCACGCGGATGCTGTTGTCGGCTTCCGCTTCGCCCAGCGCCTTGTTCAGCTCGAGGATCGTGGCGCGGTTGAGCGCGTTGAGCTGATCAGGGCGGTTGATGGTGATGGTGCGGACGCTATCGGCGTCGGTGAGGAGCAGGTTCTGGAAGGCCATGGAGGATGGGACGTTTTCGGATGCGCTGACCGTTCGATCAGCTATCGGTACGGGCAAATGTATCCGCTAGGACTGCAGCGGTAGGGAAACGAAGAACCGCGTCCCGGTGCCTTCTTCCGTTTCGAACCGCACCGTACCGCCGGCCTGTTCCACCATGCGTTTCACCATGGCGAGGCCAAGGCCCATGCCGCTGCTCTTGGTGGTGAAGCTGGGCTCGAAGATGCGCTCACGCACATCTTCCGGAATGCCTGTGCCGTTGTCGCGAACCTCCAGAACGGCCTGCCCGTCGTGGCGGCGCAACACCACGTGCACGCTACGCCGGCGTTCAGCGGGAATGGCTTGGACGGCGTTCTTGAGCAGGTTGTTCAACACACGCAACAGATGTTCCCGGTCGGCGAGCACCATCAACGGCCCCGGCGTTTCCACGGTCACCTCCACGTTGGGCTCGCCAGCCAGTAGCGTCACGGCGTTGCGTGCCACCTCGCTCAGGTCCAACAGGCTCTCCCGTGCGGCGCTCATCTGCGCGAACCGGGAGAAATCACCAGCCACCCGGCTCAAGGCATCGATCTGTTCCACCATGCTCGCGCTGAACCGGTCCAGCCGTTCGCGTGCGTCGGGTGACGACGGGTCCCAGCTGCGCTGGAAGTGCTGGATGCCGAGCTTCATGGGCGTGAGCGGGTTCTTGATCTCATGCGCCACCTGTCGCGCCATTTCCTTCCAGGCACTTTCCCGTTCACTCTGCGCGAGACGTTCGGCGCTTTCGCGCAGCTCCTCCACCTTGCGATTATATACGGCCACCAGCTCGCCCACCTCGTCCTTACCGCGGTAGCGGATGGGTTCGTTGGCGCCCTGCAAGACCACACCGCCAAGGGCCTGCTTCAATACGTCCAACGGTCGGGTGGTCCAGTTGCTGATGAAGATGGCCAGCAGTACGCTGAGCACGAAGAGCAGCACGAAGAGGTTCACTACGGCCACGAAGAGCTCGGAGCGCTCTTCCTCCTGTTGCACCTGGTCAGCGAAGCGAGGAAGCGCGATGTGCGCGATCACGGCGCCGGCGTGGTCCAGCAGCGGCACGTAAGCGGTGCGGTAGGCCGCTTGACCCACGCGCTCTTCGTGCACGAAGGAGCTTTCTCCCGCCAAGGCAAGGCTCGCATACGCGGCGGGGTCCATGCGTTCGGCCAGCAAGCCACTGGAGAACATCTGGGGACGGGAGGAGGCCAACAGGCGGCCGTCGGGAGCATAGACCGTTATGTCGGTATGGAAGGTGTTGCTCAGTTGGCCCAGCAAGTGTTCCAGGTAGGCGGTGTGCGCGGCGCCGGTGATGCGCTCTTCGCCGAGGCGACGTTGGAGTTCCAGTTGAACGGAACGAGCCTTCTCCAAACTCGCCGTTTCGGCACGCTGGGTGAACTGTCGCGAGAGCAGACGTTGCGAACCAACGCCGAAGAACAACAACCCGGTGATGGCGAAGAGCACCAGCGCCGCGCGCACCTTGGTGCCGATGCCGAGCGAGGGCAAGGAGCGGGTGAGCAACGCGTGGATGGCGAGCGTGAGCAATGCCAGCAGGCCGAAGAAGGTGAAGAGGTAACTGAAGGTGGTCGCCTTGTCCACGATGCCGCGCTGAGGAAGTCCCAACACCATCACAGTGCTGTTGCCCACTGCTTTGGCCAGGAAGTCGAAACCATGGGCGGTGTACCACAGCTCTCCTTCGTCGTCCAGCGGCGCCGACCAGTGTTGCGGCTGCGGCGCTCGTCCGCTCTGGTCCATGAGCATGCCGTTCACGTAGCGTGCTTGAGCGTAGCGTTCGGCGCGTCGCGCAAGGTCATCGTCGCCCGCAAGGAGCAGCTCAGGGAAGCCAAGCCCCTGCGATAGGGAGCGCGGCTGCGCTTCCACGATCAGTTGTGCGGGAGCGCTGCTGTCGGTGGGCATCACCGCGATGCGCGCGTGGTAGAAGAGCTCGCCGTCGGACCGCTCGTCGATGAAGAGGTCCGGCATGTCGCTCACACCTGTCGGGAACGCATTGCTGCTATCGCCGAAGGTCCGTGGAGGCTCCAGGTCCGTCGCGCATCGTACATCGCCTTGTGGACCGAAGGCGAATAGGCGGATGTCATAGCGGTCCCAGTATCCGCTGAAGTAGGGCTGCCGCACGAGGGCATCCAGCTCGCCCGGAACACAAAGCCGGTTGCTGGTGAGCAGGCGGTGGATGGCGGTGTCGCGACGAAGCGTGGGAGCCTGTGCCCGGAAGAGTTGCTCGACCACAGGGTCCTCGCGTGCGGCGAGGCGTTCAGCGAGCACCACGCGCTCACGCTGTTCGCGGTTGTGCGTGTACTTGGTGAGGATGTGCGTGCTGGCCGCAGCGAGCAGCCCGATCATGAGCACCCCTTGCAGGAAGCGGAAGGAGTGCACACGCGCCGTGATCATGAGGACGATGACCGGAACGGGCCAGAGGAAGAGGATCGTGTCCACGATGCCGAGGCTCTGGTGCACCACGATGGATAGCACGAGCGCCACGGAACTCGCTACCACAAGTGGCCAGGACTTGGGGCTGGGTGCCGTGGCGCGCACCATGGACCACGCGAACACGCACCACGATGCCATGAGCAAGGCCATGGCGAAGAGGGCCACCAGGCCGAAGGCGCCAACACCTTGCACATGGTACAGGTCGAGGTCGATACTGCTGTCGTTGACCACCCCGATGCAAAGCCGCGTGATCCATGCGCCGAAGGCCAACACCAGCGCCGTGCGGATGAACCCGGCGATAGCCGAAGCGGGTGCGGCGGATGGCTTTGAGGAGACGAGCAGGAACACCGCACCCACTACCAGAAGAGCCGCGTTGATGAGCAGATCCCCGAGCGAGGGGAACATGGAGGAGGTGGCGTAGATGGCAGGGTCGAAGAGCGGCCATCGGTCGAAGGGTGCCGTGGTGCCCCAGACGAGCGAGGCCCAGCGGAGCAACATGAGGGAGCTGATGAAAAGGCCCGCCGCTGGGATGGCACCGAGGCGATCGATGGCGCGGGTGTATGCGGACCAGAGCGCGCTCACCAGTAGGATGGCAGTGATGGCGAGCAGTGCCATGCGCCAGAACAACCAGTCGCCCATCTCCATGGCCCCTTCGCTCCAGGCAAGACCGAAGAGCGGGCTACCGGTCGGGTCCGTGATCACGGGTCCGGGGGCGGGTAGGCCTTGTGCGCGCAGACCGGGCGGGGCATGCAGCGAAGGGTGGAAGCCCTCGGTGAGATACTTGTTGTGCACGGGTGGTGCATTCCACAGCGAACGGATCGCGTGCACCGCGAAGGGGCCCGAACGCACGCGAACGTGCAGGAGGATGTTGGCGCCGGGAGTGAACGCGACGCTGCTATCGGCGAGTAGGAGTTCCCCTGCGAAGGGCATTTCACCGGACCAGGCTACCAGGCTGTCGGCTTGGAAGACATAGAGCGCGGACCCTTCGCGTGAATGGCGTTCTTCCAAGGAACCCGCCCGCCTGCGCATCCATTCGGAAGCGCCTTCGTTGGCGATCCGAACAGCTTCTTGTTCTGTTGACCGCACCAAGTCCTGCTGTAGATCCCCAACACGACGTTGCAGACGCAGGGCTTCCCCGGCGAGTGCTCCTTCGGCATCCGGCTCCGTGGTGAGGAAGGCCGCCCCGGCGCAGAGCGCTGCGAGTAGAACGAAGAGGAGGGGGCGGGACATGCGTGCGCGGCCGCAAGGGATGCGCCAAAGTACGGGTGGCCGTTCCGGTCCCTCGGCATGCGAATGCGCGAGGCGATGGAATGACGGTCGGGAATAGGATGTAGCGCGGTGCCTTCACCGCACCGACATCAGCCCTTCAGGGCCTCGGCGCCACCGACGATCTCGAGGATCTCTCCGGTGATGGCCGCCTGACGTGCCTTGTTGTAGGAAAGCTTGAGGTCCTTCAGGAGGCTGTCGGCGTTGTCGGTGGCCTTGTGCATGGCGGTCATGCGCGCACCGTGCTCGCTGGCGAAGCTGTCGAGCAACGCCTTGTAGAGCTGGATCTTGAGGCTCTTGGGGATGATCTCCTCCACGATCGTCGCACGATCGGGCTCCATGATGAAGTCGACCTTCGAAGTGGCGCCGGCTTTCTTCTCGGCGGGAGGCACCGGCAGGAATTGCTCCTCGGTGGTCACCTGAACGGCGGCGTTCTTGAACTTGTTGTAGAAGAGCACCACCCGATCGTAGCGGCCCTCGGTGAACTGCTGCATGAGCAATTCGGCAACGGGCGCCACCTTGTCGAAGTTCAAGCCATCGAACAACTTGGAGAGGTCCGTGGGCAGCGACTCGTTGAGCATACCGCCGCGGCGATACAGGTCCATGGCCTTCTTGCCGATGGGCAGGATGTTCACGTCATGGCCCTGCGCCTTGGCATCGTTGAGCGCCTTGCGCACCAAGCGGAACACCTGCGTGTTGAACGCGCCTGCGAGACCGCGGTTGCTGACGATGGGCACGAAGAGCACGCGCTTGACCGGACGCTGTGCGCTGAACTTGCCTTCCGAACTATCCAGTGAAGCGCTCACGTTGCTGAGGATGCTTTGCAGCTTCTCGGCATAGGGACGCATGCGCACGATGGCATCCTGGGCGCGGCGCAGCTTGGCTGCGCTCACCATCTTCATGGCAGCGGTGATCTGCTTGGTGCTGTTCACCGAGACGATCCGTCCGCGTACTTCCTTCAGGTTGGCCATCGCGCTGCTTCGATAGGCTTAGTTGTCCAGGCTCTTCACCAGGTCATTGGCCACTTTCTCCAGCGTACCCGTGATCTGGTCGTTGTAATCGCCCTTCTTCAGCGCGGCGAGCGTATCCGCGTGCTTGTTGCGGAGCACGGTGAGGAATTCGCTCTCGAACTGCTTGATGTTCTTCACGGGCACCTTGGTGAGGAGGCCCTTCATGCCGCAGTAGATGATGGCGATCTGCTCTTCCACACGCATCGGGCTGTTCTGCCCTTGCTTGAGGATCTCCACGTTGCGGGCACCCTTGTCCAACACCGCTTTGGTGGCGGCGTCGAGGTCGGAGCCGAACTTCGAGAAGGCCTCCAGTTCGCGGTAGGCGGCCTGGTCCAGCTTCAGCGTACCGGCCACCTTCTTCATGGACTTGATCTGCGCGTTACCACCTACGCGGCTCACGCTGATACCCACGTTGATGGCGGGGCGAACACCGCTGAGGAACAGGTTGCTCTCCAGGAAGATCTGTCCATCGGTGATGGAGATCACGTTCGTGGGGATGTACGCGGACACGTCACCGGCCTGTGTCTCGATGATGGGCAGTGCGGTCAACGAACCACCACCTTTCACCTTGCCTTTCAGCGAGGCGGGTTGGTCGTTCATCTGCGCGGCCACCACGTCATCATTGATCACCTTGGCGGCACGCTCCAGCAGGCGGCTGTGCAGGTAGAACACGTCACCGGGGTACGCCTCACGTCCGGGAGGACGACGGAGCAGCAAGGACACCTCGCGGTAAGCGACGGCCTGCTTGGAGAGATCATCGTACACGATCAGTGCAGGACGACCGGTATCGCGGAAGTATTCGCCGATGGCCGCACCGGTGAAGGGTGCGTAGAACTGCATGGGTGCGGGGTCGCTGGCGTTGGCAGCCACCACCGTGGTGTAGGCCATGGCGCCAGCCTCTTCCAACACCTTCACGGTGCCGGCAACGGTGGAGCCCTTCTGGCCGATGGCCACGTAGATGCAGTACACCGGATTGCCCGCCTCGAAGAACTCCTTCTGGTTGATGATGGTGTCGATGGCCACCGTGCTCTTGCCGGTCTGGCGGTCGCCGATGATGAGCTCGCGCTGACCGCGACCCACGGGGATCATGGCGTCGACGGCCTTGATGCCCGTTTGCAGCGGCTCCTTCACGGGCTCGCGGTAGATGACGCCGGGGGCTTTGCGCTCCAGGGGCATCTCGAACAATTCGCCACTGATGGGGCCTTTGCCATCGATGGGTTCGCCGAGGGTGTTCACCACGCGACCAACGATGCCTTCGCCCGTCTTGATGCTGGCGATGCGCTTGGTGCGCTTCACGGTATCGCCCTCCTTGATCCCCACGGAGGGACCGAGCAATACCACACCCACGTTGTCCTCTTCGAGGTTCAGTACGATACCGCGCAGGCCGCTGGCGAACTCCACGAGCTCACCGCTCTGCACGCTGTTCAAGCCGTAGATGCGGGCGATACCGTCACCCACCTGGAGTACGGTACCTACCTCTTCGAGCTCGGCCTCGCTGCGGAAACCGGCGAGTTCTTGTTTGAGGATCGCTGTTACTTCAGCGGGGTTCACTTCGGCCATGGCGGGAAGTCGTTAGATCTCGGGGATGTACAGGTTCTTGGAGAATTCGCGGCGCAGGTCTGCAAGACGGCGGCTCACGCTGCCATCGTACTGCTCATCGCCGATGCGGATGGTGAGGCCGCCGATCAAGGAAGCGTCCACCTTCTCCACCAATTCGATGGACTTGCCGGGATGTTGCTTTTCAGCGAGGGCACGCACCCGGGCACGCGTGCTTTCGTTCAGCGGAATGGCGGAGGTGACCTGCGCCACGACGATGTTCTTGTGTTGCTTGTAGAGCTCGGCGAACGCGGAGGCCACCTCGGGGAGCAGACGCTCACGACCCTTGCGCACCAGGATACCCATGAAGGCGGAAGTGAGCTGCCCCACCTTGCCTGCGAAGACGCGGTCCAGGACCTTGTCCTTCATGTCAGACTTCATCACGGGGCTCTTCAGCAGCACCATGAGCTCGCGATTGCCATAGCACGTATCGGCCACCAGGCGCATGTCCTCGAATACGCCTGCGAGCACACCCTTCTCCTGGGCGAGCTCCATGAGCGAACGGGCGTAGCGGTAGGCGACCGGTGCGATGATCATGACTTGCGCAGTTCGGCTTCGGCCATCACCTTGTCCACCAAGCCCTGTTGTGCCACGCTCTGGTCCAGCTTCTCCTTCAGGATACGCTCGGCCACGAGGATGCTCAACTCGGCCACCTGGTTCTTCATCTCCGTGATGGCGGCGTTCTTCTCATTGTGGATGTCCGCACGTGCGCGGGCCAGCAAGGCATCGGCTTCGGTCTTCGCCTTGGCCTTCGCTTCGGCGATCTCCTTGTCGCGGATGTCGCGCGCCTCCTTGAGCAGGAGTTCGCGCTCCTCGCGTGCCTGGCGCATGAGGTCCTCGTTCCGGGCCATCATGTGCGCGTTCTCCTCGCGGGCCTTGCGGGCCTCGTTCAGCGCATCGGCGATGGACGCTTCACGCTCCTTCAGCCCATTGAGGATGGGCTTCCAGGCGAACTTGGCCAGGATGAAGAGCACTACCAGGAACGATAGTGTCATCCAGAAGATGAGCCCGAATGAAGGCTCTACGAGACTCAGCAGCATGGGCGTGCGGGTTCAGTGAAGGGAACGAACGACGACAGTGCGCGAGGGATCAGCCTACTACGGGCATCTCCTTCAGCACCACCAGCAGACCCACCACCATCGCGAAGAAGGCGGCACCTTCCACCAGAGCGGCGGTGAGGATCATGTTGGCGCGCAGGTCGTTCATGGCTTCCGGCTGACGGGCCATGGCTTGCACAGCGTCACCACCGATGCGACCGATGCCAACGCCGGCACCGAGAGCGGCCAGGCCAGCGCCCAAAGCAGCGATACCGTAACCAACGCCGAGGTCGAGGAGAACAGAAAGGAACATGTGTTCGTGGTTTAAGAAAGGTTCAGGTTCAATGGTGGTGCGGTTCCTCTACTGCGGCGCCGATGTACATGGCGGACAGGAAAGTGAACACGTAGGCTTGGATGAAGGCGACCAGCAACTCGAGCATGGTCATGAACACCGTGAAGGCGAGTGACATGATGGAGACGCCGTAACCGGCACCCGCACTGGTCTCACCGAACACGAAGATGAGGCTGAAGAAACTGAGCGCGATGATGTGGCCCGCCGTGATGTTGGCGAACAGTCGGATCATGAGCACGAAGGGCTTCAGGAACATGCCGAGTATCTCCACCGGCGTAAGGATGAAGAGCACCCAGCCCGGCACGCCCGGCATGGCCAGGATGTGGTGCCAGTAGTGCTTGTTGCCGTTGAGCGATACGATGACGAAGGTGATGAGCGCGAGCACCAGGGTGACCGCGATGTTACCCGTGAGGTTGGCACCACCCGGGAAGAAGGGCACCAGGCCCATGAGGTTGTTGAGGAAGATGAAGAAGAAGGCCGTGAGCAGGTACGGCATGTACTTCATGTACTTCTTCTCGCCGATGGCGCTCTTGGCCACATCGTCCCGCACGAAGAGGATGATGGGCTCGATCATGTTCTGCAGTCCCGTGGGTGCC
>WBZX01003105.1_pt1 | contig 10783 bp, 7 predicted proteins | sample 5204211 | NCBI WGS metagenome assembly WBZX01 (sample SAMN12344362, study PRJNA552823) | activated sludge metagenome | biome: Activated sludge suspended growth; feature: Nitrification reactor; material: Wastewater; isolation source: activated sludge from nitrification reactor of wastewater treatment...
CGATCTCGGGGCCGTCGATGTCGTAGTACCACCCGTGGAGCGTGAGCTCGCCGCGCTCGACCGCCTCGCGCACGATGTCGTAGCTGCGCAGGTTCTCCAGCTGCAGCAGCACGTTCGCGCGGGCCAACGCGTCGCCGCTGGCGTGGGCGGGCACGCGGAGCTGGACGTGGCTGGCGTGTCCGAGCCAGCGCGCTGCGCTCGGTAGCCCCGGGGGGATGCCATCGCGGATCGCCGCCATCGCGCCGCACCCCGAGTGCCCACACACCACGATCTGCTTCACCTTGAGCACGCCAACTGCGTACTCGACCCCCGCGCCCTCGGCGGGCATGCCATCGGCGCCGGTGGGCGGCACGATGTTGCCGACGTTGCGGTGTACGAAGACCTCACCGGGCTCGGCGCTGGTCATGAGCAGCGGCGAGATGCGGCTGTCGGAGCACGCGATGAACATCGTGTGCGGCGCCTGGCCCGAGGCCAGGCGCTTGAAGAGCTCGCGATGGCGCGCGCGTGCGACCTTGCGGAAGCGCTCGACGCCGCCGGTCAGACGCTCGGCCGGGTCGGTGATGCCCTCGCGACCCAGCATCCGCTGCGCCTCGTCTTCGGTCGCGACGGTGTGCGCGGCGAAGTGACCGTAGTGGTCGTGCGTCATGAGGGTCTCGGGCAGCGGACCCTCGTACAGGATCGCCAGGGCGATGCCGCGCGCGCGGATCTCGTTGAGCATCTGTGCCAGCGCGTCGCCGCCGCTGATGTCGATCGCGGTCACGCCGGTGAGGTCGACGATGACGCCGCGGGCAGCGTCGAGCCGCGGCACGCCCGCGCGCAGCTCGTCGAGGCTGTGCAACCCGAGGAAACTGAGCGCACCCTCCAGGGTGATGCGGTAGGGCCCATCGCCGCCGACGCTCACCACCCGTGCGTCGGTACGTCCGAAGCGAACCGCGGCGATGGCCAGCGAGACCGCCACGCCGATGCGGATGCCGGCGACGAGGTCGAACGCCACCATCGCCGCGAAGGTCAGCAGGCAGACCAGGCCCTCGGCGCGCGAGATCCGGAACAACGAGTGCATCTCACGAACCGCGATCATCCGCACCGCGATCGCGAGCAGGATGCCGGCCAGCGTCGGCATCGGCACCATCTCGACCCACGGCGCCAATGCGACCACGATGAGCAGCACCACCAGCGAGTGCACGATCGCCGAGCGACGGGTACGACCGCCCGAGGTGAAGTTGAGGCTCGAGCGCGCGATCACGCCGGCGCCCATCATGCCGCCGGTCGCGACCGCGGCGAGGTTCGCCAGCCCCTGACCGACGATCTCCTGGTCGGGATCGTGGGGCGTGGCGCGGGACATGCGATCGAGGGCGCTGGCCGAGAGCAGCGTCTCGAGCGTCGAGAGGCCGAAGATGACCACTGCATCGCCGAGCAGGGACGCCACGTCGATGCCTCCCGGCGACAGCATCGGCAGGGAGAACAACGTGCGCGGGATGGCGCCGACGCGCTCGACCTGCAGGCCGAGCCCGACCGCCGCCACGGTCGTGAACACGACGGCGAACAGCGGCCCCGGCAGTCGTGGCCATCGCCGCGAGGCGAGCAGCACCAGCGCGAACGTGAAGCCCGCGATCGCGACCGCGGCGAGGTTCGAGTGCTCGAGTAGCTCGCCGATGTGCGTGATGACGTCGACCACATGGGCCTGATCGGGCGCGGGCAGGCCGAGGGCGCGCGGCAGCTGGCCCACGAAGATGAGCACGCCGATGCTGGCGGTGAAGCCCAACACCACGGGCAGCGGCACCAGCCGCGCGATGCGGCCCAGGCCCAGCAGGCCCGCGGTGAGCTGCATCGCCGCGGCGAACAGCGATGCCAGCACCAAGCCCGCGAGCCCGTGCTCCTCGACGATCGAGGCCACCAGCACCGCCATCGCTGCGGTCGGTCCACACACCGACAGCGGCGAGCCGCCCATCAGCGCGCCGACGATGCCGGCCACGATCGACGTGACCAGGCCGTAGGCGATCGGCAGATCGCTGGCGATCGCGACCGCCATCGACAGCGGCACGGCCATCAGCGCCACGGTGGTGCCGGCCGAGAGGTCGGCCATGAGGTGCTCGCGCCGCAGCAGCCGTCGCCACTGCGGGCGCAGGGCCGCGAACCCGAGACCTCGCAATCGGATGCCGTTGCGCGCGGTCATGTGGCCCCCTGGTTGTTGGCGAGCCCAACGACGATCGCCGTCAGCACCGGCAGCGGTGCGAAGCTGAGGATCGACCGGCACCGCGTGCACTCTGTCAGGTCGAGCTGGACGACGATGCCGATCGCGATCGCGGCGAGCAGCGTCGCGAGGCTGGCGTGTGCGGCCACTCGGGCGCGGGGCCGAGCATCGGGCCGAGCACCTGGGAGGTCATGATTGCTTCGGGACAGGCCGCTCGCTCGGTCGCGAGGGCGATGGACGATCACGGAAGGCAGCATGGTCGGTGGATCACTTCGGGCGATGCGTGGGCGGCGTGGCCTCGGGGCCACGTCGTCGACGTCGCATGGTCGTTGGGGAGGTTGGGGGATCGCGTGCGGCTGGACAGCCGCGCGCGGGGCCTCACCCGCGCGGCCGTCCAGCACGACGAACGGCAGCGCGGGTGCAATGAGCGCGCACCGGCCCGCACGCGACACCAGGTCGCGTGACGCTCAGGTGCGCACGGCTCGAGCGAGCGCGTCGATGGGGGGCGGGATCGCGTAGCGCCGCTGCTGCCGGCGCACACGGACCGGGCGCGGGTCGATCGCGTGGCTGCCGGGCAGCTCCCGCGTCGGACGTGCCAGGCGCTGCATCTCACCGCGGAATCGGTGCCGCTCGAGTCGCCGTGCCTGGGCGAACTGTCCCGACTCCGCGAGGTCCTCCTCGAGCTCGAGGGTCGTCGGCGCGGACTCCCGCGTCTCGGACTCGAGCTCGCGCGCGTTGCTGCGCGCGGGGCCAAGCATCGCCAGCAACAGCGCCAGCAGCAGCGTCCACGGAGCGCTCGAGACACGGCCCACCGCGGCGGCGCGTGGCTGTGTCGAGTTCACCATCGGCGAGGCGAGTATAACGCGGGTGGATCCCCTGCGCCACCACACGCCTCGCGCTCGCCCGCGGCTTCAGAAACGGCCGCGGACCACGAGCCCGACGCCGTCGGTCGATGCTTGCGGCGTGATCGCGGTGGCCCGAGCGGCGCGCTTGCGACCCACGACCACCAGCCCGATGCCGGCACCCAGCACCGCGACCCCGGTCGCCGTGGTGATCGCGGCCGGCACCACCGTGCGATAGACCAGCGGGATGCACGGGCCGCCGCGCGGATCGGTGGGGCACCCGGCACGCTGACCGGCGAGGGCGAACAAGACGATGCCACCGAGCGTGCCCGCGATGCCGGCGCCGGTCAGTGCCCAGCCCGCGTGCAGCAGCGGCTGACGGGGAGCCACCACGGTCGCGGCGGTCGGTGTCACCGGGCGCGGTGCCACGGGGGCGGGCTCGACCGCGGGTTCGCCGGTGGTCTGCGCGGGCATCATCGCGCGCTCGATCGCGAGCTTCGCGTCGAGCGTGCGCTCCTGCACCAGGCGTCGTAGGTCGGCTTCGCTGCAGATGGTGCAGACGTCGTCGAACGAGGCCACCACGCGGTCCTGCTCGAGATCGTGGACCTCGAGACGCACGGTGTAGTCCGACGACTTGGGCTCGGCGACGGCGGTGGTGACGACGAAGCGCGCACCGATCGCGGTGGCCAGACGCCCCCGGCAGCCACCGTCGTTGCCACACGCGGCTCCGAGCTCGGCGAGCGCCCGATCGACGCGGTCGCGCGGGACCACCTCGATCGCCGCGGTCGCGAGCTCGCGTTCGATGGTCTCGAACACCAGGACACGCTGATCGACCGCGAGCTCGGGCGCGACCGGGGGCAGCACGCCCACCACGGCGGTGGGCTCGTCGTCGGCGGGCTGCAATGTGGCCAGCGTGGCGAGCAGCAAGGACGCGGTGATCATCGAGTCGACCTCGCGAGGGTTGGGGACGACGCTTCAGGCACGGCTCACCGTGACCCCGTGCGTGCGAGCGCTTGCAGGCGATCGTCGGCCTGGGCGACGCCGAGGGCCGACGCGGCGCGCCACGAACGCTCGGCGGCGGCGTAGTCCTTCGACTTGAACTGCGCCTCGCCGAGGCGCAGGAGATAGCCGCCGTTGCCGGGAGACAGCTTCACGGCCTTCTCGCCGTACTGCACCGCCTCGACGTACGCACCGACCTGGAAGTGGAGGTCGCGCAGCGCATCGAAGGCGGGCGCGTAGCGTCGATCGATGCGGGTCGCGTCGAACAGCTTGCGCAGCGCAGCCTCACGCTTGCCCTGGGCCTTCAGCTTCTTCGCCTGCGCGACCATCTCCTTGGCCTGCTCGCGCGCGAGCTTGGGATCCTTGGCGTCCGGGTTCGCCTCGGGCTCGCCGTCGGGCGTGACCTCGGTTGTCGGTGAGAGCTCGCCGTCGACGGCCGGCTCGACCGCGGGCTCGACGGCCTGCGCGACCGCAGGCGGCGGCGTGGCCGGGGCCGCAGCCGCCGCCACGATCGACGCAGCGGCGTCGGCCCCCACGTGCGAGCGCTCGCGTCGGCGCTTCGCGGCGCGCTCCCGCACGCTCGTCATCACGCTCGCGAGCCGCTCGGGTGGGGCGGTCTGCTCGGACGATGCCAACACCGGTGCTGCGAGCTCGGCGAGCTCGGCCGCGGCGGCGAGCTCCTCGGGGGTGAAGCCGCCGCGCTCGGCACGGTCGCGCAGCTCGGCGATCTCGCCCGCGAGCACGCCGCTGCGCTCGCGCGCACGACCGATGGTCGGATCGAACAGCAAGGCTTGCACGTAGAAATCGCGTGCGAACACGCGGCCGCCATCGGCCTCCCAGTAGTCGTCGCCCAGGCGCGCCAAGGTGTCGGCGAACTCGCGGCTGAGCGTGTCGGCCTCGAGATCGCCGGGGCCGTCGGTGGCGTCCTCGAGCGCACGCAGGGAACCGACCGCGCGCAGGGCAGTGTGCTCGGGCTCGCGGACGTCGGGGTAGACCCAGTGCGCGCGCGAGGCCCACAGCCGCGCGTCCGCGGCCAGGCTCTGCACCGCGCTGGGGGCTGCCTCGGTCGACTGCGGACGCAGCATCACCGCCGCACCGGCGGCGGCGGCAGCCAGGAACAGCGCACCACTCGCGACCAGCCACGCCGGACGGCGACGCGGCGGCGCGGTCGCGGCCCGCAATGCCGCGAGCAGTGCGTTCATCGTCGGGAATCGCTCCGCAGGATCGGCCCGCAGCCCCCGCAGGATGATCTCCCGCAGCTTGGTCGGCACCTCGCTGCGCGGCGGCGGCGGATCGATCTGGCCCTGCCGCACGGCGAACGCCAGCGCGAGGCGATTGTCGCCCGAGAAGGGGCGCTCGCCGTAGAGCGCCTCGTAGAGCACGACGCAGAAGTTGAACTGATCGCTGCGCGCGTCGGTCGGGGTGCCGAAGTGCTGCTCGGGCGACATGTACGCCGGCGTGCCCATGATGCTGCCGTGCCGCGTCAGCTGGGCCGAGAGCACCGAGCCGGCGCGATCGGGCAGGAACGAGTCGAGCGTGCGCTCGGTGTTGCGGACGTCGGGCTCGTCGTCGCCGACATCGCCGGTGGATCGCGCGAGTCCGAAGTCGAGCACGCGCACGCGGCCGTCGTCGCCGACCATCGCGTTCTCGGGCTTGAAGTCGCGGTGGACGATGTCGCTGGCGTGGGCGGCGGCCAGGCCCTCGCCGGCCTGCAGCAGCAACGCGAGGCGCTCCGCGAGGCCGTGGCCGCCGCGATCCAGCCACTCGCGCAGCGTCACACCGCGCACGAACTCCATGGCCACGAAGATGTGACCCTGGACCTCGCCGACCTCGTACACGTGCACGACGTTGGGGTGCGAGACCTTGGCCATCGCCTGGGCCTCGCGCATCAGTCGCGTGCGACCGGAGAACTCGACCGAGATGTCGGCGGCCAACACCTTGACCGCGATGCGCCGATCGAGCTCCTCGTCGAATGCGGAGTAGACCACGCCCATGCCGCCCTCACCGAGCTGCTTGAGCACGTGGTAGCGACCGATGCGCTGGAGACCACGCGGCAGGCGTGCGCGGGGATTGACCTCGACCGGATCGACGGTCGCGTCCGCTGCCGCTACGGGGGCCGGCTCGGTGATCTCCGTCCTCGCGACCACGGCGGTGCCGTGCACGGGCGTCGGGGTCCAGTGTTCGGTCCGTTCGACCACGTCGATCGAAGATACGCCGGCCGCCGCGTCGCGGGCCTCGCGAGACCGCGCACTGACATCGACGTGAAATCGCGCCCACGCGGCGTGCCCTGGGTGGTGGGTGGTAGCTTGCACGCACATGGCACTGCGACGACTGGCGACTGCGGTGGGTGGCGGCGTCATGGTGCTCGCAGCCTGCGTGGCCATCGATCCCGACGCCCGGCTGTGCGCGGTCGGGGCCGCCGAGTGCAGCTGCACGCTGGGCGGGAGCTGCGACGCGGGGCTCGAGTGTCGCGCGTCGATCTGCGTCGATCCCAACGCGGTCGCCGACAGCTCGAGTGGAACGATCGATCCCAGCAGCAGCAGCAGCAGCGGCGCCGTCGCGACGACCGAGACCAGCGATCCGAGCGTCGATTCCGGCAGCAGCGGCGAGAGCTCGGGCGGGGGCAGCGACCAACCCAACGTCGTGTTCGTCACCTCGCAGCTGTACGCCGGCGCGGCGCTCGGAGGCCTCGACGGCGCCGACGCGCTGTGCCAGTCGGTGGCCGAGTCGGCCGCGCTCGCCGGCACCTACCGCGCGTGGTTGTCCGACGCGCAGACCTCGGCGAGCTCGCGGATGGGCAGCGCGCGCGGCTGGGTGCGCAGCGACGGCAAGCCCTTTGCCGTCGATCTGCAGCAGATCATCGAGGGGCGCGCGTTCTATCCGCCGGTCACCGACGAGCACGGCAACCCGGTGCCGATCCCGGACTACGTGTGGACCGGCACCGGTGTCGACGGCAACTTGCTCGACGTCGATGGCTCGCTGATGTGCAGCGGCTGGACCAGCGACACCGGTCAAGGCCTGATGGGGACGCTGGGTGCGGGGCTGGGCTGGTGGACCGCGTATGCCGCGTCGAACTGCAGCTTCACCGCCCACCTCGTGTGCCTCGGTGTCGACGGCGACGCCGACGTCGCGCTGACGCCGACCGCGGGTCGCTTGGCCTTCGTCAGCAGCGGCTACGTCGGGCCGAGCGATGGTCGCGACGCTGCCGATGCCCTGTGCGCGAGCGAGGCCGCGGCCGCCGGCGCGGACGGCAGCTTCCTCGCGCTCATGGCCAACACCGGCGAGAGCCCGGGCGCGCGCATGAACACCGCGGGGGCGCCGTGGGTGCGCGCCGACGGCGTGCCGATCTTCCTCGACGGGCAGGTGTTCGGCACGACCCTCGCGGCGCCGATCCTGTACGACGCCGAGGGCGTGCCGACGCCGCTGGCGATCGCATGGGCGGGCGCCTACGGCGTCGACCAGATCGCGACCGATGCCGACAACTGTAGCGGCTGGACGGCCACCAGCGGCTTCGCCGCGATGTTCTCGGTGATCCATGCCTACTGGCAGGGCTGGACCATCGATGGCCACTCGAGTGCGCAGGAGTGCCAATCTCCCTACAGCGTGATCTGCTTGGAGCAGTAGCGCGGCCGCGAGGGGCCACGTTACGATCGGCAGAGGTGGGAGTCCGCGCTGCTGCGTGTTTTCTCGAGGCCGAGCGCCTCGCGGGTGTGCTCGGCAAGATGCGTCTGGCGTCGATGTGCTCCGTGACCTCGGGGGAGGCCGCCTCGATCGCCGAGACCCCGGAGCTGCTCGAGCGGCTCGAGCGCGGGCTGGACCGTCTGCGCGAGCAGTTTGGCGGCCGCGCGACGGCCCCGGCCAGCGCGCCGTTGGCCCCCGACATGGAGGTCGCCCAGGAGCTGCGCCGGCACGTGCGTGCCCACCTCGATCTTCTCAGCCAGCGCTCGCTGTGGCTGCGTGATCCCAAGGCCGCGATCCGGCGCGTCGACGAGACCGCCGCGGCGACGTTGCGGGTGCATCGCGTGAGCGTGTGGTTGCTCGACGACGGGCCGCTGCGGATCCGCTGCGTCGACCTGTTCGAGCGCGCCGAGGGGCGGCACAGCGACGGCCTCGAGCTGCGTGCGACCGACTTTCCCACCTACTTCGAGGCGCTCGCGACCGAGCGGACCATCGCGGCCCACGATGCCAAGCGCGATCCCCGGACCGCGTGCTTCGCCGAGAACTACCTCGAGCCGCTGCAAATCGAGGCCATGCTCGACGTCCCGATCTGGGCTGACGGCCGCATGCGGGGCGTGGTGTGCCACGAGCACATCGGCGCGCCGCGGGTGTGGAACGCCGATGAAGAGACCTTCGCGTACCTCATGGCGAGCTTCGTGGGCATGGCGCTGGAGCTGTCACCGACGTCGCCGTGACGCTCAGCCATCGCGCGCCTGCAGCAGGCAACGCGGGTGGTCGCCGACGGGTCGCAAGGGGCCCCCCTTTCGGCGTGACCGCGCCGTCCCGACGGCGGGCACCCACGGATCGAAGCGGTTGTCCACGACCTCCGCACGAGCGGGGTCGGCCTCGATCGGCGGCGCCCGACCCGTGCGCATGCCACGGGCCAACGCCCCGGAATTCGCCGCCCGTCACCGCTTGCTCGGGCCGCGGCCGAGCTCGGCACGCAAGGGGTGATTGCGACAAGTCGTGCACGGGTGCATTAACCCGCGCAGCGAAGAATGTCGGCACCCGAAGACGGTCATCGCAAGCTCAGCTGGCGCGAGGGGCTCTACCTCGTCGGCCCCGACCCGCTGACGTCGCCGTACTACTCGTCCGGCGCGCTCATCGTGGCGGGCGTCGGCTTCGCGACGCCTGCGTTTCAGCTGGGGCTCTACGCGCTGCTGTTCGCGCTGGCGCCGATCTACGTCGAGGCGGTGCTGCTGACGCTGTCCAACGGCGGCACCTACGTGATGACCCGCTACGCGCTCAGCCACCTGGGCAAGGTCGCGATCGTCGCCGCCGCGATCGTCGGGGTCGTCATCTCGTTCTCCTACGTGGCGACCGCGATCGTGAGTCTGCTGTCCTACAGCGACTACGTCAGCTCGATGGTCGACGAGCTGAAGGGCGCGCGCACCCTCGCGGCGATCGCGATCTCCACCGTCCCGGCGATCGGTTTCGGCGTGTGGGTGATGCCCCATCGCGTCCGCCAGACCCTCAGCACGGTCGCGGTGACGTCCCTGGTCGCGATCTCGCTGTCGGCGGTGATGCCCTCGGGCGTGGTCGTGATGTTGCCGCCGCTCATCCTGTTGTTCACCCTCAACAACTACGGCCTGCGCGAGAGCGTCAAGGTCAGCAAGACGATCTTCCTGTTCAACCTCCTGGTGATGGGCGTGACCATCGTGCTGGGGTTGATCTACTTGGTGGTCCACGGGGTCGACCTGACGAACTTCATCGACGGCGCCACTGCGCTGCGCCCGATCCACGAGGCCCACGCCGAGATCGCCGCGGCCGGCCACATGGCCGAGGGCAGCGGGCGCTCGATGTTCCTGCCGGGCTTTGCAACGCTCGGGGCGGCGCTCATCCCGGTCGCGCTCGGTTCGTCGATCCTCGGCGCCTCGGGTGTCGAGTCCGTGATGAACATCCCCGAGGAGCTCGAGAACCCGCGCGCGGACGTCCGACGCATCTACCGCGCGATGTTGATGACGCTGCTGGTCATCGGTGGCTCGTTGTCGATCCTGGTCTTCATGGTCCTCTCGCCCTCGCAGCTGGTCGGCGCGTCGGGCTATCTGCTCGCGGAGCTGGGAGAGACCGTGGTCCGCGGCGTCACCGGCAGTGACACGCTCGGGCGGCTGTGGAACATCGTGATCGTCGCGAGCGCGGCGCTCATGCTCATCGGTGCCACCAACACCGGCTTCGCCGGCGCGCGTGGCCTATGGGTCACGATGGCGCGCGACAACCTGTTGCCGCGTGCGCTGCTGGATGTCAACGAGCGCGGGGTCTTCGACCGCATCAACCTGCTGTTCTTCGTGGCGATCTTCGCGGTCTGCTACGAAGCCGACGCCTCGACCGAGGTACTCGAGCGGTGGTACGGCGCCAGCTTCGGCTTGGTGATGCTCTCGGGCGTGGTCGCGTTCATCCTGCTGCGCCGCTTCAAGGCCAGCGACCGTCGGGTCTACCGCGCGCCATTCAACGTCAAGATCGGCGGGGTCTCGGTGCCGGTCGCCGCGCTGCTGGGCCTCGCGCTGCTGTCGTTGGCGCTGCTGGGCCTGTACGACCGCTTCGGCGATCAGATCCGCGACCTGCGGGCGCTGCTGGTGACCGCCGCGATCGCCGTGGGTGCGATCTTGCTCGGCTACAACCATCGGCCGCTGCTGCGCGCGGGCTACAACTACTTCCGGCGTGTGATCGAGTCGGTCGAGAGCGACGCGATCGAGACCGAGGACCGCACCATCGTCGTCGCGGTCGGCGGGGTTCGCATCGGCAACCTCCTGCGACACACCGTCGACATCGCGCGGGCGCTCGCCGCAGGCGCGGACGAGTACATCCTGAAGCCGTACGACCGCGAGGCGATCCGCGCCAAGATGGCCGAAATGGGCATGGCCTGAGGGCCTCGATCGCTTAAAGACAAAACGGCCATTCGGATCTCTCCGGATGGCCGTTTTCGTTTGCGGCGCGCGATGCCGGTCAGGACTTCGTGCGCGAGGTCTCTACTTCGCCCCGGTCGACGCGGCGGGAGAATTCCGTGTAGCCGCCGGACGCGAGGATCCGCGCCTGC
>WBZX01003106.1_pt1 | contig 10782 bp, 7 predicted proteins | sample 5204211 | NCBI WGS metagenome assembly WBZX01 (sample SAMN12344362, study PRJNA552823) | activated sludge metagenome | biome: Activated sludge suspended growth; feature: Nitrification reactor; material: Wastewater; isolation source: activated sludge from nitrification reactor of wastewater treatment...
GACAGGGGGCTCGACTCCGCCTGGAGCGCCCTTCACGACTTCGGCGTGGCGTTCTCCAAGCTGCCGGGCGGCGGCCCGCTCGTCGATGCCGCGAACCTGATCCAGAGCGCGCTCTTCGCCGACGGGCTCAAGTTCATCCAGCTCGCCTATCCGCTGGAGTGGGCCGAGAGCCAGGTGCGCCTCTCTCACATGGAGACTTCGGAGATGGCCGCCGCGCTCACGACCCTCGGGGCCGGCACCTTCGTGACGGCGATTCGCACAGCCCACGTCGCCTACGGAAAGGCGCTCGGCATGGGCGCCGCCAGGACGTTGCCCGCCTCGCCGAACGTGCGCCCCGCCTACGAGGCGGTGCTCTACGCGATCCGGCTCTACGTGGTGAAGGTCTGTGCCCTCATCGAGACGGATCGTCCCGAGACAAAGGCCCTCGTCGACGCGCTCCTCGTGCCCTTCACCACCTGGAACGTGCGCACCGGCAAAAAGACCGGGCCGGCCGACGATGGCTCGCCGGATCCGTCCCCCGCGCCGCCTGCCGCGCAGCCTGCTGCCGCGTCCCCGGCCCAGCCTGCCGCCCCGTCTCCGCAGCCGGTGTGACGGCGGCGCTCGCCGCTGCACGCGCACTGCCAGGCTGGGCACCACCACCGATCCTTTCACCGTCCTCCGCCGCGTGCGAGAGGCGAGCCGCCCCGCCGTCCGCGATCTCTGCGAGCGCTTCAACCTGGGCGACGAGTGGCGCCGAATCGAGTCGTTGCTCGGCGATGCTCCGCCCTGATCGACGTCCCTCCCTCGGTCCCTGCCGCGAGCCCTCCGCTACCGCAGACTGGCAGTCTGCACGAGCATCTTCACGTCGAGCTTCTCGATCGGGGTCGCGCGCTGGAGCTCGAAGGTGCCGCCCTCGGCGGTCGCCTTGATCCGCAAAGGGCCCTCGGCGTCCTTCTCCACGACCTCGAACGTGATCCGCTTGGCGCCGAGCTGGGCAGAGCAGTTGTTCTCCTTCGTCCAGGTGCGCGTCGTCACCTTGCCCGCCGCGGCGTCGCGCTTGCGATCGACGCGGATCGCCGTGCTGAAGCCCCGCACGTCGAGCGGCCCCGGCAACACCGCCGTCGCTCCCTCGAATCGAACTGGCGTCTTCAACTGGCCACGACAGAGCGAGAACAGCTCGGCGTCCGGCTCCCCCGGGTCCTTGTAACTGCCCAGCATCCAGACTCCGAGGTAGAAAGAGCCACCCTCGAACGCCCACAGGATCTTTCCGTCCAGCGCCCCGCCCAGGATCACCCGGCGAAAGTCGACTGTGCTCTTGCCGTCGGTGCCGCTCAGCAGCTCGAACGTGCCCTCGAAAGGCGCCGGCTCGCTCTTCGCGTCCGCCGCCTCCGCCGGGGCCGGCGCCGCGGCCGGTGGACACGGTGTCTGCGGGCCCTGCGCCGCAGCGCCGCCGCAGCCGGACATCGCGAGGAGGGCGATCATCGAGGACGCCGAAAGAAAGGCACGCGAGACGGGATCGAACATCGTGGCAGCGAGGCTATGCGAGGCGCGCCGCCGCGATCAACCGCAGGCGCTCCAGGGCCGGACGATTCGCGACGGTCCGGAGACGCGGCGGCGAGGTCCGCGTGTGCCGGAACGCGCCTGCCGCGCCCCCCAAAAGAAGAGCTCACCAGGAGGCGCCGCGGGCCGCGAGGACGGCGGCCTCGTGATCGCGGATGGATTCGTCCGGGATCTCCGCGGCGACGCGGGCGACGGCGCCGGGATCCTCGCCGGCCTCCAGCGCGGTGCGCACGGCGGCGGATCCGGTGAGGAGATCGAGCGCCGGGATGTGATCGATGAACTCGTAGCGCTCCGTGCGGAAGCGGAAGCTCTGCGGGGCCTGCGCGCGCGCGTAGCCGAGGAGCGCGACGTACGTGGCGAAGGGGCGGAAGGTCGCGGCGTTCGTGACGTGGATCTGGACGCCGCCGCAGATCTGGCCGGCGTGCTTCTGGAAGGTGGGGAGGAAGGTGAGGGGGCGCGCGACGAAGCCGGGGAGGCCCGTGCGCGCGAGATCCGCGGCGAGGCGGCGGCCGTCGATCCACGGGGCGCCCACGATCTCGAAGGGGCGCGTCGTGCCCCGGCCCTCGGAGAGGTTCGTGCCTTCGAGGAGGCACCCGCCCGGGTAGACGAGCGCGGTGTCGGCCGTGGGCATGTTGGGGGACGGCATCACGAACGGGCGGTTCCACGCGCGGGCGTGGGCGCCGCGATCCCAGCCCTCGATGTGCACGAGCGAGAGGGCGCCGTCGGGGCCGAGGGCGAGGCGCTCGCGCTCCGCGAAGAAGGTGACGATCTCGCCGACCGTGAGCGAGTGGCGCGCCGGCACGGGCTCCAGGCCCACGAACGACTGGAAGCCGGGGATCTGCGGGCGGCCCTCGAGATCGCGCGGGAGGCCGCCGATGGGGTTGGGGCGATCGAGGAGGACCGTGTGGACACCGGCGCGCGCGGCGATGCGCACGGCGAGGAGCGCGGTCCAGACGAACGTGTAGTAGCGCGCGCCGACGTCCGCGAGATCGATGAGGAGCATCTGCACCTGCGAGAGGTGCTCCGTCTTGGGGGAGAGATCCTCGATGCGATCGCCGTAGAGGCTGATGATCGGCGCGCCGGTGCGGGCGTCGGTGGCGCTCGGGACGCCGATCATGTCCTGCGCTTCGCCGCCGTAGCCGTGCTCGGGGCCGAAGAGGAGGACGGGGCGCACCCCTGTCTCTTCGAGGACGTCGCTGATGTGGTGGAGGCGGCTGTCGACGCTCGCGGGGTGCGCGAGCACGGCGACGCGGGAGCTGCGGAGGCGGGCGAGGAGGAGCCCGAGCTCGGGGAGGCGATCGAGGCCCAGCTTCATGAACCGAGAAGCTAGCCGACGAGGCGCGGGATGTGGACGGGAGATGTGGAGGAAGAGGCCGTCCGTGGTAGGGTGGCCCTCCCGGTCATGGATCTCGCAGTCGGCCAGGTTTACGGCGAAAAGTACAGGATCGTCCGCCTCCTGGGGCAGGGATCCATGGGCGCCGTGTACGAAGGCGAGAACATCCGCATCCACCGCAAGGTGGCGATCAAGACGCTGCACCAGGGGATGGCGGAGAAGGGCGACACGCTCGCGCGCTTCGAACGCGAGGCGCAGGCCGCGGGGCGCATCGGCTCGAAGCACATCTGCGAGGTGCTCGACATGGGCGATCTGCCGGACGGCAGCCGCTACATGGTCATGGAGCACCTCGACGGCGTCACGCTCCAGCAGCACATCCGATCGAGCGGCCGCCTCAAGCCGACCGAGGCGAGCCCGATCGTGCAGCAGCTCCTGGACGGGCTCGGCGCCGCGCACGCGGCCGGCATCATCCACCGCGACTTGAAGCCCGCGAACGTGTTCCTGCTGCGGCAGCCGGGGCGCGACGACTTCGTGAAGATCCTCGACTTCGGCGTCTCGAAGTTCAGCGTCCTGTCCGAGGAGATGAGCATGACGCGCACGGGCGCGGTGCTCGGTACGCCGTATTACATGTCGCCGGAGCAGGCGAAGGGCGCGCGCGGGACGGACGCGCGCAGCGATCTCTACGCCGTCGGCGTCATCCTCTACGAGTGCATCACGGGGCAGGTCCCGTTCTCCGCGGAGACGTTCAACGAGCTGCTCTTCCGCATCGTGCTGGAGTCGCCGCCCCCCGCGGAGTCGTTCGTGCCGGACCTGTCGCCCGAGATGGCGGCGCTCATCCGCAAGTCGATGGCGCGCGAGCCGGCGGATCGGTTCCAGACGGCGGAGGAGTTCAAGCAGGCGCTCGCCGACTGGTCCGCGAAGACAGCGGCCGAGGGCCCCGGCTTCGACGGGCTCGCGACGCTCGACCAGCAGACGGTGATGCGGATGGCGCCGGCCGCGCTCGCCGGGATGCTCCGCCCGGCGCAGCCGTCGCTGACGGCGCAGGGGACGATGCTCGTGGACCGCGCGCCGTCGCCGCAGCCCGCGGCCGGAAAGCCGGGCGGGCTCGCCGCGCAGGGGACGGTGATCATCGATCCCGCCGTGGCCTCTCCGGGCGGCGCCGCCGCGCCCCGTCCGGCGGCGGGGCAACCCGGTCGCTACACGGGGCCGACGCAGCCGCTCCCGCAATGGACAGGGCCCACGCCCCCCGGCGTCGCGGGGCCGCCGCAGGCTGCGCAGGCCGCCTACCCGCAGCAAGGTCCGGCGCAGCAAGGGTCGCCTTACGCGCAGCAGGCGCCGGGGCAGATGGTCTATCCGCAGGCGGGGCAGGGGCCAGGCGCGTACGGGCCGCAGGGAGCGGGGGATCCGTACACGCCGCAGGTCGGCTCGGGTCCGTACGGGTTCGCGCAGGGCGGCGACGCGCCGCCTCCGGCCTCGCAGCTCGCGGCGAAGGGCAACGCGATGCGGACGATCGCGTTCCTCGGGATCGCCGCGGGCCTCCTCGTCGGCATCGTCGTGTGGGCGATGTTCTGGCGCAGCGGCGGGCCCGCCACGGCGTCCGCGTCCGGCTCGTCGAGCGCCGCACCGACGCTCGCGGCGACGCCTTCGTCCGACGTATCGGCCACCCCGTCCGGGGCCGACGCGCCCGCCGCGTCCGCGTCCGGCGCGCCGTCGTCGAGCGCGGCCCCTTCATCGTCGGCCACCGCGGAGCCGGCGCCCGCCGCCACCGAGGAGCCCTCCGTCGGAGCGGCCGCCGGGGGCGCCACGTCGGCCAAGACGTCGGGAAAGACGTCCGGGACGGCCACCTCGAAGCCGGCGGGCTCGTCCTCCGTCACAGGAAAACCTGGAGAAAAGAAACCTCCGGGCGGGAGAACCGTCTCACAGGATCTGTGATTCGGGAGCGATTTCCAGAACGTCGCGGTTCGCGCTCTTTTCCGCCTTCGGGGCCGCCGGCGCCCCCGACCCCGCGCGCCTCCTCTGTGCGGCGCCGGTCACGGTCGTGTCGGGGAAGAACGATCCACGGTTCGCGTCAGCTTCGTAGGACTTCGCGGCCGCTCTGACGTAGGATGTTCACTGTCCGCCGGCACGCTGCGGGGTCCGCCCGCTCGGGTCGGGTTGGTTCCTTTGAGGCTCGGGCGCTCGCGCCCTTCGACGCAGACCACCATGGCGCTAAACATCGGGGACATCATCGAAGGGAAGTACCGCATCGTGCGCCTGCTCGGAGAGGGCGGCATGGGGGCGGTCTACGAGGGGGAAAACACCCGCATCCACCGCAAGGTGGCGATCAAGGTGCTGCACGCCGCGGTGGCCGCGAAGGCCGACGTGGTGCAGCGCTTCGAGCGCGAGGCGCAGGCCGCGGGCCGCATCGGCTCGGAGCACATCGTCGAGGTGCTCGATCTCGGCACGCTCGGCGACGGCGAGCGCTTCATGGTCATGGAGTACCTCGACGGCGAGAGCCTCGGCGAGCGCATCAAGAAGCGCAAGCGCCTCGCTCCGGTCGAGGCGGCGCCGATCCTCTCGCAGCTCCTCGAGGGCCTCGCCGCGGCGCACCAGGCGGGCATCGTCCACCGCGATCTCAAGCCCGACAACGTCTACCTGCTGGTCTCGCGCGGCGGGCAAAAGGACTTCGTCAAGGTGCTCGACTTCGGCGTGTCGAAGTTCAGCGTCCTCGACAGCGACATGAGCATGACGAAGACGGGCGCCGTGATGGGCACGCCGTTTTACATGTCGCCCGAGCAGGCGCGCGGCGGGAAGATCGATCACCGCAGCGACCTCTACTCGGTCGGCGTCGTGATGTACCAGGCGGTCACGGGGCGGCTCCCGTTCAACGCGGAGACGTTCAACGAGCTGGTCTTCAAGATCGCGCTCGAGAGCCCGGAGCCCGCGGAGCTCATCGTCCCCAACCTCGATCCGGCGTTCGCGCAGATCATGGCGAAGGCGATGTTCCGCGACGTGGCGGGGCGGTTCCAGAGCGCGCGCGAGTACCAGCAAGCCGTGCAGGACTGGATGATGCGCAACATGTCGCCGGCGGACTTCGCGGCGGCGCTCGGATCGAGCGCGCTGCAGGCCACCGCGCAGCGCGGCCTGCCGATGGTGCAGCTCCCGCAGGGGCCGCTCGGGACGTCGCAGCCGGGCCCGCTCGGGACGTCGCAGGTGAACCCGCTCAACACATCCCACCCCGGCCAGCAGCAGATGGGCATGTCGCAGCCGGGGCAGATGGGCATGTCCCAGCCCGGCCTCGGCACGTCGCAGCCGAACGCGCTCGGTCAGTCCAACCCGCAGCAGCTCGGCGCCTCGCAGGCGGGGCTCGCCGTCACGTCCCCCACGCCGAAGAAGAGCGGCGCGCTCATCGCCTTCGCGCTCGCGGGGCTCGTCGTCGTCGCGGGCGGCGGGTTCGGCGTCTACAAGTTCGTGCTGTCGCCCGCGGGCGCGGCGGCGGGCCCGGCACAGACGGCGCAGCCGGCGACGACGCCGGCCGTGACGGCGACGGCGGCGCCCACGCAGACCGCGGAGCCCGCGCAGACCGCGGCGCCGACGGCGGCGCAGACAGCGGCGCCGGCCGGGGACGCGGAGCCGATGGTCATCGAGGAGCCGACCGCCCCGGGCAAGCCCAAGCCGGGCGGCGCGAAGCCCACGGGAAAGATCACGCCGACGGCGACGGCCAAGGCCTCGACCGCGCCGGCGGCCCCCGCGACGGTGCCGACGACCAAGTCCACCGGCCGCAAGGTCGACACGACGCTGTAGTCGCTACTTCCGCGGCAGGAGCGGGGGGCTGACGCGCGGGACGAACCAGCGCGCGATGCGGGGGAACGTCAGCGCGAGCGAGTAGATGCGCGGGTAGATCACGCGGGCCTTCCGGCGCTCCGCCGCCTTTCGCACCATGCGCGCGAGCACGTCGGCGCGCCCCAGCGGCGCGAAGCGCGTCGTGAACGTGGCCTCGTACTTGGTGTAGCCGGCCTGCGCCATGTCGGTGTCGACGGGGCCCGGGTACACCGTGAGCACGTGGACGCCCGTGCCGCGCAGCTCGCCCCGCAGGCCCTCCGAAGCGTTGGCGAGGCCGCCCTTGGCCGCGTTGTAGTAGTACATGCCGGGCATCGGGCCGAGCGCCGCGACGGACGCCACGTCGATGATCGTCCCGCTCCTCCGCGCGAGCATGCCGGGCAGGACAGCGCGGGTGAGGCGCATCGGCGTGAAGACGTTGAGGCGCAGGAGCTCCTCCCCGCGCGCGACGTCCTCGGTGTCGGTGGGGCCGATGATCTGCACGCCCGCGTTGTTCACGAGGACGTCCACGGGCCCCAGGGCCTCCTCGGCCCGCGGGAGCCACTCCGTGGCGCGGTCCACGTCCGAGAGGTCCGCCGCGATGACGAGCGACTCCTTCGCGGCCTTCGCGACGGCCTCGAGGCGCTCCTTGCGCCGCGCGACGAGCGTGAGCTTCGCGCCCCGCCCCGCGTACTCGCGCGCGAGCGCTTCGCCGATGCCGGACGACGCCCCTGTGATGACGACGTGCACCCCTACACCAGCATCTTCCCGAGCCCGACAGCCTCGCGCGCCTCGTCCACCGTGGCGCGCGCGAGGGCCCTCGCGCGGCCCGCGCCGGCGCGGAGGATGTCCTCGATCTCGGCGGGCTTCGCCTTGAGCGCCTCGTAGCGATCGGCCGCGGCGCCGAATTTCTCCTCGATCTTGGCCATCAGGGCCTGCTTCGCGTGGCCGTAGCCGAAGGCGCGATCGTTCTCGTACTTGTCGCGCATCGCGGCCTTCTCCTCCGCGGTCGCGAACAGCTCGTAGAGCGCGAACACCTTGCACGTCGACGGATCGAGCGGCTCCTTCGTGAAGTCCTTGGAGTCGGTGGGGATGGCGCCGACGATCTTCTTGAGGCGCTTGCCGCGCGCGAAGATGGGGATCGTGTTGTTGTAGCTCTTGGACATCTTGGCGCCGTCGGTGCCCGGGACCTTGGGCGTCGCGGAGAGGCGCGACTCGGGGCGGAGGAACACCTCCTTCTTGAAGGCAGCGTTGAACGACTGCGCCATGTCCTGCGTGATCTCGACGTGCTGCACCTGGTCCTGGCCGACCGGCACGAGGTCCGACTTGTAGATCAGGATGTCGGCCGCCATGAGCGCCGGGTACGTGAACAGGCCGACGCTCGGCGAGATGTTGTGCGCGATCTTGTCCTTGTAGGAGTGCGCGCGCTCGAGCAGGCCCATCCCCGTCACGACGCTGAGGAGCCAGGTGAGCTCGGTCACCTCGGGCACGTCCGACTGGCGGAAGAACGTCGCCGTCTTCGGATCGAGGCCGAGCGCGAGGTAGATCGCCGCCACGTCGATCGTCATCTCGCGGATCTTCGCCGCGTCGTGGACGGAGGTGAGAGCGTGGTAGTCCGCGATGAAGTAGAGGGCGTCGCCCTCGCTCTGGAGCTTGAGGTGCTGCTCGATCGCGCCGAAGTAGTTGCCGAGGTGTTGCTCGCCCGACGGTTGGATGCCCGAGAGGATGCGCATGACGGGCCGCACCTTAGCAGCAACGCGCCGCGACGCGCGCGGGTGCAGAGGCGCCTCCCCGCCTCTTTTTCTTGAGCCATCCGTCCGCGGGGTGGGCTCCTTCCAACTGGCACCGAGCTGCTTTTGCACGTTCCCCGAGAGGTGGTCTCTCGGTGGGCGGAGGCGCGCTCGGCAGTTTCCAGGGAGCCGCAAATGCTCGCGCGAACTCTTCCTTTCTCCCGTGCTTCGATGTCGATGGTCGCTGCCCTTCTGGGCTTGTTCGGGGTGGCCTCGGGGGCCGGGTGCGGCGGTACGGACACCTTCACCGGGAGCAACGGCGGGGGCGGGACCTCCGCGACGGGCGGGACCTCGGCCGGCGCCGGCACGACAGGCAGCACCGTGACCGAGACCGGCGTGCAGTGCGGCATGGTGACGTGCCCTGTCGGCGCGCTCTGCATCGCCGGAGTGTGCCAGTGCGGGACCGGTGAGGTGGCCTGTCAAGACGGCTGTTTCGACCTCTCCGCGGACCCCGGTCACTGCGGCAACTGCGACCACTCGTGCAAGACGGGCCAGACGTGCGAGTCCGGCCAGTGCGGAGCGTGCCCGCAGGGCACCATCGAGTGCCCCCAGGCGTGCGCGGATCTCTCGGCGGACCCCACCAACTGCGGTCAGTGCGGGAAGAACTGCGGATCCGGGACGTGCGTCTCGGGCGTGTGCCAGTGCGCGCAGGGACAGACGCTCTGCGGCAACCAGATCGGTTGTGTCGACCTGTCGAGCGACCCCAAGAGCTGCGGCGAGTGCGGCGTCAACTGCGGGGCCGGGACGTGCGTGTCGGGCCAGTGCCAGTGCGGCGCGGGGCAGGTCGACTGCGGCAACAACATCGGGTGCGCGGATCTGTCGAGCGACCCGAACAACTGCGGCCAGTGCGGCGAGCCCTGCAACGGGGACGGCTCGACGTGCAGCTCGGGCCAGTGCGTCTGCGGCGCGGGGCTCAGCTACTGCCAGAACGGCGGCTGCGTGAACCTGGCGACGAGCAAGCAGCACTGCGGGGACTGCCAGAACCAGTGCGACAACAACCAGCAGTGCGTGAACGGCAACTGCCAGGGTGGCTGATCGGGGGGGCCGCCCGCCTGCGTCCGGGAGCGCTCCCTTTTCGCAAAGGAGCGCTCGCAAGGATCGCCGGGGGGCGCCCTCTTTCTTTCGTTTCGAATCATCCGGGACCGACTTTGGAGGCTTTATGGTGAAATCTCTCTGGCGCGCGGCTGTCGTGTGCCTCTTCGGGCTGTCCAGCCTCGTGGGCTGTGGCGGCGACAATCAGGGTAGCGGTGGAAGCGGCGGAACGACGACGACCACCACCGGCGGCGGCGGCGGGGCAGGCTGCGCGGCCCCGCAGGTCGACTGCGGCGGCACGTGCGTGGACACCCAGACCGACGCGGCGAACTGCGGCGCCTGCGGGACGGCCTGTCCGTCGGGCGGGACGTGCACGGCGGGCAAGTGCGCCTGCGGCACGGGAGAGGTGGCCTGCGGGGACGCCTGCGCCGATCTCGCGACCGATCCGAGCCACTGCGGCTCGTGCGATGTGTCCTGCGGGCCCGGCGGGACGTGCACCGCCGGCAAGTGCGAGTGCGGTCCCGGGACCGTGCAGTGCGTCGCGAACGGCGGGTGCGCCGATCTCTCGACGGATACGGCGAACTGCGGCGCGTGCGGCACCATGTGCCCCGCGGGCGCCACGTGCGTGTCCGGGCAGTGTACCTGTCCGGCCGGCTCGGAGAACTGCGGGTCTTCGTGCGCCGATCTCCAGTCGGACGAGACGAACTGCGGTATCTGCGGTAAGGAGTGCTTCCAGGGCGCGACGTGCACCGCCGGGCTCTGCGTGTGCAACGTGGGCCTCGTGACGTGCCCGGACGGCTGCGTCGATCTGTCCACCAGCATGACGGATTGTGGCCAGTGCGGGAACAACTGCCTCGTCGGCCAGATGTGCGTGTCCGGCGCCTGCACCGCCTGCCCGATGGGGACCGTCGCCTGCGAGCAACAGGGCATCTGCGCCAACCTCGCGAACGACCCCAAGGCCTGCGGCAGCTGCCAGAACCAGTGCCTCGTGGGGCAGGACTGCGTGTCGGGCCAGTGCACGGCGTGCCCCGCCGGGACGGTCGCGTGCTTCCAGCAGGGCGTCTGCGCGACGCTCGCCAACGACCCCAAGAACTGCGGCCAGTGCGGCAACGACTGCGGGCCCAACTCCCAGTGCATCTCCGGCGCGTGCATCTGCCCGGCGGGCCAGGTGAACTGCGGCGCCAACATCGGCTGCGTGGATCTCTCCTCGGATCCCAAGAGCTGCGGCCAGTGCGGCAACGACTGCCCCGCCAACGCGACGTGCGTCTCCGGCGCGTGCGCCTGCCCGGC
>WBZX01003107.1_pt1 | contig 10780 bp, 12 predicted proteins | sample 5204211 | NCBI WGS metagenome assembly WBZX01 (sample SAMN12344362, study PRJNA552823) | activated sludge metagenome | biome: Activated sludge suspended growth; feature: Nitrification reactor; material: Wastewater; isolation source: activated sludge from nitrification reactor of wastewater...
CCCAAGGCGCCAACAACCAGGCCGGGCATTCGGTATAATGACATCCAAGGGTCGGTCCTCTGCGTAGTAGAAGGACAACCCTCCAAGGAGGAGAGATATGAAGTCGTTGAAGGGTATCGGGCTGCTGATTATTTCGAACATTCTGATTTATCTCACGCTGTCGATCACCGTCAGAGTGCTGGTCAACATGGTGTTGCCCGCGTTCGGCATCGATGTTCGCGGAGCCTTCAGTCAGGAGTTGCTGGTCTGGTCGCTGGTCATCGGCTTCGGCGGCGCGTTTATCAGCTTGATGTTCTCCAAACAAATGGCGCGCGCCATGCTGGATTGCACACAGATCACCCAGCCCCGCACGCAAGCGGAACAGGTGATTTACGGCTCCGTTCGCGAGATTGCAGAACGCCTCCAGATCACCATGCCGGAAGTGTGGGTCTATGAGTCGCCGGATCCGAATGCCTTTGCGACGGGGCCCAGCAAGAACAATGCGATGGTCGCAGTCTCGACCGGCCTGCTCGCGAACCTGCGAGAAGATGAAGTGAAGTCCGTCCTCGCGCACGAAATGGGCCATGTGTTCAACGGCGACATGTTCTCCACAACCGTGCTGGCGGGGTTGATGAATACCTTCGTGCACTACATCAGCAACTTTGTCTACCAGATGGTGGCGCAGCCGCAGGGTGGCGATCGTGAGGAGGGGCAGAGCGGGAGCCCGATTTTAGGCTTCGTTGTCTATCTCTTCCTGCAGGTCGTGCTGTCGGTCCTCGCCATGATGGTGGTCAGCTGGCATTCCCGCCACCGGGAATATGCGGCCGATGCGTTTGCGGCGAAGGTATACGGCAAAGACTCGATGATCAAGGCCTTGCAAGCCATCGATCGCTGGGTCAATCGTGCGCAGTTCGAATACTCGACGCAAGACGCCTTGGCCACGATGAAGATCTCGGGCAACACGTCAGGATTTCTGCACTTGCTGGCGACCCATCCTCCGATCGAGGAGCGTGTGGCGGCGCTGGAGCGTCTCTAACTGAAGGAGTCCATACAATGCCGATCTATAGACCGACATGTTCATGGAAGGTTCTGGTCCTTGGGCTCGCAGTGGGTCTCGGGCTTGGTGCCGTCGCAATGGGCCTCGGTTCGGTTGATGCGGCACAACAAGGAGCGACACGCATGGCTGCCAAAGCATCATCTGTCTACGATTTCACTCTGAACGATATCGACGGGAAACCGGTTTCACTGAGCCAATACAAGGGAAAGGTTGTGATGCTGGTCAATACGGCCAGCTTGTGCGGCAATACCCCGCAGTATGCCGACCTTGAAAAGGTCTATGAGACGTACAAGGACAAGGGGTTTGAAATTCTCGCCTTCCCCGCCAATAACTTCGGCCAACAGGAGCCTGGCAGCAATGAAGAGATCAAGGGGTTTTGCCTGACGAAATACAGCGTCGGCTTCCCGCTCTTCAGCAAGATCAGCGTGAAGGGCAGCGACAAGCACCCCCTCTACCGCTACCTCACTGAACAGAGCCCGTTTCCCGGCGAAGTGGAATGGAACTTTCAGAAATATCTCGTCGACCGGTCAGGCAATGTGGTGGCGCGCTATCACCATGGCACCAAACCGGTGGCCGACCAGATCGTGAAAGACGTCGAGCGCTTCCTCGCGAAACCGTGACTGCAGTCAGGCCTTTTTCTCGAAGGTGATATGCGATCGATACTCTTGGATGGCCGCGCCTAACGCGGCCTTCCCAAGAGGGATATTCGCCTCCAACGCATCCTCCACACCCCGGTCATCGATGACCACATCATACCGGTCCTGAATGTTGGTGCGCACCGCCGTACCATCCTTGAACGTGCGCGGCATATAAATTTCGGTCCACACTTCCTTCTCGACTAAACACACATCACAAAACCGTTCATACAATAACGTCAATTTTTCCGCATCCGTTTCCTTCATGCCCCTGCTCCTCGCAATAATCAGTAGTCCCCACGACCCCATGAGCCGCGCGGCAGACGAACGTTAGACCAAGCAGGGGAACATATTCAACGGGCGGGAGAATCGGACAGGGTGGGTGAACCATCCCCGGAAAGCTGATCGGTCACGGCAAACCGCATGGTTCCGACCTGGTTCACCGCGTGGAACGGTTGCTGCCCGAGCGACGTGATGTAAATCTTGACCACATACTTGCCCTGCGCCCATTGCGACGAGGGCTTCTTCAACTCCAGGAAGCCGTACCGCTCGTGCCCCGGCACCTCCAGACTATCCTGCACAATCACCGCGTCGCCGGTTTTACCGTCTGCCCCGATGGCAAAGACCTGCGCGGCAAACTGCGCGGGATCTTCGAGCGGCGCGACCTCGAAGACGATGTACACAGCCGGAGTATCAGGGGTGAAGACCGTGGTGCCCGGCGCAATGGGTTTCAAGCGCGGGTCCTGCGTGAACCAGCCCTTACGGCCAAACGTGTCCCACTCAACTTCATAACCACGCGCCATCTTGATCCACGTGAAGAGCGACTGCGGCACGCCTTTCTGCTGCACATCCAGTGACGGCGTTTCGGTGGGTTCGAACTCCGTGGTGATCTGCTCTTTGGGAACCATCAGATCGCGCCCTTCAGCACCGTTCTGCCAGTATCCCAGGATTGACATGACACACAAAGCCAGCGCCAATGAACGGGAGGATCGTATCCCCTGCCGGCCGATCACGCTGACCGCTCGTCGTGAATCCAAGGCATCCATACAAGTATGGTACTCACTGTGAGAAGAAGGGGTCAACCGGCCTGCAGGATTCGATCAAAACAGCAGGCAACTTCATAGGCTTTGATATAATGCCATTCACTCAACACACAGGTCGCAGACTTCGCGCGCCGTTCCCGCACAACGCCCCATGAATCACGCAACGATTGGCCCCCCCTCTTCGCACGCTCAGTCACTCCTGGCCGACCAGACAGCACCCGCAGAGCGCGAGGCCAAAGCCACAAGTCGGAAATACGGCGTCCGGGATGCAGCCTGCCAAGCCGCAGCTCAAGGCGGCGGGGAAAACTATTTTTCGGCCTTTGCCCTGCTGCTGCATGCCTCTCCGTTTCAGATCGCCATTTTATCCGCACTCCCGCAGTTGGTCGGCGTGGTCGCGCAACTGGCATCAGTGAAGGTGCTTCAATATCTCCGTTTGCCCCGACGTCTCCTCATTGCCGGAGGCCGGGCACAGGCGTTCTGCTGGCTCCCGATCCTGTCGCTTCCGTTGATCGACCCGGAACATGGCCCCTGGTTGTTGATCGGCTGCGCCATGCTGTATTTCGGTTTTGGCCATGTCACCGCCCCGGTTTGGAACAGCCTCTTGGTCGACGTGGCGGAAGCCGACAGTCGCGGCGCCTATTTCGCCAAGCGTGCCCGCACCACGGCACTCACCAGCTTTGTAGCCTTAGGACTGGCCGGGACAATTCTGACGCTGGGACAGCGATGGGACATGAGCTGGATCGGCTTCCTCGTCATTTTCCTCGGCGCCGCGGCGGCGCGTCTGGGAGCCACAAGCTGCCAGACGCACGTGTCTCGCCTGATGCCGGTCCACCAACTCGATGCGCCGCACGGCTTCCGGCATTTCCTCGCCCAAGCCGCCAGTCAGGACTTTCGGCGCTTCCTGCTCTTCTCCGGGCTGATGCATTTCGCGGTCTTACTGTCCGGACCGTTCTTTGTGATCTATCTCCTGCGAGACCTGCATTGGTCCTATCTCGAATACGCCGGCTGGATGGCGAGTAGTATCTCCGCCCAGTTTCTCACCCTAGGCCCCTGGGGTCGAATCGGCGACCGCTATGGCAACAAAGCGCTCCTGGCGCTGACGGCCTCGGCAGTGCCGTTCCTACCGATGGGCTACCTGCTGAGCGAGCACTATCTGTTTCTCTTGACCGTCAATTTCTTCGGTGGCGTGGTCTGGGCGGGACTGTCGCTAGGTTTGCAGAATTACGTCTTCGATTCACTACGGCCGGAAGAGCGCACCAGAGGGGTCGCGCTGGCCAATGCTATGAATGCCGTGGGATGGGGACTGGGCGCACTGACCGGCAGTTGGCTGGCGGTGCTGATGCCGACGGAACTCTCGATCGGCGCCTGGCAACTGACGCCGGCCTCGAACCTGCCCTTTCTGTTTTGCCTTTCGGGGGTCTTGCGACTCGTGATCGCCGTGAGCCTGCTGCGCACGTTTGCCGAGCCCCGGCATATTGCCACCCCACCACAAGGGCATCTGGTCTGGGAATTGCCCTTGATGAAGTCTCTCGTGGCGCTCATACCGTGGAGAAACTCACGCGTCGCCCCGTAATGGGGCACAGCGCGCCAGCGGTGTTACATGCCCAAGGGCCGGCGTTCCCCTTCTTCTTGCTTCAAGCGGTCGAACGCACGATCCGCGCCCCCTTTGACCTGCTCGGATGAGGGCTGGGCCATCGGTTTCGGTTTGTCGCTGGCACACCCCACAAACACCATCGCCGCGATGATGCCACCGACTACCACGCCGACCTGTCTCCCTACGGTCACACTGCTTCTTGGCTGATCCATTCAGAGCCTCCCCCATTGAGATGACAACGTGATGCCAACCGCTGCAGGTCTCACCGATTGCATTATGGGACAGGACCTCCCGACGCTCAATATAAAACGTGCGCGCCTCGTCCACGTTGACTGGCCTCGGTAAAGGCGTTATTCTCCGCGACGACGCACTTCCCTGCTGAAAGGAACCCGATGTCGCTGCATGATCGCTTATCCGAAGACCTGAAATCGGCCATGAAGTCCAGAGATCAACTGCGCATGGACGTCATTCGCATGATCAAGGCGGCCGTGCAATACAAGGAAGTCGAACTCAAACAGGATCTCGACGATGCCGGCATGAGCCGGATCATGACGACCCTGATCAAGCAGCGCAAGGAGGCTGCCGAGCAGTTCGAGAAGGGCAATCGACAAGACTTGGCCGCGAAAGAACGGCAGGAGATCACGATTATCGAGACGTATCTTCCCGCCGCACTCTCCTCCGACGAGCTGGCAAAGATTGTCGCGCTGGTCATCGCGGAATCCGGCGCTACGTCGCTGAAGGACATGGGCCAGGTCATGAAAGCCGTCATGGCTCGTCTGGCCGGCCAATCCGTCGACGGCAAAGTTGTCAGTGATTTGGTCAAAACCGCCCTTCAACGCTGATCCACATCTCTGCCGGACTTAACCTCTTCGGTGTTTTCGCCGATACTGCATCCGATGCACGGCGCCGAAGCGGGACCAGTTCGCCCCCCTTCCTCAGCTCACCATGTTTCCGGAAGCCTTCACCTCTGCCGGACGAGGCGATGACATGAGCATTCTGATCGTAGACGACTCCCCTGACCAACAACTGCTGCTAAAGACCATTTTGAATAAGGCAGGCCACCAGGACCTGCTCATCGCGGATTCTGCAACCTCCGCCTACGACCAGCTCGGGGTTCAGCAGCCCCAGGCGCATGACGGACCCCATGCGGTCGATTTGATTCTCATGGATTTTCTCATGCCGGGTATCGACGGCGTGGCGGCAACACGGCACATCAAGAGCTTGGAGACATGGCGGGATATTCCGGTGATCGTCGTCACGGCCAAAACCGCGCTCGGCGACTTGCAGGCGGCCTTTGCCGCAGGAGCGATGGATTTTATTACCAAACCGGTAAACAGCGTGGAGTTGCTCGCCCGCGTCAACTCCGCACTCATGCTGAAGCATGAAATGGATTGCCGCAAAACTCGGGAACTGGAACTCCGCCGCAGCAACGAAGATCTGCAACGGGCGCTGCGCGAAGTCAAAGTCCTCAAAGGACTCGTGCCGATCTGCGCTTCCTGTAAGAAAATCCGTAACGACCAAGGATTCTGGCAGCAGTTGGAAGAGTATATCCAACAGCATTCCGAAGCGGAATTCAGCCACGGTCTCTGCACGCCCTGCATCAAAAAGCATTACCCTGGTGTTTACCCAGACTAGCTGCTAGCATCGACCTACGACACACTTTCAGGGAGACACTGACCATGGGTATCCTGATCGTCGATGATTCGGCAGACGATCGTCTGTTGATCCAATCCATCCTCGCTAACGCCGGCTACGAAGAAACATTTGTCGCAGAATCCGCTGCTGCCGCCTTTCGGCTGTTGGGCCTCGACGGGATGCGGCAGATGACCGGCCGCGTGGATTTGATTTTGATGGATATCGTCATGCCGTCCACCAACGGCATCGAAGCCTGCCGCCAGATCAAGGCCGTCGAACGGTACCGCGACATCCCGATCATCATGGTCACCGTCAAAACCGACCCGGTCGATCTGCAACTCGCGTTTGCCGCAGGCGCTATCGATTACGTCGCCAAGCCCATCAGCAAGATTGAACTGTTGACCCGCGTCCGTTGCGTGCTCCGTCTCGTCCATGAAATCGAACGGCGCCGCGCGCGCGAACAGGAACTGCTGGAGGTCATGCGCCAATTGCAGGAAGCCAACCAGATGCTGCTGCGCCTCTCCTGCCTCGACGGGCTCACCGGCATCACCAATCGCCGCCAGTTCGATGACTTTCTTGACCAGGAATGGCGGCGCGCCGCGCGCGAATCCACCCCGCTGTCGCTCATTATGCTGGATATCGATTTTTTCAAAACCTATAACGACAGCCATGGCCACCAGGCCGGAGACGAATGCCTCCGCCAGGTCGCCCAGCTTATCTCCAGCCACGTCAATCGTCCCGGCGACTTGGTGGCGCGATATGGCGGCGATGAGTTTGTGATCGTGCTGCCCGGCACCACCGTAGATGGCGCCGCACAGGTCGCCGATACCCTCAGACGGAAAGTCTGCGAGGCGGAAATGAAACATCCGAACGGCGATCCGGTCACGATCAGTTTGGGCTTCGCGAGCACGGTACCGAGCCGCGTCGCAGCCCCGACCGATTTGATCCGTGCGGCTGACCAGGCGCTCTACCAGGCCAAGCAAGAAGGACGCAACCGCGCCAAACAAGCCGGGGTGCTGTCCCTCGTACACCATACTCACAAAGACTGATGCCTGCTCGCCGTCGCGGCAATTCTGCCGGCTTCACCCCTCGCGACACGATGCGGTCATGACCCACTGAAGGCGGACCGGACGACGACATGGCGAAGCGCACCCCGCAAACCCGACGCACGACAGGCACGACTCCGAAACGCACCCTCCGCACCACGTCCCGTCCGCAAACCGCGCTTCAACGCGAGCAAGCTGCGCGACGCCGCGCCGAACGAGCCCTCGAACGCGCATCCAAGGAACTGCAACGCCGCGTCGAAGAGCTCCAACGCGCCAAAGATGCCGCCGATGTCGCCAATCGCGCCAAGAGCGATTTCCTGGCAAGCATGAGTCACGAAATCCGGACGCCCATGAACGCCATCATCGGCATGGCGGATTTGTTATGGGATACAACTCTCACGCCGGAACAACGCAAATACCTCCGGATCTTTCGACGCGCCGGGGCCAGCCTGCTGAGCCTGATCAACGACATTCTGGATCTCTCGAAAGTCGAATCCGGCCGGCTCGACCTGGACAACATCGACTTCGATCTGTCGGAGCTCATCGACAAAGCGAGCGAAATGCTGGCACTCCGGGCCAATGAAAAGGGCCTCGAGCTCGTCTGTCACCTGTCGAACGATGTCCCCTGCCACCTCATCGGTGATCCGAATCGCCTCTACCAGATTCTCCTCAATTTGTTAGGCAACGCGATCAAGTTCACGGAGAAGGGTTCGGTGGTCATGACCATCACCAACGATCCGGATTGCTCGACCCCGGGCGCCATCCGCTTCTCGGTAACCGATACGGGCATCGGGGTGCCTCATGACAAAATGACCGCCATTTTCGATACCTTCACCCAGGCACACAGCACGATCGCGCGCCGCTACGGCGGCACAGGCCTGGGACTATCGATTTCCCAACAGCTGGCCGCGCTCATGGGCGGACGTATTTGGGTCGAGAGCACACTGGGCAAGGGCAGTACCTTCCATTGTGCGGTTCGGCTAGGGGTGCAAACCGCCCCGGCTCCTTCCAAGGCGGCTGGCGCGCTGAACCTGAACGGGGTCCGCTGTCTCGTCGTTGATGACTATCCGACCAACCGGCTGATTCTGCGGGAAACGCTCTTTGCGTGGGGCGCCGTCGTGGTCGAGGCCGACAGCGGCGAACAGGCGATGGAGACGCTGGATGCCGCCCTCACCTCGAACACGTCCTTCGATCTCCTGCTGCTTGACTGCCGCATGCCGGGCATGGATGGATTTGAGGTCATTGAACGCATCCACGCCGATCCCCGGCTTCGGGACCTGACGATCATCATGCTGGCGTCCGACCGCTGGGCTGATGACATCGCCAAAACCTACGACCTGGGACTGGGCGGCTATCTGGTCAAGCCGATTCGTCGCTCCGATCTTCAGCAAACCATCAGCATCGCGCTGGGGCGCAGCCAACGGGGACTGGTCTCCTCCCAACCCACGACACCACCCCCGGCCACCCCTCAGGGCCGATCTTTACGGATCCTGTTGGTCGAGGATTCGCCGGACAATCAGGTATTGATCCAGTCGTACCTCAAGAACACCAACCATCGGCTTGATCTGGCCGACAACGGGCAGATCGGCGTCGCCAAATTCCAGAATGGCCACTATGACCTGATTTTGATGGATATGCAGATGCCGGTCATGGACGGACTAACCGCCACACGTACGATCAGGCGCTGGGAGCAAGAACAGGGACTGCCGGCCGTTCAAATCGTCGCCTTGACCGCGTTGGCTCTGAAGGAAGAATCGGCCAGAATCTTCGAGGTCGGGTGTAACGCCCATATGACCAAACCGCTCAAACGCACCACCCTCATCGAATTGCTATCCGCCTACGAGAAGACCCACGCGCAATGATGCCGTCACAACCTGAGGCCGGCCAGGCCAAGATCATCGTCCATATCGATCCCGATCTTGAGGCCATCGTTCCCGGATTTCTCGCTAACCGCCGGCGGGATTTTGTCACGATCGAAGGCTGCCTGAAGCAGGGGGACCTAAACACCATCCGTATGTTGGGCCATCGCATGAAAGGTGACGGCGGCGGGTACGGCTTCGATCAGATCAGCACCATCGGCGACGATTTAGAGCAGGCCGCCATGGCACAAGATGTTCCGTCGATCGAACAACAGGTCGCGTTGCTGAAAGATTTTTTGAGCCGCCTCGAAGTCGTCTACACACGCTAGGCCTTCACCTCTTGGTGCGGCTCTCCGCTCTGCATCGCACCCGTCTCCACCAACTCCTGCAGGATCTCGGTTCAAGAAATACTTCACTCCGGCCAGCGCGTTGGGACCGATCGACCCATCGTCGGTGCTGCGCCTGAATCGATTGGATGTTCCGCCGAAGAAGCTCCCCGGGTCAGCACCTAGAGAACCCGCGTATTGACCAAGCTGTCCTCGTGCGAGATGCACTCGCACTTTCGTTGATTACATCACCCTTGCGCCGACTGGCGTTGGGTTGTCGCGAGCGCAATCTGTTACCGACAGGTTCCCACTCCCACCGCCTCTGGTTGAAGCCAATCCCGAACAAGCTCCGGGTCACCCGCCGCGATCAGCCGGACCCGTTTTTGACCACACCAGGCGCAGGTCCACCGTTCAAACTCATGTTGCCCCGGACTATTATCGGACACCCAATGGTGTACATGCGGCGTTCGCTTCGAGGGCTTGCTCCCGGCAGGAAATGGATAGATGGCGACTAATTTTGTGTTCAGCATGAGGCGAAGGTACCTCATTTTTTTCGCGAGGTGGATTAGGAAGATCCCTGGTTATAGACGTTGCGTCTCTTACCAAATCCCACGAGGAGTCAACGGAGCCGACTTTCAGGATGGACTGCTATCGGATGTGAAGTTCAGGTGTGAAGACCCTACCCGTCACGAGGTGAGCACTGCTGGAGCCCGAGAAACTTTTGGGAAGGAAGCACCGGAGTATGCAGGCACATGGCTCGCCCCGGAATATCGCCCGAACCAATCGAGATCATAGCGATCTGCCTGCTCGAACACGCGACGAAAATTGAGTGTCGACAAGAGTGCCGCAAATCCTTCGACCCGGAGGGCCCGATGTCGAAAGACGGTCGTCTCAACCTGCAACGTTTTTTCTTGTGACCCGTCAAACGGCACAATGACAAACACGTGATACCGGTCGCCGGCTTGCCGTGAGAAGATACTAGCCAGGGGAAAACTGCGGACCAGGTATCGGATCAAAACGGCGAGTTTCTCTTCAGCGCTTCGCTCTTGGTACCAGGCCATGGTCATCACCTCCGGTCTTTTCCCTGTTGCTGGGATCACTGCAGTGCCCAGGATCGCGGGAGACCTCTGGCCTTAACGCTCGACCCATCGAGCCGGTCGCGTGAGAAGTCCGAGCATCGCGAGACCGCAGATCACCCACAACAGGAGGAGACTCGCCATGAGAAAGAGCCATCCTTTCATCTCATGCGTCATATCAGCATCGTACAGCTTCCCGGGCCTGCCATGACCTAGGGAAACCGCTGGACTACGTTCGGGAATACTCTCGTTTTGATCAGGTGAGATTGAGGCCAGGAGAAGCACGAGCCTCACATGGGGACGCATCAGCTCGTGGGATACGGGGTATGCACCAAGCCCGTGACGCATCACTGCATCAGGAGGAGGCTCGGAACACGGCGGTGTAAGCGGGGCTGATGAGATTGGATCGGGTTGCCGGAAAGACTACTTCGAGGAGGAGAAAAAAGTGGTGGAGGGCAGGGGAGTTGAACCCCCGACCCCTACGTTGCGAACGTAGTGCTCTCCCAACTGAGCTAGCCCCCCACAACTGA
>WBZX01003108.1_pt1 | contig 10779 bp, 10 predicted proteins | sample 5204211 | NCBI WGS metagenome assembly WBZX01 (sample SAMN12344362, study PRJNA552823) | activated sludge metagenome | biome: Activated sludge suspended growth; feature: Nitrification reactor; material: Wastewater; isolation source: activated sludge from nitrification reactor of wastewater...
ACTTCCCCTTTCGATTCGTTGATTCAGTCTGGAAACTTAATCATGGCAGCTTTTGCTGCTCGCAGCTTCCGCCGCAGTCTCGGGACGGGGAAGTCCCTTTCATTCGTTAGGCTGACGAGGAGACAAAACCTTGGCACGAAGAAAGCGGCACCTCTCCGAACAATCCGCCATTGCCCTCTTCATGGAATCCGTCCAACGGAGTCAAGAGCTACTCCCTCTAGATGAATCCGAAAAGACTGCACTTGCCCAAATGGTTTCGAAATGCGTCAATCGCCTAAAGGAGATGGAAAAGGAAAAGCGAGTCGCTATTGCAAAGGCAGAAGAATGGCGGCGGAAGTACGAGGCTTATCGTCAAGCACAGATTCAAGCCGGCCACAAAGTGTCCGGGTACTCCACTTGGATAAAGATCGCGCATGGCAGTTTTAACGGATAGTCAAAGAAATGGCTTGTTGCCGTCTCGCCAACGCCGACTTTTTGCTGTGAGACATCAGCCTAACCCATCCATCAACACGGACGCTGCGCGATGAAGCCGCGCAGTGCCGGTTATGTCAGACGTTAGATTTGCTCCACTGCCCCACACCCCAAGTAACGCTTTATCAGGTAGCTGATGCCCTGTAAAATATGGCACTAACACTTCCGGAGCATTGATACATGCTGTTGAATTCTATAGAAATATGCGCCGGCGCGGGTGGTCAAGCCTTAGGCTTGGAACAGGCTGGTTTTGAGCATGTTAGCCTCGTAGAGTTGGAGGCGCCCGCCTGTCAAACACTTCGAATCAACAGGCCTCACTGGAACGTAGTTGAAGGTGATGTCCACCACTACAGCGCAGATCAGTGGAAAGGAGTCGAATTATTCGCAGGCGGCGTACCCTGCCCGCCCTTTTCAAAAGCTGGAAAACAGCTCGGCGTTGATGACGAGCGCGATTTATTCCCGGAGGCTCTGCGTTTAGTTTCCGAATGTATGCCTCAAGCCGTCATGCTAGAAAATGTGCGCGGCCTACTTGATTCCGTATTTGATGAATATCGCGCAAAAATAATTTCAGACTTAAAAAAACTGGGATATGTCGCCGAATGGCGCCTCCTTAATGCAAGCGATTTTGGAGTTCCTCAGTTACGTCCACGCGTTATTTTTGTCGCTCTTAAAAAAGAGGCTTCCACCTATTTTAATTGGCCGTCAGCCCTGATCGCTCCGCCGCCGACTGTTGGGGAAGCGCTTTTCGATTTAATGGCTGTCAATGGCTGGAGAGGCGCGCAGCAGTGGCGTGATAGAGCATGTGACATAGCGCCTACGTTAGTCGGTGGCAGCAAAAAACACGGGGGGCCAGACCTTGGCCCGACCCGTGCAAAAAAGGCATGGGCGTCAATTGGTGTTGATGGAATGGGTATTGCGGATGCGGCTCCAGAAAAAGATTTTATCGGTATGCCTCGCCTGACTGTTCGAATGGCAGCGCGTATTCAAGGGTTCCCTGATCACTGGCAAATCAGCGGAAAGAAAACAGCCGCCTATCGTCAAATAGGCAACGCATTCCCTCCCCCTGTCGCCAAAGCCGTGGGACAACAGATTATTGCGGCATTGAACGGGGCCGCCAAACCAAAACTAAAAAGGGCTTGAAATGGCAAAGGGTGGAACGGGGGCAAGGGCAAAGTTAAGAGCGCACTTCCTCGCCAACATTGGGCGGGTGATGACTTCGGAAGAGCTATACGAAGCGTCAGGAGGAACAAGCGAATGGGGGCGTCGTGTCCGAGAACTGCGGAACGAAGAAGGCTATCAGATTCTTACCCACAACGACCGAAGCGAACTTAAGCCAGGCGAATACCTGCTTGAAACTCCGAAGCCGCAACCCGCATTTGCCCGTGCCATCAGCAAAGAAACGCGGGCCTATGTTCTCGACCGCAACGGATTCACCTGCCAAATGTGCGGGGCCGTTGCTGGCGAACCCCATCCGTATGATCCCACCAGAAAAACACGCCTGCACCTTGGTCACATCATCGACAAGAGCCTAGGCGGAACTGATGACGCGGCAAACCTTCGGGCTATCTGCTCTGTTTGTAATGAGGGGGCGTCAAATGCAACACTGACGCGTCCTGACTTGCAAAAACTTTTAATTCAAGTTCGTCGCGCAACATCACAGGATCAACTTGAAGTTCTAAAGTGGCTTATTAAAAAGTTTCCAAAGCAAGCAACAGAGTACGTCAACCCGCAAATCTAACCCTTCAATCAACCTGACCGCCCAAAGCAGCGCTTTGGGTTCCCTTCGTTGCTGCGCAACTCCGGCGGCAGGTTATTTCCAACTACAAGGGCTTCCCCGTCTTTAGCAATCCCTGCCGACAAGTTTTTTGTTTTTTCTGCTGTTCTGCTCCAACCAGTTTGATGCAAGAAGGTGAAGGACTGCGGTACTACAATCGGTCATGTTGAGCCATTGGCTCGGACCCTGATGAAAGACGCACGCGAGGGCCTCATTCGTTAGCCGGGAGTCTGTTGCCTCCCCTAGAATTAACCAGGTATACCTCGCGCGGGTCCAACCCGCTTCACATCATCGCTGGCAGTGCAGCTGTGATTCCGTGGTTCGTTCCTTATCCGCTCATGCGGGCTTCCTTTCTGATGACACCCTTGGTTTTTCTGGCTCGTGACAGAGGCTCGTCAGACGAGTTGCCGCTTGAAGTCTTCTCCGTAATGCAGCACCGCCCACGCGAGCCGGGCGTTCTTGGCTGCAATGGCAACCACGGCTTTCCAGTAGCCTCGTCGTTCGACGAGCTTGCGCGCCCAGCGGCTGAAACTGTCCTGTTTGTCTCCGAGGCCAGCCAGTACCGAGCGTGCTCCCATGACGAGCAGGCTGCGCAGGTAGGCGTCTCCGGCTTTGGTGATGCGGCCGAGACGGGCTTTGCCGCCGCTGCTGTATTGACCGGGGACGAGGCCGATCCAGGCGGCAAGTTGGCGCCCGTGACTGAAATCGTGGCCTTGGCCAATGCTGGCGACCAAAGCACTGGCGGTGGTGGGACCGATGCCGGGGAGTTGCATGAGGCGACGGCTGCGGGCATCTTGTTTGGCAGCTTCGCTCATGGCGCGGTCGTAGTCGTCGATGCGGGTGTCTAGGGTGTCGGCATGCTGGAGCATGTCGCCAATGCAGCGGTTGGCCCAGCCGGGAAGGTGTTCGAGGTGCGGGCCAATTTCGCGGCGCAGGCGTTCAACCTTTTGCGGGAGGACGATGCCGAATTCGGCGATGAGGCCGCGTAGCCGGTTGTAGAGGGCGGTACGTTCTTCGATGAAGCCTTGCCGCGTGCGGTGCAGGCAGAGGGTGCTTTGCTGCTGTTCTTCCTTGATGGGGACGAAGCGCATGTTGGGCCGGGTGACGGCTTCGACGATGGCGGCTGCGTCGTTGGCGTCGTTCTTGCCGCGCTTGCCGCTCATACGGTAAGGCGCGACAAACTTGGGGGCCATGAGCTTGACGGTGTGGCCGTGTTGTCTGAATTGCCTTGCCCAGTGGTGGGCGCCAGTGCAGGCTTCCATGCCGATCAGGCATGGCGGCAGGCTGGCAATCAGCTCCAGCAATTGCCCGCGTGCTACTTTAGGCTTGATCAGTACAGCTTTGCCGCTCTGGTCAATACCGTGCAAAGCGAATATATTCTTGGCGAGATCAATCCCAACGGTGACAATGTTCATAGACTTCCCCTTTCGATTCGTTGATTCAGTCTGGAAACTTAATCATGGCAGCTTTTGCTGCTCGCAGCTTCCGCCGCAGTCTCGGGACGGGGAAGTCCCTTTCATTCGTTGATGCGGACGTCGCATTGCAGCACTTCGGATCACCTCGGCACCAGAACATCAATTCAGCAGTCACCCGCGCCATGTGCCGTTTTTCACGGCTTGCCATCCCCGTCCAAATCTAACGTTACGTTCGAGCATCATCGCTCGCTACGCGATCGACTCCGCCCCACTGGGACGGGCGATGCCAACCCCAAACCGCGTTGGCATCGACTTCCCCCGTCCGGCGGGGGTGATGCTCAACTTCAGTCGTTGATGCGGACGTCGCATTGCAGCACTTCGGATCACCTCGGCACCAGAACATCAATAAGGAGCGGCAAGTGCAAACGAAAGATACGTTTGAACACAAAAGAAATGGATGCAAGGCGCAGACGTTCCTTTGTGTTCAAGCCCTCCGGGCCATCTTTGCCAAACCGAAGACACGGACCTTCTGCTGCCTTGTGCGCGCAACGCAGTTATCTATCCATGTCCAGCACCAGCTCAGCCTCTCTGAGCATCCAGCGGCAGAAGCATCTCTACGCACAAGCCGCTGCCCGGCCGATTGCAGGCCTTGATGGTGCCGCCGTGCGACTGGATGACGCGGTTGGCGATGGCCAGGCCCAGGCCGTGGCCATCGGTACTTTGCGCACCGCTACCACGAAAGAACGGCTCGAAAATACTGGAAAGCTCGGCCTCGGCCACGCCCGGCCCTTCGTCCAGCACGGCCAGCCGCAGGGTACGGGCTGCCATGTCGACCCCGCAGGTCACGGTAATCCGCTTGCCGGATGGCGTATGTTTAAGCGCGTTGCGCACCACGTTTTCGATTGCCCGGTATAGCAACTCGGAGCGTCCCTTCAGCACGACATCGCAACTGCCCTCGAACATCACCTGCTGCCGGTTGCCCTCGGCTTCGAAACGCGCATCCTCAACGATGTCGGCCAGCAGTTCAGCAACCCGGATTTGTTCTTCGGATGTCCCCAACACGCCCGCCTCAAGCCGCGACAGCGTCAACAGTTCGCCCACCAGGTCGTCGATACGGCTGCTTTCGCGTTCGATGCGATCCATGGTCGATTCGAGTTTTTCCGGCTGTTGCCGGGCCAGGCCGACAGCGACCTGCAACCTTGCAAGCGGCGAGCGCAGTTCGTGGGAGACATCGTGCAGCAGGCGGCGTTGCGCACTCATCAGGGCATTCAGGCGGTCGGCCATGTGATCGAAATCGTGTCCGAGATCGGCCAGTTCGTCGCGACGATTACCCATGGAATCGCCCACGCGGGCTTGCAGGTTGCCGTTGGCAGCCGCATCGAAGGCATCGCGCAAATGGCCAATGGGCTTGGAGAAATATCTTGCCAGCAGCGCGGCACTGCCCAAACTGGCCAGCAAGGTCCAGACCAGTGGGATAGCCGGAAACGACCGCGGGCCTCTGGGTTGCGGCGGAGGTGGCCGATGCGCCTCGGCGGGCGGCGGCCTGTCGACAAAGCCGTCCGGTGGCGGGGGGGGCGGGTTGCCAGGAAAGCCGGGGGGACGGGGCTCTTCCATCGACTGCCGATTTTGGTCTTCGGCGCGATGCTTGAACCAGAACGTAGTGCCGACAGCCACCATCCCGGCCATCTGCGTCAGCCAGATGAAGATGAAAAATTTCCAGAATAGCCTTCCCACGGTCAGCACCCGCTTATAGTTTCAGCAGCCAATACACCTGCGGCGTTGCAGGCAGCGCTTTGCAGGTAAACCATTTCAGGGTGCTGAGACAGGGTTTATTCCTTGATGAGTTGGTAACCCAGGCGATAAACCGTCTGGATGCATGACCGGCCATCTGCAAGGTTGCCAAGCTTGTGGCGGATGCTGCTGAGGTGGACATCGATGCTACGGTCGAACCTTGCCAGCGGCCGTCCCAGTCCTTGCTGCGAGATATCGCTTTTGCTCACCGGCCGGCCTGCGTTGCGTGCCAGAACTTCGAGCAGGTTGAATTCGGTGCTGGTCAGTTCGACCAGCTTGCCATCCCATTCTACCCGACGCTGCTGCGGCCAGAGCCTGAGTGCCCCGGACTCGATCACCGTGATTTGCTGGGCAGTTTCTGTCGATTCCGATCGCCGCAGAATAGCGCGGATACGCGCCACCAGTTCACGCGGCGTACAGGGCTTGGGAACGTAATCGTCCGCACCCAGTTCCAGGCCCAAAATCCGGTCAAGGTCATCGCCGCGTGCCGTCAGCATGATCACCGGCAAGTGGCTTTTGGTCCGGATTTCTCGCAACGCTTCCACGCCGTTCATGCGTGGCATCATGACATCCAGCACCGCAAGCGCATACTGGTTGTTCAATACTTCGGCCACGCCCTGCTCGCCATCGTGCGCCACCGTGACATCGAAGCCTTCCTGCTCCAGATATTCACGCAGCATACCGACGAGTTCGACATCATCATCGACCAGTAGAATTTTACTCATGAGCGAATGTTAACCAAGCGCCGCCGTCACCGATAGGCCTGCCTGCTGTTTTTACCATTTTTAACACACGGGCTTGCGATTTTTTATCCATATTTTTCATACAAAAATCCTGCAGTGCGTCTTATAATGCCCGCTCATTTTCAATCACTTACAGAACGCCGCCCACAATGAGCATCAAATCCGACAAGTGGATCCGTCGCATGGCGGAGCAGCATGGCATGATAGACCCGTTTGAGCCGGGCCAGGTCAAACAGGCCAACGGCCAGAAGCTGGTATCCTATGGCACATCGAGCTACGGCTACGACATTCGCTGCTCCAGCGAATTCAAGCTGTTTACCAACATCAACAGCACTATCGTCGACCCCAAGAATTTCGACCCGAATTCGTTTGTGGAAGTCGATGCCGATTACTGCATCATCCCGCCCAATTCGTTTGCATTGGCCCGTACGGTGGAGTATTTCCGCATCCCGCGCAACGTGCTGACGGTGTGCCTGGGTAAATCGACCTACGCGCGCTGCGGCATTATTGTCAACGTGACGCCGTTCGAGCCGGAATGGGAAGGTTACGTGACGCTGGAATTCAGCAACACCACGCCGCTGCCTGCCAAGATTTACGCCAACGAAGGCTGCGCGCAGGTGCTGTTCTTCGAGGCCGACGAAGACGACGTGTGCGAAACCTCGTACAAGGACCGCGGCGGCAAGTACCAGGGCCAACACGGCGTGACGCTACCCAAGATTTAACCATGCTAGAAGAACTGCAAAAAATCGTCTGGCGTGGCCCCAAGGGCGAAATCATCGCCTGCATCGAAAAGAACAAGGTGCTGCGCGAGAATCTGGAAGAGATCCGCCAGGTCTGTCAGGATGCGCTGGAGGACGCCGTCCTGATGGGCTGCGACGAGCATCAGTTCAGATCAGTGCTGAACACATTGGTTGACGGTCTGGTCAACCCCTATCCGCCTCGCGAATAAAACGGGCAGCCCGATCGGCTGTCACAATCATTCGCCATCATTTGTAATTTTCCCTTCAGGGAGTACCCATGAAATTCCGTTTCCCCGTCATCATCATCGACGAAGATTTCCGCTCCGAGAACGCCTCCGGTCTCGGCATCCGCGTACTGGCCAAAGCCATCGAAGAAGAAGGTTTCGAAGTGCTGGGCGTGACCAGCTATGGCGACCTCACTTCGTTTGCCCAGCAGCAGAGCCGGGCTTCGGCATTTATCCTGTCGATCGACGATGAGGAGTTTGTCGGGGAATCGGAAACCGCATTGGCGACCCTGCGTAAATTTGTCGAGGAAATCCGCTACCGCAACGAAGAAATCCCCATCTTCCTACACGGCGAGACCCGGACCTCGCGCCATATCCCCAACGACGTACTGCGCGAGCTGCACGGTTTTATCCACATGAATGAGGATACGCCCGAATTTGTGGCCCGTTACATCGTGCGCGAAGCCCGTACCTATCTGGATTCGCTGGCGCCGCCGTTCTTCCGGGAACTGACTCACTACGCGGCCGATGGTTCATATTCCTGGCACTGCCCCGGCCACTCCGGTGGCGTGGCTTTCCTGAAATCGCCGGTCGGCCAGATGTTTCACCAGTTTTTCGGCGAGAACATGCTACGCGCCGATGTTTGCAATGCCGTGGACGAACTCGGTCAGTTGCTCGACCACACCGGCCCGGTAGCCGCATCGGAGCGTAATGCGGCACGCATTTTCCACTCCGATCACCTGTATTTTGTGACCAACGGCACCTCAACTTCCAACAAGATCGTCTGGCACTCCACCGTGGCGCCGAATGATATTGTTGTCGTGGACCGCAACTGCCACAAGTCGGTACTGCACTCGATCATCATGACCGGTGCGATCCCGGTGTTCCTGATGCCGACGCGCAACCACTTCGGCATCATCGGGCCGATCCCGAAAGAAGAATTCGAGTTTGAAAACATCCAGAAAAAGATCGAACGCAACCCGTTTGCGCTGGATAAAAATGCCAAGCCGCGCGTGCTGACCATCACGCAATCCACCTACGACGGCGTGATCTACAACGTCGAGGAAATCAAGGAAATGCTGGATGGCAAGATCGACACCCTGCATTTCGACGAAGCCTGGCTGCCGCACGCTGCGTTCCATGACTTCTACGGCGATTACCACGCCATCGGCGAAGGCCGCCCGCGCTGCAAGGAATCCATGGTGTTCTCCACCCAGTCCACGCACAAGATGCTGGCGGGTTTGAGCCAAGCCTCGCAGATCCTGGTGCAGGATGCCGAGAATAACAAGCTGGACCGCGACGTGTTCAACGAAGCCTACCTGATGCACACCTCGACCAGCCCACAGTATTCCATCATCGCCTCGTGCGACGTGGCTGCGGCCATGATGGAGCCGCCCGGAGGTACCGCGCTGGTGGAAGAATCCATCGCCGAAGCGCTGGATTTCCGTCGCGCCATGCGCAAGGTGGACGAAGAATGGGGCGCCGACTGGTGGTTCAAGGTGTGGGGACCGGATGATTTGTCCGAGGAAGGCATCGAAGAACGCGAAGCCTGGATGCTCAAGACCAAGGCGCGCTGGCACGGCTTTGGCAAGGTGGCCAAGGGCTTCAACATGCTGGACCCGATCAAGGCTACCATCATCACGCCCGGACTGGACGTCGATGGCGAGTTTTCCAGTGAATTCGGCATTCCGGCAGCCATCGTCACCAAGTATCTGGCCGAACACGGCGTCATCGTCGAGAAAACCGGCCTCTACTCGTTCTTCATCATGTTCACCATCGGCATCACCAAGGGCCGCTGGAACACCATGGTGGCCGCGCTACAACAGTTCAAGGATGACTACGACAAGAACCAGCCGTGCTGGAAGGTGCTGCCGGAGTTCGTCGCCAAGCACCCGCGCTACGAGCGCATCGGCCTCAAGGATCTCTGTACCCAGATCCACGAAGTCTACGCGGCCAACGATGTCGCCCGCCTGACTACCGACATGTACCTTTCAGACATGATCCCGGCCATGAAGCCGTCGGACGCTTTTGCCAGGATGGCGCACAAGGAAATCGAGCGCGTGGAGATCGATCAGTTGGAAGGCCGCATTACGGCTGTACTGCTGACCCCCTATCCGCCCGGCATCCCGTTGCTGATTCCTGGCGAGCGCTTCAATCTGACCATTGTTAGCTACCTTAAATTCGCCCGCGAATTCAATACGCGGTTTCCCGGTTTCGAAACCGACGTGCACGGCCTAGTCAAGGACGTGGACGGTCGTTATTACGTGGATTGCGTATCCTGAGAAGAGTCAGGCCGTTCGACACCTCGGAATATCGAACGGCAAGCCAAAAGCAATGACGCGACCAGCGACGGAGACTACGCCGGAATCACACCATGGGAGCCAACCGACGCTTCAGGAAATGAATGCGCTGGTAGATATATTCCATGCGGGGCGCCATCTGGAAGCGGCTACTCTGGCACACTCCCTGACGATCCGCTACCCAACCCACGCGCTGGGCTGGAATGTTCTTGGAAGGATATTCTGGCAATCAGGACGCCCCGCTGATGCGCTGGCTCGCTGGCTCCTATGCAAAGGGCCGTTGCACTGTCACCTTGCGATGCCTCGGCACATACCAGCCTAGGCAGCATTTTCCGGGTCCTGGGTAAACTGGATGAAGCAGAAGCCAGCTTTCGCAGTGCATTGCAAATCAGGCCAGACCTGATTGCGGCTCATTACAATCTGGGCAATACACTCAAGGATTGTGGCAAGTTGAATGATGCTGCTGCCTGCTATCGTCGCGCCATCGAGATCAGCCCCGATTACGCCGATGCACACAACAATCTGGGAAGCCTTCTCAACACATTAGGCAGGCCGGACGAAGCCGCAGTATATTTGCAACGCGCTTTGGAAATCCAGCCGGATTCGGTGATCATACTGAACAATCTGGGCAACACATTCAAGGAGCTTGGCAGGCTGGACGAAGCCGAGCAACACCTCCAGCGAGCGCTGCTGATCGACCCGATCAACCAGAGTACCCATTTCAACCTGGGTAACCTCACTGGTGCGATGGGAAATCCGGATGCTGCAGCAGCACATTTCAATCATTGCCTGGAAAATGATCCTGAAGACCATCTTGGCGTTCGGCTACTACTCTCGCGTCTGGGAATCGAGCCTGTTCCGGCGCGCGCCTCCGCGATGCTTCTTAATCGGCTTTATGCCAAGCGGGCAAAAAGCTGGGAACATTCGAACGGATATCGCGGACATGAAATGGTCGCGCAAGCCCTCAGAAAACATGCCCGCCAGACCCAACTGGAATTGCTTGATGCAGGCTGCGGCACCGGCCTCGTCGGCGAACTGGTCGGCGACATGGCCAGAACGCTCGATGGTATCGACATGTCGCCAGCCATGCTGGAGCGCGCTGCAGAAAAAAACATCTACGATCAGCTACATCAAGGCGATCTGGCTGAGTTTATGGCCAGCCACCCGGAAAAATACGATGCCATCACATGCGCGGCAACGCTCATCCACTTTGGCGATTTATTGATTCGGCCCAATAAAATATGAACTTTTTAAGGTTTTCATGATCCGAGAATCATGGAAAAAGAAAACGCAAGAAAACAAACCCTGGAGCAACTTCATG
>WBZX01003109.1_pt1 | contig 10776 bp, 6 predicted proteins | sample 5204211 | NCBI WGS metagenome assembly WBZX01 (sample SAMN12344362, study PRJNA552823) | activated sludge metagenome | biome: Activated sludge suspended growth; feature: Nitrification reactor; material: Wastewater; isolation source: activated sludge from nitrification reactor of wastewater treatment...
GAAGACTATGTGCAGGAGGATATCTCCAAGTTCCTCTCCTATCCCTTTCCAATCCTCCTTGATGATCGCATCCGCTAGCTCATAGGTCTCCTCTATGGTCAGGATGCGCAGTGAATGTATATCCTGTTTCTTATCCCATGGACACTGCTCCCTGAGCTCATCCATGATCTTCAGTAACCTCCCAAACGACTCTAACCGTGTATCATTCATTGTAGCTTATTGGCTTATGTGATTATAGGATTATCAAAAAAAAGGTAACCACTAATAGCTAAGGACACCTACTAGTACTTTCAACTTGGCTATTGGCTATTGGTTATTGGCTATTAAAGAAAAGAAGAAACAACCGCCTGACATCTCCTTCTCACTTCGTTATTCCCTATGCGGTACTACTTGTTTTCCCGCTTTGCAGCTTCGCGCCCTGCGGTATCCTTGTGCTGAGCGGAGCCGAAGTATCCGCTACGCTGCGACCTGTTCCGACTTCAAACTTCCAACTCCAAATTCCTTATTCGTTATTCGTTATTCCTTATTCCTTATTCGTTTATCACCTCCGATTAAGCAACGCTTAATCCAGGAAATGCCCCATAAGGTCTCTCTTGACCCTGAGATACTCCTCATTATCCTCATTGGGCTGGATCATCAATGGCAACCTGTCTACGATCTCAATACCGTCCTGGCTGAGGGAGTTGACTTTTTCAGGATTGTTGGTGAGTAGCCTGATTCGTTTGATTCCAAGGTCTTTCAGGATAAGCGTAGCAATATGGTACTCACGCCCATCAGTTTCAAATCCCAGTTGATGATTTGCATCAATCGTATTAAACCCCTCATCCTGCAGGTTATAGGCCTTGAGCTTATTGATGAGCCCTATCCCCCTCCCTTCCTGGCGCAGGTAGATGAGTACTCCTTTTTCCCTTGAGATAACCCCAAAACTCTTGTGCAATTGAGAACCACAGTCACATCGCTGCGAACCCAAGACATCACCGGTAAAACATTCAGAGTGAACTCTCACCGTCACAATACCCTTGGTATCCAGTCCGGAAGGATAGATGGCCAGATGGGGCATTGGCTCATGATCATTGTCAGCGTAGGCGTCGATGTACCATAAACCATATGCGGTGGGAATACTCGAATGAACTTGCTTTTGCATGTATCTATAACAAAGAAGAGCCGCAAAGGTAAAGGAAGAAGAAGAGAATTTGAGCAGAGACTGCTAAAGTGCACCAGGACATCGCCTGTAGCCGGACCATCCATCCCTGACCGCATAAACCGGACTGGCATCCGTGCTGCAATAAAGGGGGTAAAATCGGTTATTTCCTGGAGGTGCCTAATTTGACCAGGAAAACCAATCCGCTGGTGATGAAAACAGTAAGGGTGACAAGTAAAATTAACATAATTGTTGTCGAATGATCTTTTCGTTAACCGCAGCTAAGGTGAGGAATTTTTATATCTTATTATACCCTTTTTACGAAATTTTATTTCTTTCCTTTTGACGGCTGGTGCACAACGGGTAAAGCATTTACTCGGTTTGTTATATGTAGCTTTATCCAAAATTTCTATTCAAAAATGAGATCACGTTTAACCACACTTTTCTTCTTTTCCTTCATTCTCCTCTTTCCCCTCACCTCCGGCATCGCCCAAAACGGCTCAGAGGCCATTTACAAGGATATCCGTAAGCTAGGCGTACTGGCCAATGTGCTCTATGTGGCAGCACACCCGGATGATGAAAACACCCGCCTGATCAGCTATCTGTCTAATCACCTGTCAGTCAATACCACCTATTTGTCTCTCACCAGGGGCGATGGCGGACAAAACCTCATCGGACCTGAAATCAGGGAGATGCTCGGCCTGATCCGGACTTACGAGCTCCTGGGTGCCCGTTCGATAGACGGCGGCCATCAGCTATTTACCAGGGCCAATGACTTTGGCTATTCAAAGTCACCGGCCGAAACATTTAACATCTGGGACCGACAAGCCGTGCTGAGCGATGTGGTATGGGCCATTCGCAATACCAGGCCCGATGTCATCATCAACAGGTTTAACACCGATACCTCCCGCCCAAACCACGGTCACCATACTGCCTCAGCCATTTTATCCACGGAGGCTTTTGACATGGCTGCCAGCAAGACTACCTTCCCGGAGCAACTCAGCTATGTTGATCCATGGCAACCGCAACGGATTTTCTGGAACACGAGTTGGTTTTTCTATGGCTCAAGAGAGGCTTTTGAAAAAGTGGACAAATCAAAGATGCTCGCGATAGATATTGGGGCATTTGACCAGGTCACCGGAGAATCCAACAGCGAGATTGCAGGACGCAGCAGAAGCATGCATAAAAGCCAGGGATTTGGCTCTGCCGAAACCAGGGGCGAAAGCCTTGACTACATTGATCTGCTAAAGGATGCAGGTGGTATGATCCCAACCTCTCTATTCGATGGAATAGATATCACCTGGACCCGTGTCCCCGGTGGGGCGCACATCGGGCAAATGGTGAAAGTACTCGAAGAGACCTTTGATTTCAAATCTCCTTCGAAAAGTATTCCTCAACTTTTAGCTATCCACAAAGCCATCGGTAACCTCCAGGATTCCTATTGGAAGAACATCAAACTTGCCGATTGCGAAAGCCTGATCAAGGAATGTCTCGGTTTATTTGTAGAAGTGCGAACTTCCAAATTCAAGGCAAGTCCGGGCACTACATTACCAGTGAGCCTGGAAGTCATCAACAGATCTGATGTAGCTGTAACCCTGGTTTCAGTGAGCCCATCTTCTATTGATACTGTTTTCAACTTCTCTTCACCTTTAGCATACAACCAGGGGTTCCTCAAGGAATTTTCCATACAGACACCTGCCACATTGAGCATTCCCTACTGGCTGGTCAAGCACCCGGAGGAGGGAATGTATATCGTCGATGACCAACAACTCAGAGGACTCCCTGCTGATCCACCGTCCATTACCATGAAGATCAATCTAGAGGTAAGTGGCAAAAGCATCATCCTCAATACTCCGGTCATCTACAAAGCAGTAGATCCTGCCGAAGGTGAAATCACGCGCCCTCTCTCCATTATCCCTCCGGTCACTGTGGAATCAGATGATGAGGTCTTAGTGTTCGGACACAATCAAGCAAGACAAATCCGACTCACACTCACCGCAGCGATGGATAGCATTCAGGGCCAGTTACATTTGCACACCTCTAAACCTGAATGGAAGATCTCCCCACCTATTCTCGAATGGTCGTTTGACAAAGCCGGCGAATCGCGGATAGTGGAATGCACCGTTACCCCGCCTGACCATTCAACCCAGGCTGATCTCCTGCCGGAAATCACAGCGGGCCAACAAAGCTATCACCACAAAATAACCACTATCGATTACGACCATCTTCCATATATGTCCGTTGTCCGTGATGCCGTAGTCCACCTCCAAAGCATGGATATCAAAACCACCCCGAGACCCATAGCCTACATCCAGGGCGCAGGTGATGATGTCCCGGCTGCATTGGAGCAGATCGGCTATAAAGTCACTACGCTCGACGCCACCTCCCTCAGCACTTCCATGCTTGAACCATATCAGGTTGTCATCCTGGGGGTCAGGACTTTCAATACGATAGACCAAATGGCTTATAAGAACAAGGTCCTCTTTGATTGGGTGAAAGCAGGCGGAACCCTCATCGTCCAGTATAATGTCAACAGGGGCCTGGTGACTGAAGAAATTGCTCCTTTCCCACTCACCTTATCAAGAGACCGGATCACAGAAGAGAGCAGTCCGGTCAACATCATCAATCCCGATCATCCCGCTTTGCGGTTCCCGAATAAAATAAACCAGGATGATTTTTCAGGATGGGTCCAGGAACGCGGCTTGTATTTCCCCAGTAAGTGGGACGATGCATTTACCCCACTCCTCGAAATGAATGATACCAACGAAGCGCTTACCAAAGGAGCCTTGCTCGTAGCACAATATGGTGAAGGCTATTATGTATATAGCGGGCTCTCATGGTTCCGCCATCTCCCTGCCGGCAACCCCGGGCCATATCGGATCCTGAGTAATCTGATCTCCCTGGGTTATAAAAATGGAAGATCATAAGTGAAGGCGAAGGTTGAGGAAGAGGCAATGGAATAATATATAGTATTCAGATGCCAGACGCATAAAACGCCCACGAATTACGAGCTATGTTTCACGATCCACGACTCACGATTGACGAATTCAACACAAATCCACACTCCCAATTCACAACTCACAATTCACAACTCACAACTCACAGATCACAGACCACAGATCACTAAATGAATAAGCCCATTTCCTGGAACCGGATTTACTTTCTCATCCTGCTCTACAATGCGATACTGGTATTGGTTTTCTTCCTGATCAGGCATTACTTTAATATCGATTAGGCATGAGCAAACTGGATTGGATTGTACTGATCAGCAGTACTGCGCTGATTGTGTTGTACGGGATCTGGAAAACCAGGAAGAATAAAAATATCGATGCTTATCTCCTCGGTGGTCATACGACTAAGTGGTGGACGATAGGACTTTCCGTGATGGCCACACAAGCCAGCGCGATTACATTTCTTTCCACACCTGGCCAGGCCTTTGATGACGGCCTGCGTTTTGTCCAGTTTTATTTCGGCTTGCCTATTGCGATGGTCATCATATGCATCGTCTTCATACCGAGATATGTGGGCATGAAGGTATTTACAGTATATGAATTTCTCGAACAACGATTTGATCTCAAGACACGCCTTCTTGCGGCACTGCTATTCATGATCCAACGCGGCCTCGGCACAGGGATTACCATTTTTGCTCCGGCTATTATTTTTTCAAGCATCCTGGGATGGAATCTCAACCTCACAATCGTGATCATCGGTGTCGTGGTGACGATATACACGACGATCGGAGGGACTAAAGCCGTCAGTGCCTCACACGAATTGCAGATGGCCGTGATGATCGGTGGTATCATTACCGCCTTTATCATCACACTCAATGCGCTTCCCCCGGGTGTAGGATTTGTAGATGCATTACATATTGCCGGTGCTCACGGCCGGCTCAATGTGGTCGACTTCAGCCTTGATTGGGACAACAGGTATACCTTTTGGTCCGGAATCACCGGTGGAACCTTCCTTGCCCTGGCCTATTTTGGTACAGATCAATCGCAGGCACAACGCTACATTTCAGGTCAATCGGTTCGTGATGGCCGGCTTGGCCTGATGTTTAATGCGTTCTTCAAGATCCCCATGCAGTTTTTCATCTTGCTTGCCGGGGTTATGGTTTTTGTGTTCTATCAGTTCAAGGCTTCTCCCCTGTTTTTCAACTCCCATGTCGAAAAAGAACTCATGGAAACCCCTGCAGGTTCATCCTATGCAAACCTGCAAGAAGAATGGAGACTTGAACATGAACAGCGCAAGTCTATTTATACCCCGGTTCTGGCTGGCGAAAGTACTTTTCCAGACAAAGCAAGCCTTGAAAAAAGTGTGGCCAAGGAAAAAGCCCTGCGTGCAGAAGCGAAAGCAATGATTGAAAAAAACCTTCCGGAGGTCGAATCAAATGACAAGGACTATGTGTTCCTGCGTTTTATCATGGACTATCTTCCACATGGTTTTATTGGCTTACTGATCACAGCAATTATTGCGGCAGGTATGTCCGCAAGTGCCTCAGGGCTCAATGCGCTTGGCGCCACTTCCACCATAGATTTCTACAAACGCACTGTCCGTAAGGATGGCAGTGACAAACACTATGTCTATGCCTCAAGGGCCTTTACGGTATTATGGGGACTTATTGCAATAGGATTTGCCAGCATCGGCAGCCTGTTTGAAAATCTCATCCAGTTTGTCAACATCGTGGGATCAATCTTCTACGGTACTGTCCTGGGTATTTTCCTCGCTGCATTCTTCGTCCGCAGGATGTCAGGCACGGCAGTTTTCATCGCTGCCCTCATCGCCCAATCCATTGTCCTGATCTGCTTCTGGACCTCTTCGATAGGGTTCCTTTGGTACAATGTCATCGGATGTGGATCTGTCCTTTTACTGGGTTTGTGTGTAGATCTGATGTTAAAAATATCCACTACAAAATCTCCCACCCAATAAATTAAAATCAATCGCCTCACAATTCACAACTCACAAAAAAAGCCCGAAGCTTTTCAACTCCGGGCCTTTTATTTTTAGCTGGATGCTGGCAATGCCTGCATCAGATTATTATTTCTTCTTCCACTCAGCTATAGACGCCTCATTCATTTTGATATAAGCCGCATCATCATCCTTCTTAGCCATTTCCAATGACTTCGTTGCAGTCTCGATAGCACCCTTGGTATCGCCAAGGTCAGCCTGGATCAGAGATTTTGTACGCAGCACCCAGTACCGCTCATATCCTTTTTCGATGGAGGTATTGATCCAGGACAAGGCTTTATTCAAATCCTTCTTTTCTGTATAGTAATAGGAGGCTGCAGAATAATAATCTCTTGCTGTAGGACCTTCCATCACTTTCGATATGTTGGCCTCTACCGTTTTATCTGTATTTACCTTTATTTCCACAGGTACGAAAGTCCTTTCCCACAATAGATAGAGGGTGCCTCCATGATTATTTAATCCATCAAATCCAATCATAAAGGATTCCACGTCAGTTTCCTTTGGCATTTCGATGGATTCTGTAGATACGGTGATTGGCTGGACATCAGATTCCAGATATGTGCCATAGTTGGTAGAGTTGTGCGGATACAGCATGACAGACCAAGTTTTCTTCCCTGGCTTTGTCAGCATGGCATATGTGCCTTTCTTTACTTCAGCTCCGCCAAAGTTTACATCATCACTAAACGTAATTTTAGTAGCCGAATTGGCACCGGTTCTCCAAACCTGATCATATGGGACAACGTCACCAAAAATGACCCTGCCCTTCTTACTGGGCCGTGAATATTCAACACTGATGTCTACCAGGCCGACGCGTTGCTCTACTTTACCCAGTGGACTGGGTTCCGGAGTTTGAAGTTGAGCACATATCATCGTGGCACTCAAGCCAAACATCAACATTAGGAATAATGATTTTTTCATAATTGGTATGATTTTGAGTTATTTGATACCTCGCTAACAAAACGGGCTGGAAATGGTTGATAGATCGAAAATAAAAAAAGCACCCCGGAATACGAAGTGCTCTTGAGTGACAGCGCTGGGATTCGAACCCAGGACCCACGGCTTAAAAGGCCGTTGCTCTACCGGCTGAGCTACGCTATCATACTGAAACGCCCTTTTGCGTAATCAGGGCGCAAATATATTACTTTTTCATATTGAAGCTAAGGAGAGTGAATCATTTTAAGGGTTTGAGGCCCTTTTATTTCTCCACGCTTCAGTGTATCAATCCTTTTGCGAGGTTTCGCAGATTATATTTTTTTCCCTCTTCAGCCTGTAAAACAGGACTGAAATTTGCTTCTGCTTCCGCCAAGAGGTCATTGATGTCCTTGTATCGCGATGAATAATGACCAGTAATGAGGCAGCTGACTTTTGCTTCTGAAGCCATCTTTCCCGCCTGCCCGGCAGTACTATGCCCCGTGATGAGCGCCATTTCAGCCATATCATCCATAAAGGTGGTTTCATAATAAAGAACCGATACGCCCCCGATCATGGATATAAGCCTATCATCATACCTTGTATCTGAACAATAAGCATAGCTCACAGGTGGCACCGGATCATGGATAAAGGCTTCTGCTGACATGCTTTCTTCATTAACCTCAATGTCCTCTCCCCGCTTCAATGCCTTTATTTGCCCTGGTCCCAGTTGATACGCTATGATCTTATCCTTTTTTAGTTTGACTGAGGAATTCAATTCCCTGATGATATATCCATTGCACGCTATGCGATGATCTAACGGAAACGTCAAAATCTCAAGATTGTCTTTCACCAACAAACTGATGAGTCTTTCCGGAGTGTTCTCGATGATAGTGATTGGATACGATAATGTCAATTCAGAATAATGGAATATACTCTCGAGCATCCCGCGCAATCCACCTGGTCCAAAGATCACGAGCGGTTCGCTGCGCTTTAGGTGACTGAATGAACTCAACAATCCAGGCAATCCATACACATGGTCTCCATGCAGGTGAGTGATCAGGATGGTACTGATCTTAAACGGCTTGATACCCGCAGGGAGCAATCTCTCCTGCGTTCCTTCACCACAATCGATCAGGCAACAAAAATCATGGTACTGTACAACCTGGGCAGACGGATGACGCCCATGCATAGGCAAGGCAGAACCAGATCCTATTATCGTCAATGTGAATTCATGCATGACCGGTATCCGGTATGATGATGCGTGTGAGAAGACTATTCTTCCTCCGTTGGAGCTTCTTCGTTCATCTGCCGCTCAGCCTCTTCCATAAACACATAGTCAATGGCTTCGGTGACCGTAGGGATGATGGCAAGGATCGTATCAAGCCTGGATATCTTGATCAGTTTCTCCACACTGGGATGAGCTATGCCTGTGATCACATAGCTGCCATAATCTTTCCAAAGCCTGTTGGCGGTGAGAATGGCACTCAGCCCTGAAGAATCGACGTACTTGACATTGGTCAGGTCGAAGATCAGGTTCCGGACGCCTTCATTCCGAAGAAATACAAATTCGGATTTGAGGTCCGGAGCTATCAGTGAGTTCAAATTCTCTTCGTCAAGGGAAAGAAGGGAATATTTGTCCTGTTTATCTAATGTAAACTTCATCTTGAATGGGTTGGCAATAGTCAAAAACGGTCTGATCAATGCAGCCTGACCGCAAAAGTACCCTATTTTAAATAATTTCCACCTACCCCTGGCAGCAGATTACTTCATATATTATCTTAAATAGCAAATGTCCGCCCCATTGCGGCACTATAGAATTTAACATAACCAAAACATTCAAACTGGTGTTTACTTACATGAATTGACAGGCAAACGAGCCTATATGACAAATCGGCACATATCTCACTATCAAAGGTTGTTTTGGCAGGTTTATGGCGTTTTTATGCCTGTTGGAATCATTTTGGATGGTGGTGTTTAACAGATATAGTACATTTATAAAATGTTCTTATATTGGACAATAATTTAATATATTCTACGAATCACACATGAATAGAAAGTTCTCTCCCAAGGTCAAGAAGATCATTTCACTCAGCAGAAATGAAGCTTTAAGGCTCGGGCATGATTACATTGGAACCGAACACCTCCTCCTGGGGATGCTACAGGACAATGATAATCTTGCTGTCAGGGTTTTGGATGCCATGGATGTTGATTTTACCGAACTGAAATTCAAGATAGAAGACACCATCACCGAAAACAGGACCGAACAGACTCCTGTCTCTGCGGGCAATGTTCCTCTCAACAGGCAGGCAGAAAGGGTCCTCAAGGTCACTTTCCTTGAAGCCAAGAATCTCAACAGCGATGAGATAAGCCCTGAACACCTCATGCTCTCCATCCTCAAGCATGGAGACAATATTGCGAGCAAGGTGCTCTCTGAATTTGATATCAACTACGAGTCATATAAGTCAGAATTAGAATACGTTATCCAGGAAGAATCAGGAAATTATAATGAATTTATGAATCAGGGCCCATCCGATTCCGAGGGATCGTACGAAGAAGAAGGCGATAAAGGCCAATTTGGTGCAAAACGCGGAACATCCAAGTCCCGCACCCCCGTGCTTGACAATTTTGGGAGGGATATCACCCGTCTCGCAGAAGAAGACAAGCTCGACCCGATCATCGGACGAGAAAATGAAATTGAGCGTGTTTCCCAGATCCTGAGCCGCCGCAAGAAAAATAACCCTATCCTCATCGGCGAACCCGGTGTTGGCAAAACTGCCATAGTCGAAGGGCTCGCATTGCGCATCATGCAGCGCAAGGTGAGCAGAAACCTTTTTGGCAAACGCATTGTCATGCTTGACCTGGCCGCTCTGGTGGCTGGGACAAAGTATCGTGGGCAGTTTGAAGAAAGGATGAAGGCCATCATGGGTGAACTTGAAAAATCAAGGGATGTCATCCTGTTTATCGATGAGATCCACACCATTGTTGGTGCAGGGGGTGCCACCGGCTCCCTGGATGCATCCAATATTTTTAAACCAGCACTTTCACGCGGAGAGCTGCAATGTATTGGTGCATCCACCCTTGACGAATATCGTCAGCATATCGAAAAAGACGGTGCGCTCGACAGAAGATTCCAGAAAGTATTGGTAGATCCTCCTTCTCCTGAAGAGGCCGAACATATCCTGCACAACATCAAAGCCAAATACGAAGAGTTCCACAACGTGGCCTACTCTGACGAAGCGATCAAGGCCTGCGTCAAGTTGAGTGACCGGTACATCAGCGACCGATTCCTGCCGGACAAGGCAATTGATGTGCTGGATGAAGTTGGCGCGAGGGTTCACCTCAAGAATATCCACGTACCTAAGCATATCGAGGAATTCGAAGCCCAGATCGAGGAGATCAAGGAAGAAAAAAACAAAGCCGTCAAGAGCCAGCAATATGAGAAAGCGGCTGACCTGAGGGATCATGAATCAAAGCTCGTCCGCAAGCTCGAGAAGGCAAAAGAAGACTGGGAAGAAGAATCAAAGACCAGAAAGTATCCGGTTACAGAAGACGATATCGCTGAAGTCATCGCCATGATGACGGGGATTCCGGTAAAACGGGTAGCCCAAAGCGAAAGCAAGAAGCTGGTCGGAATGACTGATGACCTTAAAAAGGTGATTATCGGTCAGGACGAAGCCATTGTCAAGGTTTCCAAAGCCATTCAACGTAACAGGGTCGGCCTTAAAGATCCGACCAAGCCAATTGGCTCATTTATTTTC
>WBZX01003110.1_pt1 | contig 10775 bp, 11 predicted proteins | sample 5204211 | NCBI WGS metagenome assembly WBZX01 (sample SAMN12344362, study PRJNA552823) | activated sludge metagenome | biome: Activated sludge suspended growth; feature: Nitrification reactor; material: Wastewater; isolation source: activated sludge from nitrification reactor of wastewater...
AATCCATCGGACTTCGTTCCGTCCAGTGCAGCTCTCAGTACCAGAAAACGTCAATAAGCGCTTCTCAAACGTCTTGAAACCGAAAAAGTCTTAGAACAAATGGAATGCCTTTTCATTTCAAGTTTTTGAGGCACTTGAAAGCCCGGAAAGCATGGTTCCGACGCTTCGTCGGATTTCCGGGATTTCACGTAGCAAAATTCTCGCTGGAGAATTTTGTGGGCCTCAAGGGCTTGAATGAAAGGGTATTCTCGTATCTTTCGCGGATTATAGGCAATCTGGCCGTTTCTTTGGCTAGTCTGCCTTGTCAAAGCCAGAAAAGCATGTTATCGTGGCTGCATCATTAATTTCCGTGACTTTTCCGTTATGGCCCTTCCAAAGCAGAGACACACCCATTATCGTCGTGATCGCGCTCGCAAAGAGCTCGAAATGGAGCCGACGAAGACGATTACTTGTGAGAAATGCGCCGCTCCGAAGCTTCCTCATTGCGTGTGCCCGAAGTGCGGCACCTACAAAGGTCGTCAGGTGATCGATACGACGCCGAAGCTCAAGAAGAGCGCGAAGTAGGCAGTCTTTCTTGTTTCAAACAGTCCTTACGTTTTCAAAACAAATATCATGGCAAACCGGCACCTTCAGCGTTCAGTAGCGATGCAGTCCCTGTTCGAGTGGGATTTTCAGGGCCGCCACGATGATCAGTCCATGATAATTCTCGATCGGAACATCGAGGAATTCGCCCCTGGTATCGACGAGGTTGTTTTTGCTAAGCATTTGATTGAAGGGACGCTTCGTGAGCGCAAGACCATTGACGCGCTCATAGAGAAGTGCGCCCCGGAATGGCCGCTCGAGCAGGTGACTGTCGTGGATCGCAATATCCTCCGGCTCGGCATCTATGAGCTCATGTTTGGGAATTATGATGAGGTGCCACCGAAAGTCGCTATCAACGAAGCGATCGAACTCGCGAAATCATTCGGGAGCGATTCGAGCCCGCGCTTTGTGAATGGCGTGCTCGGCACCATCTATCGCGAGATGGGAGAGCCGCTCAAGGATGATATTTCCGAGAATCACGATCATTTCAAGAAACGCAAGGAAGAGAAGCAAGCTGATGCTCCTTTGGAAGAAGCGGCGGCGGAAGAGCTCTCTCTAGAGCCGGCAGTAGTGAAACCGGCCAAGAAGGCCCCGGCAAAGCATACGAAAAAGAGCGTGTAACAGCGCTTTTTTGTCTCATATCCAGAGATCTGTTATTTGTAAGAATCGATAGCCTACGCCTGGCAATCCGAGAAAGGATTGCCCGTTGTCGACTGTCTGTCGTTTTATGCTGGATGTACCGATTTTCGAGCGTCGTCTCGGATTCACGATCAAGGAGAAAAGCTATTTTCAGGAGGCGATTACGCATCGCTCTTATTTGAATGAGCATCGCGGCTACAAGCTGCCGCACAATGAGCGTCTTGAGTTTCTTGGCGATGCCGTGCTCGAGCTCATCGTGACGGAAAATCTTTTTCATAAGTATGATCGTCCTGAGGGTGAGATGACTGCATGGCGGGCCGCGCTCGTTAATGGCGAGATGCTCGCGAAGATTGGTAAGGAGCTCGGTATCGAGGAATTCCTACTCATGAGTCGAGGCGAAGCCAAGGACACGGGACGGGCCCGGCAGTATATCGTGGCCAATGCCGTGGAGGCGATTATCGGAGCGCTCTATCTCGATCAGGGCTATGATGCGGCGAAGCGGTTCATCGAAGCGCATGTCTTGTCGCATTTGCCGGAAGTACTCGATCAGAAACTGTATGCCGATGCGAAGAGTCTTTTTCAGGAAAAGGCGCAGGAGACATCCGGGGTTACTCCGACGTATCGGGTACTCAAGGAGTGGGGGCCGGATCATGACCGTCATTTCATCGCGGGAGTTTTCATTGGTGAGGAGCTGATTGCCGAGGGCGAAGGTGTCTCGAAGCAGGAAGCTCAGCGAGCTGCCGCCAAGCAGGCTCTGCTGGCGAAAGGCTGGTAAATATATTTTTTTGGAGAAGAAAGCCTACCGGAGTATCGGTAGGCTCTTTTAATTGTCCAATAACGGGGATACTTGACAGTAATTTAAATATATTGCAGAGTAGTATCGGTTCTTTGATGATTTTTCCCTCATACTTTTTGAAAGGAGTCACGTCATGTGGCAAGTTTCTCCTGATGCGTTAATGATCGGTCTTAGTCTCCTTCTGGTTATCGGGCTCGGGTTCCAGCATATCGAATCATGGTGGTACTGGCTTAAGAATCGTTTCAATCGAGGAGCAGATCATGAGTCTCGGTGAATCATTCGGGTCAGCAGTATTGCAAGACCTGTCCAAGCATCTCAACGTTTTTGAAACACGAGTATTGCTCAATCCGAACCAGTTCACGCTTATCAAGCGTATGCTGGATAACGGTGACCTTTCTCTCGATGCGGTCCGTAGTGCTGTGCATGATGGGCTGCTGCGTTGTGGACACGAGATGTATTGGCAGTATGTCAAACTGCGTATCCGCCCAGATCATCTGGATTCGCCCCAGGCGCTCGGCTATGCCATCAAACATGGCCGTGTCACGAAGAGCGAGGCAGAACGCATCCGCTTCGATCATCATGAAACGCTTGATGAATACCAGGCGTATGCCGACGGGTTGCTCGAGTGCGTGATTGAGCAGATTGCCAACTGGTCACCGCCAGTCAGCTCTATGGGCGGGCGTCTCGGTAGTCTCGATGATGACGAATGTTTCGAGTGCCATTGAATGAATGGAACAAGAGAAAGGGGAATGAAACATGGATTGGATCGATAAAGTCGAGCTCGCATGCGCCTTGGTGCTCGGAGCGGTACTGATCGTGATGATGCTCCATTTCACCTATTCTGTTACGCTGGATATCCGGCAGGCAGAGTGGTGGCCGAGCCTGAAGGACCGGTGCTGGCATTTCAAGGAAAACTGTGTAAATTTTTTCTCGGATCTGAAGTTCTTTATTCGGGGAAAATGAACGCATAGCAGAAGAGGGTAGTCAGACAATATTTTGAGGCGAACGTCAATGACGGGCGCCTCTTCTTCTTTTCAACAGCGAAATCAGATATACTGGAGGAAACGAATTTTCGTTTGGCTTTTTTTGTGTTTTGACCCCTTGTGCTTTCTGAAGGCTATGTATCTCAAGCGTCTCGAAATTTCCGGCTTCAAATCTTTCGCCAACAAGACGGTGCTTGATTTTCTGCCTGACCGATCGATGGCAGAGGGTGCTAGCTGTGGTATCACAGCGATTGTCGGCCCGAACGGCTCCGGGAAGTCCAATATCGCCGATGCAATTCGCTGGGCGATCGGTGAGCAGTCTTCGAAGAATCTTCGCGGCAAGAGATCGGAAGATGTCATCTTTGCCGGGACCGAAGGCAAGGCACGCATGGGAAGCGCTGCTGTCACACTCCATTTCGATAATTCAGACAAGCGTATTCCTATCGAATTCTCTGATGTGTCGGTGACACGCAAGATTTATCGGAGCGGCGAGAGCGAGTATTCGATCAATGGAAACAAGGTGCGCCTGCTCGATATCGTCGATCTTTTGGCCAAAGCCGGTATCGGTAAGGATAGTTACTGTGTCATCACGCAGGGCATGTCGGACGCCGTTCTCTCAGCCTCTCCGCTTGAGCGGCGATCGATCTTCGAGGATGCGGCCGGCGTGAAGCAATACCAGATTGAGAAGGAGCGGGCGATCCGTAAGCTCGAGAATACGAAAGACAATCTCGTGCGTGTCGATGCGCTTACAGCGGAGATCGAGCCTCATCTCAGGAATCTTAAGAGGCAGGCGGAAAAAGCTTCGCAGGGCAAGGATGTCGCGGCGAAGCTGCATGAGAAGCAGCTGCTCCTGTATGGTTTTCTCTGGCATCAGTTTGAGATGGAGCGCGGTACGCTCAAGCAGGATCGCGAGACTGGGGAGAAAACAATCGCAGCACTTGAAGAGCAGTCCGTCGCGCTTCGGGAGACCGTCGCCGCTCTTTCTGCAGCATTGCTTGACCAGGGCGAAGAAGAGGGATGGCAGCGTGAAGTGCAGGCTTTGCGCGTCGAGCAGAATACGTTGTCGCGCGAACGGAGCATTATCGAGGGGAAGATTGAGATCGAGAAAGAACGGGTGAAGGAGAAAGAAGTGGTTGAGACGATTCCGGTCGATCTCGCTTTCGTCAAGCGGAGTGTCGAGAAGATCGGATCTGACCAGGCTGGTCTGATCGAGCGGATCCAGGGAGCGGAGCGGCTCGAAGATCTCCAGGATATCCGGGAATTCGCCCAGGTCATCAAGCAGGAGCTCTACGAACTCGCGGAGAATGCTGGCCGAGGCAGCGTACGGGAGACACGTATTATCGGACCGAGCCCGGAGGAGAAAGCGGAGAGTGATGCGCGCGTCGCTGGATTCCAGGCGGAGCTTATGTCTATCGGCGAGCGGATCAGTCGAGCGGAGGCAGGTATCGCGGAGAAAGAGAAGCAAATCGCCGAGCACCGCGAAGCCAATCGGTCGAATCGCGAGACATTCTTCACGAAAGAGAAGGAGTCCCGAGAATGTGAGCGTACCCTCCAGCAGCTCAAGGATAATTTCAATGAACTCAAGGTACGTCTGGCGCGTATCGAGGTGCGCGAGGAAGATCTGACGGCGCTCGTCCGTGAGGAGCTCTCCATGAAGCCGGAGGAGCTCTCATATGACGGCACGACTCCGGTGGATCGCGAACGCATGGAACGGGAGATCGGACGCCTCAAGGTAGAGGTGGAGCACATTGGCACAATCGATCCTCTGGTCGTCGATGAGTATGAGGAGACAGCGAAGCGCTTCGACTTCCTGACGCATGAGTCGGCGGATCTCAAGCAGGCGATGGAGTCACTCCGCTCGGTGATCAAGGAGATGGATACGAAGATCGACGAAGCATTTGAAAAGACATTCGGAGAGATCAAGCAACGCTTCGCTCATTATTTCAAAATCATTTTCGGCGGCGGCAAGGCGGACATTGAGAAAGTCAGAATCGCGCTCCGGCGCCGGTCAGCGGACATTGAGGAAGAAGGGGAATTAGCGGCTCCGGACGAGGAAGAGAAGGACGGTGTCGGCATCGAGATTTTCGCCTGCCCGCCGGGCAAGAAAATCACCAATCTTTCCATGCTGTCGGGCGGTGAGCGTTCGCTCACATCGCTCGCGCTCCTGTTCGCCATCATTTCGCATAATCCGCCTCCGTTTGCGGTGCTTGATGAAGTCGAAGCGGCGCTTGATGAAGCCAATTCTCGCCGGTTTTCAAAGATGCTGCAGGAGCTTTCTGATCACACGCAGTTTATCGCTATCACTCATAATCGGGAGACGATGTCTCAGGCGGGGCTGCTCTATGGGGTCACGATGCAGCGCGATGGCATCTCGCAGCTGCTCTCGGTCAGACTCGATCAGATAGGGGAGAAAGGGCAGCTGGCAGGTTGACAGGTCCGTCAGATTGCGCTACAGTGAAATTCGTATATTTTCGGCTAATTTTCGCACAGATATGTTGACCATTCGTTTCAACCGGGTAGGGAAGAAGAACCAGGCGTATTTCCGTATTGCTCTTCAGGAGAAAGGCAAGGCTCCGGGCAAGCGCCACGTCGAAATGCTCGGCAGCTACGATCCTCACAAGAAGGTGACGGTCATCAAGAAAGAGCGCGTACTGTATTGGATGGGCCAGGGTGCTGAGCTGTCTGATTCCGTGCACAACCTGCTGCTCCGTGAAGGCGTAGTGGAAGGAACGAAGCGCGTAGTCAGAATGAAGCGCCCGGAAGCACCAGTCGTCGAAGAGGCTCCAGTAGCTGAAGCTCCGGCCGCAGAAGCGCCGACCGAAGAAGTGAAGGCCTAGCTCTCATCTTGACGGTCAGTCAGTTTTCCCGTAGAGTATTCCTGTACAACAAGAACAGATCCGTAGACCTGAGGCATGAATCGCCTGTGCTCCGCAAAGAGCTTCGGCGTATCAAGTAAGCCCTCAAGAGGAAATGTGAAATCGGGGTGATGCGAGAGCATCGTTTCGGTGGAAACATCTGCGGTATCCCCGCAGATTATTTTTTTTTACTGTTAGCCGCAAAGACTTATGCAGACAAGACAAGCAAAGGAGACTCTGGTGGCCGAACTCGTCGAGAAGATCAAGTCTTCGAAGGCGGTCGTGTACGCCAACTATAAGGGCGTGACCGTGAAGGACCTGACCGGCATGCGTAAGGAGCTGGCTAAGTCCGGATCCTCCTGGCAGGTTATGAAGAAGACGCTTCTTAATATCGCTCTCAAAGAGGCGGGCGTCGAAGGTAATGTCCGCGAGCTTCCTGGACAGATCGGTGTCGCGTTTTCCGCTGATGAAGTGGCGGCTGCGAAGACCCTGGCTGATTTCGTGAAGGCGAACAAGGGAACGACGTTCTCGATCGAGGGCGGTGCACTCGGTGAGAAGATGCTGTCGGTTGACGAAGTGAAGGCGCTGGCCAAGTTGCCGAGCCGTGATGAACTCCGTGCAGTGCTCGTCGGTACCCTCCAGGCACCGATCAGCGGTTTCGTCCGGACCCTGTCCGGCAATCTTTCCGGCCTGGTGCGTGTGCTCAAGGCAGTGGAAGAGAAGAAGGCCGCCTAGTAAGGCAGCCGCCGGTCCGAGCGGAGCGAAGAGCATCTTATCCAAGAGAGATTCTTCGTTCCGCTGGGAACCGTGAGTAGGTAAGTCAATCTGAGTAATTAATCATAAGGATAAACGTATGTCCGAAGAGAAGACAGAAGTCGTGGTTCCAGCGAAGTTCGAGAAGCTGGTCGCAGAAATCGAGAAGATGAGTGTGCTCGACCTTTCCGAGCTCGTGAAGGTGCTTGAGGAGAAGTTCGGTGTGTCAGCAGCTGCCCCGATGATGATGGGTGCTATGCCGGCGGCCGGTGCGACCGCTGAGGCGGCCGAGGAGAAGACCGAGTTCGATGTCGAGCTGACAGCGACCGGAGCTCAGAAGATCAACGTCATCAAGGTGGTCCGCGAAGTGACCGGTCTCGGTCTCAAGGAAGCCAAGGATCTCGTTGATGCTGCTCCGAAGGTCATCAAGGAGAAGATCGCCAAGGCCGACGCTGAGGAGGTCAAGAAGAAGCTCGAGGAAGCCGGTGCAACCGCCGTTCTCAAGTAGATTTTTCTGCTGCGAGGTAGATGGATAGCGCTCTAGATTTTTTCTGGAGCGCTTTTCTTTTGACACCTTTGAATGGAGGAGTACAATAACCGTTATCGCATTAAAGAAGAAAATAGTCTCCATCCCCCTATGATGGAGAGTGTTTTTTTGAAGAAATAATATGACATTGTATTCTGTCTTTTCGTTGTTTACCTTGCTGCTGATATCGCTTGGGACATACGCTCTCTCAAAACGGATACGTATCCCATATACGGTCCTTCTGGTCGTAGTTGGTATCGCCCTCGTGATGCTGGCTCAGTTTGAGATATTTTCTTTCATCAAGGAATTTCAATTGACACCGGAACTCTTGTTTTATATCTTCTTGCCGATATTGATATTCGAATCGGCCTACAATATGAATATTCGTGATCTTCAGGCGAATATTCGGTCGATTTCTTGGATGGCGATCGGGAGTCTCCTAATATCCATGTTCGCGGTAGCGTTCGGACTATATGGAGTGCTTCTGCTTTTCGATCTTCAGGTGCCATTTCTCGTGACGCTTCTCTTTGGCGCGCTTATATCCGCGACTGATCCGGTAGCTGTTTTGGCACTTTTCAAAGAATTCGGAGTGCCTCGGCGACTCTCGCTCATATTCGAGGGGGAGAGTCTTTTTAATGACGGCACTTCGCTGGCCGCTTTTCTGATTGTGCTTGAGATTCTCCTCAAGGGATATTCCGGAATAGATACTCTGGTCGAAGGATTTCTTTCTTTTGGCAGTATGGTTTTCGGCGGTATCGTATTCGGTCTTTTCATGGGATTTCTTTTTGCGAAACTCATTGAGCGTGTCGAAGGAAATGAGCATGTCGAGATTACGTTGACGATGCTGGTGGCGCACCTCACCTTCATACTCTCTGAAGTAATTTCTCATCATCTCGTGATATTCGGGTTCGAATTCAAGCTCTCAGCGATTATCGCGACAGTGCTGGCTTCTATGGTTATTGGTAATTATGGCCGATCGAAGCTCTCTTACAGTACTCAACATGCGATGGAACAGGTATGGGGGTATTTTGCCTTTATCGCTAATTCGCTTGTTTTCATCACAATGGGATTGCTCTTCGCCGATCTTCCGATCGACTTCAATCTTTTTCTGATGCCGATTATTTTGACGGTCATCGTCGTTGCTATCGCTCGTGCTCTATCGGTGTATCCAGTAATCGCATGGCTCAACTGGCGTCCGCGTGAAGAAAAAATACCTCTTTTGTGGCAGCATCTACTGTCATGGGGAAGTCTACGCGGAGCGTTGGCCGTCACTATGGTCATGCTGATCCCGTCAGATCTGACGATTGCGGGCTGGGAATACGGTTTCACGGTAAAGGAATTTATTACGGCACTCACGATTGGATGTATTTATTTTACGCTTTTCGTGAAGGCGACAACGATTGGTAGTATGATCAAGAGCTTCCGGCTTGACACACTTACACCGCTTGAAAAAGCCGAATATCATCAGAGTCGCGCTTTTATCTATTCGTATGCCGTAAATCGATTGGAAGGATTCCGCAACAAGGGGTATCTGCGTGATGCGGTGTATTCTAAACTACGACAGGAATGTTCTACCGAGCGCGATCACGAGTGTGAGCGCTGTGAATCCATCTTGAAGCGTCGTCCTCACGAGTTCGAATATGCCCTCCGAGTGTATGCTCTCGGCATCGAAGAGTATTTCTTGAGTCTTTTGTTTCGGTATCATGAGGTTTCTGAACCGGTGTACAAGCGAATTTTTGGGAAGCTTTCAGTACAGCTCTCACGCGTCGAGGCAGGGGAGACTCAGCTTCAGTCTTTGGATGAGGATTTCGCGCCTGACTGGTTCGAGCGTATAGCGATAGGGGTCGGATCATTGTTTCAGAGCACCCAGACAGATGCGGACCTGTTTCGGGAGCGCTACACATATTATCGGGCGCAGGAGATTATCGCCCGCAAAGTCGTAAAAGAACTATCGAGACTTAAGAATCGTTCATTGATCGAGTCAGAAGAATACCATGATGCAATTGATTGTGTGACGCAGCAGTATCAGGAATTCCAGTCAGATGCCCAGGGGCGTGCCGAACGGTTAGCAGCTGTTAATCAGCAAATCGTTGATGAGATTAATGAGGCTTTTGGTAGCCAGAGTCTAGCAAAGGCGCTTGAGGAAGGTCTGAATGAGCTGACTCGGAAGGGAATGCTCTCACCGAAATTGTCTATTGTTTTGGAAGAGGAATTCTCGAAACATTGAGTATTATCATGGAGGCCAATCGCCTGAGTGTCAGAAATGGTATATTATAAAAGGGATTGCGGGATGCAATCCTTTTTCCATATATGACTATAGTATGCTGATCGAAGCGCGACAATTGGCAAAAACGTATGCGAACGAAGGAGTCGAGACTCCGGCGCTCCAGGATGCGACTTTTCAGATTGGCCAGGGCGAATTCGTCTCGATCATGGGACCGAGCGGTTCCGGCAAATCGACGCTCATGCATATACTCGGTCTGCTCGATCGGGCGACCGGAGGTGAGTATCGGCTGGAGGATCGTGATGTCTCCGCGCTGTCGGATGACGAATTGGCCCGGCTGCGTAATGAAGTGATCGGCTTCGTCTTCCAGGCGTTCAATCTGCTGCCGCGTACGAGCGTCTTCGAGAATGTCGAGTTGCCGTTGCTCTATGACCGCAATGATCATGAGGACACGAAGGCGCGAGTGATGGCGGCACTCAAGGCGGTCAATATGGAACATCGGGCCGGGTATCTCTCGAATCAGCTGTCTGGCGGTGAGAAACAGCGGGTCGCCATAGCTCGGGCGCTCGTCAATAATCCGAAGATTATTTTCGCGGATGAGCCGACGGGCAATCTCGACTCAAAGTCAGGACTTCAGGTGATGCGTATTTTTCAGAAGCTCAATGAAGAAGGGCATACGGTGATTCTTGTGACGCATGAAACGTTTACAGCTGAGCATGCGAAGCGCATTCTCCGCATGGTGGATGGGAAGATCGTTTCTGATGAGCTGGTGGAGAACCGGCGTTTCGCTGATAAGGAAAACGTACTTTTGAAATAGCGTGACCTACGGAGACCAGACCCGAGGAAAACCTCCATCTTCCGGATGTTCGGTCGGACGGATTCCGATTTAACCATCGAGAAAATCTATTCCTGCTGCTTCGCATCGGAATGTTTTTCTAGCGATGTCCGTATCGCAATCCGTAGCCGATCGAAACATCATGGAAGCTGTAAATTTTCCTCGAATCTGGTTATCGGTATCTATAAATCCGCAATCACCAATCTTAAATCTGAATGAAGCTTTCCGATCCATATAAAATAGCCTATCAGGCCCTATCAGCATCCCGGCTCAGGTTCTTCTTGACCGTGCTCGGCATCGTCATCGGTGTCGCGGCGGTCATCCTGGTCATGAGTGCCGGGGCGAGCGCTCAGCAGCTGATCTTGGGTCAGGTCGAGGCAGTCGGATCGAATCTGCTCGCGGTGCTGCCGGGAGCCTCGGAAGAGGATGGTCCGCCAGCCCTCGCTTTCGGTATTGTCGATAAGACCCTGGTGAATGATGATCTTGAAGCGCTGCGGAATCGTAAGAATATTCCAGAAATCACTGCTGCCGCTGGTTATGTGACGGGTACAGCAATCGCTGATTCGGAGACGGAAAGTATCT
>WBZX01003111.1_pt1 | contig 10774 bp, 8 predicted proteins | sample 5204211 | NCBI WGS metagenome assembly WBZX01 (sample SAMN12344362, study PRJNA552823) | activated sludge metagenome | biome: Activated sludge suspended growth; feature: Nitrification reactor; material: Wastewater; isolation source: activated sludge from nitrification reactor of wastewater treatment...
CAACGATCACATGACGATGCTGGAGAACAATCCAGAGCGTGTTGTTTCTTACTTCCAAGATCCATATGTAAAATATGCCGCTTAAAACTATTTAATGGCCGGATCAATAACGGTATCGAATCTTTCTGGAGTTTTGCAAAAAGGCGCTTGGCAAAGTTCAATGGCATTCCTGAACATACGCATCTGAAAGAAACCGAATTTCGTTTTAATCGTCATCGTGATAATCCCAACTATGCTATTCTCATATTATTACGCTCTAACTCGCTTTAATTGATTGAAACCCCTCATTTAATAGAATCAATAACAGAGATTAGAGATGAATTTTCATACTTATTAAATTAGGAGATTAGATGCATTACGTCATTTCTGCGACTTGGGGCCCGACCGATGTCACGCGGGCTGCTCTGCCGTTTATTTTTGCTGCCTCTGCCTTGCAAGCAGGAGATACGGTAATGATGATGTTGTTTCATGATGCGGTTACCATCGCTGTCGATGGCACGCATCAAAAAATGATACCTTTCGGCCCACCAGCAAAATTTGCAGAGGTGTTTTCCAATGCGAATGCCAAGGTACTTGTATGTAAGCCTTGCGCTGAGGTGCGCTCTATCAGTGAAGATATGCTGGTACAGAATGTCGTTTTTGGAGGAATGAACGATCTGCTTCAACACACCTCTCGATCGGATGCGAAATTCATCAGCTTCTAACCGAAGCACTTGCAAAAGATACAACACAGTAACGGAGATGAATGAATTGTTGAGTTAAATCATCGAATAGCAGTGCATTGTCGACACTAACGCTTGCTCTCATGCTCTCATTCAGCTAAAGCCATGTGTCGATGTGTGCGGCAAAACCGACAAATAATGGTTGTTCAATAAGGAGACTAGTATGGCTCGTATTGTGATTTTAGGTGCAGGTATTGGCGGCGTTCCCATGGCTTTCGAGATGAAAGAAATGGTCGGGAAAAAGCACGATGTCACTGTCATTTCCGATACGCCTACTTTTCATTTTGTTCCATCAAACCCTTGGATCCCTCCCAAGTGGCGCAAACCAGAAGATTTGAAAATTGAATTAGCGCCAGTGATGAAAAAGAATGACATCGAGTTCATTCAAAAAGCCGCCATAAAAATTGATCCGGCAAATAACCAAATTCAATTAGCTGATAACTCAACCGTTGCCTACGATTTTCTGGTCATTGCCACTGGTCCGCGTCTGGCGTTCGATGAAATTCCCGGCCTGGGCCCGGATGGCTACACCTCATCCGTCTGTCATGTTGATCACGCCGCCATCGCCGCGGAAGATCTCGATAAATTTATGCAAAACCCTGGTCCGGTAGTTGTCGGCGCAGTTCAGGGGGCCTCCTGTTTCGGCCCTGCCTATGAATACTTGATGATTCTTGAGACGGAATTACGCAACCGGAAAATCCGCGATAAAGTACCCATGACTTTCGTGACCTCGGAACCTTATATCGGCCATTTGGGCTTAGGTGGGGTTGGCGACACCAAAGGCCTGCTGGAAAGCGCTTTGCGCGACAAGACTATCAAATGGATAACAAATGCCAAGATCGACAAAATTGAGCCTGGCCAGATCTTTGTCACTGAAGTGGATGAGGATGGCAAAGATAAGAAAAAACATGAATTACCCTTTAAACACTCAATGATGCTGCCCGCTTTTACGGGTGTTGATGCAGTGCGTCATGTCAATGTGGAAGGTTTGGTGAATGCGCGCGGCTTTGTTTTGGTGGATGAATATCAACGAAATAAAACCTTCAAAAACATCTATTCCGTCGGTGTTTGCATTGCCATACCGCCCATTGAAAAGACGCCCTTACCCGTTGGTGCGCCTAAAACCGGTTATATGATCGAATCAATGGTCACAGCAACCGCGCATAATATCGCCGACGAATTGAATGGCAGGGAACCGACACACAAAGCAACGTGGAATGCTTTGTGTCTGGCTGATTTTGGTGATTCCGGAGTAGCTTTTCTTGCTATACCACAAATTCCACCACGCAACACCACTTGGTCGGCAGAAGGCAAATGGGTGCATCTGGCTAAAATTGGTTTCGAAAAATATTTCATGCGTAAGGTACGCAAAGGCATTAGTGAGCCTTATTATGAAAAATTAATACTTAAACTTTTGGGTGTAACCCGGATAAAAGAAAAAGGAGAATAAAATGACTCTTGATAGAGCACTACTTGCAGTTGCTGGCAGTTTTATTCTGGTCAGTTTATTGTTGGCACATTTTCATTCTGAAAACTGGTTGTGGTTTACTACCTTTGTAGGCGCAAATTTGTTGCAGTCGGCATTTAGCGGATTTTGCCCGATGGCCATGATTCTTAAAAAATTAGGTATAAAACCGGGCAGCGCTTTCTGATTGCGCATAATTGAGGTGTGCCATTTTAATAGCCTAACGCCCTATTCTATTAGGTGCCGTGTTGCTGATGGCGGAAGCCAAATCGCAACATGGAAACAGATGATTTTTCCATTCTCTGTGATGATTTAGGAAGCAGCAGAGACGATACTCAGCCTGTTTAACATACGTAAAGATATGCTCAAGACAACCAAAAACAAACTGGGCCTCTTATCGATAATTGTACCGATACTGATGCTATCGAACTTATCGTTAGCCGCGGATTATGCTTTCCAGAATGTCACTACACCAACGTCACAGGAAAAATTAGCTCCCCTATCGTTCACATTGAAGCAAACTGTTGATCACGCACTGGCTAACAATCCTGATTTGCAAATTGCAATTGAACGCATCGGTCATGCAGAAGCTCAACTGGGCATCGCCCTGTCCGCGTTTTATCCGCAAATAACCGCCAGAGCCAGCTATGAACATTCCAACAATCCGGCACAGGTTTTTTCCATGATCCTGTCACAACGCGATTTTAATGCGAATTCCATTCAGGATATTAACAATCCCGGTTATCGGCAAAACTTTCGCCCTGAAATCGTAGGAAAACTATCACTCTTTCGAGGCGGGCAAGATTATCATCATAGCAAAGCCGCTGAGCTGGGTATCGACGCGGCTGAATTTGAACGCTCATCAGTGCACAATGCCTTGATTGAGGCTGTGACGATCTCGTATTACACCTACCTGGCAGCACTGGAAGCGCAGAAAGTTGCACAAGATTCGATTGTCGCCATCACCAGTGAATTGAATCAAACAAAACTCAGATACGAAGCGGGAACCGCCCTTAAATCCGATGTATTATCGCTGGAAGTAAAATTGGCGGAAACGCAGGATGCTGAAATCAGAGCGGCCAATAGTATTGAGCTATCCAAAACCAGTATTGCTAACTTATTGGGACTGCCTAGCAATCAGGCGTTTACCATTTTATCGCCCTCCTCCATATTAATTAAACCCAAGCTAACGGACTCGTTTAGCAATTTGCTTGCACTTGCCTTGTTGGAACGCCCGGAAATCAAGGCAGCGGCCAAGCAAGTGCAAATCAGGGAGCATCAGTTAAAAATCGAGCAAGGGGCTTATTTGCCGAAAGCGGATGCTTTCGTCAGCTACGGTCAAAATAGCCAACACCCGGGATTTTCCGGTCAGAGAGACAATGTAACCGTCGGTGTTGCCGTCGAAATGAATCTGTTTTCAGGATTCAATACCAAACAACGCATCAGCGCTGCCGAACGAAAATTGGCAGAAGTGCGCGAAACAGAGCGCAAAACCAGACTGGCCATTGAGCAAGAAGTAAAAATCGCCTTTCTAAAGCTTGAAGAGGCTTTGGCCCGATTGCGCGTTACCGAGGCATCCGTACGAGCGGCTGATGAGGCTCTCCGGTTGGTCAATGAAGAAAGACGCGCCGGCATGGTTACCGTTACCCGCTACATAGAATCTGAGGTTGCCAAAAACAAAGCGCAATCCAATTCTATCGCAGCCCATTACGACGCTTTGAACGCTGAAACTGCATTAAAGAAAGCAATCGGCGATTGGAAATAAAGGGATTCTCATGCCACACACTCAACGCACGCACATCAAAAGAATCACCGCACTGATTGCCGTGGTCTTAGTCTTGATTCTTTTGCTGCTGTATATGCAAGGGACTTTTGTCAGAAAAGTATCGCCAGGACTGAGTCCGCAAGTTAACCAGCCGGATCTGCCCATGCACAGTACGACTACTGTAATCAGAAAACTGGTAGCTAATAAAATGGCTTGGCCCGGGACGGTAAAATCAAGAACCGTTGCCAGTATCGCACCGAAAATGACTGCACGAATCATCGAGATTAAGGTTAATGCCGGCGACGTAGTTAAACGCGGTGATCTCGTTGCACGTCTGGATGAACGTGATATTAAAGCGCAGGAACACATAGCGCTGGCTGCGCTGGCGGAAGCAACCGCCGAAGCCAGTCGCGCCCAGGCGGATGAAGGACGTATGCGCAGTTTGTACAGTAAAGAGGCAGCGACACGCGAAAATTTCGATGCCGTAATTGCTCGAGCAAGAGCCGCCCAAGCTCGGGTTAATCAGGCAACAAGCACTGTTCGTGAAATCAGAACTTATCTTGCCGATACATTATTGTTAGCCCCTTTTGACGGCATCGTGGTTAAACGCCTGAAACAGCCCGGTGACATGGGATTGCCCGGCGTGACCATAGTGAGCATGCAACTTGCCAAAGGATTAAGGCTGGAAGTTGATGTCCCCAGCAGTTGCGCCGATTCTTATCACATTGGCATGGACGTCACGGTACACATCGATACCCTGAATCAAAAAATCGCTGGTCAGATTAACGAAATCAGCCCGGAAATTGACTCGCAAACCCACACTCAGTTAATCAAGATTTCACTACCTGCCATAGAAGGCCTAAAGCCGGGGTATTTTGGCTGGTTAGAACAGGCCTGTGATCAGCATGAAGCCCTATTGATCCCCGTCAGTGCGATTCAACACATCGGTCAACTGGAAGTCGTACAGATATGGTCGGAAGGCCGAACGCAGATGCGCCATATCAGAACAGCCAAAACCTTTGGCGACCAGATTGAAGTAATCTCTGGTTTACATGTTGGTGAGACGATCATCACTCATCCACAGCAGCAGGCGCAATAATGAGCGCTCCGCAAGAGCATAACTCTCACTCTAGTTTGACGACAAAGATTGTCAAGGTTTTCACCACTTCACAGCTCTCCATTCTGTTTTTAATTATTTCGCTATTGGCTGGTGCCGTGGCGCTCATCCTGACCCCACGGGAAGAAGATCCACAGATCGTGGTGCCTGTTATGGATGTGCTGATTGAATATCCGGGCGCTTCAAGTGAAGAAGTTGAAAAACTGGCGGTTACACCACTGGAAGTTTTACTCAAGCAAATTCAAGGAGTCGAATATGTGTATTCCGTCTCCAAGCCCGGCGCAGCAGTGGTCACTGTCCGATATTTTGTAGGTGAGAATTTCGACAATAGTTTAATCAAAACTTGGGATAAGATTCTTACTAATCAGGATATTATTCCATCTGGTGTCACTCAGTGGAAAGTAACTCCTGTTGAGATCGATAACGTTCCTATCGTGTTGATGACACTGTCGGCACAAAATAATGATTATGACTCCATGGCGTTACGACGCATTGCCGACGAATTGATCGTTTCCCTGAGAAGTGTTCGCGATGTCGGCAAGAGCTGGGTGGTTGGCGGTGAACAACGCCGGGTTTCGGTTTATGCCGATCCGTCACGACTGACCACACAGGGAATCACTTTGGCTGAAATCACTCAGGCACTCACACATGCCAATGTCAATCTGCAAGTGGGCAGCTTTAAACGCGACAATCGCGAAATTTTTCTGGAAGCAGGCCCGCATTTCAGCTCTGCGGCAGAAGTGGGAGCCACCATCATTAAAAGTGTTGCCGGTCGCCCCGTTTACCTGCGTGATGTGGCACATATCGAAGACGGTCCGGCTGATGTGAATCATTACACGCGCATTGGTTTCGGTCCCGCAGTTGACCACATGCCCACGATCGGCAATTCCACCGGCAGCAAACCGCAAACTGGACAAGAACGCCAGATGGTCACTATCGCCGTTTCGAAACGCAAAGGCAGTAATGCTGTCAACGTCGCCGAGGCCGTGATTGCGACCGCAGAAAAAATGCACGGCACGCTGATTCCAAAAGATATTCTGCTGAGCATAACGCGTGATTACGGTGAAACCGCCAATCATAAGGTCAATGAACTGGTTAAGCACTTATGTTTTGCCATAGTAATTATTGTTGCACTGCTTGCCTTTTCACTGGGCTTGAAAGAAGCGTTTATTGTTTCCATCGCTGTGCCGATGACTTTAGCGCTTACTTTATTGCTGGATTACATTACCGGCTACACCATCAATCGTGTCACTTTGTTCGCTCTGATTCTATCGTTGGGTTTGCTGGTCGATGACCCCATAGTGGATGTCGAGAATATTCACCGTCACTATAAATTACGCAAAGAATCACCCTTGGATGCATTGCTGACAGCCATCGATGAAGTACGGCCGCCAACTATACTGGCGACTTTTACCGTGATTGTGTCTTTTCTGCCCATGTTTTTTATCACTGGTATGATGGGCCCCTATATGGCACCAATGGCTTTTAATGTTCCGATAGCAATGATTGTTTCGCTCATCGTTGCCTTTACCATCACTCCTTGGGCAAGTTATAAATTATTACAGAGCGACTATCATCAGCATAGTCATGAAATACCTTTAGAACTTAAACAAACTTTTATCTATCGAGCTTATCGTACCGTACTAGCGCCATTACTCGAGACTTCTGGACGTGCAAAATTATTTTTACTGATTGTATTGATTGCTTTTATCGGCTCCGTGATGTTAGCCGTTACCCGAGCGGTTCCACTCAAGTTATTGCCATTTGACAATAAAAACGAGTTACAAATCATGATCGATATGCCCCGCGGTTCGGCGCTGGAACAAACGGATGCGGTCGCTCGTGCGCTGGGAAGTTATCTTGCCACCGTCAATGAAGTCACTGATTATCAGATCTATACCGGTTTGGCCTCTCCCATGGATTTTAACGGTATGGTGCGCCAATATTACTTGCGCAACGGAGGGCATTTGGGTGAAGTAAGAATCAATTTATTACCTAAAGATAGTCGTGTACAACAATCACATGAGATTGCTTTGCGTATTCGACCCGATATAGAACGATTGGGCAAGCAATACGGCGCCAACCTCAAAATCGTAGAAATTCCGCCGGGGCCGCCCGTGCTTTCCAGCTTGGTTGCTGAGATCTATGGTCCACCTGAAGCTGACATTGATAGTTTAGTGGCTGTTTCCAAACGCATCCGGACCGATATGGAAAACACGGAAGGTGTAGTTGATGTAGATGATTTTTCTGAGGCACCGCATGACAAGGTACATTTCCAATTAAATCGGGAAAAAGCCGCCCTATCTGGTGTTAGCGTTGCACAAGCTGCAGAAACACTGCGTACCGCTGTTGCGGGGCAAAGCGCCGGTATTGTTCATATCGACAGTGAGCGTCAACCACTGGAGATCATGCTGCAACTACCTCGTGCACTGCGATCATCAATACCCGATTTATTGGCGCTGCGGGTAAAAACCGAGCATGGCGAACTGATTCCATTAAGTGAAATCGGAATCGCTACCACCGTCAAAGTTGACCAGCCCATTTTTCACAAGAATCTGCAGAGAGTGAATTATGTCGTTGCAGAAATGGCCGGACGTAGCCCGGTAGAAGCAGTGTTTGATCTCAATGACACTTTGTCTGAGCGGCCCCTGCCGGAAGGTTTTCACGCTGAGTTTGCCGGTGAAGGTGAATGGAAAATTACTGTTGATGTATTCCGTGATCTGGGACTCGCTTTTGCCGCCGCACTGGTAATGATTTATGTACTATTAGTCGGACAAACGGGATCATTGACTGTGCCACTTGTGATGATGATCGCCATTCCACTGACAGTTATTGGTATCATGCCCGGCTTCTGGTTGCTTAATCAATTTATAGCTACCCCCATTGCAGGTTATCCTAATCCAATTTATTTCACTGCTACTGCTATGATTGGCATGATTGCGCTGGCTGGCATTGTCGTAAGAAATTCCATTATCCTGATCGACTTTATAGAACGTATCCGGACCCGTGCGAATGTCACACTGGCAGAAGCTCTCATTGAAGCTGGTGCAATTCGCTTACGACCTATATTCTTGACCGCAGGAGCGGCTATGTTTGGTGCTTTTGTCATTATTCTGGATCCAATCTTCTCTGGATTAGCATGGAGCTTCATTTTTGGTATTTTTGCTTCTACCTTATTTTCATTATTGGTCATTCCAGTGGTTTATTTTTTACTCAACAAAGAAGCAGTATCAAGTGTTTAATCCAGATTTCCATTAGAATTTTTTAAGGGGAAAAGATTGGTGCAAATTTCACGAGCAGCGTGAAAGCCTTGGATTTATCCCATAACCCCTCAAACCATTGGCGCTGACGCATGGCGACTGTCAGATTGATAATTTTTTGCGACTGTTTTATCGGGGGGCGCTCATCAATCTTTTGGCGACGGATACTCACGGCCCGTCGCGGTTGATTCCAGCTCGGAAGTGCAAAAACCAGCCCTCAGCCCCTCTTTTTTATTAACCTAACGGGTACATTTTTCACGCGCTACGCTGGTACCTTTTTGCTCTGCCATTGACACTTATAAAACAATCTATATAACTAAATAATATATTTATCTAACAAAATGATATTTTTGTTTATATAAAAACAATGCTATCTTTCGCTTCCGTTGATATTCCTACCAATCAGGTGATGTAAATGAATTCTGATTTAGAAGCAAAATTTGCTACAGAGAACACCAAACGGGCGTCTGTAGACATTGCGCAGGAAATTCTGCGTGCCGTCAATGGTATTGAATATGGATCAGTCGAAATAATCATCCATGACGGTAAAGTTGTACAAATAGAGTGCCGGGAAAAAATTCGTGTGAATCAAAGTGGATCTGCTGGACGTAAGGTATCTAAATCATAGTGTATCTGCCGAATCAAGATCAAACTGATCTCACAAATAACAACATGACACCGACCGACGACATAGGAGGTGAAATAGCAAGAGATATCAGTGACTCAACCGGGTTGCCGGAAAGTTAACTTAGGAGAATAAATTGAAATTCATTGGGTTTTTTTTACACATTGTGGCATTGAGCGTATTTACTATCAGTCCCACGAAAGCATCTTCCGATCAAAAAACAACTGTAGATTTTCAAGCAATGCAACAGCGTGTTGTACAGGTAGCACAACAAATGGCGGTTGATATGGGCAGGCCGTTAATCGATAAACCATCGGAAAAGGTTAAACCATCCGAACTGGAAAAATCCTTGCCGACCATTGTGCCGGAAGCAAAAGTAGCGGAAGTAAAAAAACCGACCAGTTATCACCAGCGCTCCAACAGTTATGCCACCAATCCGGATTCTGATCCGCCACGGTATGTGCGCCAGTTAAGCGATATCGGTGTTGAGAGCTTTAAAGATGTTAATTGGTTGGATGTTGGTCTTGAGTCACGTATGCGTTACGAACATCGCCATAATGATGTTCGGCGTATTGAAGGAGGGAACGATGACCCCTTTCTTTTACGTCAACGCGCATGGATTGGAATAAAGAATATCTTGGATCCATTCCGTTTTGCGGTCGAATTTCAGGATTCTAGGATGTATAACAATAAACATCCCATCACCGACCAGGAAAGAAACGAGTTCGATCTGCTCAATGCTTACGGTGAATTGTATTTCAAAAAAGCACTCGGGGCCGATGACCGAGGTAATGATCGTCCGATTCGATTCCGTGTAGGCCGCATGGCTTATGAAACGACGGATCGACGTTTTATCGCACGTAATGAATGGCGTAACACCACCAATACTTTTGAAGGTTTTCGCCTGAATCTGGGTCGTGAAGCCAATGACTGGGAGCTGGATTTGTTTGGCATGCAACCGGTTAGGCGCTTGCAAACCAAATTTGATGAAGCGAATAGCAACCTGTGGTTTTTTGGCGGGATCGGCACTTGGCGCAAGTGGTCTGACATCGCTACCATCCAGACGTACTACATGGGCCAGAAGCAAACGGCTGATCCGAATGGTTTTACAGCCACCAATCGGCTGGATCGGGAAATTCATATGCCAGGGTTCCGTGTTTACGGCAAGGTGGGCAATATTGCTGATTTCGATGTCAGCTACAATCACCAACTGGGGTTTTCCGGTCCCAATCGCGTAGATGCGCATGGGTATACCATCGAAGTAGGACGAACATTTGATCATGCTTGGAAGCCCCGTCTTGGCTTATTTTACGGCTATGCGAGTGGTGACAAAAATCCCAATGACAACGTCGACAATCGTTTTGATCGCTTCTTTGGATTTGCGCGGCCTTGGTCAGCGGATCACTATGTGATTTATGAGAACTTGAAGTCTCCGAAAATCAGGATGGAATTTACGCCAACTCAGAAACTTGGGTTTGAGATGGGATACGGTGCGTATTGGCTGGCCAGTAAAACCGATCGCATGTTCGATATTCTTGACGGCAATATCAGTAATACCGTCAGAGATCCCGGATTCAATCGTGACCGGACTGGGCAAAGTGGTGATTTCGGTGGCCATGCCTTTGAAGGACGCATACGCTATCAACCCACACCACGGATTAATACCATCCTTGGGTATACCCATTTCACTGCCGGAGAATTCGTAAAAAACCGTATCGCAGCAAACTCTTGCGCTGGTGGCCACTCGCACCCTTGCGTCGATCAACGCTCAGGCGACACGGACTTCCTATACTTTGAAGTGTTAATCAGTCTCTTGTAAA